>Ga0302319_10006477_pt1 | contig 23221 bp, 16 predicted proteins | sample Bog_T0_2_FD_203319 | JGI IMG/M metagenome (GOLD analysis project Ga0302319, IMG submission 203319) | Peat permafrost microbial communities from Stordalen Mire near Abisko, Sweden - Bog_T0_2 | ecosystem: Environmental > Terrestrial > Soil > Wetlands > Peat | place: Sweden: Abisko, Stordalen Mire...
TCCACCCGCCCATCCATCCCCGCCCCAAATCCATTGCTTTAAAGGGAAACGAGCTTGTCAGGAGTCCGCTCCGCTTGGCACAGATGATCCCGAGCCGACCTGAAACGACATCCGCTTCGCCATTTCAAACGAATGCGTGTCGCGGAGGTGGCCGTAGGTCTTGGCGACGAGGAGCCCGCCGTCCTTGTGGCCGACCCAGGCCGCGATCGTCTTGAAGTCCACGCCCGCCTCGATGGCATTGCTGACGAAGTAATGACGCATGCAGTGGTGGCTGAACGCCGGAAGGCCTGCCGCCTCGCAGGCATGGCTGATCGCGTTCTTGGCGCTTTCTATGCCGATTATACGGTCGGAGGGGGTGACCTGCCGTACCGCCCTCAGCCTTTCGAGAAACTGCCGCATAGCCGGAAACAGCGGCACCACGCGGGCCTCGTGGTTCTTGGTGCCCGTCTCACCGCCGGTGACGACGAACCTGCCTTGGTCGAAGTCCACCTGGACCCACGTTATTGACGTGGCCTCGGCCAGCCTCATCCCCGAGTAGCCGAGCAGTTCGACCAGGTCGGCAGCGGGCCAGTATCGGGTATCGAGTGAACGCAGCTTGAGGACCAGCTTTTCAAACTCCGGGCGGGATGGAATGGTCGGGGTTCCCCGGCCCAGCTTCCGCCTGGGCAGCACCAGGGCGGGGTTGTCAAGCAAGAGGCCCTCCCGCTTGGCGTAGTTCAGGACGGCGATGATTGTGTCCCGCTCATTGTTGTACGTTGACGCCGCGATGGCGGCCCCGCGCTTGGCGAGCCACTGCTCGCAGAGGTGCGAAGTCACGTTGCGCACCGGGATCCCGCCGAAGAATCTGCCGAGCTGGATCAGGCTCGTTTCTCGGCGACCTGCCGACGACGGCTTGAGCCGCGGGGCCAGCGCCTGGTGCCATTGCTTGGCGACCTCGCTGAAGGTGATGTCCCTCCGCCCCTTTCGGTGGTCGAGCCGTCCGACCTTCTGCCGAAACTCGGCCACCGTTCTCTCCGCCATTTTTCGATCCGTGGTCTTGAGCGACCGGCGATACTGCTTGCCCGACCTTTTCACCAAACCATAGTAAATCCCCGATGACGCATGACGGTACAGGCACTCGGCTACCTTCTGGAACCGGGCAGAATCCGGAGTCAACTCGCCGGATTTTGGGCTCGGTTTCACGTCCGGAGCTTAGGGTGACACAAACGGGTTACAAGTCAGATTTTAGACCCGATTTAGTATCGCATAAGTTATTGTCAGATTGATGGATGCGACGGTAGCTCAGCTGGATAGAGCATCGGTTTTCTAAATCGACGGTCGGGAGTTCGAGTCTCCCCCGTCGCGCCATCGACCTTTCGCAATGCGAAAGGTCGCCCCCGCAGCCCCGGCGCTCAGTGCGCGGCGGCGGCGAACAGGGCCTTGCGGCGGGCCGCGTCGCGCTTGCGGTCGGTGCGCAGCTCGAGGACACGGATGCCGGGCGGAAGCTCTGCAATGAGCTCGGAAAAGTGCGTCCAGTCCTTCACGAGCACATGCTCGACGCCGAATGCCGCGCAGAGTTTTCCAAAATCGGCCTCCTGCGGCGTCGCAAAGAACTTCTCGAACGGAGGATCGAACTGGGCCACCGGCAGGTGCTCGAAGATGCCTCCGCCATGATTGTTGATCAGGACCACCGTCAGACCCCCGCGGAACTGCGGCCTCAGCATGAGGCTGCCGGCGTCGTGAAGCAACGCCAGGTCTCCCGTGAGGAGGACGGCCGGCTTGCCACCGTGCGCCACCCCCAGCGCGGTCGCCAGCGTTCCATCGATGCCATTTGCGCCCCGGTTGAAAAAGGGCCTGATGCCGCGGTCGTTGGCCGGCCAGAAAAACTCGGCATCGCGCACGGGCATGCTACTCGCGGCGAACAGGATCGTCGACTTGGGCAGGCGCTGGGCCAGGAGCCATGCCGCCTTCGGCTCAAAAAGCCCCTCCTCCTGGCGCATCGCCTCGTCGAGCAGCGCCCTGGCCTTTCGCTCGTGGTCGCCCCACGCCTCGGGATAGCCCGGAGCCGGCCTGCCAGGCACGAGCCCGGCGGCGATGGCCGGCGCCGACAGGTGAAGCTGCCGCGCCCGGCAATGAAGGGCGTCGCGGTTCTCGGGCCGGGCGCTCGCGAGCCAGGTCGGCGCATCGCACAGCTCCAGCCAACCCCGAAGCACCTTGCTGGTGGGCCAGTCCTCCAGGCAAAGCACGGCGTCGGGGCGCAGCTTCTCGGCGGACTCCGGATTCCTGAGAATGGCGTCGTAGGCCGTGACCAGATTCGGGATCGCCGCCGCCCGGTGCCGGACCGGCGAGAGACCGTCCGCCAGCACCGGCCACCCGAGCTTCCTGGCGATCTCGCCGACGGCCGCGGCATAGGCCTCGGGATCGGCGGGCTGGGCCGGCCCCGCGACGATCAACCCCTTGGAATCGGCCGGCCACGAAGGCAGCAACGACAACGGATCCGAGGGAAACGGCGGGGCCAGCTGGGCAAAAAACCTGTCCCAATCGATCCCCTCGGCGAATTTCTCGGTGGAGAGGTCCGCGACCGGGGGGAGCGGATCCCGAAACGGGGCGTTGAGATGGACGGGGCCCGGCCGGGGCGAAAGCGACCGCGCCCAGGCGTGCGCCGCTGTCTGCCGGACATAACGGAGGCGGGGCTCGCTCGCCTCGGGAACGCCGAACTCGTGGAAAAAATTCACGTGGGCGCCGAAGAGATTCTGCTGGTCGATGGTCTGGCCCGACGCGCAGGCGCGCATCTCCGGGGGGCGGTCGGCGGTCATCACGATCAGGGGGATCCCGCTCTCCTGCGCCTCGATGACCGCGGGAAAATAATTGGCTCCCGCGGTGCCGCTCGTGCAGAGCAGGAGGACGGGATGCCTTTCGCGCCTGGCAAGCCCCAGCGCGAAAAAGGCCGCGCTTCTCTCGTCGAGCACGGGCATCGACTCGATGTCCGGATGGCGGGCCAGCGCGAAGACAAGCGGCGCCGAACGCGACCCCGGCGAGACGACGGCCCGGCGCAGCCCGAGGCGCGCGAGCGTCTCGACGAGGACGCCGCTCCAAAGCGAGTTCACATTCCGGGAGTCGGGCGTTGGCATGGGCGGGGCGGATGAACGTTCGAACCGGGGCCGGGAATGTCGACCTCAAAAGCCCGGGAGCAGCGCCTCCTGCATGGCCCCGAACTTCATCTCGGTCTCGGCGATCTCCCGGTCGGATGAGGAGCCGGCCACGATCCCGGCGCCGGCATAGAGCCGGGCCCGCGCGCCGTCTATAAGTGCCGACCTCAGGCCGACGAAAAATTCTCCGCCACCGCGCGGGTCGAACCAGCCGAGCGCACCGGCGTAAAGGCCGCGGGGAAATCCCTCGAGCCCGCGGATCCGGGCCACGGCTGCATCCCTTGGGACGCCGCCGACGGCGGGCGTGGGGCAAAGGCAGGCCAGGACCTCCGGCAGGCTGACCGAGGCGGGCACCCCGGCGCGCACCGGGGTGTGGAGATGCTGCACGTTGGCAAACTTGCGAACCGACGGGCGGTCGGGATGCTCCGGCTTCAGGCCGAGCGACCGAAGGCGTCCAACGATGAAATCCAGCACGAGCCGGTGCTCCCTGAGCTCCTTGTCGTCGCGAAGCAGGGCTGCGGCGAAGGCGGCGTCCTCGCTCGCGCTGGCCCCGCGTGGGGCCGAGCCGGCCAGCGCCTCGGTGGTCAGCCCGCCGGCTTCCACCCTGACCAGGCGTTCTGGGCTGGCTCCGATGAAGCTCTGCCCGCGCCCGTTCGCCACGGAAAAGGCGTAGCAGTCGGAAAACCTCTGCCGGAGTCCGTTCAGCACGCGCAGAGGATGGAGGATCCCGGGTGCCGACAGGTCCTTCGCCCTCGCCAGCACGATTTTCTCGAAGGATCCCCCTGCAATCCCGTCCAGCGCCTCCGCCACCGCACGCGCAAATCCGCCCGGCGGGCCAACCTCCGATACGCTTGTGGGCGGGGTGCCCGCCCCTTCGGGAAAGGCGGGCTCGGCGTAGTCGAAGGCCCGGAACTTTGCGTGTGCCCGCCATACCCTGTCGGCAAGAGCCTCCACGGGGGAGTCGCCATCCACCTGCAGGTTCGCCACCGCCACGGTCCTCCCGCGGACATGGGCAACCTGCCAGCGCGGCACAAAGACGGTCGCCGACGGGAACGGCTCCCCGGGCTCCACCCGCTCCGAAAATGCAAAGGCCGAGAAGAAGTGCGGGCCGGAAAAAGGCACGGACAGGTCTCCCACGGCGACGGCCTCGGCCAGGGTTTCGTCAATGAAGCGCCTGACCGCCGTGAAGCGTCCTGGGCCCTCGGCCGTGAAGACGGCCGCTGCCTCGGCGCCCGCCACGGCCATCCCCTCGCCGGGCCGCTCGACGTAAAAATGGAGTTCGGTGGGCTCGAAGATCGACTCCAGCACGGCCAGCGGGTCGAGCGCATCCACCCCAAGCGAGATGCTGACGAGCCGCGGCCTCCCCGCCTCCGCGGCCGCCGACCGGCACCGGCCGAGAAACTCCCGGAGGGCCCCGGACGTCCGGCCTCCGGCGGCGTCGAGCGGCAATATCTTCATTTCGGCCGCGGGAACAGCACCAGGGTCGCCGCCGTCCGGTTGCCGGCGAGCCGGCCGCCCCAGACAAGCTCCTCGCGCCAGGATGCGCCGGCCTTGTGGCCGAGCACGCCGTTGATCTGCTCGGAGGTTCCGGGCATCACCGGGCGTATCGCCGCGGCGGCCAGGCGCAGCGCCTCGGTCATCGAGGCCAGCGCCGTGCGCAGCCTCTCCTTGTCGGCCTCCTCCGCTGACTTGGCGAGCTTCCAGGGCGCCCGCCTCTCGATGTAGGCGTTGATGGCCTTGATGAAGCCGAAGAGGCGCTCGAGGGCGGTGTGAAACTGGAATCCCTCGCAAAGGGAGATGTAGTCGTCCCGGGTCTTCGTCCAGAGGTCCGCAAGTTCGCGTTCGGGTTCCTCGGCGGCGCCCGCCGCGGGCACGGTGCCGGCGGCAAAGCGCCCCACCATGTTGAGGGCACGGTTGACGAGATTTCCCAGGTCGTTTCCAAGATCGCCATTGTAGCGGGCGAGAAACTGCTCGCGCGAAAACTCGCTGTCCTGGCCGACGTTGTTCTCCCTGATCATGAAGAAGCGGAAGGCGTCGACGCCGAATTCGGTCACAAGGTCGAGAGGGTTGATCACCTCGCCCGAGCTCTTCGACATCTTGGCGCCGCCCAGCAGCCACCACCCGTGGACCAGGAGTCCGCGGGGCAGAGGCAGACCGGCCGCGTGCAGCATGATCGGCCAGTATACGGCGTGCGGGGGCACCAGGATGTCCTTGCCGATCACATGCCACGCCGCGGGCCAGACGCCGGGGCGGTCGGCGACGGCGGAATAGTAGTTCACCAGGGCGTCGAACCAGACGTAGGTGACGTAGTTCTCGTCAAAGGGCAGCGGTATCCCCCACTCCAGGCGCTCCTTCGGGCGCGAGATGCAGAGGTCGTTGAGCGGCTCCTTCAGGAATTCGAGCACCTGCTTCTGCCTATAGCGAGGGAAGATGAAATCCGGGGTCTTCTCGAGGAATTCGACAAGCCACGCCTGGTGCGCGCGGAGCTTGAAGAAATAGTTGGGCTCCACGATCTCGGCGACCTCGCCGAAAATCTCCGGCCAGGATCCGTCGGGATTGCGGTCCTTCTCCTGCAGGAACTGCTCCTGGCGGGTGCTGTAGAATCCGCGGTACTCGGCCTTGTAGATCTCCCCCCGGTCGAAAAGTCCCTGCAGGATCTGCCTGACCACGCGCTTGTGGCGCTCCTCGGTCGTCCGGATGAAATCGTCGTTGGTTATGGCGAGCTTCGCCCAGAGTGCCTTGAACTCCAGGCTGACCTCGTCGGCGAACTGGGCCGGCGAGACGCCCTTTTTCCGGGCGCTCTGCTGGACCTTCTGCCCATGCTCATCGGTGCCCGTGAGAAAATGGACATCGTCCCCCATCAACCTCCGGAACCTGGCGATGACGTCCGTCAGGACCTTCTCATAGGCATGGCCGTAGTGAGGGGATCCATTGACGTAGTCGATCGCTGTCGTGATGTAGAAAGAAGGCATCGGGGCCCCGATTAGAAGCCAACGGGCGGAGAGTGGAAAGTATTAAACCTTCGCCTCCAGGCCGGCGCGTTCATCCGCCTGGATCACTGCGGGATAGACCATCCTCCCCCTCGTGAGGGTGTCATCCCCGAGGATCTCGTGCCTGACCTCGGAAAGCCGGAAGGCATCCTTGAGCCGATCGGTCCTCAGGCCTCCGAGCATGGGCTTCGCCCGGTCGTCTGCGAGCAGCACCGGCCCCCTGAACACCAGGTAGTAGTCCAGCTGGCGGCCGGCGATCATCCTGCTCAGCAGATCGGCGCCGCCCTCGAAAAACACGCCATGGATACCCTCCTCCGCGCAGCGCTTTCGGAAATCGGCGAAGGGAACGCGCTGGTTCGGCGACTCGAAGACCCATGACCTGACCCCGAGGTCCCGGAGCTTTCGCACATAGCCGTCGCCGCAGCGCGACGTCGTGACGACGACCGTGCGCTCCCGAAACTCGTCGGTGTAAACCCTGGGCAGGGTCCGCTCGGCCGCCGTGCGCAGCAGGCCGTCGAAGACAAAGCGGACGGGGCACCACTCGGGCTCGCCCGCGACCCGCGACGTCAGCCGCGGATTGTCCTTGGCGACCGTCCCGGCTCCGGCCGCAATCGCCGGGAAAAGGCGTCGCCAGCGATGCACCGCGGCCCGCGCCTCCTCGCCGGTGATCCATTGGGAGTCTCCGCTGCGGCAGGCGATCCTTCCGTCGATGGTCGCCGCGGATTTGCCCGCGAGAAGCGCGGTGCCCGTGGCGATCCAGTGGTTGAAGATCAGGTTCAGGTCGGAACACTCCCGCTCCAAAATTCCCGAGACAACCTCGATCCCGGCGCGCCGAAGCATTTCAAGGCCGCGGCCGGAGTGCTGCGGATTGGGGTCGGTTGCCCCGACTACGACCCGCTTCAACCCGGCGGAGATGATGGCCTCCGTGCAGGCTCCCGTGCGGCCGCGGGTTGAGCATGGCTCAAGGGTCGAATACAGGGTGGCGCCTGGTCCCGGGGGCCGCCCCAGGGCCGACAGAGCCGCCTTCTCCGCATGCGGCCCGCCATCCTTCGCGTGGAAGCCCTCCGCCACGATCCGGCCCGCCTCCGCGATCACCACGCCGACCATTGGATTTGGGTGCGTCGTCCCCCAAGCCTTGCGGGCCAGGTCGAGCGCGAGCCTCATGTACCCTGCATCCTGCTCAGGGGTGTTCATCCGCAAGGGGTCAATCCCCGGCCTGCACATAGGGGTTGCCGGCCTTCTCGTCGCCCACGGTTGTCTGCGGCCCGTGTCCCGAAAGGACCACGGTGTCGTCGGGAAGCGTGTAAATCCGGCTCCTTATCGATTTTTCGAGTGTTGCGAAATCGCCGCCCGGCAGGTCGGTGCGCCCGATGCTCCCCCGGAAAAGCGCGTCGCCCACGAATGCCGCCCGCTCGCCCGCAAAGTAAAAGAGGACATTGCCCGGGCAATGTCCCGGCACATGGCGCACCTCGGCGACCGTTCCCAGTGCGGGAAGCCGCACGCCTTCCGCCAGCTCGCCGTCGATCCTCACCGGCTCAAGCTTCATTCCCGGCTCCAGGAAGGCGCTCATCACCCCCGGGGTCTCGATCAGGGGCCTGTCCGCGGGGTGCGCCCGCACCTTCGCCCCGGTCGCGCGCACGACCTCGGCGGCGCCCTGCGTGTGGTCCCAGTGGCCATGGGTTATCCAAAGCTCGGTCAGGCGGCACTTTTCAGCCTTGAGGATGGGTTCGACTTCCTCCCAGACGCCCTCCGGCGCGTCGATGAGGACGGCCTCGCCGCGTCCGGGCTCCGTCAGCAGGTACGCGTTGGTCTGGATGGGCCCCGCCGGGAGCACATGGATGTTCATGCCCTCAACAGGATGGGGATTGGGCGCCCAGGCAACGGCGAATTTGCCGGGCCCGGGCCTCAAAACCCCCTTGCCACGGGCGACCTGCGCTTGCCACTCTTTCCTTTCCCCCATGCCGACGCTAAAGTTCGCCGTTCTTCCAGGAGACTACATCGGGCCCGAAGTGATGGGCGAAGCCCTGCGCGTCCTCGGGGAGGCCGCCCGGCGCGATGGATTGTCCCTCGCGCCGTCCCACGCCGACGTCGGAGGCGCCGGAATCGACCGCCACGGGAAGGCCCTGCCGGACACGACCCTGAGGCTCTGCGAACAGAACGACGCCATCCTGTTCGGCTCCGTGGGCGGCCCGAAGTGGGAGAAGCTTCCCCCCAAGGAGCAGCCCGAGCGCGCCGCCCTGCTGCCGCTGCGCAAGCACTTCACCCTGTTTGCGAACATCCGCCCGGGGCTGCTCTACCGCGAACTCGCCGACGCCTCCCCCATCAAGAGCGAGCGGATTCCCGACGGCATCGACATCGTCTGCATCCGAGAGCTCACGGGCGGGCTCTACTTCGGCAAGCCGAAGGAGACGATCACCCTTCCCGACGGGGACATCCAGGCTGTCGACACCATGGTCTACCGGAAAAGCGAGATCGAGAGGATCGCCGCGACGGCGGTGGCGACCGCCCGTTCGCGCAGGAAGCGGCTGTGCTCGGTGGACAAGGCCAACGTGCTCGAGACCTCCGTGCTCTGGCGCAGGACCGTCACGGACTACGTCGCGAGGAACGCCCCCGATCTCGAGCTGAGCCACATGTACGTCGACAACGCCGCCATGCAGCTCGTGCGCAACCCGAACCAGTTCGACGTCTTCGTCACCGAAAACATGTTCGGCGACATCCTTTCCGACGAAATGGCCGTGGTCTGCGGCTCTCTGGGGATGCTCTCCTCGGCGTCCCTCGGGGCCGGCAAGAACTCGCTCGGCCTGCCGTTCGGCCTCTACGAGCCGGCCGGCGGCACCGCCCCGGACATTGCGGGCAAGGGCATTGCCAACCCCTGCGCCCAGGTCCTCTCGGCGGCGCTCATGCTCAGGCACAGCTTCGGCCTGGAAAAGACGGCGGCCCGGATTGAGGCGGCGGTGCGGTCCGCGGTCACCGGCGGCGCAAGGACCTCGGACATCGCGTTCGGCGGAAAATCGATCGGCACCAGGGAGATGGCGGACGCGATCATAGCGCGGCTCTGACCACGATGACCTCAGCCCAGATCCGCCAGTCATTCCTCGATTTCTTCGCCGGGCACGGCCACACGATCGTGCCCTCGTCGTCGCTGCTTCCGGATTCCCCGGGCCTGCTCTTCACGAATGCCGGAATGAACCAGTTCGTCCCGATCTTCCTCGGCGACAGGAAGGCCGACGTCTCAACCTGGGCGGGCGCCCGCCCTGGCACGGACACCCGGGCCGCAGACACGCAGAAGTGCATCAGGGCCGGCGGCAAGCACAACGACCTCGAGGATGTGGGGTTCGACACCTACCACCACACGATGTTCGAGATGCTCGGCAACTGGTCCTTCGGCGACTACTTCAAGAAGGAGTCCCTCGAGTGGGGATGGGAGCTTCTTACCGGGGTCTGGGGCATCCCCGCGAAGCGCCTCTTTGCCACGGTTTACCGGCCGGGAAAGGGGGAGCCTTCGGAATTTGACAGCGAGGCCCACGGCATCTGGACCGGCATCTTCGAGCGGGCCGGCCTCGACCCCAGGGTCCACATCCTCCCGGGCAACAGGAAGGACAATTTCTGGATGATGGGCGACACCGGCCCATGCGGCCCGTGTTCGGAGATCCATTTCAACCTGCTTTCCGGCGACGACGAGGCCGAGGGCGCCAGACTTGTGAACTCGGGCTCGCCCCGCTGCATAGAGATCTGGAACCATGTGTTCATCCAGTTCAACGCGAACACCGACGGCACTTTCTCGCCGCTCGCGGCAAAGCATGTCGATACCGGCATGGGGTTTGAGCGGGTCGCGGGCATCCATGCGACGACCCGCGGATTCACGGATTTCAGCAGGGATCCCTCCAACTATGCCGCCGACGTTTTCGCGCCCCTCTTTGCAAGGATTGCGGCGCTCTCCGGCAAAACCTACGGGGCGACCGTCCCCCGGAGCCGGACGGGACTCGCGGAGCAGGAGAACACCGACATCGCCTTCCGCGTGCTCGCCGACCACGCCAGGTGCGTCGCCTGCGCCGTGGCCGACGGCATACTGCCTGGCAACGAGGGCCGGAATTACGTCATCCGAAGGATACTCCGCCGCGGCATCCTTTACGGAAAGAAGCTCGGATTGCAGACCGGGTTCTTCCAGCAGCTTGTCCCGCCGGTTGTCGAGTCGCTGGGGGCCGTCTTTCCCGAACTCGTCCAGAGGGAGGACCTCGTCCGCCGGGTGATCCGGAGCGAGGAGGAGAGCTTTGGCCGGACGCTCGACCGGGGGCTTGAGGTCTTCAACCAGTTCTTCGCCCGTGGAAGCGCTTCGGCCGCGGGTCAGGTCGGAACATTCCCCGGCAAGGACGCGTTCGAACTTTACGATACCTATGGGTTCCCTCTCGACATGACCCAGCTGCTCGCCGCCGAACGGGGATTGTCGGTGGACGCCGCTGGATTCGAGGAGGAGATGGAAAAGCAGCGCGAACGGGGCAGGGCCTCCCTCAAGAAAGAGGTCATCGTGGCGGCCACCGAGGGCGAGGCCGGTGCGGCGCACGCCCCCACCTGCTTTGTCGGGTATTCCCTCGCGCCTGCGTCGGGCGTCCACTCGAGGCTCACCGACGAGGTCAGGACCGGCGGCGACGTCTTCCTGGTCTTCGAGGAGACTCCGTTTTACGCGGAAATGGGCGGACAGGCCGGCGACTCGGGGACCGCCCTGATCGACGGGCGACTCTACACCATAGTCGACACGGTCAAGGACAAGTCCGGGCGGCACCTGCACAAGCTCGCGCCGGGTGCCCCTTCGGCCCCCGCGGCCGGCTCCCTGGCGGAGCTCGTCGTCGATCTCGCCCGCCGCCGGGCCATCTCCCGCCATCATTCGGCCACCCATCTCCTCCATTGGGCGCTGCGCAAGGTTCTGGGCACCCACATCAGGCAGGCGGGCACGCACAAGACTCCGGACCGCCTCCGCTTCGATTTTTCCCATTTTGAGGCGCTCACGCCCGCCCAGCTCAGGGAGATCGAGGACCTGGTCAATGGGAAGGTCATCGATAATTCCGGCGTGTCGACCTACGAGGTGGAATTCGACAGGAAGCCGGCGGACACCCTCGCGTTTTTCGGCGACAAATACGGCCGAATCGTGCGTGTGGTGGATATCGGCGGCTTCAGCCGCGAGCTCTGCGGCGGCACCCATGTGCCCACGACCGGTGAGATCGGATTTGTGAAGATCGTCCACGAGAGCGCGATTGCCGCCGGAACCCGCCGCATCGAGGCCGTTGCAGGCAGGGCCGCCCAGGAATTCATTGCCAACGAGGAGGCCGCCCTCGCCGCGGTCAACGCCCACCTCTCGGCCGGCCCGGCCGACGTGGTGCGGAAGCTCGAGTCGATCCTCCATCAGAAGGCCGAGCTCGAGCGGAAGCTGAAATCATTTGAGCAGAAGGCGTCTGCAAACCTGGCCGGCGAACTGGCGGCCAGGGCGCTCGACCGCGGAGGGCTCAAGTTTGTCTCGGCTGTCGTGGCCGCGGAATCGACGGACGGACTGCGGGCGCTCGGCGCCCAGGTTCTGGCTTTGGTCGGAGAAGGGGTTGTCGTCCTCGGGGCGGCGCTCGGGGAAAAGGCCTCGGTGGTCGCCTTCTGCTCCCCCGCGGCGATCAAGGCCGGCCACGCCGCCGGCAAGCTCGTCAACGAACTGAGCGTGAAGCTCGGCGGCAAGGGCGGCGGCAAGCCGGACTATGCCATGGGTGGAGGCCGCGACATTGCGAAGCTCGCCGAAGTGCTGACAGCCTGATTGTCCCCTACTTCCCGCCCAATTCCATCTTGATGGCCGCCATCGAGAGGTTCGTGTCTCGGATGAAGGCGGCCATGGATCCGATCAGGGAAAGCTGGCCGACGCAGAAGATGGAGACGATCAGGAAGCCCGTCTCCAGCTTGAAGAGCGCCGTCAGGAACAGGACCAGGATCAGCACCGCGGCCATGAGCACGGTGGTGACGCCCAGGACAATGGCGAGGCGGAGGATCGCGGCCCGGCGGTGAAGGATGGCAATCTGGGCCCCGAGATTCGGGGCCTCGGCGGGCTGGCGCAGCATTTCCTGGTTAAGCACGCGGGCGCGGTCGATCATGCGCCCAAACCGGTTGGTCAGCGTCAGGAGAAGCAGGCCCACGCCCGAGATCAGGATGACCGGCGAAATCGAGAGCTGCAGCACCGGGATGAGCTGGGGGAGCGAGGGCATGTTCATGGCGGGTTAGAAAATCCGGCGCCGGACAATTGGCGACTGCATTATGCCCCTGCGGACCTAAACCGATCCGCCAGCTGAGCCGGCGTCACTCCCTGCGACCTGAGGGTTCCCAGGCTCAGGGAATCGTGCCTCTTCGCCAGCCGCACGCCGAGTTCGTCGGCCATCAGGGGGCAATGGAAAAACCCGGGCGGTGCAAGGCCGAGCGCCCTGTAGACGAGCAGCTGGCGGAACGTGCTCTTGATGAGGTCGTCGCCGCGGACAACCTCGGTTATCCCCATGGCCGAGTCGTCCACGGCACAGGCGAGCTGGTAGCTCGGAGTGTCATCCTTGCGCCAGACAAGAAAATCTCCAAAATCCCGGCCGGCGACCGCCCGCTGCGGGCCGCTGCGGGCATCGTCGAAGCCGATCTCCTCGCCGATCGGAATGCGAAGGCGCCAATTGACCGAAATCCTTTCGCCCAGCGGCGGCAACGGAGTTCCATGGGGAGGCCGGAATTCGGCGGGATAGACAGGCTCGTCGTCTCCTCCCCCCTCGTGGGGGGCTCCGGCCGCCTCCAGGACGTCCCGCCTCGACCTGGAGCAGGGATAGACATGGCCTGCAGCGTGGAGCCGCTCGAGCGCGGCCCGGTAGTGCGCCCGGCGCTCGCTCTGCCGGTAGGGGGCAAACGGGCCTCCCACGTCGGGTCCCTCCGACCAATCGAGCCCGAGCCACCTCAGGTCCTCGATCATGGCGTCCGCAAAATCCATCCTGAACCGCACGGCATCGAGGTCGTCGCTTCTAAGGATCAACGCGCCGCCCGCGGCGCGGGCACGACCGGCTGCGATCCAGAAAGTACGGGCATGTCCGAGATGCAGCAAACCCGTGGGCGACGGAGCCAGCCGGCCTCGATAGGAGGGGTTATGCGACCGCATCGCCTTCCCGGACGATGCGCTCGTCGCGGAACCGGGTCAGGAGGGCAAGCGCCAAGGGCGCGGCATAGCTTCCTCCGTGCTCGATGAACACCCAGATCGGGGCGCCTGCAATCGGGTTGAGCGCCTCGGAGGCGAGTTTCCAAAGGAGTACCCCGACGAGCAGGCCGGTCGTCGGCCTGAAGAGCACCACTCCCGCCAGCAGGCACTCGAGCACGCCGACAATAGACTCGACGAATCGGCTTTGAAATCCAATGGCAGCGTATTGGAACCCGAAAAGCGCCTTGTGGACATGAAGACCCAGCATTCCATGGCCGACAAGAAGCAGGATGGTCGTCAACTGGAGCACCCATTGGAATTCGATGCGCTGCAGGCCCTCCTCGGGCTCGCTGAGGCGGCTCCCCAGCCACGCCTTGAAGCCTCCGCCTGTTGTGAGCAGAAACAGGGCAAAGGGAACGCCATAGTTCCCCGCCCGCTCAACCGCCTCCCAAACCGACTCCCCTGCCATCGGCCGGAGCATGGCCGTCCAAAGTCCCCAGAGGGCCATGTACCAAACCATGGCCCGGCACGGGTAAAAGAGCACTGCGATGCCCGTGACAATGTCGCCGATGCCGACCCAGGGCATCAGGGCGTAGGCGCGTTCGGGACCGATTCCCACAACGCCGAAATAGGCGGCCCACGAGGACGGATGACCAAACCCGAGCATACCGTGCCCAATGAACTCCATGGCAACGCCGATACGCAGGGTCCAAAAGACGAAATTCGGGGGTTCAGGACTTTCGGTCATTTCAAGTCCTCGAAGTCTGCGGGGGAGAGGACCCCCGCCCACCCTTGAGTGGCAAACGTGCGGGAATCTGTGGCGAAATGGACCAATTCAGGGGCGAATTCGAAGGCAAATTGCTTATTAGGCCGGTTGCGCCTCCCGTAAGTTACACTTTTTTGAGCCATTTTTGTCGGATTTTATTACATTTCCCAGAAACTAATTTAACATCTTTATAATTAACATCTTAAAATTTCTTAGCTAAGTAAAAATACCCTCGCTATCGGAACGCATTGCACATTTCCAGATCGGTCAAAAGACCGGAATTTACTTATGCTGCGAAATAAAATACGTAACTTATTAATGTATAATTTATAACGCATTTCATTTTATGGCACTGCATCCCGTGGTGCGCCTTCTGCTCTAGAACTCCCAAGTTTTAGTGTAGCCGATAGCCCCCAAGGATTTCGAAAACAACATAAAGGATTCAGAAAACACACCATGAATTACAAAATACTGGCAGCCGTTTGCACGATACCGTTCGGCGTCATTGCTGCCAACGCTGACACAATCACCTACAGCGGTTCGATCGCCACATGGACTGTGGCGACGACAGGCGCCTATGACATCGCCGCCTGGGGCGCCGCTGGCGGTCCCGGCTATACCCCTGGTTACGGCGGCACCGGTGCCGTTGCCGGTGGGGTCTTTGATCTTACGGCTGGCCAAACGCTCGACATCGTGGCCGGCGGCCAAGGTGGAAGTGGCTACATTCCCGGCGCCTTCAGCGGTGGCGGTGGTGGTGGCAGCTTTGTCTGGGTTGTCGGCTCCAGCCAACCGCTCGTTGTTGCGGGCGGTGGCGGTGGCGGCGGGTACTTTAGTGTGTCTGGCGATCAGGGCCAACTTGGAACCAGTGGTTCGACCCAAGGTGGGTTGTTCGGCGGAATCGCCGGAACCGGCGGCTCGGGCGGCTCGGGCGGCACCGATGTATATGGCGGCGGCGGCGGCGGCGGCTGGTCCGGCAGCGGTGGCAACGCTAACAATGCCTATCTTGGTGACGGTGGTGGCGGCTTCGGCGGCCAGGGCGCACTCGCGTTTACCGGCGGCATCGGTTCAGGCGATAATATCGACGGTAACCCGTCCTACAACAACGACGGTGGCTTCGGCGGCGGCGGCGGCGGCGCCTGGCAGGGCGGCGGCGGCGGCGGCGGCTACTCAGGCGGCGCTGGCGGCGACGGCGTCAATTCCCTTGGCGGCGGCGGCGGCGGCTCCTTCGTAGACGCTTCCGGTTCCGATATCTTCTTCTCGAACGACTACGGCAGCGGCGGCAACGGCTGGGTTGAGATCACCACGGCCGGTGCAGTTCCGGATGCGACTTCGACGCTCGCACTGCTGACGGCATCGGTCTTCGGATTGATGCTCCTCAGGCGCCGGCAGGCTGCGGCCCTTTAAGGAAATCTTATCAAACCCGCCAGTTCCGCGCCAAACGCGGGCTGGCGGGTTTTTTATTGCCCGGTCCCAAGAGGCAGGGGCTATCCACGCGGCTTGTACCTGATCTCCCGGATCTCGACTGAGCCGGACGCCGGGTCGAAGAATGGCCTGCCGTCCCTCACTCCCACGGATCCGTAGCCCGTCGCCGTTGCAAGGAAGCTGCGGAAGTCACCGGGCATGCCAGGTTCGAGGTGAAGCACCTTGTCGACGGCGTCGTAGCGTGCTCCGCTGAGCCCCTGCAGCAAGGCGTAGGAGGCCATTGCCCGGGCATACCAAAGCCCCCATTCATATTCACCGAAGGGATTGCGGATCCGGCCGTCGTAGCGGTCGCGGCAGGCCCGGACAATCTCCAGGCCCTCCGCGGCAAAGCCCTCCGACATCAGGTGAGAGGCGACCTGGTATTCGATGCCGGTCCAGACCTCGTCGGAGTAAACCATGGGAAGCGTCGGCCGGCCTCCCTTCGGCCAGGTGCATAGGAGCAGACCGCCCTCGGCACCGCAGGCGTAGGTGGGGCGCTCGGGGTTGAAGTGGGCCGAGAGATCCCTCTTGAAATTGTGCCTGTGGACGGCACTGAGGTGGCTCCTCACCTTTGCCGGATCGAGGATCCGGCCGAGACCGCAGACAGTCGCGAACCAGGATCCGATGACGCCGTCCGAGAGGCAGCCGGGACCGATCTGGTAATTGGGCCCTTCCCTATCGATCTGCGCCGTGGCCTCGGCCGAAAAACTCTCGCCGGTCCACGTCTTTGGGTCCTTGGGCAGCTTCGCGCGGAGGTTTTTCCATTCCGTTCTCTGGACAAAATATTCGCCGTCGAAAAGTTGTTCCTCCATCGCCCGACGTCCCTTCGCGTAGAGGTCCGCATAATCCCCCACATCGTCGCCCAGGCCATGGCCGATGAGGGTCGCGGCCCGGAGCGCGCCCAGATAGATGCTCGTGCACATCCCGTTGGGGCCCCAGAACTCGATGTCGTAGGTGTTGTGCTGGGGCTCATCGAGGATCCCGCGGCGGTTGGGATCCCACTTCCGGATGGAGTAGTCGAGGCTCACCCGGACCTTCGGCCACAGGCGCCGCAGCCAATCCGTGTCGCCGCTGATGCGCCATTCGCGGTGAACCTTGATGATCCCGCCCAGCTGTCCGTCCGCGGCGTCGAATTCCTGATGGAAGATGGGACGAATGGGCAGCCCGCTGCGGTAGGTCTGTTCGCCGTCCGGTTCCTGGGAGGGGCCGACTTCCGTTTCACGAAGCGTGCGTTCGAGCGCGGGGAAAAGGTGGGGGATGGACTGGGCGTAATTCCAGACATGCGTGCACAGGTCTCCCTGACCGCGCGAGTCGTCGCATCCCTCCCACCCCCAGAGCCTGCCGTCGGCCTGGCGAAGGACGGTCGGCGACTTCAGGATCGATAGGTTGGCCGACACCGCCTCGATCACCTCCGGGGGAAGGGTCGATCCAAAGAAACAGTTCGAGAAGCGCTCGGAAGCAGCCCTGAGGGCGATGTATGAGGAATTCCAATGGGACGCGACATCCCCGATCGCCGGAAACCGCCCGGCATACCAAGGCCGGTGGGTTTCCCTCGGTCGCCCTGCGTCGGCAGGAAGGTCCTTCCCCTCGTGAAGGTCCGTTCGATCGGAATGCCAGGCCAGGCGGACGGCGATCACCTTGGTTTCCCCGGGCGCCAAACTGAAAGGCAGGAACAGCGAGGCTCCCGGCGCGGAAGGAGGGTCGGTTACCGGAGGACGCGCGTAGCAGGCTGCGTCCTGGATTTCCCGCGAGATTATCGAGAGCGAGTCGAACCACGTGCCGCGAAACCAGGCGTGGTTTGTCTTCACCCCGGGATCATCGATCCAGGCGGAAAAGGAGGCCTCGTCCCACGGGCGACCAGGGGTGCCGGCACAGTGGAGGGTAAACCCACCGGGTGCGGGAAGGATCTCCTGCCCAGCCCCCTCCTTTGCGAGGAAGTTTGATGAATGAAATGAAAAGACAGCGTCGACGGGCCCCGCTCCCCCGTTTGAAAAACTGTATTCCAGGGCCGCCACGGGGAGGCTGGAATTGTCGGCGTCTCCAGGTTCAAAGGGGCTCCATGCCGTGAGGACTGCCGACACCGGGACGTCGGGATCCGAAAGCGCGATGTCGGCGAAGGGAAACCTCGCCTTGAATACGGCGCTCCTGAAGCGCGCCAGGCCAAGGGCGGGCCCGGAGGCGCTGTTGCCGCTGCTTGTCCCGGGCCGGCCGTACAGCTTCCACGCCGGGACGGGCCCCTCAAGCACACGAGCGATCCTTCGGGGGGCCTTGACCGAAATCGCCGCGAACACAGGCGGCCCATTGTCCACTTCAGGATGATTTCTGAGCGACAGATGGGAGAGGGCTCCGGTCCCCTCGACGCAGATCGTTCCCGCTCCGATCCCTCCCAAGGGAAACGCGATCCGGGCCAGCCGATCCCCCTCGTAAGGAACGTTGTAGGCCCGGCCCCCGTGGGATGCGGCAGCTGAGGGCGGGCCATCCACGGCTCTGGCCTGGGTGCCCAATGCGCCGAATGCCGCCGCGGCTCCAGCCGAGAGCCGGATAAAGTCGCGGCGATCCAGGTCTTTACCGTTCATGGAGTTACTGAAAGACGAGCTGAAGTATTTTATCCCGAGGGCGTTACGATGAAGGCATCTATCCCCAGGCCATATCCCTTCGAGAGCGGATTCCTGCCCGAGATCCGAACCGAGATCGGATTCGCGCCGGGGCGCAGTGCAAGCTTCCCGAGGGACACCTCCTTTGGCGTCACACGGAGTGAAAAGAGGTCGACCGGAACGCCCAGCGGTTCTCCGCCGGAAAGAAACTGAGCCGTCCCAAAATTCGGACCGCAGACCACCCGGGCGGTGATGCTGAAGTCTCCCGCGACGGCACTTGGGAGCTGGACGGTGAGCTCATCCCCGACTCCCTTTCCAGGGGACCAGAAGAGGGCAGCCCGTCCGGAGAATCCGGCGCCGTATTCCCAATTCCCCATGTCCTGGGACCAGACTCCCCCGCCCGTGGCACTGGCGCCGGGGACCAGACCCTCGGCCTCAATCGCGCCGGGAATCGAGAAATCGGCCAGTGGCTGGAGGTCGGACGGGAGCAGATCGGCGGGAAGGGCGGGAGGCTGCGGCGAGGGCCCGGCGAGGTAATAGTAGGCGACCGAGGAATAGTCCGCCGAAATACCGTTCCCCGTTCCATGTTCGATCGTGAACCTGATCGATTTGGTGAAGGGAATCGCGTCCTCGATGTGCCAGCGGTACGCTGAAATCCTGGACCTTTTCTCGTCCTTGATGATCACGCCGTGGTAGGGCGCCGAATAGACGCCCCTGTCGAAATACCACCCCGAGCAGAAATAATCCTCGGTGCCGGTGCCCTCCAGCGTGGGCCCGGTGTCGCCGTCGATGTAGACCATCTCGTTTCCCTCCAGGAAATAAAGCGCCCGGCCGGCCATGAAGAGCGCCGTGCCGACATAGTGGCCCTCCCCCGCGGTATCGAGGATCGTGTAGTTGCGCCCGGGCGTCGTCGGATTCTCGCGCCGGAACTGGGCGTGGAAATGGCGCGTGTCGGCCGGGAGGGAGTCCAGCGCCGTGTAGTCGATGTTGTAGTAGAAGGCGTCGATCGGCTTGCCGGCGCCGTTGGTGAGCGTCCACCGCGCCGACCTGTGGAACGGCATCGGCCAGTAGCAGTTGTACCCTCCCGAGTTCTCATTGAGCGGAAGCGAGGTGTAGTCGTGCTGCTCGCCAAACCCGACCCCGAAGAATGCGCCTATGGGACACTCGACACTGGGGTTCGCGTCGCCGTCCCAGTACATCCTGAGGATGGCCTGGCTGAGTATCCTGACGTCGGTTCTTGGGGCGATGGTGACCCAGAAACGGTGGACGCAGCCGGGGCCCGCAGTGTCGAGCAACGTCACCGTCTGGCCGGCCTTGATGTGAAGGGCGTCGTCATTGAGCCCTTTCCTGTCCCATGAGCCCTCGTGCCGCGCCTTCCCTGGCCTGGGTGCCGCGAGGTTGGAGAGCGGCGAGGAATACTCCTGGGCGGAGACTCCGGAAACGGCGGCGGCGCAAAGCGTCATCAGGACCATGGTCGCAACATTATTTTTCATGGGGTAACATTTAGCAGGGTGTTGAAAAACTACGATGAGCCGTCGTTGCGATCGGAATGCGCTTTCCGCAAGGCGGGCTGGGAGGGGGACGCAGCGCGCCAGCGCGAAGATGGCGAGGCGAAGCCGAGTCCGCATGGACGCACCCGGTGGGCGTCCTGCGGGCGGCCGAGTGCGCAATCCTCACAGAGGCTATCCCCTCCCAACACAAGGCCGCGGGAGCGCATTCTGGCGCAACCCGAAGGGCAACAACTCTTTTGGCCGGGAGCGGCGTTGTGGCTGCCGGGCAAGGCTCGCTGAGCATTGCACCGGCAGCCCCGCCTTGCTCGCGACCAAAATAGTTTGTTGCGCCGGCCATCGTAGTTTTTCAACACCCTGTTAGGTTTAAAGCCTTCCATGGAGCAGAAACTCCCCGGGACTGTGGCGCTTGAATGCCTCCATGGCCTCATATTCGGCAAGTCCGAGCCCATTGTAGGCTTCGGCAAGCCTGTGGCTCCGGACCTCGGTTTGCTGCCAAAACTCCCTACGCTCGTCGCCCAGGAACAGCGCCTGGTCCTTCTGGGTCTCGTGCCGGAATATCGCCCTGCGGCGGCGCAACACCTCCCGCGGACTCAAGGGAACGGCGAGATCGATCTCGTCCAGCTCCCACTCCGCCCACGCGCCGCGGTACAGCCAGAGTTCCGCCTCCGCAAACCAGACCTCGCCCGGGCTTCGGGCGAGGGCGCCGTGCAACGCGTGGAGGCAGAGCCGATGCGTTCCGTGAGGGTCGTCCAGGTCGCCGGCCGCGAAGATCAGATGCGGGCGCAGACGCGAGATCAGCTGGTGCATGATCGCGATGTCGCCCTCCCCCAGGCGACGCCGCCGGTCGGGCGCACCATGGTAGAACGGCAGGTCGAGGAAGTGGAGGTTTGCCGTGGACACGCCGCACACCCTGGCCGCCGCATTCGCCTCCTGGCGCCGGACCAGAGCCTTCCAGCGGATCAACTCGGGCGAAAGCGGCAGCGCCTCTGTCGCCTCGAAGGTCGCGCACAGCTCCCGCATGCGCGCCCTTGCGGCCGGATCGGTAAACTCAAGGTCGCGCACAAACAGTAGGGAACGCCAGAGCGACTCATCCGAAACCGCATAGGCTCCGGAAACCTGGTAGGCGACGTGCACCTCGTGCCCGTGCTCAATCAGCCGGCACAGCGTGCCGCCCATGGAGATGACGTCGTCACCCGGATGCGGCGAAAGGACCAGCACACGCTTCGGAAACACGCCCGCCGACGGGGCCTTAAGCGGCCGGACGGGCGCGTCGCCGGGCTTGGTCCGGGCCGGGTCGCGCCCACCCGGCCAGCCCGTGATCGTGTGCTGCATCTGGTAGAAGCCGGCTAGGTTGGCCTCGTAGGCCGATCCGTGGACCTGCAGCAAATCCTGGAGCCCGGCCTCGTTGTAGTCGTCATCCGTGAGCTTGAGGATCGCCTTCCCGCGCAACTGGGAAAGCCAGAGTATCGCCCTCCGCGTGGTGGCGTCGTCCCAGGCCAGTCCCTGGTCCTCCAAAGGCCCGATCAGCCAGGGCGTCCGGAACCGGGTGAGCGCGCCGACGGCCGCCTGGTCGAGGACGAAAGCCGCCTGGTCGTGCTCCTGGAGAAACGACGCCGGCACCCGCGACGTCACGTCGCCCTCTAGCGCCGCACGGACCGCCCCCGCCTTGTGCTGCCCCCAGGCCATCAGCACGATGCGCCGGGCCTCGAGGATCGTGCTTATCCCCATGGTGATCGCGTAACGCGGCGTGGTTTCCTCGCCGCCAAAATCCTCCGCCGCGTCGCGCCGGGTCAGGGGATCAAGCGTCACCAGCCTTGTCCGCGACCGCCGCGCGCTGCCGGGCTCGTTGAACCCGATGTGCCCCGTCCGTCCGATGCCGAGAAGCTGGAAGTCGATCCCGCCTGCTGCGCGGATCCCCGCCTCATACCCGCGGCAATGGGCCTCGATATCGGCGGCCGGCACCCTGCCGTCCGGCAGGTGCGTGTTTGAGGCCGGGATATCGACATGGTCGAAGAGATGGACCCGCATGAAATGGCTGTAGCTTTGCGGATGGTCCGCGCCGAGGCCCCGGTACTCGTCGAGGTTGAACGTAATGACGTTCTCAAAGCTCAGGCCCTCCTCACGGTGCAGCCGGACCAGCTCGGCGTAGAAACTCACCGGCGTGGACCCTGTCGCCAGGCCCAGCACCGCCGTGCGCCCCTCCTCCCTCCTCTTCCGGATCAGTTCCGCCACGTCGCCCGCCACCGCCTTCGATGCCCCGATGCTGCTCGCGAATACGGCCAGCGGAGCCCGCTCGAATCGATTCGGGGACAGGATCCTGTTGGAAAGCATCGGTCTCGGGCGGCCCTACAGGCCTTCAGGTTCAAGATTGCGGGGAGGCGGGGCGCCCAGGTGTTCGTCCAGCCACGCCAGGGTCCTTGCCCACATCTCGGGCGTGTAGACGTGGGCCAAACCCGGATAGATGAGGTTCCGAAACGCGTCCTCCCTGCCGTAAAGCCGATAGACAGGGCGCACGGCGGCCTCAATGGCGTGGAGGCCATCCACGGGCGAGCCCCCGTCGATGTCGCCGGTCTGGAACAGCACCGGCCTCGGCGCGATTAGGGCGACCACAGCCTCCGTATCGAAGTGTTTCAGCATGTTGGGCACAAAATAGCCTATGTGGTGTTCGTGGATGGCCCCGCGTTCGATCAGGTTACGGTAGCGCGTCAGACAGGCGATCGCAACCCCCGCCTTGAGGCGTTCGTCCAGCGCCATCAGCCACCAGCTCCGAGTCGCACCCATGCTCATGCCGGTCACCCCGATTCGCTCCGGATCCACCTCCGGACGCGATGACAGGTAATCGAGTGCCATCAAATCGTCGCGCAGCAGCATTCCCCAGAACGTCCGCCCAATCCATAGGTTGAATTTGGCGGCCGTCTCCTCGGCGGTGGAATTCCTCTCCGCGGGGCCGCCCGGGCCCTGGCCATTTCGTCCGCCGAAGCCACTCGCGTCGATGGCCAGCACAACGTAGCCTCGCTTCGCGAGAGCCGGTCCGGGCGGTTCCGGGGTATGCCTGGCCTCAAACAGCTCATCCTTGCCCAGGTCGTATTCACCAGCGTGCCAGTGGCAATAGAGGAGGCCGGGCATCTTGAGGGAGTCCCGCTTCGGCAGAAGCAGGGTGCCGGGCACGATCGAGCCCGCCCCGTTGTCGAATTGGAATCGTTCGACAAGGTATTCACCCCGATCCTCCCGGGACACGGTCTTGATCCTTGGTTTCCTCGGCCGCCGCGGCAGCCGCCCCAGCAGCTTCCAGAGTCGTCCCCGTATTTTCCCGCGCTCGATTGCCCATTCTGCCGGGGACGCAGGCGCAAAGAACGGCGACGCCAGTCCGGCCTTGGCCAGCCACCGTTCGGCGACGCCCTGATCGGATCGGGGACTTTCTCGGTTCTGCATTCGGGGGGATGGCATATTTGCGCCTTGGGGTGGCGGCAGGCTGGGCCCTTCGGCGTGCGCCTCGCAATTCATAATCTCCAATCGACGAGGACGCCCAGGATGTTGCTTTTGTCGGCGGATATCCGCCCGTAGGCCGCCGGCAGATCCCCGGGC
>Ga0302319_10006478_pt1 | contig 23220 bp, 19 predicted proteins | sample Bog_T0_2_FD_203319 | JGI IMG/M metagenome (GOLD analysis project Ga0302319, IMG submission 203319) | Peat permafrost microbial communities from Stordalen Mire near Abisko, Sweden - Bog_T0_2 | ecosystem: Environmental > Terrestrial > Soil > Wetlands > Peat | place: Sweden: Abisko, Stordalen Mire...
CCTACACGATCGAAGCGGCAGCGACAGCGCTCGCCGCGGAAATCAAGACCCTCGCCTAAAATCGGGCGGCCGCCCGGTCAGATTCGTTTGCCAAGCACTTCGAACGGCTTGGCCTCCGCCAGCCGCCGGGACACCCCGTCAAAGTCCCGCACCGCGATCACGTTCCCGTCCTTGACATCAGCCCAGTTCCCTTGTGTCAGGCGCCTGCCAAATGGATCGTAATCGCACGGGATAAATCCCTGTTCCGCCAGGATCTCCGTCGTGGCCCCGCTGCGTGTCACCTCGATCACCAGCGCCCACAATTCAGGCCGGGCCAGGACTGTCTTCGCGCCTCTCAAAACCCATTGGTCGTGCCCTTCGACATCAATCTTCATCCAGCGAGGCGTTTGCTCCCCCGCCAGGATATCAACCGTCGAGATCGGTAGCGATAACTTCGGACCGGGGAAATTCTCATCCACCACGGAGTTCAGGCAGTCCCTTGCCGTGGAGAACCACATGTGTCCCTCCCGATCGCTGCATCCCGCGTTCACCGTCTTTACCCGGCCTTCCAGGCCGTTAACGCGCAGCTGCATGCTTAGGCGCGCAAATGTGTCCGGTACTGGTTCCACGGCGACACCGGAAGCCCCGCATGATCCTCCCGCCAACACGGAATAAGCGCCAGCATTTGCCCCAACATCCATAAACCAATCCTGCGGCCGGAGGAGATGGAGAACAAACGCCATCTCCTCAAATTCCTGCAGCCCGCAATAGAGATTCTGCGTCAATCCCTGGTCCCCCGCCCGGGTCAGGAGCGATGTCCCACCCACCCACGGAATCATCACCGGTCCCGGCGCCAGCCGACTGCTCAATTGCCAATGGATGAATCGGGTCAACGCCGCCCCCCTGGCACTTCGGTTCAGCGGATGCGTCGAAATTAATTGGAGCGTATTAAATAATCCCATTCGTTCCCTGAACCCGACATTCCCCGATTGGCTGCCCGCGCACAAACAAAAATGCGCCCTGTTCCGCAAACTTCTCAACAGGAGACCCGATGCCGGCCAGCAAAACTGGCAACCCCCAGCGGAGGGACCTTGGGATATCAGCCCACGATCATTCCGGTTTCGATCCCTTGGAAACTGGCGCCGGCTCGACAAACGCCGTGAATGTACCTTCAATCGTTCTGCCATCCTCGGCCTCGACCAGGACGCCATGGTTTACGGCACCTTCGAAGCGGGCGGCACTGAATAAAAACTTGAAGGTCCCGATCCCATGCGCCGGTATCTCATCGGGCGCAGATTCCAGCGTTGTGCAGGGGCACGATCCGTCCGCGGATTCGATTTTGATTGGCGCATCCGTTTCATTCTTGACCACAAACGTCACGATTGCCGTTTGATCCGTGGTCATCTTGCCCAACGATATTTCCGACTTCACAAAATGCCATGGCACTTTCGTTGCGGCTCTTACACGCGGCAGCAAAAAGACGCCGCATAAAGTGAGCATCAGGATCCTGACGATGAGACGAAATTTCATGGTCAATGACTCACGACACCCCGAACGCACATCCTTGGGTGCCAGGCCCTAACAATGCCGAAAAGCTCCTTGGTTAACATTTTCGCTTGGAATACACTTTGTGCGCTTTCCCAGGCAAGCCGCGCAATTCAACCGTCGCCCATCAACAACGACCGATGACCCCGCCCAAACTCGACGATCAACGCCGGATATCCGGGTTGCGGGAAGGTGATCGCATCGCCTTCATCATCGTAGCGGCCTATTTTGTGATCGCCTATCTCATCCTGCCGGAGGCGTGGAAACGCTATGAGCACAAACACGCCAATTTTTCCGATAACCCGAATCTTACCCACACCGCCACCGGTATTCACGGCGATCCGCTCAACATTTGCATTGTCGGCACCAGCGTCGATTTAATTGCAAGCATGACCGCCGCGGGATGGGATCCAGCGGATCTGCTGACCTTTCGCACGAGCGTTCGGATCGTGGTCGACACCGTATTCAGGAGGCCGGATGACAAGGCTCCCGTCAGCAATCTCTTCCTATTCGGCCGAAGGGAGGATCTCGCCTTCGAGAAACCCGTCGGCCATAGCCCGAAGGAGCGGCATCACGTCAGGTTCTGGCTGACGGATAAACTGGACGACGGCACGCCCGTCTGGATCGGTTCGGCGGCGTTCGATATCGGCGTGGAATTGAGCCGCACCACCGGTCAGGTCACCCACCATATCGCGCCAGATTTGGATGCCGAACGGGATTTGCTCGTTTCCGATTTGGAAAAGGCGGGAAAAGTCGCAGGGCAAAAATGGGTCGACGGTTTCCAGCCGAAATTGCACGGACGCAACGGGGGCGGCGATTCGTGGCACACCGACGGCAGGCTCGCCGTTGTCACACTCTCTCCGACCCTAAAATGATTGCATTCCCATCGGGAACCCGAACGCGCGGACACTGCGATCGTCGATTTCGACCGATTTTCCCCGTGTGTCCCAGTCAGAGCGCACGAGTTTCGCCTCCATCCACGTCGAGGATGGTCCCCTGGCAGTAACTCGCCGCAGGGGAGGCAAGAAATGCGACAGCCTTGGCGATTTCCTCCGGTGTTCCGAACCTTTCGATTCCCAGTTTTTGCAGTATTGTATTAGCCGCGGTGTCGTAGTCCAACCCTTGCTCCTCGCTGACTGACCGGATCCGGCGTTGCAGCCGTTCGGTGGCGATCGCGCCCGGGTTGATGGCATTCACGCGCACCCCCTCGGTAAGACCACGATGCGCGAGCGCTTTGGTGAGGTTGAGGAGGGCCGAATTCACGGAGCCGCCAATGGTGAAATCCGCACTGGCAGTACGTCCCCCGACCCCGGCGATATTGATGATCGTCCCTTTGCTCACCACCAGATGCGACCAGGCCACCCTACTCAGGCGCATCGCTCCAAAGAACTTCAACGCAAAGCCGTCATCCCAATCCTCATCAGTCAAATTCATAAAATCACCACGTCTGGTCGCGCCGGCGTTATTCACCAGCACGTCGATCCGCCCAAAACGGCAGACGGTTGCCCTGATCAAGTGCGCGGCCGAATCGCGTTCTCGAAGATCGGTAACCTGCACAAGGCATTCGCCAGCGATGGACGCAGCTACCTCGTTGAGCAGGTCCTCGGATCGGGCAGCCAGTACAACGCGCATTTTCTGGTTGGCCAGTTCCATGGCGATGGCTCGGCCGATACCACGACTGGCGCCTGTGACGATTGCGACCGGCTTTCCCTGCTGTGTGTCCATGAGACCCATTAAGCCCGGCGCCCCGTCTCTCCGCTACACAGATCTTTCACTGCTGCATCCCGGATCCGATTCATGATCCCCGGTTTCAACCGAATGATCTGAAACAGTTCACCATTTGGATTTCGCGTTGAATCCCGGCTCGATTAACTGATTCTGACCTTCATGCCTGCCGAGTTCCCGTATCGCACCCGTCGCACGGTCAAGCCAGATATGATGGATCGCAATCGCGAGGTCGATCGCGATCTTCTCTTGGATATCCTGGACGACGCAAACTGGGCGCCAACCCACGGGATTACCCAGCCGTGGCGCTTTCATGTATTTGTCGGGAATGCCCGGCTCGCTCTAGGGGGCGCGCTGGTCTCCATTTACGACCGGATCACTCCGTCGGATGAAGTTCGCCCGGAGAAGCGGGTCAAACTGCATGCGAATTGCGAGCAGTCGCCGGTTATTATCGCCGTCGCCGCCCGGGTCGAACCGAATGGAAGGATTTCAACTCTCGACGAGCTTTGCGCCACCGCCTGCGCTGTGCAAAATCTCCTTCTCTCGTCCCATCAGCGCGGTCTCGGCTCGTTTTGGTCCACCTCCGCTGCTGGTTGTTCCGGGGATCTTCTCACGTGGTTGGGGCTGGATGCCACGCATCACGCCTTGGGATTGGTCTATCTCGGGTACCCAAGGGAAGGATTCATCCCGAATTCAACCCGGATCCCGGTGGCTGAACGGGTCATCTTCCACGACGCGAGCGCCTAAAAGGCGCTCGCCGCCCCGGTCCGGGCTAACCAGTTCCTCAGGCGGGCCGCTTCATTTCGAACCTGTCTGTGGTGTGGCAATACCAGTCCGGGCTCGCCATGCGTCCGATCACTTCATATCGCTCCGTGCGGACGCGCAGTGTCGTCGGGTCAAACAATTCGTCGCGCACGTGGATCCGCTTGACCAGGCCAATGATCAGTCGGTTTCCACCAATCTGAAGCGTACCCCATTCGACGCATTCCAGGCTGGCCGGCGCCTCGGCGATCCGGGGAGGTTTGACCACGGACGATGACGCCGCCGTTAATCCCGCTGACGTCAACTCGCTGATGCCGAAGGGCAAAGACGCGGCCGTGATATTCATCGCCTGGGCCACGGCTTCATCCACCAGATTCACGACAAACTCATGGGATTTCCGGATATTCAGCGCCGTATCCTTCGGCGTTCCGTCCTCCCGGTCCCCGGGGCAAAACCCCACAATAGGCGGATTCGCTCCGAGTACGTTAAAGAAGCTGAAGGGGGCGGCGTTGACCACGCCGGTGACATCCAGCGTCGTCACCCACGCAATGGGGCGTGGGGTTACCAGCGCAGCAAGCACCGCATAGGCGCGCTCGGCATGCTTTTCTTCGAGATCGAGTTCCATAAGGCAGGATATTTCCGAAAAGTTACATTGGTTCAAACAAATCAAACAGGGGATCCAAATCGATGACCTCGTTGGCTGAAGCCCTCAGGGCGCTCCCCAGATTCTGTGCAACCGAAGCCACCTCCACGCGAATACCGCGACGCCGCAATTGCAACGCCAGATGTGCGAAGTCTGCGTCACCGGTTACCAGCACCACCACATGGGGGCGCATCTCCACCGACAGTTCCACGGCATCGATGGCCATCAGCACGTCGACATTCGCCTTGTAGTGCTTTTCCTCGGCGGGTGACCCGTCTTTGGTGACTACCAAAAATCCGTGGGACCGAAGCCAGAATATGAACTTGTTCTTCTTGTCCCGTTCCATTTGCCATTCCGGCATCGCGGGCGGCAGTCCGGCATAAACCACCATCTCGATCAGGTCCCGTCCCTTTTCGGCATTCGTGAGGTGGTCCCGCAGCTTCAGCCAGTCGAGCTTGCGATTAACCGTCCGCACTGAACTGACGACATTGGATTCATCCACGAAGATAAGGACTCGCGATTTGCTCATGGATGGCATGTTCCCGAATTCCCCTGCCGCCTGCGAGCGCCAATGACCTCGACCGGATAATGTCGCCTGGTGCCGTAGTGAGCCGGTCTTGCCCGACGGCATTTACCGCGCGATGATCTGTGTTGCATGAGTGATTCCCCATCCGCAACCGGCACATCAGCAGATACCGAGCTCCATCAAGTCAACCACCGAGTCTCGCGCGATCGCGACTTGCTCCGGACGCTCATCGACACGTTGCCAGACAGCATTTACGTAAAAGATGCCGACGGACGCTATATTCTCGATAACCTCGCGCATATGCGCCACATCGGTGCCTCTTCCGTCGACGACGTTGCAGGCAAGACCGTCTTCGATCTTTTCCCCAGGGAGGTGGCGGACCGCTTCCATGCCGACGATGATGCGATACTCCGTTCGGGCGTACCGCTCCACAACCGCGAGGAGCCAATCGTGGATGACGACGGTACCAGACGCTGGATTTCCACCACGAAAGTCCCATTCCGCGATGCAGGGGGCCGCATACTCGGACTCGTCTGCCTCAGCCGTGATATCAGCGAAGAGAAGCGCGCGAAGGAGGATCTCCTGCATGCCCTGGCGGGACTAAAGGAGGCGCACGAGAACCTCCGCGCACTCCAGATGCAGCTCGTCGAGGCGGAAAAGATGAAGTCGATCGGCCGGCTCGCGGCCGGGGTGGCGCATGAAGTAAAAAATCCGCTGGCGATCATTACGATGGGCATGGAGTACCTTTCGCAACTCGATTTTGGCTACGACCTTAGCGCGCCGGAAATCATCCGCGAGGTTTCCCATGCCGTGAAGAGGGCCGATCAGGTCGTGCGCGGCCTGCTCGATTTTGCGGCGCCCAAGCAACTCGATGCGACTGAGGAGGACCTGAATGCAGTGGTCGAAGAGGCCCTTACATTTACACGTGGCGTTCTCGCGGACAAAAAGATCGAGATTGTGCGAGAGCTTGCACCCGGCCTGCCGCCGCCGCGCATCGACCGTACGAAAATAACCCAGGTTCTCATCAACCTGCTGACCAACGCAGCCGACGCCGTGCCCGACTCAGGAGGGCTCATCACCGTGCGCACCTCCACGCACCAGCTCACCGGCGTCGGTGCAAACATCGGTGACGCGCGGTCAGAGGTTTTCCGCGCGGGCGATCTCATCGTCGTCGCTGAGATTGAGGACAACGGCCCCGGCATCCCCGCCGACAAGGTGCAGAAGATATTTGATCCCTTTTTCACGACGAAGCCCACCGGCCAGGGCACTGGTCTCGGGCTATCGGTATCGAAGACAATCATGGACCTGCATGGCGGCCTCCTGGCGGTTTCCAACGCCGCGGGAGGCGGTACCCGCATGACGATGATGCTCAAGGTGGATCGATGAATAAAACCGATGACCCTGGCGCAACGCCAATGATCCTATGGTGCGCGTTAAAAATAGATCTCGGCTTCGCCACGGCAGGTGAATACAGACATTAAACTCGCCGAATTCGTCTTGGCCCAAAACCGCGTTTACGACCAGGTCCTTCGCGAATTGGCAGCCGGGAGGAAGGAAACCCACTGGATCTGGTTCATTTTTCCACAGATCACCGGCTTGGGGAATAGCGAGATGTCGCGAAGGTTTGGTATCGCCTCGCAAACCGAGGCACTGAGCTACCTCCAGCACGAAGTCCTGGGGCCGCGCCTGCGAGAATGCACGGAGTTAATCCTGGCGTTACCTCAACGGGAAATCAGCTCCATTCTCGGCTACCCTGATGACCTGAAGTTTCATTCGTCCATGACACTCTTTGCAGCCGCGTCTCCTCGGGAATTAATCTTCGAGTCCGCGCTGGAGAAATTCTTCGGAGGGCAGCCAGATCCAATGACGCTCAGGCTTCTCGGGGATGAAAACAGTCCAAAAAAGTGACGCGAAGATGCGAGTGACGTAAGACAACGTCATTCTTCAGCCGCGGAATCTTCGCGGAGCATGGACTGCTGCCGCCTGCGCAGCGTTACACGATTCATTTGCAGCTCGCGGGCGAGGACGGTGGGCTTGCCGCCGTAGCGGGCGAGGAGATGACGGAGAGCCATGGCTTCCAGCTCGTCGTGGATCTGCCGGTAGGTCAGCCCGCTGGCGGCTTTCTGCGCGAGCCATGCGGCGAGGGCGCCGTCGAGATCGTCTGCGCAAGCGCGCGCGGGAAGGGAAGGCTCTCGGAGATCGCGAGGGAGATGATGGGGGAGGATGACGGAGCCACCCGCCACTGCGGCGGCGTGCTCCAGCGCGTTGCGGAGTTCGCGGACGTTGCCGGGCCAATCGTGGCGCTGGAAGACATCGATGACGGCTGGAGAGAGATGGAGAGACCGCCCTGGCGAGATGGATGCGAGCAGGAAACCTGCGAGAGCGGCCAGGTCGGATTTCCGCTCGGAGAGCGGCGGCAGTCCAATCTCAAGGACGTGCAGCCGGTAATATAGATCCTCCCGGAAACGGCCGGCGCGGACTTCATCGCGGAGGGATTTATGGGTGGCCGTGATGAGCCGAAGATCGACACGAAGGTCCTCGCGGCCGCCGACCCGGGTGAAGGTTTTCTCCTCGACGACGCGCAGGAGTCGGGCCTGGACGGTGGGAGAGATATCGCCGATCTCATCCAGGAAGAGCGTGCCGCCGTGGGCGCGCTCGATGTGGCCGGATCGTGCGAGGAGTGCACCGGTAAAGGCTCCCTTTTCATGGCCGAAGAGCTCGGTCTCCAGAAGTGGCTCGGGCAATGCGGTGCAATGCAAGGTGACGAAGGGCCCCGAGCGGCGGGCGGAATTCGCATGGATCACCTGGGCGGTGCGAGTCTTTCCTGTGCCGGTGGGGCCGGAGATTAGGACGGGCGCGTCGCTGGAGCAGGCATGGGCGATCTCGATAAAGCAGCGCTGCATCGCCGGCGCCGCGCCGACCATGAGGGAGATGGGCTCATTGGACACGGCGGGCTGCGCTGGTGCCGCGGCCAGGACGTCGGCGTACGTCTGCTCCACCTCCGGCAGATCGAGCGGCTTGACCATGTAGGCGACCGCACCGAGCTGCCGGGCGGCCATGGCGTTTTCGAGGTTGCCGTGGGCGGTAATGATGATGACCGGCAGGGCGGGACGCTTGGCGCGCAGCCGCTCCAGCACCACGAGCCCGTTGATGTCCGGCAGGCCGATGTCGAGGACCGCGAAGGTAAAGGTGCCCGACGCGGCCTCCTCGAGACCCCGGGTCCCGGTGGCGCAAATGACGGCAGCCTCGCCCATGCGGCGGGCAACGGTGGCAAGCGCGGAGGCTAGGGCGTGTTCGTCTTCGATGATGAGGATCACGGGTTATTCTTTCTAAGCCGCCCGGAGGCGGAAGGTGACGACAGCGCCCCCGGCAGGGGCATTAAAGATCTCAAGATGCCCGCGATGCGCCTCCACGATCTCCGCGGTGACGCTGAGGCCGATTCCCATGCCGCCCTCTTTCTCGGAGAAAAAGAGATCGCGATGATGCTCCAACGCCTGGGCGGAAAAGCCCGGGCCCGTATCGATAAAGGCGAGCGTGACGAAGCCTCCGGCGCAGGTGGTCGAAATTTCCAGCAGCCCGCCGCGAGGCATGGCCTGGATGGCATTGATGATGACGTTCGAGATCGCTTGGGAGAGCCGGCGCTTATCGCCCAAAATCGCGAGGTGGGGCGTGATGTTGGTTTGAACCGTGACTCCCGCGTGGGCCGCCATTGCGGAGTGGGCTCGGAGCGATTGGGAGAGGACTTCGTCCAGCAAGAGCGCCGAGATCGATGGCGGCTCGGGCCGGGTGAGGAACATCCATTGATTAACCAGGCTCTCGATGCGAGCGGTCTCCTCAAGTAGGGTGGGGACAAAGGCGATGGCGGCTGCTGGAAGCTCCGTGGCCGGGGTGGATTGCACCAACTGGGCATGCATGCGGATCGCGGCGAGCGGGTTCTGGATCTCGTGGGCTAGTCCGGTGGCCATCCGGCCAAGAAGGGCCATCCGCTCGGCCTGCCGGCGCTTCTCGCGCTCCGTCGCAATCTGGGTCCGCGCGGCAAGGTAGGCACGGGCAAGGTCCCCAAGCTCGTCCGGGCGCTCCGCTCCCGGCAGAGTGGCCGCTGGGTCTGACTCGATATGGGGAAGCCGCTCGGCAAGGAGACGAATCGGCTGGACGACGCCGCGGGCGATGGACCACGCAAGGGCGATTGAGAGGAGCCAGAAGGAACCAAGCACCAGGAGGGTTTCGGGACGCCAAAGAACGATGAATGGAGGATCCGTTGGGCGAACGAGAATGAGGTCGAGTCCCGGCTGGACCGGCATGGCGACGGCCTCGAAGTGACCATCCAAGGCGAAGACCCCCCGCGACGGCGCGAGGCCCACGATCTCCGGGCTTGCGGCGCGGAGCATGGGATCATCCGGAGCCGGCAGGAGGGCGCCACCGGAGCGGAGAAAGGCCCGCATATTGAGGAGGCGGCTGAGGTAATCCATCATCTGCCTCGTTGCCGGCAGATGGGCATTGTGGACAAAATCCGCGTTCGTGCGGGCAAGCGCGGTGAAAACGGCGCGGGACTCCCGGCGCCCGGCGGCTTGTATCCAGAGGACAAGGACAATGGAACCCGTCACCGCAAAAAGGAAGAAAGGCCCGGCGATGGACAGCCAGAGGCGGTTGGGACGTGCCGGAAACATCCGGACAATTAGGATACAAATTATCCTTGGGTGGCAAGATGGTTAATATGTATCCCGATTTGCGCGCCCATTTGCCACCAGAAACCCGCTGGACCGGGCCGTTGCAAATTATTTTGCGACCGCCGCAGCTCACGCTGGATGCGGTTCCGGTCTGGATTGAGCCCAGCTTCGCCTCCACTGCCCCGCCGCGTGGCATCTCGATTGCTAAGGCGACCGCGGGCCACAAATTGGCTCAGCCTATCCGCTCAAGATGATCGAACGTACCCCCTCCCCCGGCGAGTTTCCCACCACCAATGTCGCAATCCGCCTGCCAGTCACCAAGCCGAAGACTCTCGGCGCCATCCTGCGGTCCGGGCCGAGCCTCCTTGCGAAAGGGGCGCTGACCGCAACCATCGCCCTGGTCAATTCCATGCTGCCCGGCGCCGCCCGCGCACAGGCGCAATCCGCGCCCGCCAGCGCCACCAGTTCGGTCTCTACGCTCCCGGAGGTGGAGGTGACCGGCGAGGGTGAATACCAGGCGGATGCGCTCTCTTCCCCAAAGTACACCGGCTCACTGCTCACCACGCCACAAAGCGCCACGGTTATCACCCCACAGGTTCGCGAGGATGAAGACGAAACGTCGCTGCGCGATTCGCTGCGGAACGTCTCCGGCATCAGCATCGGCGCCGGAGAGGGAAGCTACCAGGGAGATAACTTCTCGATCCGCGGCCTCGCCGCCCGCTCGGATATCTTCGTCGACGGCATGCGCGACTTTGGCAGTTATTTTCGCGATCCCTTCAATACGGAGAACATCGAGGTGCTCCAGGGGCCATCCTCCACGGAGTTTGGCCGGGGATCCACGGGCGGCGCGGTGAACATGGTGACGAAAACGCCGGAACTGGAAGCGTTTACCGCCGGCTCCGCCGTGTACGGCACGGACGATACCCACCGCGGCACTCTGGATGTCAATCAACCCATTCCTGGTCTGGAAGGCTCCGCGTTCCGCCTCAACCTGATGGGGGATCAATCCAACGTAACCGGCCGCAACGATGTCGATTACAGCCGCTGGGGCTTCGCTCCCTCGCTGGCCTTTGGCCTCGGTACCCCCACCCGGCTCATCATCTCATACTTGCACCAGGAGGAGCACGACAGCCCGGATTATGGCATCCCATGGGTCAATGACCGGCCTGCCCCGGTGGCGCGCAATACGTTCTACGGATTCACGGACGATTACTTCCGCGCCGATGTCAATGTCGGCACGGTGACCTTCGAACACGACTTCAATGACGATATCACGCTGCACGAGCAGCTTCGGCTCGGGAGTTATCACCGCAGTCTCCGCGTAACCCAGGGCCAGGCGCCGGATGAGGTCGCCACGAATGACACCGCGGACCAGATAGGCCTCGAAGGCGTCGATTACTACACCCCGAAAACGCCGATGGAAGACATCGAGGCCCAGCGGGTCGAGATTGACGGCGTCAGCACGGAACGGGATATCGATGAAGACATCAACTTCCAGTGGAAGGCCGCTGCCGGCCCGTTCGATAACAAAGTGATCCTGGGCTTTGAGTACGTCCACCAAAGCACCGACCCGCGCCGCATCGAGCCGAGTTGGGCCGGCGTGCCCTCCACCAGCCTCCTTCATCCAGATCAGGGCGATCCATTCACTGGCTTCGGCGCCACCTCCATCCTCGTCAATGGAACCGTCGATACTTACTCCGGGTATCTTATCGATACCTTGAAGATCGGGAAGCAATGGACCGTGATCGGCGGTTTGCGCTACGATAGCGTGGCATCGCTGTACGATGAGAGCCTCCCGCCGGCCACCAATTTTACCGCTAATAACACCCGGCCCAGTTATCGCGGCGCCGTCGTTTATCAGCCCGCTCCCAATGGCAGCATCTACTTCGCCGCCGGCACTTCGTTCCACCCAAACGTCCAGCAAGTATCGCTCGATAATGAATCGGTCCTGCCGGAAAACTTCAAGGATCTGCCTGTCGGAGAAAACACAGATCTTGAGTTGGGGACGAAGTGGGATCTCTTCAACGAAAGGCTTTCTTTCAGCGGCGCCCTCTTTTGGGATGAGCAAACGAATCCTGCCACCGAGGATGCCGATGACGACCTGCTCTACGTTCTGAATGGCAAGGAGCGGGTAAAGGGCATTCAGCTTGGAGCTGCCGGCCGTATTACAGACGCCTGGAAGGTCCTTGCCAGTTTGACTTACAATCGTGGAGTGGTCACCTCGTCGAGCGTCCGGGACCTCGTCGGTAATCCAATCCTCAACGACCCGAAGTGCACGTTCTCCCTTTGGACCACTTACGATCTGCCCTGGAGGCTGGAGGTTGGTGTCGGCGTGGATGGCGTCGGCGCGCGCGCGGGGTCCGAAACCCCGGACCCCGCCACCGGCCTCGTCATGGAGGCCCCCGGTTATGTGCTCGTAAGCGCGATGCTAAAGTATCAGATCAATTCCCACGTGGACATCCAGGTCAATGCCACGAACTTGATGGACCAGGCCTATTACGACGCCGTCCACCCCGGCCACGTCGTTCCAGGCGAAGGTCGCACCTTCTACATCAGCACCAATTTTAGGTTCTAAGTCACCGATGGTGGGGCACGAAGGGCAGCGGCGAACTGGACGGCCTTGGTCCATCCTGGGCTCCCTGCGCTTTCGGCGGTCTTACAACTAGCGCCAGGAGCGTGCTGACCAGCATAATGAGGGCGATGATGTGGAGCGCCTCCCCGTAATGGCCGGTCTCTTCGCGCAGATGAGCAATCAAGGCCGGCCCGACAACGCCCGCGAACCCCCACGCAGTCAGCATCAGCCCATAAATGGAGCCGATATTCGATGCGCCGAAATAATCCGCCGCGAAAGCCGGCATGGTGCCGAACCCGCCGCCGTAACAAAGCAGGATCACGGCGGCAAGGACGGAGAGCAAGGTGAAATTCTCGGCCTGGGACAGGAAGAAGAAGAGAACGCTTTGCAGCAGGAACATGGCGAGAAACACCTGGCGCCGTCCAATTAGATCGGAGAACCAGGCCCACAGGAAACGGCCCGAGCCATTGGTGATCGAGATGATCCCCACCAGTCCGGCGGCGACAGCCGGGGTAACGTGGCTGATCTCCTGCGCCATTGGCGAAGCTTGCGAAATGATGGAGATCCCGGCGGTGTTGTTGAGAAAAAGAATGCCCCATAGCGCATACCACTGCCACGTCGAGAGCGCTTCCTGGAAGGTATGGTCCTTTGCTGCACGCTGTTGGCCTTGATGATTCACCGCCGGCTGCCACCCGGCCGGACTATAGCCCTCGACCGGGTTTTTCAAGAAAATCGCTGCTCCTACGACCGCACAGAAATAGCAAATGCCGAGAATCCCGAATGTTTCCGGGATACCCACTGACTTGATCAGGTGTGCCGCTATGGGCGCCGTCACCAGCGCTCCGGCGCCGAATCCCGCCACGGCGATGCCTGTGATCATGCCACGTTTGTCGGGAAACCACTTAATCAGTGTCGCAACGGGGATGATGTATCCCAGGCCAAGCCCCACCCCGCCAAGGATGCCGTATGCGAGACAGAATAGCACGAAATTCGCGGCAAACTGCCCGGCGAGCACCGTCCCCATGCCATAACAAACCCCCGCCACAATGCCGACCAGGCGCGGTCCGGCCTTCTTCATCCAGAGCCCTCCGAGAAACGCAGCAAAACCAAGAGTTAGAATTGCTATCTCAAAAACCAGCGTCCCCTGGGAGACGGTGTAGTGGTATTGTTTGGTTAGCGGAATGCGGAACACGCTCCACGCATAGACCGCCCCAAGCGCGATCTGCATCACCACTCCGGCGGCTGCGATCAGCCAACGATTGTTTTCATTTGTTGTCATGGCCCGGTCCTTGAAAAAGTTGCTTCCGACGCCTTCCAGCAACTAGGTTACTATGGCAATACCTCGGCGGAAGTGCTTGCTGCTGAATTTGTTCAATAGTTGCCATACACTCGGCGGATGGGGGGCGTTCGCTAAGGCAAAGCGCCCCAGGCATCGCGTCGAAGAGTTCATTCAAAGTATCGGGGTCCAGGGCTCCCGCGGTCTTGATTAAAATAGCCGCGATGCCTTCGTGGAATTGGCAACGCTGAGGGAAAGCCCCCACATGGCAACGCCCGCCACTGGTAATTTCTGCGATGGAGGCGGATGCTAATCTCTCCATGCCCTCGAACCTCTTGATTGGGACCGCCAGTTGGAGCGACCCGGAATTTGTCCGGGACTGGTATCCCCGGGGGCTTCCCGCCCAGGAACGCCTCCGGTTCTACGCAGGGAGGTTTCAGATGGTCGAATTGAACTCTTCCTTTTACGGGATCCCGCAGAAACGGCAGGTGCAGCAATGGACACAGGTCACGCCTCCCGGCTTCACCTTCAACGTCAAGTTGCACAAGCTTCTCTCCCGCCATTCCTGCGAGAAGAAAATGCTCCCTCCGGCGCTTCAGAAAATCGCTGAGACGACCGGCAATGACCGCGTCAAGCTGACGCCGGAGATCGAAGTGGCCACCGCGAAGGCCTTCCTCGAAGCCATTCAGCCATTTCAGGTCGCCGGGAAGCTCGGAGCCCTTCTGCTTCAGCTCTCCCCGTCGTTCTCACCCCGGCAAAACCGGCTCGCAGAGCTGGAGCCACTTCTGGACCTCCTGGCTTCCTGCACCGTCGCCATGGAACTAAGGAACAGAAATTGGGTGGAAGGAAACCACCTCGCACAGACCACGGGCTTTCTTCGGGAACGCCGGGTCACACTGGTATCGGTGGACGCCCCTCAGTCGGAGAATTTCAACGTCATGCCTGCTCTGGATGCCATCACCAACCCCTCACTCGCTTACCTCCGCCTTCATGGCCGTAACGCTCACGGCTACATCTCCGGAAAATCCGTCCCCGAGAGATTCGATTACGACTACCGGGACGATGAACTCGAAGAAGTCTATCGCCGTGTCAATCGGCTCGGCTCACAGACGGATCATGTCTACGTAATCTTTAACAACAATCGCTCAAACTTCGCTCCGAAAAATGCAATCCGCTTCCGCGAGATCGCCGGTCAGCAGCCCATCGCGGCCCCGCGAACGGGAGATCTGGCATAATGATATTGCTCGCTTTCATCAGACGTAGGGGTCTGCCGCGGCGGGCACCGGGGGAAGAGCCAGCGCTTCACGAATGCTTATTGAGCGAAATAGAGAATTTCCGCTCAATTTCCTCGAGCGTCTGGCCCTTGGTCTCGGGCAGTTTTCTCCAAATGAACATACCCCCAAGCACGCAGATACCGGCGTAAAGCCAGAATGTGCCGGACGAACCAAGGGCCGAATTGAGCGTCGGAAAGGTGTAGGTGAGAATGAAGCACGCAATCCAAAGGGCCATTACGGACAGCGACATGGCGGCGCCCCGGATGCGATTCGGAAAAATTTCCGAGATAACCACCCACGTGACCGGCGCGAGCGACATCGCATAGCAGGCGATCGCGGCTAAAACGAGCAATAGAACTGGCATGCCCGTGACCTTTGCGTGGTAACAAAACCCAAGCACCCCATAAATCGCGGCAAGCCCAAACGAACCCAGCAACATCAGGGGGCGGCGGCCGGCACGATCCACGAATCCCAACGCAACAAACGTGAACGCGAGATTCACCGAGCCAGTCCACGCGATGTTTTTCAGGACGCTGGAGAGATCATATCCGGCATTGCGGAAAATCTCCTCTGCGTAGTTGAAGATGACATTGATACCGCACCATTGCTGGAATACGGCGAGCACGATTCCCAGCACGAGCGCCTTGCGCAGGCGCGGGTCGAGCAAATCCGACAGCCGGACACGCTCCCGTTCCTCAGACAGCGTGGTTTGCACATCGCGGATCTCGGCGTCAGCGTAGTCGTTACCGCCGATACGCGCTAGAATCGGCCGCGCCTTTTCCAGCCGGGCATTTTTGATGAGCCATCGCGGGCTTTCCGGCACAATAAACATGCCCAGCAGAAACAGGAGCGAAGGAGCGGCGGTAATGGCAAACATCCAGCGCCAGCCTTGCTGGCCGAACCAGGAATGGCTGATGAAGGCGTCGGTGGCGCCCACTGGAAGATTGCGCACCAGCCACCAGTTGATGATCTGTGCGAGCAGAACCCCGACGACGATCGTGAGCTGATTAACGGAGACCAGGCGACCGCGCATGTGCGCCGGGGCGATCTCCGAGATGTACATCGGCGAGAGACTTGAAGCGAGGCCGATGGCCGTTCCACCGAGCATGCGCCAAAAGATAAAAGCATTGAGGCTGCCAGCCAGCCCGTTGCCGATCGAGGTCACCGCGAACAGTGCCGCCGCCGCGACGAGCAACCATTTGCGCCCGAATCGGTCACTTAATATCCCGGCGGCAAGAGCGCCCACGAGACAACCGATAAGCGCACAACTGTTCACCCAGCCGGAGAGCCCGGCATTGTTTTGAATATGAAAGAACCGCTCAAAAAACGGTTTTGCGCCCCCTATGACGACCCAATCCCAGCCGAACAGGAGACCTCCCAACGCGGCCACAGTCGCAATGACCCAGATGTAACCCAGCCGATAATCAGCTTTCAAAGGGGAAGATAAGCCGGAAGTAAGTGGAGAAGTGATCATGAAAGATGCCGACCCGGGCTACTCCGGATCGAGAAGGTGGCAGGCTTGGGGATGATTGGGATCGCGTTTAAGGACCGCGCCAATCATTTCGCGCGCCTGTTTCCTCCGTCCAAGGCCGAGCAGAGCTTGCGCCTGCAGGTACAGGGCGGCAGTCTCCTGACGATATTGGATGTCGTCATCAAACAGGAGCATCGTCGGCAGCGAGGTTGCAAAGTAGTCGAGCCTGGCTGGCGTCCTGGCAAGCTGCCGGCCGTAGGCCAGCAACTCGCGCAGCAGCTTCTGGGCGGCTGCGGTGTCGCCTAGTCGCTTGAGCGAAAGCGCGGAAAAATAAGTCATTTCGGAAAAGGCGCGCACGCTCATTTCCTGAAAATCACCGCGAAATTCAGCCGAACGTTTCCAATTTCGTTTCGCGCCCATCCGGTCGCCCATCTGGCCCAGCGCCATTCCGAGCCAGTAGTGAATATCGCTTCGGTTGGCGAGCAGGTGCTTCGCTTCAGCAAGATTTGGGGGCGACGTGAGCGCTTGCTCAAAGTGACCGCGCGCCCCGGTGGCATCCTTACCGGCCAGCGCCTGCCGTCCGAGCGCAAGATGCGTGCGCACGTGTTGCCCGAGCGCCTGGCCTTCACCCCCTTCCCATGGCTGGAATTTTCGCGCGGAAAGGATCGTCAAAGCATTGCTGTGGCGTCCGACTTGATTACAAAGTGCGCAAAACTCGACGGAAAGATCGTCCCGTTGGGCGATCAGCGCCGGATGTTTTTCAAGTTCCTTCAGCCTTGCGGCAGGCGCGACGCCAAGTCGCTTCCACAACTGGTCCCGCTCGAAGACAAGCCGCGCGTCCTGCGGATTGGCGCGGCACGCATGATCATAGGCCGCGCGCGCTTTCGCGGGCTGCTTTGCGATATTGAAGAGACCGATGCCGAGGTTGCGCCAGGCGATGGAGAAATGCGGATCGAGCCGGGTCGCTCGTTTCCAAAGCGCGATGGCCTCTTGATGACGGCGGCGATCATAGAACAGATTGCCGAGATAGTATGGGGCGCGGGCATCCCGCGGATTCCGGAGCATGGCATCCTCGAGGATGGCGATCTCCTCCAGCCGGGCGGGAAAGCAGTAATCCGGAGTAGCGTCTGCGGCGGCCCGGTGGTGAATCCTGGCAGCCTTCTCCTGGCCCCTCTGCCCATGCAGCCAGCCAAGGTAGTAACTGAAGATGGGCGCGGTGCCGGAACCGGGCTCGGGAGTGGCGGTCTCGAGCAAGGTGACGGCCTCGCTGCGAAATCCCGCCCGGTCGAGATCAAGCGCGAGGTCCAGGCGGGTTTGCGTGTCGCCCGGGGTTGGCTCGCCGGCAAGCCAGCGAGCCCAGCCGTCTAGCGGATCGAGCGTACGGTTCGCGGCGAGCGCAACCTCCGCATCCCTGTTGCGGCCCAGTTTGCGCAGCACCATCACACGCAGATTCCGGGCATTGAGATGATCGGTGTTCAACCGCAGCGAACGGTCGAGATGATCTAGCGCCGTGGTCCATTGAGCCCGCCGGCAATCCATCTCCGCGAGAGCGTGATACCCGGCTGATTGCCACGCCTGGTTCCATGTGGCCTTGTAGAAAGCGGCGTAGGCTTCCTGTTCGCGGCCGAGATGTCGGAGCGTTTGGCCGAGATGATACAACGGCTCGCCGTCATAAGGATTTGCGTTGCGCAAGGTAAGCCGTTCGACGGCTTTGCGGAAATGAGCCTCGGCCACGCTGAATTCGCCGCGGTTGAGATGCCACGTCCCGATTGCATTGTTGCACCGCGCATCTCCGGCATCGCGCCGCAGGGCTTCACGCCAATATGGAACGGGATCGCGAGTGGCGTGCCGGTACTGCGCCAGGTGCAGGCCGGTCAGGTAGAGTTCGTCGACGCTGGCGATCTCCGCCGGCGGAAGCGGCTCTGTTGCCGGCGGGAAAACCTCGCGCTTCGCCCGCTCCTTTGGCGCGTAGGCGAGGATTTCACCGCCGTCGGCCGCAATGACGCGGAGAGTGCAGGCGCCCGGCTCAAATTTCTTTCGAGGCTGTTTCAGTTCTGCGACAAAGGGCTTCCCTGGATCGAGATCGGCAGTCCACTCCCGGCTGCCGCCCTTCTTTTGCTCAAGCCTGATGGTCGCGCCGGGAAATCTTCCGGACACCGCAACGCCGACCCGTACCGTCCGATTGGATAGTTGCAGGCTGACCGCAGCATCGGTATTCGCATGCTGGGCGGGACCGATTTTTTGAATCGGATACCAGAACTGGCTCCATGTTTTCGTTTCGCCGGGCATGAGGAAGGAAAAATCCGGCTGATTATCCGTGTAAACACCGGCCATGATCTCGATGTACGGCCGGTATTCTCCACTGGCATCCGCGTCGGTCAGGCTGCGATCCCACGCGTAACCGAATTCATGGTTCCCCCACGTCCACTGTTTCTTACCGGGCGAGATATGGTGGTTGGCCACATGCACCACTCCCGCTTGCTCCCGGTGATCGTAACCCCCGAAAAAATCCTCCTGCGAGCCGATGCACATGTAGGAAGTCGGGACCGGGATATTGGCGTAAAATGAAAGATCATTGGGCGCGTAATCCACCGGCGCGTTACCCCCGCAATGGGCTGGAACGTAGTTCGCCGGCACTTCACTCTTTGGCACACCGTTTCGCGCTCTCGCAGCGTAATCTACCCCGTAATAATGGCCCTGGCAGAGCGGATACGCGCTCATGGAACGCCGCGCGTGGTCGGCGACACAAGTCACGTCCGGCGGGAAAAAGCTCTGATAAGCTTCATGGACGCGCGTCGCAACATTGGCCCACCAAAGGAACGTTTGCACCGATTGCGTTCGGTTGTACGCGCGCACCCGCAGCTCGATGAAAGCCCGTCCAGGGCGCAGGCAAACGCCGTGCATCCCTTTCATCCGCGCCAGCGGATCGTGATCGCCGCACCACACAGTCACCGCGCCGTCCCGGTGACACTCAATATCCACCGCCGTAGGCATGAAGGTCGCCGGCCGATGATGCTGCGGCCAGTTAAACTCCACGCCGCCAGAGATCCACGGTCCCGCGAGCCCCACCAGCGCAGGCTTGATGACATCCTGGCGATAGAAGAAGTCGTACCCATTCGTTTTGTCCCGCCCCACGTGGATACGCCCGCCGATTTCCGGCAGGATCATCACTTCGATGAACTCATTTTCGAGCCACACGGCGTCCCAGGCGCGATCCGTTTTTTCCTCGGCGATCCGGTCATAAAAAGGCAGCGGATAGACCTTGCCGCTACTCCCTTGATAAACCCGCTTTTCAAGGAACATAGGGTTCCGGTCCGGGGGGAGTGGCTCATAAGTCGGTAACGTTACGGCTTCGCGCCGGACGTGAACGGGGGAATGCGACACGCCATCGAGGCTGCATGAATTCGCCCGTCACGCGAATGGATGATATTCTCAAATACATGGACTTTTTTATGTTGCCGATGCACGCTTCGGCGTGACTCCGATCCAGCGTCGCCGCGAAGGTTTCACCGGCCAGCACCTGGTGGTGCTGCCGCAAGCGGTAATCGCCCGGATGCAAAGCCATCCGCTGCTCCGCGGATGTTTCCCCTCGGCAACTGGATATTTCCCCAAGGCGCCCGGACATCTCGTCGACCGCGAAAACGGTGTTCCTGAGATGATCCTGATCACCTGTCTCTCCGGCCGCGGCTGGGTTCGGCTCGCGTACGGTGAGGTCATCCATGTGGACGCCGATTCGGCCCTCCTCATACCCCCCGGTACGCCGCACGCCTATGGCGCGGACGATGCCCTCCCATGGTCGATCATGTGGGCCCACTGCCGCGGAGACGATCTGCCGCAATTCCAGGAACTGCTCGGTGTTTCGAGCGCTTCGCCGCTCCTGCACCTGCCGGCGCGAGCATTCGAGCTCATGGAGTTCGCCGCAATCTACAAACACCTGGAAAACGGACACACCCTTGCCAACCTCTTTTCCTCCGCGGCGAAACTCCGGTTCGTCTTTGCGGAGATGAACCGTTTACATCTTCCCCCACATCCGCGTGCGCGTTCCGCGGAGGAGGCCTTGCAGCATAGCATTGCCTGGATGCAGCGAAACCTCCATCGCCGCCCTACCCTCGAAGAACTGGCCCGCGAGGCTGGTCTCTCGATATCGTATTACTCCGCCGTATTCACCCGGCGCACCGGCTTTGCCCCGATCCATTATTTCCTCCGCCTGAAGATCCAACGGGCCTGCCAGTTGCTGGATACCACCTCAATGCGCGTCAAGGAAGTCGCGAACGAGCTCGGCTGCGAGGATGCCTTCTATTTCTCGCGCCTGTTCAAAAGTATCATGGGCCACTCGCCACGGGTCTACCGGAATATCCCAAAAGGCTGACGCGAACCCGGCATATTGAACCAAATAGGATAAACACGCGCCGGCGCAGTTCGGAATTCCGACGGCCCTTACTCCACTTCCAGTAATTATCTGGCTCCGCCCCGGGCTGAAAGCCCGGCCGCGCAAAGCACAGGCCTTCAGGCCTGTGTCACCGTCCCCGCGGTCAGCGGCCTGAAGGGTCGCCCGCGCACTCCACAAGTCGTTCAACGTGGTGTCTTCGAAGTTCCTTAACTAATTGGGAACACTCTACGCACGCCTCAATCTCGAGTCCCGGAGGGACGGCAGAAAATAGCCCCGGGTTTTAACCCGGGGATTCAACGCCGCAAACGGCAGAGTCCCGCAGGGACGGCAGAAAATGAGCAGCCCGTTCCCGCCCCCGATCGCCAGATTCTTTGCGTCCGCGATGCGTCCAATAAGCCGGACGATGCTTCCGTGAAGAAATGGACCGATTGTGCTTTGAGGGGTTTCGGTTTCGGCCACATGCAACTATTCGCATTGGATACGCAAATAGACCAATGCAAATCTTGCTCGGTAGGGTCCCCATGCTTCGCGGGTAATTTCATCGGTGGAGGCGGCATGAAACACTATGCTTGCCGAGCATGGCGCGGTAATACCCTTTCATAATGACTGATGGCAGGCGTTCGGATCCGTCATTTCCCAAGGCGCCGCTAGAACCGTACGGAAATTATTCAGGCCGGGTTCGATACTCTCCACGATCTCTTCTGCAAGCCCTAATTGGCTAGCATCCCCACCCCGCGAAGGCCGAAACCTTCCCAACCCGGAAGCATTTTGTCAACCGCGAATTCTATATCTCAGGGAGTTGCCCGGCGTCCGTAATTCTCCATCCAAAAAACGGAAGCGTAATTCTGAGGAGTGAGCATGCATCGTGGCGCCCTCCCGAGAGCCTCCTTTGCAGCCTCTGCAGGACCACCAGGTAGGTTAGACGAATCCGCAACCCGCTCAACTAGTTCCCGTGGGGTATTCGGGTTCGAAGCGATCGAAGCCAGCATCCCGTAATTGACCGAACCAGCGCGCGCCCACGCTTCTTGAAAATGCTCGGAAAGAAAGGCGGCATCACATGCCGGGTGAGTGAAAATCACGTCACGCGTTACTGGCGCCTCAACGTAAAGACGCTTCAGTAAACCTAGCGAATATGGAATGGTAGAGTCCCAAACCGAATCCTCAAATGCTTGATAGCGCAGATCGTTCGCTTCGTACCATTTTTCACGAAGAACAATCTCGGGATCGCGACGAAGCCGCTCGTACAATTCATGATAGGTGGCTTTCTTGTCAGCAAAGTCCTCCTGGTGGTGCCGCACCTCACTTTTGTCAATCGCTGCCAAAATTGGAACAGCTATCGCGCTGCCCACAAAGGCGATGATTGGTGGAGCGATTAGAGGCAAAAAAAACTGGCATGCAGAATTCCACTTGCGATTGAGCGAAATGACAAGCGCAACGACTGCTGCCAACAGGCCAAAGAGCCACCCAAAAAAAATGAATGGCAGGAATTGCCATCCAAATCCACCCGCCGGCATACCGGAGGCCATTGCTCCGCCCGGCGCGGCTAGTCCGCTCAAAAACGCACCACACAGCACACAGGCTGTTATGCCAACCCGCACACCCCAACCCTTAAATACACCGGGCTTCATCGGGGACTCATTTAATGACACGGTTTCGAAATCAGCAATCCCGCAACGAAAAATCTCCAGCCTCATTCCTCACTCCAAATAGTGCGGCTTTGGCCCGTTGACTATGAACACCTTTTTGGCATTGCCCAAAAAGGTGTAGCCAAAAAGTCTAGGGGGAACATCTCGATTTGCCTCGCCTGCGGCTCAGGAGGCTTTGGCGAAGGAGGTTCGGAGCAAAACACCCGGCGGGCCATTTGAAGGGTACTCATCGCCTCGCCGTGCCATTGGGAAACTGAGGTGCAACTGATTTTTGGACCGTTTGTGTCTTAGTTTGTTGAGTGGATGTGGGCCTCGAACTGGCTCGGGGTTTTGTAGCCAAGGGACGAGTGTTTGCGGTGGGTGTTGTAGTAACCTTCGATGTAATCGAAGATCTCGGCGTGGGCATCTGCGGCGTCCTGGAAGCAGCCGTCTTGAAGCATTTCGACTTTGAGGGTCCCGATGAAGGACTCGGTCCATGCGTTGTCGTAGGGGTTGGCCCGGGCGGACATGCTTTGGCGTAGGCCGGCTTGGGCCAGGGCGGTGCGGAAGGGGGCGCTGCCGTATTGGCTGCCGCGGTCGCTGTGGAAGATGGCGCCGCTGGCGGAGCGGGTCTGGATGGCTTGGAGAAGCGCGGCGAGGACGAGGTCACTTCGCATGTGGGTGGCGAGGCTCCATCCGAGGATGCGGCGCGAGCAGAGGTCGATGACGACGGCGAGATAGAGCCATCCGGCGCCAGTCGGGATG
>Ga0302319_10006479_pt1 | contig 23218 bp, 24 predicted proteins | sample Bog_T0_2_FD_203319 | JGI IMG/M metagenome (GOLD analysis project Ga0302319, IMG submission 203319) | Peat permafrost microbial communities from Stordalen Mire near Abisko, Sweden - Bog_T0_2 | ecosystem: Environmental > Terrestrial > Soil > Wetlands > Peat | place: Sweden: Abisko, Stordalen Mire...
CCGGCGACTGGAAGGCGATGGAAACGACCGCGCTCGAACAGACTAAGAATAATGACGATAAGAGCTGGCGCAATGTCGCTATCGCGCGCATGCGTCAGGGCAATACTATGGGGGCCGAAGAGGCGATTGGGAAGCTCAAGACTTTTGGACGGGATTCGGAGCAGGCGGAACTCAGGGCGTGGAACAGGATATTCGCGAAGAAGGTGGACGAGGATACGCTGGCATCGCTGAAGAAGACTGATGGCGTTCCCAATGCCGCTCAGCTCAACTTCTACCTCATCGCTCTGGTGAATTCGATTCTCGATAAACCGGACGACGCGCTCGATGCGCTGAAGAAGGCGGTCGGCGACGCGGACCCGGACAGGCTGGATGCGCGCGCCTGGGTGGTTTATGCGTCTTTGTGCGGGAAGTATGGATTTGAGTCCACCGCTGCTTCGGTGCGTGAGCGGGCTCGATCGGCCAAGAACACGAACGACGCGGCAAAGTGGGCGCTCGCGACTCTTCATTGAGTTGTAGAACTCGTTGCCGCTTCCTTGACGGTCGCGGTTCGAAAACAGAAGGCAGATGGGCGTTAGTGGCGGAAATGGCGAACGCCGGTGAAGACCATGGCGACGCCGAGGCGGTCGGCAGCTTCGATGACGTCGACGTCTTTGACCGATCCGCCGGGCTGAATGAACGCCGTTGCTCCGTGTTCCACCGCCTTTTCGAGACCATCGGGAAACGGGAAGAAAGCGTCGGAGGCGACCACGCTGCCTTTGAGTGGAAGATGCGCTTTTAGTGCGGCGATGTTGACGGAATCGACTCGGCTCATCTGACCGGCTCCTACCGCGACGGTTTGGCCGGGTTTCACGTAGACGATCGCGTTCGATTTTACGTGCTTAACCACCTTCCAGCCGAATTCGAGGGCGATCCATTCTTCCGGTGTTGGCGGGCGCTTCGTCTTTATCGCGGTAGTGGAGCGTTTGAAAGTGGCATTGTCGACCGATTGCGCGAGGTAGCCGCCGGAGATGCTTTTTACGACGAGCGCGTCGTGCGCCGGGTTCACTTTGACGAGCCGCAGATTCTTCTTTGCTTTGAGTATGATGAGTGCTGCGTCTGAAAAAGCGGGCGCTGCGATAGCTTCGACGAACAACTTCGCGACTTCTTCAGCGGTTGCTGCGTCGACTTCGCGGCTAAAGCCGATCACGCCTCCGAAGGCCGAGACGGGATCGCATTCGAGAGCTTTCTTATAAGCTTCGGCGAGCGAGTCTTGTTCGGCGCAGCCGGCAGGGTTGGTGTGTTTGATGATGGCGGCGGCGGGGCCTTTGAATTCGCAGACGAGTTGCCAGCAGGCGTCGAGATCGACGAGGTTATTGAAGGAGAGTTCCTTGCCGTGCAGTTGCTCGGCTCCCGCAACACCGTCCGATCCCGCTGCATAAAGCGCGGCGCTTTGGTGCGGATTTTCGCCGTAGCGCAGGCTCATGCGGCGCGGCGTTCGGATGTCGAGCGTTGCGGGTAACGGTTCGGGTGCAGCGCCCACAAGCGCCAGTCGATTTGAGATCGCGCAGTCATACGCAGCGGTGCGATGGAAAGCCGCGACGGCGAGTTTCCACTTCGTCTCGTTCGAAACGGCGCCGGTGGATTTGAGCTCTTCAAGAACGGTTGAGTAGTCGGCGGCAGACGTGAGGACCGCCACGTCCTTCCAGTTCTTGGCAGCCGAACGAATCATGGTAGGGCCGCCGATGTCGATGTTTTCGATCAGCTCTTCGAGCGTTGCATCCGGTTTCGCGGCGATCCTTTCGAAGGCGTAGAGATTGACCACGACGATATCGATGGGTTCGATCGAATGGCTCTTGAGTGCAGCGGCATGTTCAGGGTTGTCGCGGATGGCGAGGATGGCTCCGGTGATCTTCGGATGCATGGTTTTCACCCGGCCATCAAGCATTTCGGGAAAGCCAGTGACGTCGGCGACGTCGCGCACCGGAATGCCCGAATCGCGCAGAAGGCGGGCCGTTCCGCCGGTAGAGATGAGTTCGATGCCGAGGGCGGCGAGTTCGCGGGCAAACTCGGCCACACCGGTCTTATCGGTGACGCTTAAGAGAGCTCTCATGGTTCGTTGGGAACTATCAGGGTATCAAGTCCAGCCGCATTACTACGCCGGCTTCCGGAGGATCTTCGTAATAACCCTCGACAGTCCGGACCACCTTAAAACCGAAGCGCCTGTTGAGCGCTATGATGGCTTCGTTGCTTTTGCGCATGTGCGTGATGAGGCGGTCGCTTCCATGCGATTTGGCGTACGCAACCTGCCAGGCTTTCATCAGCGCGCCGAGGCCTTTGCCGCGATACTTCGGCAAAATGCCCGTCGTTGCGATGTAGAGATTGCTGTCCTTTTCGAACGCGCAGCAGCCGGCTTTCGCGCGGTCGACCAGCATCCACCACGCATCGCAGATTGACCAGTATTCTGCGTCGAAGCGGTCCGACGCCGGGAAGACGCGGCGGTCGAAGGCCATCAGGCTGCGCAGTTCTTTCGGCTGGACGGCCTTGCGGAATTCAACTTTCAACGGCTTCAGGTTAGCGCGCGCGGGAACTTTATGTTGCAAAGTGCTCCACGGACTCCTATAATCGACATATGGCTGTGGTGCGCCCCATCCGCGCTTCCGTTGAAGAACCCATCGGTCTGCACACGCAGGCGATGGACAACCTGCGCTATATCCGCGACGCGATAGAGAACGCCGGTTCGTTCACCGGGGTTCCGGGCGTGGGCGGGATGCTGATGGGAGCGACAGCTTTGTTTGCGGCGTTTGCCGCACATCTGAGTAAGAGCCCAAGGGCGTGGCTGGCGATCTGGATTGGCGAGGCGCTGCTGGCGCTGGCGATCGGATTCGCATTCTCCTGGCGCAAGGCGGTTCGCAACGGCACCTCATTGCTTTCGCGCGGATTCCGTCGTTTTGCACTTGCGATGATGCCCGCAGTGTTTACCGGAGCGCTACTCACATACGTGCTCTATGCTGCCGACTCGCATCACCTGCTGGCTGCCCTCTGGCTGCTGCTTTACGGCGTGGGAGTGTCGTCGGGCGGCGCGTTTTCCGTTCGCGTGGTGCCGATTATGGGAATGTGTTTTCTGCTGGTGGGCGCGGCGGCCGCGCTGACCCCGGCGTCGTGGACTGACCCCTTAATGGCGTTGGGATTCGGCTTGCTCCATATCGTGTTTGGGTGGAAGATCGCGAGGAACTACGGTGGCTAAGAAGATGGCGGCTGCGGTCGGGAAGTCGGAACAGAGCGGGCCGGTTATTGTTGCCGGCGTGGGCACGCGCGCGCTGGACCGGATCATTCATGAGCGATTGCGCCTCGGCATTGTGAGCGCGCTGTCGGTGAATGAGAGCCTCACGTTCAAAGACCTGAAGGCGATTCTGGCAACCACCGACGGCAATCTCAGTGTGCATGCCCGCAAGCTGGAAGAAGCCGGCTATGTGAGTTGTGAGAAGAAGTTTGAAGGGCGCATGCCCTGCACGGTGTATCGGCTGACCGGACCGGGCCGCGTTGCGATGGAGAAATACCTTTCGCATATGGAAGCGCTGATTCAGGGAACGCGCCGGCAGTAAAAAAATTTCCCCTGTCACTTTATGACTCCAAGTTCTTTGCATGTAGCGGTAATTATGGATGGCAACGGCCGATGGGCGTGCCAGCGTTCCCTGCCCCGCCTTATGGGACATCAGGCCGGCGCGGATGCTCTGCGGCGCGTCGTCGCCGCGGCGCCTTCCGTCGAGATTGGCACGCTGACCGCATACGCGTTCTCAGCCGACAACTGGAAGCGACCGGTTGAGGAAGTAAATGGGTTGATGAATTTGCTGGCGTGGTATCTGGAGGACGAAACGCCGCGGTTGCTGGCCGAGAACGTTCGGCTGACGGTGATTGGGCGGCGGGATCGATTGCCATGGGCTTTAATCGAGACCATCCAACGCGCCGAGGCAACGACCCGGGGGTGTGGTGGTTTGCATCTTCGTTTGGCCGTTGACTACTCTTCGCGCGAGGCGATTGCGCGAGCTTCGGCTCAGGATTTCGACGACCTGTTGCCGGTCGATCTGCTGATTCGCACTGGCGGCGAGCAACGGCTGAGCGATTTCCTGCTGTGGGAATGCGCGTATGCGGAGTTGTTCTTCACGAAGCGCATGTGGCCGGAGTTCGACGGACACGATTTGCGGGATGCGGTGCGCGATTTCCGCCGGCGCGAGCGGCGTTTTGGCGGAGTTCCGGCCATGCAGGCAGCGCCGGTATCGCAGGAGCGGTGGCTGCGATGATCGATTTGCGAAAATCTATATTCCCATGCAATCAGGCCGCTTCATCACATTCGAAGGTATGGACGGCTGCGGCAAGACGACGCAACTGCGCCTGCTGGCCGCGAAACTGCGTGAAGCCGGACGGACGGTAGTCGAAACGGTCGAGCCGGGCGGCACCGAAATCGGGCGGCAAATCCGGCGGATTTTGCTCGATCCGGCGAACACGGCGATCCATGCTCGCACCGAACTGCTGCTTTATTTCGGCAGCCGGGCGCAGAATGTCGAGCAGGTAATTCGGCCCGCTCTGCTTCATGCTCATGTAGTCCTGTGTGACCGGTTCACAGATTCCACGCTGGCTTATCAGGGTTGCGGACGCGGCCTCGATTCCTCGATGATTCGGGATCTCGATCGCATTGCGTGCCAGGGTTTGAAGCCCGATACGACCGTCCTGATCGAGATCGATGGCCCTACCAGCCTGGCGCGGGCGCGGCGGCGCAACGAGCGGACGGATCGGTCGGAATCGCGCATTGATGAAGAGAGCTTTGCGTTCCATGAGCGGGTGCGCCGGGGTTATCGCGCACTGGCTGAGGCTGAGCCGGAGCGGTTTGTCGCGATAGATGGGCGCGGCGGCATCGGCGAAGTGGCCGCGGCGATTCGGGAGGCTTTGCGCGATCGTGTTTGAGAATTTTTGGGGCAACGCGCATGTGCAGAAGGCGCTCGCGAGTATGATCGAGCGGGAGCGCATTCCTCAGACGCTTCTTTTTGCAGGGCTGGAGGGTCTGGGCAAGGCGACGCTGGCGCGGCGGTTTGCGGCTCGGCTGCTGGATCATCCGGAGCGCGTTGAGCGGGACGATTTGAGTCTCGATGAGAATCAGTCTTTGATCGCGGGGCGCGAGAAGTTGCCGGCCGATAAGCGGAACGACGATCCGCTGGTGTTTTCCTCGCATCCCGATTTTCTGACGTTTCCACCGGACGGGCCATTGCGGCAGATTGGGATTCCCCAGATGCGGCTGCTGAAAGAGCGGGCTCAGTTCAAACCATTGAAGGGTTCGCGGCGGATTTTTTTAATTGACCAGGCGGACCGGGGCAATGAGCAGGCCGCGAACTCTTTGCTGAAGATTCTGGAAGAGCCGCCTGATCATTTGATTCTGATCATGACGGCGGAGAATGTGTATGATTTGCTGCCCACGATTCGGTCCCGATCGGTGGTGTTGAATTTTTCGCCGTTGACGAATGAAGACATGAAGGCATTCGCGGCGGCCCGCGGTCTGGATAATGCGGAGCGGCGGATTGCGCTTTCGGCGGGGTCGCCGGGGGTGGCGGCGTCGCTCGATATCGAGTTGTTTCAGAAGCGTCGGGCGTCGATGGTGGCTTTGCTGAAGACGGGCGCGGGCGCGGCTTCGTTTGGGTCGTGGCTGCCAGTGTCGGAGGCTTTGGGGCGCAGCAAGAGCGAGAAGCTGGAACTGCATTTGCGGCTGTTGTATGACTTGCTGCGGGATATTACGGTGTTGCGCGAGGGAGGGACGGCGATTCGGAATTTCGATTTACGGAATGAACTGGCCGCGCTCGCTGCACGGGTTTCGCGGCGCTGGATTATCGAGTCGGTGAAGGGCGTGGATGAGATTGCCGCACTGCTGCGGCGGAATATTCAGAAGAGTATTGCGCTCGATGGATTGTTGATGCGGATGCGACGGGCGGGGTAGGAATCCATGAAGAAACTGTTGTTCCTTACCGTCCTCTCCATCGCCGAGCTTTGGCCGCAGAGTCGCGAGAAGCCGGTGATACTCTACGGGGGCACGGGCGCGTGGAGTCATGCCATCGCAACGCACAGCCCTGAGGCTCAGAAATACTTCGATCAGGGTCTCTCTCTCACGTACGGCTTCAATCGCTACGAGGGCCTCCGTCCCTTCCGCAAAGCCGCCGAACTCGATCCGGAAGCCCCGATGGCCTGGTGGGGAATAGCTCTCGCGCTGGGACCCTACATCAACATGGACGGCGACCCCAGCTTCAACATCGCGGAATCCTGCGCGGCTGTGAAGAAAGGCCTCGCGCTGCCTAAAGTCGAAATCGCCGAACGCGACTGGCTGGAAGCCGCCGCCACGCGTTGCCCCGATTATGCCGATCCGTCGCAATACATCCGCGCAATGAAGGCCCTGGCGGCAAAGTATCCTGACGATCTCGACGCTCAAACGCTCTACGCGGATTCCCTCATGACGCCCGTGCGCTGGTACTGGTATTCGAATTCCGGCCAGCCCGCCGCGGGTGTCGAGGAGGCAGAACACGCGCTCGAAGCCGTGCTCCGGCGCAACCCGAACCATCCGGGCGCGAATCATCTTTACATCCACGCTGTCGAATCCTCCCCAACGCCCGAACGCGCCGTGGCGAGCGCGCAGAGACTCATGGGCATCGTTCCCTCGGAAGGCCACATGGTTCACCTGCCGGGCCATATCTGGCTGGTGTTGGGGGATTCCGAGTTGCCGCCACGCGAGTTGCCGAGAAGCAATTGTCGGAGGCCATCGCGCCTGTCGCCAGAGAAATGCCCGAGATGGCCTCCCTATTCGGCGTCGTCGTGAAGATGACCGACCTGCGCATGAATCGCTGGGACGACCTGATCGCAGCCCCCAGGCCAGCCCCCGGCGACAACATGGCTGGGGCGATAGACCTGGTATGTTCGCGCTGTTTCCCTCGCAATGAAAGGCCTCGCCGCCGATGCGGGAAGAGAGCGGGATGGTTTCGAAATCGCGCGCAAAGCGGTCGATCCCACGGGTGCATGGGGCCAGAACACCAATGGCAGAGTGATGGCGCTGGCGTCCGCAATTCTGGAAGCGCGCACGGCTGCCACGACCGCGGCCTCCCTCCCGGCATGGAAGCGTGATGTCGAAATGTCAGACGCGTTCATCTACGATGAGCCGCCTGCCTGGTATTACCCGGTGCGTGAATCGCTGGGGGCGGCTACGTTGCGCGCGGGGGATGCCGCGGGCGCGGAGGCTGTTTTTCATGAAGGCCTGCGCCGCAGCCCGAATAACGGCCGCATGCTTTTCGGCCTGCTGGAGAGCCTGAAGGCGCAGCGAAAGAACGCCGCCGTTAAGGAAGTGCAGCGCGAATTCGGCCGGGCATGGGCCGGAGCCGATTTGCCGCTAAGACTGAGCGATCTTTAACCCTTACCTGCCCTGTTCGGCGCAACGCCCGGCTTTGGCGCCGAGGAAGTCGACCATCCGGCCGGCAATATCTACTCCGCCGTGCAACTGAGCGTGCGGGTAGTAAAAGGGGAAATTTGCTTCGAGGAACCAGACATTCCCCGCCGGATCCTCTAATAGATCCACCCCCGGCGAAATCCACCCTGCAGACGGCCGCGGCTCTGACCGCGGTTTCGATCGCCATCGCGGGCGGTACTGCCCGGAAAATCTCGGGGTCCCTGCTTCCGCCACTGCGAAAATCCTCGGCGATTTTCCTGTTCCGGTAGGTCGCGATAGCCTCGCCGCCCAGAACGACCACCCGCCAATGAGTGGCGTCCCTGATGAATTCGCACAAGAGGGGGTTGTGTCCCTGTACGATGGCGAAATCCACCAGCGAACGGAGAGACGCCGTGGATTCGGCCAGCATGACGCCAATGCCGCCATAGCGTCCGAGAACTTTCACCACCACAGGAAGGCCGCCCACCCGTTCTACCTGCCGCCGGAGAAGTTCCGGAGCGCTGGAAGCGAGATACACGGTTTTCGGTATCGGGATGCCCGCCGACTCCGCCAGCAGAGTCTCCGAGTTGATGCCGAAGTAGACGCCATCTACGGCGGTGTGGAACGTAGCGACTCCGGGCACGAACAAAAACTGCTCCGCGCGGAGAGCGGCAATCGAAACCGCGGCTCGATAGAGCATATCGCCGGTCTGAAGACGTTTGGCCGGATCGAAATCGAAGGCCCGCGCGGTCACCACTTCAAAGGGAATATTCCGCTCACGGCAGGCTTCACGCTGAAGTCCCACTGTTTCTTCGGGGACGGTGTCCTCGGACACAAGACAAAAACGCATGGGCCGCTGATTGCGTTACGGTCGCGGGCTCGCAAACGGTTCGGCGTGCCCGGTTCCCCCGACAACTTCTTCCAGTTCGTCGGGGGGAAGGGGCTTCTGTCCGTCGGTTAACTCGTCTTCAGACTTCAGTTTCTCTTCGCTCATGTTATCTGGTCCCTCCTGGGGAATCGGATGAGATCAGTATAGTCCTTCCCGGAACTGTCATCGGATTTCGTATTCGCGCTTCTAACAAACGGGATTCGGTATATTGGAAAGCTGTTATGAATAAGATTCTGTGGGCGATTCAGATCCTGCTCGCTCTGTTGTTCCTGTTCGCGGGCGGCGCTAAGTTCGTTATGCCGGTGGATCAAATGACCAAAGCCATGCCGGCGGCACTCGCCAGCCCTTCATTCATACACTTCATTGGCGCCTGCGAAATACTGGGTGGACTCGGTCTCGTCCTGCCAGGACTCCTGCGGATCAAGCCCGGCCTCACGCCCCTGGCTGCCTCCGGGCTGGTGATTATCATGATCGGAGCGACCGCGATTTCGATACCTCAGGGGGTCGCGATGGCGGTGCTTCCCTTGCTGACCGGTATCCTTGCGGCGTTTGTCGCTTACGGCCGCCGGCGCGTACCACCCCTTTAGGGGACCGCTGAAAAGCGCCTGAATTCGAGCAGCCTCAAAGCAGTGTCAGGGGGTCTACGTCTATGACGAGGGCTGTGGCGTTCCACTTCTGCTGCCTCGCGAATTCCTGAGCCGTTTTGAGCAGCACGTTGAGGGCTTTGCGGCTTCCGGATTTGATCAGCATCTGATAGCGGAATTCGTCCTTAAGTCGCGGGACGGGGGCTTCGGCGGGTCCCATGATTTTCATGTTCTCGGGCGCGGGAGTAAGGGCGTGGCCCAGTTCGGTGCTCATTCTGAGGGCGTCCTCCTGCCTGGTGGCTCTCACGATTACGTTGGCCATCGCGCTGAAGGGCGGGTATTTCATGAAGCGGCGGAATTGCAGCTCTTTTTCAAAGAAGGCGTGGTAATCCTGTTGGCCCGCAAGTCGGACGGCGTAGTGGTCGGGGTTGATGGTCTGCATGTAGACCACTCCAGGGAGATGTCCGCGTCCGGCTCGCCCCGCGACCTGGGTTAACAGCTGAAAGGTCCTTTCCGCCGCCCGGAAATCGGGCATCCCCAGTCCTACGTCGGCGGAGACGACACCTACCAGGGTTACGTTGGGGATGTCATGGCCTTTGGCGATCATTTGCGTTCCGACCAGGACGTCGAAATTACGTTCGCGGAAGTTATTCAGGATGTCTTCGAACTGGCGTTTGCCGGTGACAGTATCGCGGTCTAGGCGCGCGATTTTGGCGGTGGGAAATTCGGCATGCAACTCATCCTCGACGCGTTCCGAACCGGCGCCCATGAAGTGAATGTGCTCGCTCTGGCATTTCGGGCAAATGCTCGGCACTTTCTCGGCATAGCCGCAATAATGGCAAAGCAGCCGGCGATCGCGGCGGTGCCAGGTCAGTGTCAGGGCGCAGTTGATGCATTCGACTCTGTGGCCGCAGGATCGGCAGGCGACGAAGCTGGAGAAGCCTCTGCGGTTGAGCAGAACCATGGCTTGTTCGTTGTTGCCGAGGCGTTCGCGGATGGCTTCGATGAGGGCTCTTGAGAAGATGGCGTGCTTGCGGGTTTCGAGGAATTCCTGGCGCATGTCGACCAGGTGCACCGTGGGCATGGGGCGTTCGGCGATGCGGTCCGGCAGTTCAAGTAGCGTGTATTTGCCGGTCGAGGCGTTATACCGGCTTTCCAGGCTGGGTGTGGCGGAGCCCAGCAGAACGGTGGCGTTCGCGGCCTGCGCTCTGACGACGGCTACATCGCGGCCGTTGTAACGCGGATTTTCTTCCTGCTTGTAGCTGGCGTCATGTTCTTCATCGACCACGATCAGGCCAAGGTTCTGTACCGGCGCAAAGACTCCGGAGCGCGTTCCGACAACTACCCTCGCGCCGCCGGCTCGGATGCGCCGCCACTGGTCGGCGCGTTCGGAATCGCTGAAGGCGCTGTGGAGAATGGCGACGCGGTCTCCGAAGCGCGCGTAGAACTGTCCGGCGACGGCGGGCGTGAGGGCGATTTCGGGGACGAGCAGCAGCGCGGATCGGTTGGCGGCAAGCGCTACATCGATGGCGTTGAGATAGACCTCGGTTTTGCCGGAGCCGGTTACGCCGTGAAGAAGGAAGGTACAGAAGGCCTGGGATCTTATGCCCGCGGCGATGAGTTCGAAGGCATTGCGTTGCGAGGGGTTGAGGTCGTGCGGGGCTCTTATGGGCGCGGATCTTATGGCCAGCGGCTCGGGCGTGAGGTTTACCAGCTTCTTTCGGGCCAGCGCTCTCGCGGCCGTGCTGGCGTTCTTGACCATTTCTTCAAGATCGGCAAGGTTGTGGGAGCCGGGATGCAGGGAAAGGTAGGCGAGTAGTTCTCGCTCTGCTTTGGGGGCTTTGGCGTTGGGATCTGCTTCGCTGTTGACCGCGAGTTCTATGCGCAGGCGGATGGCGGGAGCTCGCAGCGGATCTCGTTCGTGCTGGACATGCTCCACCGCAACCCACCCCTTGCGCTCGAGCAACTTCAGAATCTTGTCTGCAAGCGGGACTTTGCGTTTGAGATGAACCGCCGATAACTCTCTCGCGGCGAGCATCTGCATCACCTGGTTCAGAGTATCGTCTCCGGCGGCTTCGATGGAGAGCTGTTTAGAGGCATCGCGGCCGGCGCTCGTAAGCGAATAAACCTTTCCGGCCCTGATATCGGCCGCCAGCGGGAGCATGGAGCGGAGGACTTCTCCGAGTGGGGCGCAGTAATAGCCGGAGATCCATTTGCCGAGCGTGACGAGTTCTTCGCTGAGGACGGGCTCGGCGTCGATGAGGCGAAATGCGTCTTTTATAGGGACGGTGGGGTTGTCGTCATGGACGCGGAGGACGACGCCGGTGAGCTTGCGGGTGCCGAACGGGACAATCAGGCGCGCGCCGGGCTTTACGCGGTGCCGGAGGGTGAGGGGGAGCGAGTAGGTGAACGCCTGGTCGAGCGGCACCGGTAGGCTGACGTCGCAATAGCGGGGCAATATTTCAGTGTATCGGGACGCAGTAAGATCGATCTGTGACTCATACAACTCCGGCACGGATTTTCGGGACTCTGCATGCTTATCAGGAGACGGCGGCGCTGAAGGCGGGTATCGACCTGGGCGTGTTTACAGCGATTGCAGAAGGGGCGGGCACAGCTGCGGAGATCGCAGCTCACTGCGCGGCTTCGGAACGCGGGATACGGATTCTGTGTGACGCTCTGACGGCGACCGCGATGCTTGAAAAGAGCGAGGGGCGTTATTCGAATGCTCCCGATACGGGGATGTTTCTGAACCGCAATTCGCCTGCTTATATGGGCGGCGTGGCGGATTTCCTGTACACGCCCGAGATCCTGACGGAGACCATGCACCATCTGACCGCCTGTGTTCGCAAAGGCGGGACGGCGATGCCGGGCGAAGGGACGGTGAGCCCGGACAATCCCGTGTGGGTAACCTTTGCACGGGCGATGGCTCCGATCACGGTGATGTCGGCGCGCGCAATGGCGGAGCAGTTGCCGGAGGCGGGGTCTTTGAAGGTGCTCGATATTGCGGCGGGCCATGGGAACTTCGGGATTACGATTGCGCGGCGGAACGCCGAGGCGGAGATCACCGCGCTCGACTGGAGCCATGTACTGGAGGTCGCCGTGGAGCATGCCCGGCAAGCGGGCGTTGCCGACCGATATACGACTTTGGCCGGAGACTTCTTCACAACCGAGTTGGGAACTGATTACGACGCGGTTCTGATCACCAACTTCCTGCATCATTTCGATCGGGCGACGTGCGTGGCCGCGATGCGGAAAGTACATGCGGCTTTGCGGCCCGGCGGGCGTGCGATGACACTTGAATTCGTACCCGATGAAGACCGAGTGAGCCCACCCTCGCAGGCTCGCTTCGCCTTGACAATGCTGATCACGACGGCTCATGGCGACGCTTATACATGGAGCGAGTATGAGTCGATGATGAGCGAAGCGGGGTTCGCTTCGAGCCGCCGGGTGGTGCTCCCGACCGAGCAGTCGGTTATCATTTCAACGAAATGACTATTGAACCGGTGAAGCTGCATCACGTCTCGCGCCAGACGCTGAAGCTGGAGGAGACGCGGAAGTTCTATGTCGACGTGCTGGGTTTTCGCGAAATTTCGAGGCCTCCGTTTAACTTCGGTGGGGCGTGGCTTTATGGGGCGGGGATTCAGATCCATTTGATCGAGGAGCCGTTTACCCCGCAGAGCATGAACCTGAATACCCGGGAGAACCATATTGCATTTGCGGTGGCGGATATGGAGGCGTCGGAGGCCGCGCTGAAGGCGCATGGCGTGGAGTACCGGCATAATGTAGTGCCGGAGCGGGGGACGAACCAGTTGTTCTTTAAAGATCCCGACGGGTGGATGATTGAGCTGGGGCCGTTTCCGAAGGCCATGGATCAATAGCCTGCAGCCCCAGCCGTCCCCGGGTGGCTAATGCGACCGCGGCTGCGCCTGTCAGGCCACCGATCAATATCAGTCCGCTAAACGAGATCGAAGCACTGAAATGCAGGCGCCGCGCGAGGAGCGGGAGAAATCCGCCGCTGCCCGGGCCCGCGTCGCGGAAGAGACCGTTAAGGTAACGGCCGCCGGTGTTGAAAACCGCGTGGATCAAAATGGGCGCGATTACGCCGAATCTCGCCAGATTCGCCGCGAACGACATCATCACGGACAGCGCGGCGACCATCAGGAAGTAAAGCCATATCGGAGTTGTTGTCCAACCGGGGTAAAGGAACATCGGGAGGTGCCACGAAGCCCAGATCGTTCCCAGAATCAGTGCGGCTGGTAACGGAGCGAATCGGCCTTCCAGGCGCGGCAGAGCAAAGCCGCGCCACCCAGGTTCCTCGAACAACGGGCCGCCCAGCAGCGTGGAATAGTTGTAAACGCTAAATGAGAACAGGGCGCTCCAGTTCAGGTTGCGTGCGTCGACGGTGGCGGCGGCGGGAAGGATGTCAAAGGACACGATGACGAGCGCAATCCCGAGAGCGGCGGCGGCCAGGGTTCGCGGCCAGCCTGCATTCAGCCGAAATGCGCGCCAGTTCCCGGATGTCAGCCGTTGCGCGACAAGGGCGCCGATGGTGGGTCCCAGGGTCGCGAGTATTGTGAATTCGATTCGGAGATGCATGAAAATCATGCAGACCTCCACCATCCAGCTGTACGCGAACGCGATGGCGAAGAAGAGGGCGAGCGGGCGGGTTTGCGGCATGCCTGTGAGTGAATTGAGCGCCAATATACCAGATCGACTGTTGACGGCTCCATCGACTCAGGCAATGGGATAATTCGTTGTGCGCGCTCGCTACCTTGCTTTCCTTTTCCTCACGCTGGGGCTGCAGTCGAGTCCGGCGGTTCCCGCTGACTGGACAACACCGCTCGCCCCGTTTCAGATCTCGGGGAACCTTTACTATGTGGGGTCGCGGGATCTTGCTTCGTATCTGGTGGTGACTCCGCAGGGCAACATTCTCATTAACGCTAATCTTGATTCTTCGCCCGCTCAGATTCGTGCCGGCGTGGAGAAGCTGGGATTTAAGTGGGCCGATACGAAGATTCTGTTGAGCAGCCAGGCGCATTACGACCATGTGGCGGGCTCGGCGCAAATCGTTCGGGAGACGCATGCGAAGCTCATGGCGATGGATGGGGATGTCGATGTAATCAAGAACGGCGGTGCGACGGATTTCGATCCTACCCTGGCCCACTTTCCTCCGGCTCGGGTGGATCGTGTTCTGCATGACATGGACGTCGTGACACTGGGCGGGACTACGATCACCGCACACAAGACCGCGGGCCATACCAAAGGCTGCACCACCTGGACGATGCAGACTGTCGACGGGGGCCGCAAGCTCAATGTGGTGATCGTTGGCGGGTGGGGTCCGAATCCTGGCGTGCGGCTCGTTGCGAGTAAAGGCAAGCCTGCTTCATATCCGGGCATTGCGGCGGATTATGACCGCGCCTTTGCTGAGCTCGCGGCTTTGCCCTGCGATATTTTCCTCGGCGCGCACGGGGTTTATTTCGATCTGCTCGCCAAACTGGATCGCGTGGCAAAGGAGGGCAATGCGGTGTGGGTCGATCCGGGTGGTTATAAAAAGGCGTTGGCTGAGCACGAGGCGGCTTACCGGAAGGAACTGGCGGCCCAGCTGGCCGGCCGGTAGGTTCCTTCAGGAAAGCAGGAGTTCCAGGTCTTCTCTGCGAAGGTCCCGGATCAGCGCGTTATCTTCTCCGATCACTGCAGCGGCCAGGTCCCGCTTGGTCTTCTGCAGTTCCAGAACTTTCTCTTCAACGGTGTCTTTCGCAATCAGCCGATAAGCGAAAACCTTGCGAGTCTGGCCGATGCGATGGGCGCGGTCCACAGCCTGAGCTTCGACCGCTGGGTTCCACCACGGGTCGAGGAGAAAGACATAGTCCGCGGCGGTGAGATTCAGGCCGAGGCCTCCGGCTTTCAGGCTGATCAGGAAGAGCTTGCATTCGGGATCGTTCTGGAAGCGCTCGACGCGCTCCTGACGGTCCTTCGTGCGGCCGTCGAGGTACTCATAAACAACGCCGTCGGCATCGAGCCGGTCCCGCACAATTTTCAGGAGCGACGTGAACTGCGAAAAGACGAGCGCCTTGTGGCCGGAGTCGAGAACCTCGCGCAGTTGTTCGCGAAGGGCTTCGAGCTTCGCGCTCGGTTCGCCGGACCGTTTGACATCGATAAGACCGGGGTGGCAGGCAGCCTGGCGCAGTCTGAGCAGCGCTTCGAGCACCATGATCTTCGACTTGCCGAGGCCCTGCGTTTCGATGCGGCTGAGCAGGCTGTCGCGATAATGCCGGCGCAGTTCGTCGTAGAGTTTGCGCTGCGGGGGCTCGAGTTCGCAATAGATGGTCTGCTCGGTGCGGGCGGGCAGTTCCTTTGCGACCTGGTCCTTGGTGCGGCGCAGGATGAACGGCCGCAGCGCTTTCCCCAGCAGTTTCCGGCCTTCTTCGTCGGTAGCTGCCGCGGCGGACAATTTGAAGATGCCTGCGGCCCCCAGCATTCCGGGATTCAGAAACTCGAACAGCGACCAGAGCTCGCCAATGTGATTCTCCACCGGCGTGCCGCTCAGGGCAAGGCGATGTGAACCCTTCAGCAGCCGCACAGCTTTGGCCGATTCGGTAGAGGAGTTCTTCACAGCCTGGGCTTCATCGAGCACCAGATAATCGAACTCTACGTCTTTGAGTCGCGCGGCGTCGCGGCGAAGAGTTCCGTAGGTAACCAGAATCAGATCGTACCCGGAAAAATCGAGGGATTCGCGCTTAAGGCCGGAGTAATCGAGAACGCGCAAAAGCGGGGTGAAGCGCTCGGCTTCTTTTCGCCAGTTATAGATAAGAGAACGGGGCACTACAACGAGCGAAGGCTTCGTCTCGCCTTTGGCCCTCAACTCGCGGCGGCTCTCGAGAAGCGCCAGCACTTGAGCGGTTTTCCCCACGCCCATGTCGTCAGCGAGACAACCTCCGAACGAAAAGCGGCGGAGGAAATCCATCCAGCCGAGGCCTTCGCGCTGATAGTCGCGCAGGTGGCCGACGAAGCCTTCCGGTTGCTCGGCGGGAGCCACGGAACGGAAGCTCTGCATCTGTTCGCGAACGCGCGTAAAACCAGCGTCGAACGTGGCCTCGGGCTCTGCCGCGAGAAGGGCATCGAGCAGTCCGGCCTGGCTGGGGCGAAAGCGAATATGTCCGTCTTCCGGCGTACCCATTCCGGCCAGCATGCCGATGCGTCGAACCCATTCTTCAGGCAGGACGCCGTAGGAGCCATCGCTAAGCCTGACAATTTTCTCGCCTCTGCGGAGGGCTTCGATAAGTTCAGGAATGCGAGCCGAGGTATCGCCATATTCGACCTCGCCGTGAAGTTCGAACCAGTCCAGTCCGCTCGATACGGAGAGGCGAAAGGCGCCGGGTCGGCGGAATGCCTTGCCATCGATCTCAACATGCCAGCCGGCCTGGAGCAGCAAGGTGACGGCGGAAGAAAGCTTCGAAGGCAGTAGTTCCCAGAAGGGCTCGGGCGATTGGTAGTCGGCCGGGCGCAAACGGCCTCCGGCCTGGGTGAAGAAGCTGAGGGCGGCTTCCTCGGCGGCGGTATCGCGGCGGAGGAAACGGCGGGCAACGGGATCGTAGGTGCCGGTTGATTTGTCCGAGACGAAGATCTCCCGGCCTTCGTATTCGAAGAAAAGATGTGCGTGGAGTTTGAGGTTGCCGTGGCGGGAATCGCCGGGCCGAACGCGCAACCCGGGCCGTGGGATCGCGGTCACTTCTTCGTAGCGCAAATGCTCGGGCACGGCGACCGGCGGCAGATTCGGCGAGGCGAGCAGAGTTGCGAGAAGATCCCCGCTGTCCTGCTCGGGAGCTTCTATGGGACCGGTGCGGCGCAGGTAAAGAAGCCAGTCGATGGAGGACGTGTCGTCGATCGTGGAGATTCGACGCTGATGATAGAAGAGGCCGTCTGCCGTGATGAGAGCGGGTGCGGTAAGGTCGATATGCTCGTCTTCGCCTCGCGAAAGTTCGCCCGCCAGCACGACAGAGGGTGGTTTGGGATCGTGCGGGACAACGCTTAAGCGGAGCCCAAATCGCCAGGGCCCGCGGTCGTCCCATTCGAGCGGTTGAAGATCTTCGGAGGGTCCCGCGTTTTTGGCCAGAAAGCAGCGGCCTGTGCGGGCGGCCAGCGGCATCACGACGCGGGACAGAGGATCGCGCAGAAGATTGCTGTCGGGGATTTGCCCGTAACGGGTATAGCCGCTATAGCTGTAATATTCGTTAGCGCCGGCGATGGCGGAGAGAATCTCACGATCGGCGGCAAGCGGCGGCAGAGCGATGTCGGCTCGCTGGAGGCGAAGTGGCGAGAGCTTGCTGTAACCGCCGTTCGCTTTGCGGTCGCGGGCGCGCAGGCACAGGACCGGGTGGCCTGCGGTGATGCTGGCCGTGAGGTCCACCAGATAAAGGATCTCGCGGGCGGGCGGCCAGCCGCGAGTTTGCGGCGGAGCGGGCGCGATCGCGGCGAGCCGGGTTTTCCAGGTGGGCTGGCGCGGTGGTGGCGGCAGAGCGGGCGGACGTCTTCTGAGCGCGTCAAAAGTCAGCTGTGCGGAGTCTTCCTGTTCGTCTTCTTCTTCATCAAAGTCGAGATCTCCTTCGTCTTCATCATCATCATCGCCATCGAAGATGCTCACTTCTTTGACCGTCCCGATGCCTTTGAGATAACCGTGGTTTTCTGCTGCAAGGACCGCGGCCCATATGTGCTTGCAGAGGCCGTCGGAATACAGATAGGGGCAGGTGCAATAGACCGACAATTCCCCGGCCTCCCACGCCAGATCCACCTCGTACCGGTCCGACCCTCGGACTACGGCGGAAGTGGATTGATCGGAGCCGGTGAGGAGTTTGACCCTTCCCTGCCGGAAGTAGTCGAGGCCTCGACTTCGGACTGAATTAGGGAACAGCGGCGCCAGTTTCGGCGCGATGTGGGAGAACATGAGACTCGCGTTGGAGGACCTTTCAGTTTACCGAAGAGTCCCCCTCGGAGTCAGCAATTGGCTCAGCGCGGCATCAGAGCGACCCGGTCGATGGCGGCAGCATGGGCGATGTCGATGGCCGTGGCCACAGTGTGGAACTCGAGGCCTGGTGTGGCTTTCAGAAACAGAATGCGCTGCGCTCGAAGCGCATAAATCGCGGTAAGTCTTGGGGCAAGGTTCGTGGGATCGACAGGCGTGGAGTTGAGGCGATAGTCGCCCCGACTGTCGATCTCGAGCACCACGGGATTTTCGGGTGCCCCGCCGGAGGCCGTCTGCTGTGAATTGGGGATCAGAGCGTCGAGTCCCACTGCCTGCTGTGGGGCGATCGCCATGAAGATAATGAGCAGCACCAGCAGAATGTCGATCATCGGCGTGATGTTGATGACGGCCTGTTCGCGCGTCGCGTTCATGTTCATTGCCATGAGCCAATAGACAACGCGGTGCGCGACAATGTTCCTTCACGAAGACAAACATGGAAATCTATCTTTTTCGGCATGGCATTGCCGAGGATGGCAAGCCCGGGCAGGCGGATTCTTCTCGCGAGTTAACCGACGAGGGGCGGAAGAAGACGGCGGATGTGGTGAAACTGGCGCGTAAAGCCGGGGTTCGCCCGTCGCTCATTTTGACGAGCCCTTACGCGCGGGCCCGACAGACCGCGCAGATAGCCGCTGGCGGGCTGGACTATGAAGGCAATGTCCTTCCGATCGATTCCCTGGTTCCGCACAGTTCGCCCGAAAATGTCTGGAAGGATATTCGCGATCACGGCCATGAAGCCTCGATTCTGCTGGCGGGCCATGAGCCTTTGATGGGGCGCCTTGTGGGTTATCTGCTCAATGCCCCTTCCCTGCGGGTGGAGATGAAGAAGGCGGCGATGGTACGCGTCGATCTGGAATCGCTCCGGGCTGCGCCGCATGGGATTCTGCGATGGATGATCCTGAACAAACTGGCTTGACGACGATGGTACGGCTTGCGGGTCCGGCGGACCTGGATCTGATTGTTCCTTTGTTCGACGTATACCGTGTGTTTTACCGGCGGACGAGCGACATCGAAGCGGCTCGGCAGTTTCTGCGGGAGCGTTTCGAGCGGGAGGAGTCGGTTATTTTGCTCGCGTTCCGCGATTCGATCGCGGAGGGATTCATCCAGTTATATCCGATGTTTTCTTCGGCGGCAATGGCCCGAAGTTTTGTGCTCAACGATTTGTTCGTGGCTCCCGATGCAAGGCGTTTGGGGGTGGGAGAAGCCCTGCTGGAAGCCGCGGCCGAGTATGGGCGAAGCGTGGGGGCATTCCGGTTGACGCTGTCGACGGAGTTGACGAACGAAGCGGCTCAGGCTCTGTACGAAAAAGCCGGCTGGATTCGCGACCAGGTGTTTTGCGTCTATCACAGCCGGCTCTGAACAGGTCGCGCGATATGCTGGTGTGGCCAAATATGAAGCCCGTTTCTCCCGATCAGCAGCAGTCCCTTGTAAGCAGACTTACCGATGCGTGCGGAGGGAGTTATTCGCCCGAAACTCGCCGCAAATTTTACATCTCAGGACCGCAGTGGGCAGCTGCGTACGAAGGCCACGCGCTGTTTCATGCGCCAACGCGGCGTCCCGTTTCGTTCGAAGAGGTGATCGAAGAGTACGGCAAACTCGGCATCGCGCACTGGACGACGCACGATACCGATGTGATTCCCGCCGAGGCTCTTGGCAAGGACGGCCAGCACGAGATTGTCGGGCGCATTAAGAAGTCGCTGGCCAACAACGGCGTGGGCTGTTCGATGGTAACGACCGAGACTTTCCACAACGCGGTGTTTGCAACCAGCGGCGCGTCGGAGATGCCTGAGATCCGGAAGTACACCGCGTGGCGGGTCTGCAATACGGTCGAGATCGGCCATGAGCTGGGCGCGTCGTTTGCGGTTTACTGGCCGGGTTCGCTGGGTTATCAGATCCAGGGCGCGGTGGAAGAGACCGAGACTTTGAAGTGGTATGCGGAGTCTTTGAATGCTGCCTGCGAGCACGATATCGCGGTCGCTCAAAAAGTCGGCCGGCCGACGCTTAAGCATTGCCTCGAAGCAAAACCTTTCGAGCCGCAGGCGGAGATTCTTCTTCCCACCAGCGATGCCATGCTGGGCTTCATTGCTTCCGGGCTCTTGACCCATCCCGAGATGGTCGGGCTCAACCCCGAGTACCTTCATGAGCTGATGTGGGGCGGGGCTCCGCGGGCGGCTCTGGCGCGCGCAATTACCGCAGGGAAACTCTGGCATTTCGATATCAACGATGGCTACCGGCTCAAGCATGACGTCGATATCGCAGTAGGCCTGGTGAATCCGCTTGACTGGCTGAATGTGCTGGTGCTGTTGCGCAGCCATGGCTATAACGGGCCGTTCAATCTGGATTACAAGCCGCCGCGCACCACCAGTAATTTCGGCGTATTCAAGGTCAGCTTTCCGACGGCGGTGGATCGGTTCATCACTCTGTGGGAAATGGCGGGGGAGGTTCTGGAAGACCCGATTATCAACGAAGCTTCGGCTGCTCTGCGCGCGGGGTCCGGCATTTCCTCGAACGATCCGCGCGAATTGTTCGAAGCGAATAAAGAGCTGATGACTTTGCACGAGCTCATCGGTCATCGGCTGGTGCAGATCCTGCTGGGCCTGCACAAAGGCCGCGTCTATTCGGTCTGAGGGGGTTTCGGAATCAGCGCGTCAAGGTAGGTCTTATCGCGGTTGAAGACGGGAATATCGAGGTCGATTTCCCAGCCGTTTGCGGTGTGTATCACGGCGCGGCCTCGTTTGAAATCTGTAGATTGCTTCGCCCAGTTGACGCCCTTCGAATGCAGCATGTCGTGCTTTTCCGCGGTGGATTTGTTTTCCAGCTCGGCATGCGAAAAATGGGCTGAGGCCAGCATGTTGAGGCTGTTGGCCGATGCATCGAGCTGCCGCCACAGGAAATAACGCGCCACTTCGGCGCGCTGCGAAATCACCATGACACGGGAATCGAAGGCGGCGCGTGTTTTCGATTCGAAGGCTTTGTTAAACGCCGCGGTGAAGATGCTCGCGGAGACCGAGACGATCTTCTGAACGTTGCCATCGAACCAGAGAGCGGCATCCTCGCGCTCGAAATCGGTGAGGAGGAACGAATACTCGTCGCTTTGACCATAGGCGAACCGGCAGCCGATCGTTTCCTGGCAGAGCGCGAGGGCGGCCTGGTCAAGTGCATCCGCAAGCGGACGGCAGTAGGGGCGTTCGAGGTCGCGGGTAAACTGATGGAATGCGCGGCCATCGATGCGCAGGACGACATGAGTTCGGCGCGGCAGAAAGAGGCGGAGGGCATCTTCGTAATCGCGTTTCAGGCGGCGGCCGAGATCGTCTTTCATTCAGATCGATTGTGACAAACTTGAGACCGGTGCGGGTCGTGCTCGATACCAATGTTCTGCTTTCGGCGTGCCTGAAGCCGTCCGGGCTTGAGGCTCGGGTGGTCGAGATGGCGCTCAGCGGTGAGGTCGAGGCCTGCGTCACGGACGCGGTATGGGCTGAATATGAAGAGGTTCTCAGGCGCGAAAAGTTCTGCGCTTTTCAGATACGGGCCGAGGAAATCCTTGCAGGGATCGGTTCCTGCGCAGTTCGGGTGATCGCGGAGGAAACCATCACCGCGGCCAGCGACGAGGACGACAATCGATTCCTCGAATGCGCTTTGGCGGCGGGTGCTTCATTCCTGATCACGGGAAACCTCCGGCATTACCCGCCGGAATGGCGTGGCACGCAGATGGTGAATGCGCGGGCGTTTATCCAGCGCTGACCGCCGGGCGTCAATTACGCCGCAGCAGCCGCGCCGCCATCCTGCCGGAGCCACTCGCGCAACGCATCGCGATGCAGCAGAATCCCCTTGCGCGAATACCGCAGATAACCCTGGCGCCGGAACTGATTCATATAGTGAGTCACGATCTCGCGCGAGGTGCCTACATACTGCGAGAGCAACTCATGTGTAAACGGGATCATCTGCACCGTTCCGTCCTGCCCCGCCTGTCCGAGGCGCTCGGAAAACCGGATCAGGGCCCGCGCGAGACGCCTGGCGATGTTGTCGACCGAGAAGCTCTCGATGCGGCTTCCGAAATCCATCGAACGCTGAACCAGCAACTGAAGCAGCGCGATCGCAAGCTTCGGACGCTTGGTGGCAATATCTTCGATCTCGAACGTAGTCCAGGTCATGACCTTGACGTTTTCGAGCGCGACAGCGATCTCGGTCCGCGAAGGCAGCCCAAGAAACGCCGATTCGCCGAAGAACTCGTCTGGCTGATAGATGTCGACGACTACCTGACGGCCATCGTCGGCCAGCCGGCAAACTTTTACTTTGCCGTCGATCACCAAATAAATGCTGGTCGAGGGCTGATCCTGACTGTAAATGGCCTGTCCCTTGCGATACTCAAGAATCGTTGAGCACGGAAGATGAGCCAGCGGGTCCTCAAGAATCTTCTGCTGGGGCGCTATCATCGGACTGGTTCCCATATGTTCTCCTATGTACCTTCCCGGCTTTGGATACCACAACTTTAACAGATTTGGTACTATTAGTACCCGCCGAGTTAGCAAAAACTCTAGTCGGGCACTTTTTAGCACGTCTGCTGCCACATACCTGCCGGTACTTAAGCATTGGGTGATCGCCAACCCCAAATCGTTGCAATTATTAGGCCTTTTTACCACATTTTTTTTCATTTCCGTGCTTCCCGCTCATAGCAGTGCTGCCGATTTTCGCCCTCCCGCCGGTCAGAGATATGCCCAAATAGCGTCAGGGGGGTCGATTTTGCCCGGTGGCCGGGTCGTCCAACCCACTGGCGTACAGATTCCCACCGGTCCGGGAACTTTTGGGTTGGCGATCAATCGCAAGGGCGTGTTGGCGACCGCCGACATCGGGTACGAGCGGGTCGGCGTCACTGTAATTGAGCCGGGAAGATCGAAACCCGGAAAATCGAACGAAGCCGCCTGGCAGGTACATCATAATTGGGGCCGCATTTCGTACGGCGACCCTGAGCACCTGGCCGATCCCGACTGGAAAGGCGTTTTTTCCGGCATTGCCTTCGAGGGCGACAAGTCCATTTGGGTGTCCGAAGGTGAATCGGGGCGGCTTCGCCTGATCGACGCAACCTCGGGCAATCGGCAAAAGACCGTCGACCTGAATCAGGGCGATTGGAAGAATAGTTTTTCGGCCGATTTCGCATTCGACCCCGTACGACACCTCATTTTCGTAGTGGATCAGGCCAATTTCCGGCTCGCGATTGTGGATACGCGAAAGGGGCAAGTGCTTTCCTCGGTGAAAGTCGGGCGACTTCCCTTCGCTGTGGCGCTTTCGCCCGACGGAAATAC
>Ga0302319_10006481_pt1 | contig 23214 bp, 18 predicted proteins | sample Bog_T0_2_FD_203319 | JGI IMG/M metagenome (GOLD analysis project Ga0302319, IMG submission 203319) | Peat permafrost microbial communities from Stordalen Mire near Abisko, Sweden - Bog_T0_2 | ecosystem: Environmental > Terrestrial > Soil > Wetlands > Peat | place: Sweden: Abisko, Stordalen Mire...
ACCCGTCATAGAGACCGTAGATTTACAAATACGGTCTCTATGACCCGTGCAAGTCTACAGGCAAATCGCCTGTCAACAGGTGCTCAGTGCACCGCTTACTTTGCTCTTGCTGGATGTTTCAAAATAAAGAAGCGCCCTATCCAGTTTGAAGCGTACGACTTTCCTAAAAATTAGTTTCGAGGATTATTCAGTCAATCGCCATGCGCTTTTGGATGCCGAATTTATCGACGCGCTTGCGGAGGGTGGCGCGGGTGACGCCGAGAAGTTTGGCGGCTTGGACCTGATTGCCGGAAGTTTCGGCGAGCGCGCGGACGATGAGTTCGCGTTCGGCGGCGGGCAGGAGCTTGAATTGCTTGTCGCTGCGGGCGAAATGAAAAAGCGTTTCAATGGCGTGGGCCAGGTCAGCCTTGCCGGGTTCGACGCCAGGCGGTGGGGCAGACTCCACCGAAGGGGTGGGCGAGGGAATGGCGTTGGAAAGAACGGGACGCGCCGGTTCCGTCGAAGCCGGGGCGGGCGCAGATGAGCGTTGGCCTCGCGCGATTTCCTCGGGCAGGTTCGCCAGCGTGATGGTATTGCCGGAGGCGAGGACCATGGCGCGCTGAATGCAGTTTTCAAGTTCGCGGACGTTGCCGGGCCACGAGGAGCGCTGGATGGCGGCGAGCGCCTCGTCGGCGATCTGGCTCGGGCCGGTCGGTTGCTTGAGGCGGAATTTGTTGATGAAATAGGCGACGAGAAGAGGGACGTCAGTCGAGCGTTCGCGCAGCGGCGGCAGGTTCACGCGCACGACGTTGAGACGGTAGAAAAGATCCTCGCGAAATTCCTTCCGCTGCACGGCCTGCCACAGGTCCTTGTTCGTCGCGGCGATGATCCGCACATCGGTCTTGATCGATTGATTATTGCCGACGCGCGAGATTTCGCCCTCCTGGAGGACGCGCAGGATTTTGGTTTGCGTGGTGAGGGGCATGTCGCCGATTTCATCGAGGAAAAGCGTGCCGCCGTCGCATTGCTCGAACTTGCCGATGCGCTGCGCGAGCGCGCCAGTGAAGGCGCCCTTTTCGTGGCCGAAGAGCTCGCTTTCGAGAAGGTTTTCCGGGATGGCGGCGCAGTTGATGGCGATGAACGGCTTGTTGACGCGCGAACCGTTCTGGTAGATCGCGCGCGCGACGAGTTCCTTGCCGGTGCCGCTTTCGCCGGTGATGAGAATGGTCGTGCTGGTCGGTGCGACCTGGCCGATGAGTTTGTAGACCTGCTGCATCGCGGGTGAATTGCCTACGATGGTCTGCCCGCTTTCCTCCGCGTTGAGCTTGGTTGGGAAGGCGACGATTTGCTTCATCGCGCGGGCGGCGGCGAGAGCCTCGAAGAGGAGGACCTTGAGTTGGGGAATGTCGAAGGGCTTGAGGACGTAATCGTAGGCGCCGCGCTTCATCGCCTCGATGGCCGTTTGCGACGTGCCGTAGGCGGTCATCATGACGACCACCTGCTTGGGGTTCATCTGGCGGAGTTCCTTGAGCGTGTCGAGTCCGCTTTGCTGGCCCATGCGGATATCCATCACGATCAAGTCGGGATGGTGTTTCCGCGCCAGGCGGATGCCTTCGTCGCCCGACTCGGCGGAAAAAATTTCGAGCGGCTCTTTTTCCAGCAGGCGGCGGAACGAATAATGGACGTCCTTTTCATCGTCGATAATGAGGACGGCCTGCCGGGTTTCGGGTGGATTGGACGCGGTTTCCGCAGGCGACGGCGCGTGCCGTGGTCGCGAGGAAGCATGACCGGATGCGCCTGTGCTCATAGTCGATGATTAGAGGGGACGTCCAACAGCGGTAATGAAGGGTTTGAGTTCCGCGACCAATTTCGCGTAGAGATTGAAGTCGACTTGCTGCTGGCCGTCGCTCCAGGCTTCGGCCGGGTTGGGATGGACCTCGATGAGAATGCCGTCGGAATTGAGCGCGACCGCCGCCTTGCATAATTCGAGGACCATGTCGGCCCGACCGCAGCCCTGGCTCGGGTCGATGATGACGGGCAGGTGTGATTCCTTTTTGATGATCGCCACCGCGCCGAGGTCGAGCGTGTTGCGCGTGTAAGTCTCGAAAGTGCGAATGCCGCGCTCGCAGAGGAGCACATTGGGGTTGCCGTGGGCCAGGACATATTCCGCCGCGAGGAGCCACTCCTCGATCTTCATGCTCAGGCCGCGCTTGAGCAGGATGGTTTTGCCGCTGCGGGCCGCTTCGGTGATGAGAGAGAAATTCTGGGCGTTGCGCGCGCCGATCTGGAGGATGTCGGAATGAGCGGCGACCAGTTCCACATCGCGCTCGGAAAGGACTTCGGTCACGATGCCGAGATCGTATTCCTTCGCCGCCTGCGAAAGGAGACGGAGGCCTTCCTTGGCGAGACCTTGAAATTCATAGGGCGAGGTGCGTGGCTTGTAAGCGCCGCCGCGCAGGAAGGTCGCGCCCTGCGCCTTGACCGCCTTGGCGGTGGACATGAGCTGCTCCTCGCTTTCAACGGAACAGGGCCCCGCCATGAAGCAAAACTTTTTTCCCGCGCCGATTTCCTGGCCATGGACTTTGACGATGGTGTCTTTTTCCGCTCCTTTTTTGACTTCGCGGCTGACCAGCTTGTAGCGCTTCTGCACGCGATGGACGTGCTCGACCTGAGGCCAGGAGGACAAAGTCTCCAGCGATTGGTGAGTGTTCTCGTCTCCAATTGCGGCAATGACGGTCTGCACATTGCCGTGGATGGGGCGGGGCTCGTAGCCGAGTTTCGCCACTTCAGCGATGACTTTTTCAACTTCGGCCAGTTCAAGATTGGGCTTTAAAACAACGATCATAAATGGGGCCGGAACGGGATGAATTCCGGGAAGGGTAAAAGTAGGGGACGGAGCGCCGGGAAGCAATGGCAAACTCCTCCCCTGGGTTACGGAGGGGATTCTCGTTGTCCGTTTTCTCCGGTACGCCAAAGCGATCAGCGCACCGATTCTGTTTGTTTCGGCTGGGGGCTCCGCGATAGACTCGACGCCGTTCCGCCGGGAAGGGTGTCCGAGTGGTTTATGGATGCAGTCTTGAAAACTGCCGTAGCCGAAAGGCTACCGTGGGTTCGAATCCCACCCCTTCCACCAAGCCTTGTCTCACGCGAACATTTTCGCATCGACGTGGTTATCGCTCTTCGTGGCAAACCGCTGAAAAAGCAGTTCGCGGTGAGTCCGCTGTGAGCTCAGTAAATTTGATATATGGGTGTTAACACCCTAAATTTTACTGAGTCTGAATCAGGCTGGAAAACTCTCCAAAAGGCCTGAGTCGGGAATTTTCTACGGCTATTGACTGTCCAGCAGCCTTGGCAGACTCAGCAGCCTAGATACAGTCCTCTGTATCTCAGGGGCTCGTTATGCTTCCATATAACGCAACTCTCACATTTTACGCTAGGATCGAAGCTAGTTATGTACAAATTCAAGTACTTGGGACCATCGTTTTTTTTGATTAGCATTTGCGATCCTAAATTCTAAAATTTTAACTGCTTGGATTAAATTATCTTACCAATAGGATTTACCGATGCCCAGCGGACCAAGCGAAGCATTTTCCCGTGTCCTGATCGACAGGGCGCTACAAGAAAGTGATTGGGATTTATGGCGGACGAAGTGTGAAGGTGCAGGATGAAAGCATCCTTTCGGACCTCAACCACAAGCTGAACACCCGCGCCACCGAACTTCTCTTTCTGAAATGGTTCATCGACCATCTTGCGCCCGGCGGCAGGGCGGGCGTCATTGTGCCGAATGGCGTGCTGTTTGGAGGCAACAACGCGGCCACCTCACTACGAGAAATGCTTCTGACCGAATGCGACTTGCAAGCCGTCGTCAGCCTGCCCAGCGGTGTTTTCAGGCCCTACGCCGGAGTTGCCACCGCCGCGCTTATTTTCCAAAAAGGCAAACCGACAAAATCTGTTTGGTTTTACGATCTCACTGCTGAGGGTTTCAGTCTCGACGACAAACGCACGCCGATTGAGGCAAATGACATTCCCGATCTTTTGGCGAAATGGCCTACCATGACCGCCGCACCACTGCCCTCATTCCCGCCCTCTTCCACGAAATGTTCGGCGACCCGATGGATAACCAGCGAGGTTGGTCAATCTGCCCGGTGTCCTCGTTCGTCACGGAGCTTTACTCGACGACAAGCAGGTCGCCTTCGAGTTTAACACCAGTAGCGGTCGCGCTGATTACCTTCTTAAGGATTCGCTTGGTCGCGTTGTATGCGTACTGGAAGCTAACGACATCCTGACGGCTTCGATCACCATCGGTTCAATTTTCACGGCATTTCTGGCCACCAGCGAGTCAATCATTCTGACATTCAATTCACCTCTGATGTCCAAGGTGCGAAAGACATCCTACTTCCGCCTGTTAATGTCCTATCTTGGTGAAGGAATCTGGTCTGCCCTGGCATTTTGCATTTTGGCCTTGGTCGGGTATTTCTTGGATAACACCTCGTATCCTCGACTTTTTGTCGTGATCTGGTTCTTTTGCTCCGCCGCTACTTTCTTCACTTTTTTCCGTATCACTTACCTGCTCATGAAAATGATCGGAAAGGAATAACAATAGGCTTGCCAAGCCCGAAGGGGTATTTGATGTCGAGGATGGTCAAGTAGAAGATTCCTCGTAGCCAACCGACTTCTTTTTTATATGTCTTGGACATCTCTAAATTTTGGAAAGCATAAGGGCAAGACCTTGCCCCAGGTCATGTTCAATGATCCCGATTGGTTTTTTTGGGCTTTCGAGGTTAGAGTTTTTGAGCAAGGAGGATTGCTCAAAAGCGAGGCCGCGCGCATTCACGCTAAGGCAACATCAATTCGGATTCCGCAGGTGGGATCGGAGCAACTCCAAGTCGAATACACCTTCTACTATTCGAATCACACCTCCGTAGGGTTTGAAGTTGTTGAGAAAAGCCGCCCGCCTCATGATGGTTCTTCTCCCACGGTGCGATCAGCCAGGGCTTTGAACACTTTGTCTTCATCGGCAACCATTCCGCTTCATTATGCAACCAAACGGTTGCATGTCAACCGCGATTTGCTGGTTTTTGCTCTTTCACTTTCCATATATTAGCTCGGCTAATCGAAAATGTGTTCCAGGTTGGGGAAACTACTAACTTCACGCGTCCAACGGTTAGGTTTGCAAAGAGATCATGATTGCTTGACAATAATGTCGTTCTGCGAGGATCCTTTTACCTTACCCTTTTGATGCGAAAACGACTTCTATTGATGGCGATTGTCAGCCTGGCGCTCTCGTGCAGCGCGAAGGCGCAATTTTTTACGGGGACGATGACCATCCTGGTCAACCCGTTCTCCGTTTCCACCAGCGCTTTTACCAATACCTCGTTTTCATTGAATCAACTCAATCTCGTTACGGCCACTGAAACGGGCACGTTTGCTTCCTTTGTGCCCGCGCTTGGTTTTCTTACGGCCTACACGGGAACGGTCACAGGGCTCAGCGCCATCCCGGTCTCAACACCGATTTCCAATTTCTTCGTTTTTTCCACGCCAGACGTTACTCTGGGGGCATCAGGAACGACGCCCAATAACCGCTTTGCCTTCAATCTTACTAACATCACTGAGACAGCCTATACCGTGTCCACGGCAAGCTTCTTCGGTATCGGGACCCTAACCGACAGCCAGGGATCATTCTCTTCGACGCCAGCTCACTTCGACCTCGCCTACTCCAGTCAGGGAGGCTACACGATTGCCCTTACCGCCGGAGCGGTCGTACCTGAACCTTCCACTTGGGCGATGCTGCTCGGCGGGATCGGATTTTTATTCTTGGGCCGTATGGGGATTCGCAAGGCAGTTCGCTAATCTTCCCCCCCCCCCACGTTTCTTAACTTGGGATCTGGCACGAGTTGTTTCGTGCTGAATTGCGCCAGTTTGAGCCACGCGCCCTAGAACCGCGGAGATTGCTTAACGTCGGATTTATTTTTGGTACGTAACGTGCTGCGGGTTGTTCATGGTCAATGCGGCATACAAATCTTCAGAAAAAAAACGAAGATAATGCCCCCTCCGCCTCTTCCGCGCAAAAAAGTTTTGAGCAAAGGCCAGCCGGTTGACTCCTACCGGAGTATTTTCGAGAATGCGATCGAGGGTATTTTTCAAACGACGCCTTCAGGCCAGTATCTCAACGTCAATCCGGCCCTGGCCAAGATGTACGGCTACGATTCCCCGCAGGAGCTGATTCATGGTCTCACCCACATCGACAACCAGCTCTACGTCGACTCCTCGCGCCGGGATGCTTTTGTACAGGCGATCAAACGGCATGGGGTGGTGCGGGGATTCGAGTCGGAGATTTATCGCAAAGACGGCTCGAGGATCTGGATATCAGAAAACGCGCGGTCGGTGTTCGATGAGGCCGGCGCCATCAGTTACTACGAGGGCATGGTCGAAGACATCACGGAGCGCAAGCGGCTGGAGGACCAGATTGCGGAACAGGCGGCGCTGTTGGACAAGGCCCAGGATGCCATCATGGTATGCGACCTGGTGGGGATGATTCAGTTTTGGAACAAGGGGGCCGAGTCGATTTACGGGTGGGGACGGGATGAGGCGATGGGGCAGAATGTCGGGCAATTGCTCTACCCGAATCCGGCAAAATTTGAGGAAGCCAACCGCCAGGTGCTTAGCCAAGGGGAGTGGTTCGGAGAAATATTGCATCTGACGAAGGAACGGCAGGAGCTCAACATCCAGGGGCGATGCACGCTGTTGCGCGACAAGGAGGGCGAACCCAAGTCCATCCTGGCCATCAACACCAACATCACCGAAAAGAAAAAGATTGAGGCGCAATTCATGCGGGCGCAGCGGATGGAAAGCATCGGGACGCTGGCGGGCGGCATTGCGCACGACCTGAACAACATCCTGACGCCGATCATGATGTCGATTGAAATGCTGCGCGCCATTTCGACCGATCCCCGGTCGAAGAGTATTCTGGAGACGATAGAAGTGAGCTCCCGGCGCGGTGCGGACATCGTCCGCCAGGTCCTCTCCTTTGCGCGCGGCGTGGAAGGGGAGCGGATGGAAATTCAGCCTGCGGATCTGCTGAAGGACATCCGCACCCTGCTCAAGGACACGTTTCCGAAAAATATCCGCATGGACATCTCCGCGCCCACCGATGGCTGGACGATCCTGGGTGATGCCACGCAATTGCACCAGGTGCTCCTGAATCTTTGCGTGAACGCGCGCGATGCCATGCCCCAGGGCGGCAGGCTGACCATTACCTTGGAAAATGTGAAGATCGACAAGCAATACGCCGCGATGGATATCGAAGCCAAGGAAGGGCGTTATGTTGTCTTCAACGTGGCGGACACCGGACTCGGCATTCCACCGGAAATCGTGGATAAAATTTTTGACCCGTTTTTCACCACCAAGGAAGTGGGCAAGGGGACGGGGCTGGGCCTGTCGACCGTCATCGCCATCGTGAAAAGCCACGAAGGCTTTGTGAACGTCTACAGCGAGCCCGGCCGCGGCACGACCTTCAAAATTTATCTCCCCGCCACGGATGTCTCCACGGAAACGAGCAAGCAGCAGACGGGAAAGCTCTTCACTTTGCGGGGAAAGAACGAAATGATTTTGCTGGTCGACGACGAACTTTCCATTCTCAACATCACCAGCCAGACCCTTCAGGCGTGTGGTTACCGGGTCTTGACCGCCACCGATGGCGCGAAAGCCCTGGCCCTTTACATCGAACACCGGAATGAGATCGCCGTGGTGCTGACCGATATGTCGATGCCAGTCATGGATGGCGCGGGAGTCATTCGCGCCCTGAAGAAATTCGATCCAGCGATCAAAATAATTGCGGCGAGCGGACTGGATGCCGACGGGGCGGTGATCAAGGTTTCAACTTTCGGCATCAAACATTTCCTGACCAAACCTTATACCGCGGGAACTTTGCTGAAAACCCTCCGCGCGGTGCTGGAGGAGAAGTAATCCAGCTGCGTTCAGGGCCTCACGACGTAGGAAGTGCTCCCGGTCAGGCTGTAGCCGGTGATGAGGCTGGAGGCGATCCCGGGGGCAGGGGGCGCAATGAGCAGGGTCTTATCGGGATTGTTGTTGAAGTTGGGGCGATACTCAAAATCGAGCCCATGGCCGGGGGTGGCGCAAAAGGAAGCGTAATCCGAACCGCTATTATAGCCGTCGCGAACCATGATCCCTATTTTCTCCCAAGGATTGCCGGTCGCCAGGACGGAGGTAACCCGGCAGATGACGGTGCAGTTGCCCCAGACCAGCCAGGGCTGGAAGTTGAACTGGTCGGAGGTGGTCCAGACATCCGCTCCCGATCCCGACAGGGTCCAGACACCGGCGATGAGATTGGCCGATCCCATGAGTGGCGGGGCGCCAATATCACAATCAGCCAGACGGTAGGTCGGGGCGGGGGTGATGGAAAAATTGTCGATGGTGCCGTTGCTGATCGCGGCGACGTTGTGGGAGGTGATGAACATGCCGACGAGAATCGGGTCGTTGATGAAGCCGATGGTTTCCGATTGGCCCAACTGCTTCCAGGTTTTCGGCGTGGCCGCTCCCGTCGCATAGTAACAGGTCACGACGTTACCATTGACGACCAGTTTGCCCCAGACCGGATTGGCGGCGGAAGGGGCAGGACAGGTCGGCAACGCGCCAGCGCTGAAGGCGATGGTTTGCGCTTTAACCGGCATGAGCGAAGCCAGGGACAAGAGGAGGGTGATAAAGGAGAATAATTTCATAATATTTTTTGCTTTGCGGCCTGAGGAGGCGTTTGCTGAGGAAACCTTTTTCCAAGTTGTTTCAGGTCGCAGTTTCATGCCTGGTTACTTGCAATGGGCATGCCATGGGGGTTGGAAGACCCGGTTCGGAGGGGCTGTTACAGAGGTAAATGGCCCGGTAAAACCACTTGGGGCATTACTTCAGGGTGTCTTGATTTTTAGCGCTGTTCCGAAGACATTCTTGTCGGATTCAGCGCCTTAGCATTTTTCGGGCCAAGTGCTAAAAAGGGGCTACCCGTCCCTCAATCGCTCACTAATCAATTTCCGGTCCTGCGAAGCCAGATCGAGCCGCCAGGCTGGGCCAGGCAGAGCGGCATTTTCTCCCGGAAGAGTTCGGGGTGGAAATGCTCGAGGTAGGTATTGCAGGCCACGATCTCAAATGCCTTGTTATACTGCAAAAAGGCGCGCAGCAGGTAAGCCTCGTTCCAGTAGACGCCGCCATAGATCCATTTCCGCAGATACTCGAAATCGAAGAAGATATCGTGAATGTGAATGAGGACGCCCGGTTTAAGCGCGGGAAGGATCTCAAACATATAGTAGTTCACTTCGCTGCCGATGCGGGTGACGTGACTCGAATCGATGAAGAGAATATCGTTCGCCTCGAGTTCGCGGAAATGATCGAGGGGCATTTCCTGTAATTTCCTGACGTGGCAAACGGCTGTGGCGCGGTCCTTGGGCGTGAGGAGAGAGTAAAGCCGCTCGGGATAGGGCTCGATGAATTCGAGGCGAATGGCGCCGTCAAAAAAGAGGTCGTTGGTATCGAGCATGACGGCTGATGAGAAGCCCGATCCGGCCTCGATGATCCGCCGGGGGCGAAAATGGCGGATCATGGCCTGCAGGAAGAAGGCGTCGGAAAAGGCGTAGAGCTGGTTGTTGTAATAGTAGCGGAGGGTCTCCTGCTTCGATTCCTTGAAGGGCTGATCGAGGTAGAAGCGGCTTAGTTGCTCGAGAAGCGCCAGCTGTTCCTTTTCATGAAAATCGATGCCGGGGAGGGTGCGCCGGTTCTGGTCAAAGATCCGCGAAGCGTAGGCATCGACCTCCTTCAGGTCGGGAATGGGCGAATAATAATGGCCCGGCGGGACGTGGAGGGGGGCGTACTGGGCGTAATTCGATTTGCGCGCGAGGTATTTAAAGAGACGGGTGTTGGTTAAAAACCGGATCAACGCTTTCTTAAATTTCTTCATTCAATAAATCCCTGGAGTGGAAGGGACAATGGTTATCGTCGGAGGCGGGAAAGGTCTATCTCTTTGTGCAGCGGGAGGGTCGAGCCGAAAGGAATTTTGTCTTCTGGCGAGGTCTGGTGCGAGGAGCATAGCCGCAGTTAAATGACGGGATTGCGCACGTCGGCTCCTTGGAACGGTTAGTGCTTTCAGGAGGCCTCCACTTGACGCGCGCCTATGACGAAAATCACCCGCCACGATTTTGATATACAATCCCTGGGTCCAGCCCAGTTCGCGTCGCCGTTGCAACATCTTCGTTACCAGATGGATGCCGAGTTCATGACCGACGACGGTCATCGCGTGCTTTTCAATCATTCGCTGGAGAAGGTGCGGGATGCGATGGACAACGGGAGCGAACCGGCCACGATTGAGCATGCCGGGGCGCGCGAGCGAATTTACTTCAATCCAGCCACCACGATTTGCGCGGTGGTGACCTGTGGCGGTCTTTGTCCGGGCCTCAACGACGTGATTCGCGGGCTGGTCATGACGCTCAATTACAGCTACGGCGTGCGGACGATCTACGGCATTCCCTATGGCTACGAGGGCTTCATTCCGAAGTACGGTCATGCGCCGTTGCACCTGACGCCCGATTTTGTCAGCGACTTGAATCAGGATGGAGGCTCGGTTCTGGGCAGCTCGCGCGGGCCGCAATCGAAGGCGGAGATTGTCGATTTCCTGGTCGAATACCGGATCAACGTGCTTTTCGTGATTGGAGGGGACGGCACGCTGCGCGGGGCGCAGGACATCGTCGCCGAGGTGACCAAGCGCGATTTGAAGATCAGCGTGATCGGCATCCCGAAGACCATCGATAATGACCTGGAATTCATGGACAAAAGTTTCGGCTTCGAGACGGCCTTTGCCGAGGCGGTACGGACGGTGCGTTGCGCCCACAGCGAAGCGCAGGGCTATCCCAACGGCATCGGGTTGGTGAAGCTGATGGGGCGCGACTCAGGCTTTATCGCGGCATTCGCGGCGCTGGCGGAAAACAGCGTCAATTATGTGTTGATTCCGGAGGTGCCTTTCCAGCTTACCGGCAAGCACGGGCTCTTTGCCTGCCTGGAGGATCGACTGTCGCGGCGAGGTCATGCGGTGGTCGTGGTCGCCGAGGGCGCGGGCCAGCACTTAATGCAGAATGATCCGAGTCAGAAGGACGCCTCGGGCAATGCAAAGTATGGCGACATCGGGCCCTTCCTGAAGAAACAGATCGAGACTCATTTCAAGACGAGCGGCAAGGAGGTCAATATCAAGTATATCGACCCGAGCTATGTCATTCGCAGCGTGCCCGCCTCGCCGCAGGACGCGATTTATTGTCTGCGCCTGGCCCAGAATGCGGTCCATGCCGCGATGGCGGGCAAGACGAACATGGTCGTTGGCCGCTGGCATGGTCATTACGTCAACCTGCCGATGAGCGTGGTCACCGTCCGGCGGCGCAAGGTAAATCCGCACGGAGATTTATGGGTGACGGTGCTCGAGGCGACCGGCCAGCCCGCGGAATTTAAGTAAACAAAAACAACCCCCGAAGGAGATAGTTATGGCGGATAAGACCCAGAAAGTTGCCGAAAACGTGCCGGGCAAATGGTACGTCGATGAGACCTGCACGCCGTGTCATACCTGCATGGAAGAGGCCGCGAATTTGCTCAAGTACAATGAGGATGAGACCAAGGTCTATTTTTTCAAGCAGCCGACCACGCCTGAAGAAGAAGACGCTGCCGACCGGGCGATGAATGTGTGCCCGACCGGTTCGATCGGCAACGACGGGGAGTAGTTGTTATTTTAAGCCGTCGAGGGCTTTTTGGACTTCGGCGGCGCTTCCCTTGGTTTGGGCCTGGAGCGAGTTCCAGGCAATTTTGCCATCCTTGACGATGAACGATTGGCGGGACTCGAAGGCGATGTCTCCTTTCGTCGTCACCGGGACGCCAAAGGCCTGCGCGACCTTGCCATCCGTGTCGGCGATCAGGGTAAAAGGGAGATGATATTTCTCCCGAAAGCCTTTTTGGGCGGAGGCGGTGTCGTGGCTCACGCCAATGATCTGCAAGCCCTGCGCCTGCAACTTATCATAGGAATCGCGCAAGGAGCAGGCTTCCGCGGTGCATCCGGAAGTATCCGCCTTCGGGTAAAAATAGACGAGAGTGATTCCCTTGGCATAAATATCAGCAAACGGGATCGTGCTTCCCGCCTGGTCCATCGCGCTGATTTGGGGCGCGGGCGCACCGACGGCGAGGGGAGCGGCGGGGGCATTGAGGCTGAACATGGATAGGCTGATCAGGATGAAACCGAGGAAACCGTTAGTTCGAGTCATTCCAAGAGGTTACTAGATGCCGTACCGCGCGCAAGAGAAGGATCATGCGCCTGGGTACGGCTCTCAATAATAATGAGGTGACTATTCTTACGAATGAAGCGTCTTAAAGAGTGAAAAGCGTTATGATTCCGGTACAAAACAACTATTGCATGACTGGGGTGTTAGCTAAGTTACAACTACGATGGACGAGGTTTTTGATGTCGAAGGTTGCCTGCAACGTTGGAGGGAAGGCGACGAAGCTGCCGCGGAAAAACTCATCGAACATCTTTATCCGGTTATTTCCAGGATTGTTCGCACCCATTTGCCCCGTCGAGACGACGAGAAGGACCTGGTGCAGGAGATCCTCATGAAGACCTTTGCCAAGCTCCACCAGTTCAAGGGCGATGCCCCGATTGCCCATTGGGTCTCGCGGCTGGCGGTGACGACGTGTCTTGACCGGTTGCGGGCCCAGAAAATCCGTCCCGAGGTTCGCCGGGCCGATTTGACCCTGGAAGAGTCGAAGGCCTTCGACGCCTCATGGCTGATGGGCAGTTCACCCGACGCCAGCGGAGCGATTGGCGCGCGCGACCTTGTGGACAGGTTGCTGGGGACTCTGGCCCCGGAGGATCGCAGTCTTATCCTGATGGTCGACCTGGAAGGGCGCTCCATGCAGGAAATCTCTCAACTGACGGGATGGAGCATCTCAAAAATCAAAATGCGTCTCTTCCGGGTCCGTCCCCAGCTGAGGCAAATGATTCAAAAACTCGAGGAATAACCTTATGAAGACCAATGAAGATCAAGTGTGGCAGAACCTGCTCGCCCGCAGCGCTCCAACTTTTGCGGGGGAAAGCGAACCGCCTTATGGGTTCGTGACCGCCGCGCTCGCGCAGATAAGGGCGGAAAAGAGAGTGCAGATCGAAGTGGAGCGAATCGGCTGGCGCGCGCTGCTCGCCTCGCTGGCGGTTTTGGCGATCGCCGCGACGGTGACGTTGAGCGTGCAGCCCAGAGATGGTGGTGACCTGGAGCCCGGGGTCAATGCTATTGTACAGATGGAAAATTTCCAGGTTTCGTGAGAATCTGAGGTATGGCCTTTAGTCCCACACGTAAAATCATCGGCGAATTTATCGGAGTTTTTCTGATCGGGGCCGTGGCGGGCGGGCTTGTCACCTGGAAGGCCACCGACACCCAACTCACCACGTTCATGAGCCGGTCCAATGACCCGGACAGCATGGTCGCCCGGATGAACAAAAAATACGTGGATGAGTATCATTTGACACCGGATGAGTTGAACAAGATTCAGCCGTTGGTGAAAGAGATGGCTCAGCATGTCTATCAGGTGCGTCACCAGTTTGGCGTCGATATCATGGCCACGCTGGACGATTATCATCAAAAGATTGCGGCTGAATTGACGCCCGAACATCGGGACGCCTATTTGAAGGCCATTGCGGATCGTAGAAACAAGCTGAACGGACTTTTGCTTCCTGATCAAAATTTGCCTGCGCAGGGGCAAAAGTAAGGAACGTCAGACGCGGCTCGCTTTCAAGTGCGATAATCGATATAAGACCTTATGCCAAAAGAAGTTTTTGAGCAGAAAACTCCACGACCCGCCCCCGTTGCGCCCCACGCGAACGGCAAGGCGGCACCATCGAGAGTTCCCGCCATCAAGGCCGAGAGGCGGAAATCGTTCCCCTGGCTCTGGGTCATCATGGGGGTCGCGCTGGTCATTGCCATGGCCGTGGGGGTCTATTTTCTCCTGCCGGAACTTGGTCAAAAAAGCCGGCAACAGACCCAGACGGCCACCACCACCGGAACCGGCAAGCATGGCGCGGCGACCGACAAGATAAGGATCGTTCCCGCCGCGGCAACCAGGGGCGACATTGGCGTTTATCTGGTTGGACTCGGTTCGGTCACGCCGTTGAATACCGATACCATTCAAAGCCGAGTGAACGGGCAGTTGATGAAGGTCGATTTCACCGAAGGCCAGATGGTCAAAACGGGCGATCCCTTGCTGGAGATCGACGACCGTCCCTACAAGGCCCAGTTGGCCCAGTACGTCGCGCAAAAGGAACACGACCAGGCACTGCTCGATAACGCCAATATCGATTTGCAGCGCTACCAGACGCTTTTGAAGCAGGACTCGATTTCCGACCAGACCGTGGCGACGCAGCAGGCATTGGTGAAGCAGGACCAGGGAACGGTCGACAGTGACCAGGCGCTGATCGATGCCACCCAACTGAATATCACCTATTGCCACATCACCGCTCCGATCAGCGGACGGGCGGGGCTGCGTCTCGTCGATGAGGGAAATTACGTGCAATCGACGTCGAGCAGCGGGCTGCTGGTCATCGCCCAGGTTCAGCCCATCACGGTGATCTTCACCATTGCGGAAGACAGCGTGCCGACGGTGATGGCCAAACTCAATGCGGGGGAACAATTGCCGGTCGAGGCCTGGGACCGCGCCAACAAGAACAAGATCGCGACGGGAACGCTGTTGACGTCGGATAACCAGATCGATCCCACCACGGGGACGCTGCGGATGAGGGCCATTTTTCAGAACGAGGACAATGCGCTGTTTCCCAATCAATTTGTGAATGCCCATCTCCTGGTCGAGACGAGAAAGAATGTCGTGACCGTTCCGGTCGCGGCGATCCAATATGGGACGCAGGGAACGTATGTTTACGTCGTGAACGAGGACGATCCGAAGAACACGACGGTGACCATGAAAAACGTGGTGGTGGGGGCCAAGTCACTTGATGGCAGCACCGCCGAAATTCAAAGCGGGGTGGAAGAGGGGGAAGTGGTGGTCATCGATGGGGTCGACAAACTGCAGAATGGCAGCAAGGTCATCGTTCCCTCGGCTGACGACAGCCACAGTCATAATCTGACCGGCGCGTCCGTCAGTGCCGCGACGGGCGCGGGGAGTTAGTTTTTTCGGAAAAAGGAATTCATGAGTCCTTCCCGGACGTTTATCCTGCGCCCTGTCGCAACCATCCTCCTCATGGCGGCCATTTTGCTGGCCGGGTTGGTGGCCTACACGCAATTGCCGATCTCGGCATTGCCCGAGGTCGATTACCCGACGATGCAGATCGTCACTTTTTATCCCGGTGCCAGCCCGGAAGTCATGGCTTCGTCGGTCACGGCGCCTTTGGAAAGACAGTTCGGCCAGGTGCCCGGCCTGCAGCAAATGACCTCGACCAGTTCGGATGGGAGTTCGGTCATTACGCTGCAATTCAATCTCAACCTGAATATCGACATCGCGGAGCAGGAGGTGCAGCAGGCGATCAATGCCTCCGGGACCTATCTGCCCGCTGATCTGCCGAATCCGCCGATTTACAGCAAAACGAATCCGGCGGACGCGCCGATCATCACGCTGGCGCTGACCTCCGACAGCCTTCCCCTTTCCAAGATCGAGGATTTGGCGGACACGCGGCTGGCGCAAAAAATCTCGCAGCTGACGGGCGTCGGTTTGGTGAGCATTGTCGGCGGACAGAAGCCGGCCGTGCGCATCCAGGCCAATCCGACGGCGCTTTCGGCTTACGGGATCAACCTGGAGGACATTCGCACGGCGGTCGCGGACGCCAACGCGAACCAGGCGAAAGGGAGTTTCAACGGGCCGCTGCAGACTTACCAGATCGGCGCGAACGATCAACTGCTCGACAGTGCGGGTTATGCCAACATCGTGGTGGCTTATCGCAAGAACGCGCCCGTGCGGTTGTCCGATGTCGCAAATGTGATCGACGATACGGAGAACAACAAGCAGGCGGCCTGGATGAACAATACCCCGGCGATCATCGTGAACATCCAGCGTCAGCCCGGCGCGAACATCATCTCGGTGGTGGATAGCATCAAAAAGCTGCTGCCGAAATTGAGCGAGTCGCTGCCTTCGACGGTGAAGGTGCAGATTTTGACGGACCGGACCACGACGATCCGCGCTTCGGTCTCCGACGTTAAATTCGAGCTGCTCTTGACCATCGGTTTGGTGGTGGGGGTTATTTTTGTTTTCCTACGCACCTTTGCGGCGACCTTCATCGCGGGCGTGGCGGTACCGCTTTCGCTCATCGGGACCTTCGCGGCGATGTATATGTTTGGCTTCAGCATTAACAACCTGACGCTGATGGCCCTGACCATCTCGACCGGTTTCGTGGTCGATGACGCCATCGTGATGATCGAAAACATTGTCCGGTTTGTCGAGGAGGGGGACAGTCCGATGGAAGCGGCGCTGAAAGGCGCGGGTCAGATCGGTTTCACGATCGTGGCGCTGACCATCTCGCTCATCGCCGTGTTGATTCCGCTGCTTTTCATGGGAGATATCGTTGGCCGTCTCTTTCGTGAATTTGCGATTTCACTTAGTTTTACCATCCTGATCTCGGCGTTCGTCTCGTTGACCCTGACGCCGATGCTGGCCGCGCGTCTGGTGAAGGGGCGGGACAAGACGCGCCATGGCCGGCTCTACCAACTTTCGGAGGACGGCTTCAATTCGATCATCTCGTTTTATGGATCGACACTCAAAATGGTTCTTCGCGTGCAGCCGCTGGTTCTGCTGGTAGCGCTGGGCACACTGGCGCTCACGGTCTATCTCTACATCATCATTCCGAAGGGCCTTTTCCCGATCCAGGATACGGGAATCATCCAGGGTGTCTCGGAAGCGGACCAGGCCATTTCTTTTCCGGCCATGTCCGAGCGACAGCAGGCGCTGGCGAAGATCATCCTCGCCGATCCCGCCGTCGAGAGTCTTACTTCTTTCATCGGCGTGGATGGAACCAACCTCACGCTTAATTCCGGGACCATCCTGGTGAACTTGAAACCGCTCGGGGAGCGAAAGGCGGGGGCGAACGAAATTATGCAGCGCCTGCAACCGAAGTTGAACGCCATTTCCGGGATCACGCTTTACATGCAGCCGGTGCAGGACCTCACCGTCGATGACCGCGTCAGCCGGACGCAGTATCAGTACACGCTGGAAGACCCCAACGGGGATGAATTGAACACCTGGGCGCCGCAGTTGCTGGCGAAGCTCAAGGCGCTGCCGCAATTAAGCGACGTCGCGAGCGACCAGCAGAATTCGGGTTTGCGGGCCTCGCTGACTTTGGATCGCGACACGGCGTCGCGTCTCGGCTTCACCACCTCGACCATCGACAACACGCTCTACGATTCCTTTGGTCAGCGGCAGGTTTCGACGATGTTTACCGAGGTCAACCAGTACCATGTGATCCTCGAGGTCGATCCCAGGTTTCAGCAAAATCCGGCCAACCTGAACGATGTCTATATCACGCCTTCGACCTCGGGAATAACGTCGAGCACCGGAACGACGACGAGTTCGACGGCGGCGACCACCACGGCAAGCTCGAACCCGACCATGGCCGCTCTCGGGGCGACGCCCCTGAGCGCGATTGCGCATTGGGACATAAAAACCGGCCCGCAGACCATTTCGCATCAGGGACAATTTCCCGTGGTGACACTTTCCTTTAACCTTGCGCCTGGTGTTTCCCTGAGCGATGCCGTCACGGCCATCGATCAGGCCAAGAGCGATCTCAACATGCCGCCCGGCATCGAGGCGGCCTACCAGGGGGCGACGCAGGCGTTCCAGTCGTCACTGACGAGCGAGCCACTCCTGATTCTGGCCGCGATGATCACGGTCTATATCATTCTCGGTGTGTTGTACGAGAGTTTCATCCATCCGATCACCATTCTTTCGACGCTGCCCTCGGCGGGGGTGGGGGCGCTCCTGGCGCTGATGTTATTTCATAACGATCTCAATGTCATCGCGCTGATCGGCATCATTCTGCTGATCGGCATTGTGCAAAAGAATGCGATCATGATGGTCGACTTCGCCCTCGAGGGGGAGCGTGAGCATGGGAAGAGCGCATTGGACGCGATCTACGAGGCCTGTCTGCTCCGCTTTCGTCCCATCCTGATGACGACGCTGGCCGCCATGTTCGGGGGCCTTCCCCTCGCGCTCGGCACGGGCACGGGCGCGGAATTGCGACGGCCGCTGGGTATCGCCATCGTGGGGGGCCTGATCGTGAGTCAGCTCCTCACGCTCTATACGACGCCGGTGATTTATCTGGCCTTCGACCGGCTGGGCAAATCATTGTTTGGCACCTCACCGGAGGTGGCACGCCGCGAGGAGGGGGAACTGGCTCCTGGCGCGGAACCGGAGACCCCATGAGCATCTCCGAACCGTTCATCCGGCGGCCCGTGGCCACGACACTGCTCACGCTGGGCATTGCGCTGGCGGGTTCCCTGGCGTTTTACCTGTTGCCGGTCGCGCCCCTGCCGCAGGTGGATTTTCCAACGATCTCGGTCAATGCCGGCCTGCCGGGTGCCAGCCCGGAAATCGTCGCCTCCACCATCGCCACGCCGCTCGAACGCGAGTTTGGCCATATCGCCGCCGTCACGCAAATGACCTCATCCAGCTCGCTCGGTTCGACGAGCGTCACGCTGCAATTCGATCTCAGCCGCAACATCGATGCGGCGGCGCGCGATGTCGAGGCCGCGATCAATGCCGCGCGGGCCAATCTGCCGTCGAACCTCCCGAGCAACCCCACCTACCGGAAAGTGAATCCGGCCGATTCGCCGGTCATGATTCTCGCGCTGACCTCCGACACCGACACCAAGGGCCAGATGTACGATGCTGCCTCGACCATTCTGGCGCAAAAACTTTCTCAAGTGGATGGGGTGGGGCAGGTGACCGTCGGCGGCAGTTCGTTGCCCGGCGTGCGGGTGGAGGTCAATCCGACGACGCTGAATAAATATGGCATCGGCCTGGAACAGGTGCGGACCGTGCTGGCCGCAGCCAATGCCAATGTGCCGAAGGGCCATTTTGCCAATGCCACGCGCACCTTGACCATCGACGATAACGATCAGCTTTACAAGGCGGTCGATTACGAACCCCTTATCATCGCCTATCGCAATTCCGCGCCCGTACGCGTGGGTGATGTCGCCAGCGTGGTCGATTCGGTCGAGGACCTTCACTCCGCCGGTTACGCCAACGGAAAGCCCTCGGTGCTGCTGATTATTTTTCGCCAGCCCGGTGCCAATATCATCGAGACGGTAGATCGCATTTACGCGATGGTCCCGGAATTGCAGAACTCAATTCCTCAGGCGATCAAGCTCGACGTGGTCATGGACCGGACGACGACCATCCGCGCCTCGATTCGTGATGTCGAGACCACCCTGATCATCGCCATTGTTCTGGTCATCCTCGTGGTTTTCGTGTTCCTGCGGGATGTTCGTACGATGCTGATTCCAGGTATTGCGGTGCCGGTCTCGCTCATCGGCACCTTCGGCGAGATGTACCTGCTCGGCTACAGTCTCGATAATCTTTCGCTCATGGCTATGACCATCTCAACCGGCTTTGTGGTCGACGACGCGATTGTCGTGACGGAAAATATCACGCGCTACCTGGAAAAGGGTTTGTCGCCACTTGAGGCCGCCTTGCGTGGCTCCAGGGAAATCGGTTTCACCGTTTTGACCATCAGCCTTTCGCTGGTCGCGGTCTTCATCCCGATCCTGCTCATGGGCGGAATCGTGGGACGGCTATTTCGCGAATTCGCCGTAACGCTGGCCGTGGCGATTCTCGTCTCGATGGTCATTTCGCTGACCACCACGCCGATGATGTGCGCGCTGCTTTTGAAACGGGAGAAGAAGGAGCACGGGAGACTTTATCAGTTTACCGAGGATATTTTTGACCGCGTTCTGTGGGCTTACGAATATACGCTGACCCGGGTTCTCCGGCATCCGCTGATCACGATTGCGATCCTGTTCATCACCATCGGCCTGAATGTCTTTCTTTTCTATCACATCTCCAAGGGGTTCTTCCCCGAACAAGACACGGGGCGTTTGGTCGGCAATGTGCAAGCGGACCAGGACACATCCTTTGAGGCGATGAATCAGCGTCTCCAACAGATGAACAAAATCGTTCTGGCCGATCCCGGAGTCCAGTCACTGGCCAGCTTTACCGGCGGTGGAGGTGGTGCCAACACCGCCCGCATGTTCATCATATTGAAACCGCTGGCCCAGAGAAAATCGGCCGACCTGGTCATCGCTAGCCTGCGTCCCAAGCTCGCCCGTATTCCCGGCGCGACGCTCTATCTGCAATCGGCGCAGGATCTCAGCATCGGGGGACGCCAGGGCAATGCGCTTTACCAATACACGCTGCAAAGCGATGACTTTACCGAGGTGGCGCAATGGGCCCCGAAATTGCTGAGCGAGTTGAAAAAAATCCCCATCCTCGCCGACGTCAACAGCGACCAGCAAAATCTCGGCCTGCAATCGGAATTGGAATATGACCGCGACACGGCCAGCCGATTTGGGATTTCGTCCTCGCTGCTCGATAACACGCTTTACGACGCCTTCGGACAGAGGCAGGTTTCGACGATGTACACGGCGCTCAACCAGTATCACGTGGTCATGGAGGCGTCACCCGAGTATGGACTCAATCCTGAGGCGCTTCGTAATATCTACGTCACGTCTTCCAATGGTCAGCAGGTTCCGCTTAGCGCCCTGGCCCATTATACCCCGACGACGGCGCCGCTGGCCGTGAATCATCAGGGTCCGTTCTCCGCCATCACGATCTCGTTCAATCTCCAACCGGGCGCGGCCTTGGGCGATGCGGTCAATGCCATCAAGGCGGCGGAACAAAAAATCGGCTTTCCAGAGTCGGTCCGCGGCGGCTTCCAGGGCAATGCGCAAGCCTATCAGGATTCACTCTCCAACGAGCCAATCCTGATCGCGACGGCCCTGCTTGCCGTTTATATCGTTCTCGGGATTTTATATGAGAGCTTCATTCATCCCATCACCATCATCTCCGCACTACCGCCCGCCGGTGTAGGTGCCGTGCTGGCGCTGATGCTGACCGGGACCGACCTAAGCCTCATCGCGGTGATCGGCGTCATTCTTCTCATCGGCATCGTGAAGAAGAACGCCATCATGATGATCGATTTTGCGCTCGCCGCCGAGCGCGAGGAAGGGAAGAATTCGCGCGACTCGATTTATGAAGCATGCCAGTTGCGCTTTCGTCCCATCCTCATGACCACTATGGCGGCGATCCTCGGCGCGGTGCCGCTCGCTTTTGATTACGGAACGGGGGGCGAGCTGCGCCGTCCGCTCGGCATTGCGATTATTGGCGGGCTGCTGGTCAGCCAGGTGCTGACCCTCTACACCACGCCGGTGGTTTATCTCTACATGGATTGGTTCCGGCTCTGGTCCGAGCGGACGTGGCGCAGGTTCTACCGCAAAAGTGAGAACGACGGGCCGGAAGCATTGCCCCTGGGGGAGGGAGCATGAGCATGAGAATCCGGTTAGCCACATGCGCCGCGCTCATCGCGCTGCCAATCTTTTTTACCGCCTGTTCGGTGGGGCCGGATTATGTGACGCCTACGGCACCCATGCCCGTCTCGAATTACAAGGAAGCGGGTGATTGGAAGCAGGCGCAGCCGAAGGACGATATGATCCGCGGAAAATGGTGGGAAATCTACCATGACCCCCAACTCAACGCGCTCGAGGATCAGGTCAACATCTCGAACCAGAATGTGATCCAGGCGGAGGCCCAGTTCCGGGAGGCGGCCGCGACGGTGAAAGTGGCTCGGGCCGCTTTCTTCCCGACGGTCACGACCAACCCGGCGTTCACGGAGTCGCAGGCGTCGCAGAGCCTGACCAGTGGCGGCCATTCCAGCGGAGGGGGAGGCATCGGGACAGGCGGGGGCAGCCAGCATGCCGGGGCGACGGTGGTCAGTACATATGACCTGCCGGTCGAGGCTTCGTATATGGTCGATATCTGGGGCAGCGTACGTCGCAATGTGGAGTCCAATTCCGCGACGGCACAGGCTTCATTTGCGAATCTGGAAAATGCCCGTCTATCTTATCAGGCCACCCTGGCCCAGGATTACTTCAGCCTGCATGGCCTCGATGCGGAGGAGCAGCTTTTACAGAGTACCGTTTCCGATTACGAAAAATTTCTCCAGCTCACCACGAACCAATACAAGAGCGGCGTGGCATCCCAGGCCGCCGTGGCCGCGGCCCAAACGCAGGTCGATACGACAAAGGCAGAACTCATCGACGTGGGCGTCCAGCGCGCGGTTTATGAACATGCGATTGCCACGTTGATTGGAAAACCCGCGCCCGATTTTTCTCTCAGGAAAGTGTCGCTGACCGGGACGCCGCCCGCCATCCCGGTGGGGCTGCCCTCGACTCTCCTCGAACGCCGGCCCGACATTGCGCAGGCCGAACGGCAGGTTGCGTCGGCGAATGCCAACATTGGCGTGCAGGTCGCGGCCTATTATCCCCAGCTCACGCTCAGTTCCTCGACGGGACTCGAGGCGATTGAATTCTCGCAGTTATTTTCCGGCCCCAGCTTTTTGTGGTCGGTGGGACCGGCCGTCGCGCAGACGCTCTTTGATGGCGGGGCGATCCATGGGCGGGTGGAGGAGGCCGGGGCGAATTATGATGCCACGGTAGCCAATTACCGGGAGGTCGTGCTGACCGCTTTTCAGCAGGTGGAGGATGATCTTTCCGGGCTGCAAATTTTGAAGAACGAAGCCTCCGCGCAGGACGAAGCGGTCAAAGCGGCCCGGCAATCGGCCAACATCTCCCTCAACGAATATAAAGCCGGAACGGTTGATTACCTGACGGTGATCACGGCGCAGACGACCGCGTTCAACGATGAGCTTACCGCGGTGAATATCCGCACCCGGCGCATGACCACCAGCGTGCTGCTGATCGAGGCCCTGGGAGGAGGCTGGGATGTATCGAAACTCGCCACCGCCCACGGCGTTTCCGATGTCCCGGTCGCCCAGGAGCAAATCAGCCAGGGAAAAAAGTAGATTTGGTCGTCGTGTTACTTTGACCTTTTTTCGGCAAGTGGGTTGTGAAATGCTTGGCGGCTGAATGATGCGTCTCGCCGATTATGTCGCCCACAAGCTCGTCGAGCACGGGGTTCGGCACGTCTTTCTTGTCACCGGGG
>Ga0302319_10006483_pt1 | contig 23212 bp, 10 predicted proteins | sample Bog_T0_2_FD_203319 | JGI IMG/M metagenome (GOLD analysis project Ga0302319, IMG submission 203319) | Peat permafrost microbial communities from Stordalen Mire near Abisko, Sweden - Bog_T0_2 | ecosystem: Environmental > Terrestrial > Soil > Wetlands > Peat | place: Sweden: Abisko, Stordalen Mire...
TGACCCACTCCAGCCATTTCTCCAAAGACAAGCCAAGGGGATGGTCCGGCAACGAAAGTTCTGCTCCGGCCAAGAGCGAAGGCAGCATTTCTTCTGCGGACATGGCGACAACGTCGGTAGCCCGAATTCCGAGTGCATGCCCGGCGGCGACGGTTGCATTGACCAGCGCCCGATGTGAAATTATTGCGCCTTTGACTTCACCGCATCGTCCGGAGCTAAATCGCACGCACGCTGCATCTTCTGGCTGGGATGGGCAGGCGATATTTTCGTCAGATTCACCGTTGGCGTCGTTCTTAAGCTTGTCTAAAAAGATATTTTGTCTGGCGGCGGAGAGTATTGCCGCCGGCATGTTTGATTTACCCATCAGAGCCACCACGCCGCTCCGTTGAATTAGACTGAGAAGCTCTGCTTCAGTTCGGAAGGGGTCCAGGATTACGCAACAACCGCCGACTTTGAGTATGGCGAGAAAGCCAACGCAATAATCCAGGGAGTTTCCGTCTGCCAGCAAACCGACCTTCTCTCTTTCTTTAACTCCCCGGCGGCGCAATATCCCCGCCAGCCGGTTGACCCGACGGTTCAACTGTTGATAAGTAATCTGCATGTCGCCGGAGCGAATGGCTGAAGCCTGCGGCGTGGCGGCGGCCTGTCTTTCAAGTAATTCGTGGATTCGCTGATCCGGCGTAATTGGCTGGTAATTGGAGTTCCAATCCACCAGCTGGCGCTGCCATTCTGGCGGCGTCAATATTGGCAGTTCATCCACTTTGACATTCAGGTCAGAAAGCATCAACTCCAGCACATGCTGAAACTGTTTGAGAACCCGGTCGATGCTATCCTCTTCAAACAGGTTTTTATTGAATTCCAACTGCAATCGGATTCCTTCCGCCCGCTCCAGCACGGCTAGACTCCATTCGAACATGGCGCCCGGGCTGGCCGAGCGCATCGGTTCGAGGCTGAGGCCAGGCATTTGCTGCGGATGCAAGAATGCCTTTTGAAAAATGAAATAGGTCTGCAGCCACGGCAAACCGGTGCGAGCCGGGTTGGCGGGAATCCTCTCCAAAAGCTTCTCGAAAGGATAGCTCTGATGATCAAATGCCCCCAAGGCCAGGTCTTTCACTCTGAGCAAGAGCGAGCGCATCGTCGGATTCCTGGAAAAATCCAGCTTCAATGCCAGAGGATTGGAAAATAATCCCACGACGCCTTCAAGATTGGTTTGCTTTCGGTTCGCGGCGGGAGTCCCAATAATAAAATGCCGGCTGCCGGTATACCGGTAAAGCACGGTGGCATAAGCGGCAAAATATAACATGAACGGAGTCATGTCTTCCCGAGTGGATAAGCTCTTTATGGAGTCCGTCAGTGAAACCGGTAAAAGCAGGGTGCGGATTTCGGAAGGTTGCCGCCGCCCCGGTTTGCGCGGATAGTCGGTTGGCAGATTAAGCACCGGGGGTATGCCCTGCAGCATTTCCGACCAAAACTTCCGTGATCTTTCCGCATCGGGACTCTTCAGCCATTCAAGCTGCCATTGCGAAAAATCCGCATATTGCAAGGGCAGTTCCGGCAGGACCGGCTTCCCACTGGCCAGCGCGGTGTAAATTTCGGCCAATTCCCGCAGAATAACGCCGCTCGACCATCCGTCACACACAATGTGATGGGCGGTCAGGTAAAGTACATGCCAGTCTTTCCGCAATTCGATTATCCCGGCGCGAAAGACGGGTCCGGTTGAAATCACCAGACCCTTCCCTGCTTCCTTAATTAATAATTCGCCAACCCTCGCTTCCAGCTCGGATTCGGGCAGGTCGCTTGCGTCCTGCCACTCCAGCGACGCGGGTAGCTTCGCGTGAATCACTTGAACCACTTCGCCGTCCAAAGTGCGGAACGTCGTGCGCAGCGCTTCGTGACGGTCAATCAACTCGTTGATCGATTGCTCCAGCAAGGTTCGATCCAACTGGCCCTTCAGTCTGGCGGCTAGGGGAATGTTCAGCGCCGGGTCGCCCGGAGCCAGTTGATCCAGCAGCCAGAAGCGGTTCTGCGCCGGTGTCGCCGGGAAAATATAAACCTCTTCGCCGGCGTCATTCTGCTGAACCGATATGGCGGGATCCGTGATTTCTGTCTTATTTTCCATTAAATGTGGGAGCCGTTTTTCGCTTGCGGGGCACTAGTTTGAGAACGCCTGAACGGAATAATTAGGGAACCGATCCGGCATGGGAGGTGGAGTATCGGCTGCCACGCGCCGTGTCGGGTTTTTGCTTTCAATGCGGAGAGCGCAGTTAAATTCAGGCGGTTTTTACTTCGCCGGCCACCGACTAATGTTTTCCGCCGGATGGCACTGGGGTCAATTCCATTTCCAGCGTCAGAATCCTCTCGACCGCCGCCACGTCGACGGAGAAATCGGAATTAACATGTGGCGCATTCCCTGCCAGGAAAAAGTGCTTTTGACCGAGTGCTTTGGCCACGGTGAAGATATGCGTCTCCGGAACCGCGTCGGGATAAAGCACCAAAATCTTGACGGCGCCCGAGAAAATAATGTTCCCCCAATTTGATCCGTGGGGTGCGACGATGACTTCCGCCCGATGAAACAGTTCCACTTGTTCTCGAAACGAAAGATTTTCCGGCGTGATTGTCCGGAAGCCATATCGTTCCAATAAACTGATCAATGCCGGTTCATTGGTAATGCGGCGGCGTTTTGTGTGTCTCCGGGAAACGTAAATGCGTTCGGTCTGGATGTGTTTGCCCGGAAGACCGAATTTACTAAAGGTGTTTTTTCGAATGAAATCGTAGTATCCTTTCGGCAAATGACCATTGCCCCGGTCGGAAACATAAGAGGGCAGTAACATGCGGTCGACCTGGACCCATGATCTCCTTGGCAGCCCGCGCGTGCTGAAGTTTGGCGGCAGTACGCTGGCCAGACTGTCGACATGCTGCGGTCCCATGTCATCGGGCACTAGCAGGACAACTTTTTCAACCGGGTAGGCCAGGTACAATGAATAGACCCGCGGCAGGCTGTCGACCAACCAGTGCCACCATTCGTACCAAAAACAGTTCTGGATGGTGGCATAGGTTCCAGCAAGACGCCTCGGTCGCCAGGGCTTGAACAAAGCCGGAAGGCTGCGGGGCAGCTCCAGCCGGTATTTCATTTGTGATTCGATCACCGCTTCAAAGTCTTTCGTGCAGACCATTCCGGTGCCGTTGTAATAATAGGCCTGCGGCACTTCACAGACAAATAAGTCGGGCCGTGAATAGGAGCCATTGTTGAAGTATTTTCCTACTTGCAAAAAGCCGCGGTCATGGTCGTCCACCCCCAGCGGTACGACCGCTTGCGCCGGAGTAAGCACGCGCAGGTTGTGGATCTGTTCCCCGGTGCCTTGGGCCGCGGAAATGCAGCGGTCTACGCGAAAAGGGCTGAGCCATTTGTTGTAATGCAACTGAAGGCTCGCCCAGTTGCTGACTCCCTTTTGAAGCTTAATCAATGTGTTCTTCATGATTATTGAGGAGTTTGAAATAACCCATTTCACGCGTCTGAAGTCCGTTGATTCAAAGATGGTTCGAAAGACAAATCCGCCGGATCGATCCGGCGGGCGCCGCCGGTGATTCCGGGCCGGTGGGTGCAGACCGGAATCTTTTGAAGTCACCCCCGCCACGGGGTGCCAGATTTGCCGTCCCGATCGTTGCTGATGGTGGATTTTTTGGGCTTAACTATTCGGCGCGCGGCAATTAACCCCCCCATCAGGTTGCGCTTGACCACATCGCCTAGTTTTGATTTGCCGGGTGGGGCCGGCTTAAAGCCGGCTTTGCGGATATAATAATTGGCGCGGTAAACGTTGGCTCTGACAAAATCGTGCATATGAACATTGATGTTCAAGGAGATTGAAACGTCATTGCCGTTCTTGAGCCAATGCGGCGATCCCACCGGAATATGCACGCCATTGCCGGGGACCAACTGCCATTCCTGGGCGCGATTCTGATATTGTTCCTTGTAATTGGCGGCGTTGTTGTTGACTGTCCAGTACTCTTCCAGCTCCTGATCCGTGGTGATGGCGCGGTCATCCTTGTCAAATGTGTACATCACCTTGTTCCCCCGGATTTGGAGCAGAAAACTGCATTCCCGGTCGATATGATACGTTGTTTTCCGTCCCGGTGAAGTGACGAAAATGATGGCGTCCTTCATTTTGACGAAACGCTTAAAATCCAGACCGCTCCGTTCTTCGATCTCGTCAACATAACTTTTCACCAGGGCCTTGTATTCCGGGTCGCGCTGGATCGAGCGAAAGACCATCCACGCCTGGGATTTTTCAATTTGGCTGAATGCTTCATCCACCGAACAGTTGCTGTTTTGGATGTCCTTCCATTTTTGGTTTACTTTCACATCCCCCATGTCCCAGTAGATCTTCGATTTTTCCACTTTCAACAGTTCGAAGAGCCGGCCAAATTCAAACAGGGGGTGATTGGCCAGTTGATGTGACACTTCAAAACAGGCGCGATTAAACTTTTCGCGAAACGTCTGATCATCCACTCCGAACAGCGGCCGGGTGGCAGGTTTGATTTGCGTGCTCGTACTTGACATAGATGCCTCCGTCTTTTAGTTGGTTGATGGTTCGGGAATCACTGCATCTGCACAAAAAGCTGTCGGGACCCATAATGCTTCTCGCGCAAAAATCGCGCGGCTCGCGACCGCTATCGGGCCGTGGCGGCTCCGCCCGGTGCGGCGGTCAGGCTATTGGCACGGCCAGTTTGCGCCGGTGGGCCTCACGCGGAACCCGGGTGACCGCTGGAATGGCGGCGGTTTTTTCCGGCGTCGCCTTTTCGTTTTCAATGGCTTTCACGATTTTCTCAATGGTGCGGTGTTCAAAAAACATCCGTACATTCAAGGGCATTCCTTTCTGATTAGCCCGGTTGGCCACGCGAAAACTTGACAAGGAGTCGCCGCCCAATTCAAAGAAACTCTCTTGCACGCTGACTTTTTCCAATCCCAATACCTGCTGCCAGATTTCGGCTAGCATCCGCTCCTTTTCGTCGCGCGGTGCGATAAATGTTCGCTCCCGCGTCTCGCCCGGTGAGTCTGGCGCTGGAAGGGCCTTGCGATCAATCTTTCCGTTAGGCGTCCGCGGCAGCGTGTCCAAGATCAGGATTAGCGGAGGCACCATGTAATTGGGCAACTTGGTTTGGAGATGTCTGGCCAGCGTCGATGGAAGTTCTGCCAGTTTTGCGGAAGTCGGCGCCTCTTTCGCGCCTAGCTTGACGGAGACGTAACCTATGAGCCGCTTTTGCCCCGAGTTTTCTTCCCGGGCTATTACGACGCACTCACGTACGACAGGGTGAGAGTTCAACGCTTCTTCGATTTCTCCGAGTTCAATCCGGAATCCGCGAATTTTTACTTGGTGATCCAGCCGGCCCAGACATTCAATGGTTCCGTCAGGATGCCAGCGAGCCAGATCGCCCGTGCGATAGAGTTTTGCCTCCGATCGCCCGCTGAATTTATCCGCCAGAAATCTTTCCGCGGTCAACGCCGGTTTCTGATGATATCCCTTGGCCATGCCGGTTCCACCGATGAGAAGTTCTCCGACCACTCCGATCGGTTGCAACTGCAGCTGCTCATTGACGATATACACCTGGGTGTTGTCAATCGGGCGGCCAATCCGCGCGGGCTGATGGGGCTGCGTAATCCGATGGCACGTTGACCAGATGGTCGTTTCGGTCGGACCGTACATGTTCCATAATTCCGCGCCGCGAGGGAGCAGTTGGTTGGCTAATTCAACCGGCAGGGCCTCGCCGCCGCACAGGATTTTGAGCGTTGAATTGCCCTGCCACCCGGCTTCCAACAACAGTTGCCAGGTGATCGGTGTGGCTTGCATGACCGAGATGCCGTTTTGTTCTAATTCGCTTCGAAGCAGATTGCCATCCCGGATCGCTTCCCGGGTGGCGACGACCAGAGTCGCGCCGGTAACCAGTGGCAGAAAAAGCTCCAGTCCGGCTATGTCGAAGGAAAGGGTGGTAACCGCGAGTAATACATCCTCTGAATTCATGCCGGGCGCCCGGCTCATGGAATTCAGGAAATTTACCACCGCTCGATGCGAGATTTCGACTCCCTTGGGCCGCCCGGTCGATCCGGATGTGAATATAACATACATCAGGTCGTCAGCCGCCGCCGGGGAGGCGGCGACGAACTGGCCGGAGTTCATTGCGGTACGGTCATCGATCATTAACGCTTTAACTGGGGCCAGGTGTAAACGCTGGCTGATGGCAGGCTCCGTTACCATGACGGACATTTGGGCATCTTCGATCATGAGTTGCAGCCGGTCGCTCGGGAAATCGGGATCCATGGGCACATAGGCGGCGCCGGTTTTCATGATGCCGAGGAGCCCGGTGACCATGTTGATGGATCGATCCAGGCAAATACCCACCAAATCACCTCGCTTCACGCCCGCGCTTTGCAGACGCCCTGCCAGTTCGTCAGAAGCTGCATCCAACTCAAAATAAGTTGCCGTCTTCCCTGCGCAGCGCGCGGCAATCTTTTTCGGACATTTTCCCGCTTGGTCCTTGAACCAGGCATGCACCGTTAAATCTCGTGGAAAGGGGTTTTCCGTGCGGTTCCAGTCGGTCAAGATCGCGGCTTGTTCTAGTTTGCCGAGAATGGGAAGCTGGGTGATGGGCTGCGCGATATTCTGCGCGGCGGCGGTCAGCAGTTCCTCAAGCTGCTCTAACCAGCGATCCAACGAAGTGCCGTCGATTAAATCCGAATTGTAATCGCACTGGCAAAGCAATTCACCCCCCTGTTCCGCGATGTTCAAGTAAAGCTCATACATGGCGGTGTCCCAGGGACCGCGGTAAAGAACATCCGAAGTCGTCAAGTATTCCACTTCCACCCCGGCGACTTGTCGTTTGAAGGTCCCGGTTTCATAGTTGAAAAGCACGGATAACAAGGGGCGGCGACCCGGATCGAAAGGCAGCTTTAGTTTCGCGAGCATGGTGCCGAAGAAATACTCCTGGTGTTCATGATACGCCAATACCTGTTGCTTCACGGTCGCCAGCATTTCGGCAAAGGTCGTTTGCGGTGTCAATCGGCTGCGCAACGGCAGGACGTTGGTGGTATTGGCAAATAAACCGTCGCCCCCTGGCAGCGAACGCACTTCACTGTCAAACATGGTGCCAACCACCACATCAAATTGTCCGCTCAAGCGATGTAACAGCGCCTCAAATCCGGCGGCCAAGGCCATATAGAGGGAACAGCGTTGTGTCGCGGCGGCTTTCCGCAGCGCAGTGACCAGCGTCGCCGGTAATCTCCGGATACCACGGGAACCACGGAAAGTGATGACTGGCGGGCGGGGATGATCGAGCGGAAGTTCCAAGTCCGGCGGAACCTCGGCAAATTGCCGCAACCAGAATGCTTCCGAATCCTTCATGTCTTTGCGCTGGCGCCAGTCAACAAATTCGCTGAGTTGCAGCGGACGCGGGCGTATCAGGGGCCTGCCTTGCTTTTCCGCCTCGTAGAATGCGCACAAATCCTCGAATAAAATCCAATAAGAAGGACCGTTGCTGACCAAATGGTGAAAGATCAACAGCAGACGGTGCCGGCCTTCTTCCAGTTTAACGATCTGTGCCCGGACTATCGGGGGCGCTGACAAGTCGAGTGGCTGGGCTTCCAATCCATTGAAAATCAATTTCTGGCGGCTGGCCTGTTCCTCGGTTGAAAGGTGACTAAGATCCTCAAAGGGGACCTCCAGAGTCACGTGCCGGTGGATTGTCTGGGTTTCGCCGTCCGGATTCATCGATACGCGCAGTGCTTCGTGCCGGTCGACGCAATGCTGCAGGGCGCGGCGAAGCGCGAAAATGTCCAAGGGCCCCCGGATTTCCAAGGTGTTGCTCTGCGTATACGCCCGCGAGGCATCCGCTCCCATATTGATAATGGTGGCCATGCCTTTCTGACTTTCAGGAATGGGGATGACTCGCTTTTCTTCCGTAGATGAATCGTTGGCAGCCGGCTTTCCGTTTGCCGAACTGGCCTCCGTGGCGGGGATCGTCGCTGGGGCGCCTGATCCTTGGCACAGTTGTTTTAGTTTCAATATATGCTGCAAGTTTGCCAGAACCAGATCGGGAGCGACGCCGAAATCGAGGAAACAACCCACTTCGTCCACGCCCATTTTTTTAAGTTCCGTCACCACCCCGGCACAGGATTCGGGCGAGCCAATCAATGATTTACCGTTCACATAATCGTCAAAGGCGCGGTCCAGGAGGTACTCAATATCTTCCTGGTCAACGGGCGTCTGGCCGTTTTGTGAATCGAGGCGTTTGCGGCTGTTGTCGAGAAAGGAACGAAGATAATTCCGGAATGGCTGACGGGCGATGGCGAGAGCAGAGCTGCGATCAGCCCCGACGAATGTGTGGAGCAAGATGGTGACGTTGGCTTGGCGTGGGTCATGGCCCGCTTTGGCGAACGCTTCCCGATAACACCGGATTGATTCCGCCAAATCCTTCAAGCTCGTGTTCATAGTGTAACCGAGCACGCCCATTCCCAATTCGCCCGCTTTCACGTAGGACTCTTTATGAATACAGGTCAACCAGGTTGGCAGCCGAAATTGTTTGGGTAGTGGATGAATTTTGACGTTCAGCGTGCTTTTGCCGCCGGTGGAAAAAGGAATCTCTTCTCCCCGCCACAATTTTTGAATGACCTCGCTCATTTCCCAGCATATTTCCCGGCGCCGATCAAAAGCCTCGGGAGCAAAGACAAAGTCGTTTCGATGCCAGCCGCTCGCAATGGAAATCCCGACCCTCCCATCGGATAAATTATCCACGACGGACCAGTCTTCCGCTACGCGCACCGGATGGTGCAAAGGAAGAACTACGCTTCCGGCCCGCAGATGCAAATGCTTCGTTTCGCGTGCCAGTGCGGCCGCAATAATACAGGGGTTGGGCGAAAACCCGCCGACGGGATGAAAGTGCCTTTCCGGAATCCAAATTGCCTTGAAGCCATTTTGGTCAGCAAATTTGGCCGCTTCCAGAATGACTTTATATTTGTCGGGATGATATTCGGCCTCGTAGTTCCCGAAAAAATAGACGCTGAAGTCTACCGGATTACGGTTTCCCGAGAATGCTGAAGTTAACGAACCATTTTCCTCACCTTGCGATTGCGCGCCAGCTCCTATAGGTGGCCGGGCAGGACCGTCGGTTTTTAATTTCGGTTCCAGCTTTCCATTCGAAGCCGGCCCTTGGGATCCCGGAAAGTCTTGTTTGGGACGAAACGCGGGTTCATTTGCGGGCTCGGGAGGTAGAAATCCCGCTGCCTGCATTTCCACGACGCTTTGCTTTATTGCGTCCAGGAGGCAGGCGATGTCAGCATCCGTATGCGCCGTCGACAAAAAGCCCGGTCGATTTTCCCAGAAATGAATTCCTTTTTCCCGCAGGTAAAACCAAAGCAGGCTGCCGTGTTTGATTTCCGGCCCAAAGTGAATATAGAAGATGGAGGCGAATTGTTCGACCTGCAATGGGACGCCGCGTTCCTGTAGGAATGCTCGCAGTTCGGCCACGAATTTTTCCGTCTTGGCGGTGAGTTGTTCTTGTAATCCCGGTCCTTGGGCTTTGAGATAACTGAGGACGGCGTAAGACGCGGCCAGGGCCAGCGGATGCCGCACATAAGTGCCGGCGAAAAAGGTGATGCCGGTCTCCGGAAATGAATTGTCGCCGTATTGCCAGAAACCACCGTCGAGGACGTCCAGATATTTGGCCGACCCGGTGAGCGCTCCGACGGGCAGGCCGCCACCAATCACTTTCCCCCAGGAGGCCAGGTCTGCTTTGACGCCAAAATAAGCCTGCGCGCCGCCGAGATGACAGCGAAAGCCGGTGATGACCTCGTCGAAAAACAGGGGGGTTTCGTGCGCCGTGGTGATCCGCCGCAATTGCCTCAGGAATTCACCGGGTTGCAGCTCGGGATGCCGGCTTTGAACGGGTTCAACCAACACCAGGGCGAGTTCATCCATGTTCTGTTCCAGGATGTCGAGCGATTCCTGGGTCCCATACTCCAAAACCAAAACTTCGCGCACCGCGTGATTGGGAACGCCCGGCGCGATGGGCACCGAAACTCTCTTGCCGCCCACGACGTTTCCGCGGACCAAAACTTCATCACAGATGCCATGGTAGGCACCCGAGAAAGTGGCGATGCGGGTGCGTCCGGTAACCGTGCGCGCGACTCGAATGGCCGCCAGCACAGCTTCGGATCCGGTATTGCAAAACGCGACGCGCTCATGTCCGGTGAGTTCACACATGAGTTGCGCCACCTTGCCGGCCAACGGGGATTGGGGTCCGACTTCAATGCCCTTTTTTAGTTGTTCCGCTATGGCGCTCTCAACGAATGGCGGCAGATGGCCGAGCAGGTTGGTGCCAAACCCCATGGTCACATCAATATATTCGTTGTCGTCAACGTCCCAGAACCGGACGCCGGCGGAACGGCTCGTCACGATCGGGTAAACCATTTCCTTCCAAAAGGTCCTAAATCCCGCAACGGTGCGGGGGTCGGAAAAATGGGCGCGCGAGGCCTGTGTCAGCTGCTTGGACTTGGGGGTTTTGGCGGTGTATCTGCGGATCAAATCATTCAGCGCTCGTTGCTGTGGACTACTCAGTTCGGAGATGTCGCCTGTTTTGATCGGGCGGTAAGGACCAAGACTCCTGGGTTCAACTTCCGCCTTTGATTCCGGCGCCGGTGTGGTCGAAGAGACGTCGTTTGGCTTGGGTGCGGCAACGGGATTCGCCAAAGGCGCTCCCGGTGAATCGGAAGTCCGGCCCGTCAACTGCCGTAACATTTCCAGTTGTTTTGCCATTACCGCGAGTTGGTCCTTCATCACCCGCTCCATCAGGGAGGTTTTAGCAACGCCCGGACTGGCGGACGAGTGGGACGGACTGGCCGGGCAGGAAACCGGGGACAAAGTTTCCAGCGGCGCGGCGGAGGCCACGAGCGCTGCGGCGTTGGGTGAGGGCGCCTTGAACTCTGGCATGGCGGGAGAAGTCGGATGTGCCATGGCCGGTTCGGCCGGCGCGGCATCGGGCGCCAGCTGTTGATCCGCATAGACGGCGATGGCTTCGATCGAGGTCAGTTCCTCCAGCAATTGCCGGAAGCTGATTTTGATTCGCAGCCTGTTCTTAAGCGTGCCCGCAGCCTGGGTGAGCAGCAGGGAATCAAAACCAAGTTCGAAAAACGAGGCCTTGGGATCAACGCCGCTCAAATCAATACCGCCCAGCTCAGTGAGCACAGTCTTGACGGTTTGAATCAATCTTTCCTTCCTATTATCATTCATAACTTGATGATCCCTTCTGATTCAGGATCGAATTAATCATTTCTTGATCTCCACTTAAAGTCTTCAACCGCGAACTATATGGAGCTGGCATTGGGATTTTGGAGCATGTCCAATTGTTGCGCCATGATTCGCAGCTGCTCTTGAATCACCTGTTCGGCCAGCTTCAGGGACGCATCACCGTTTTGGGTCGCCCCCGTCTCCGCTGGAGACGCCGCGGTCGGCGGATGAGGGGGATCTTTCACCGTGGTCGAGTAATCCGACGGATCGATCCAATGGCTTTTCCGTTCAAATGGATAGGTGGGCAGCGGCACCCGCCGGCGGTTTTCATTGGCATAGAATGAAACCCAATCAGGCTTGGCGCCGGCAATCCAAAGCCGCCCCAAAGAACCAAGCAGGGTGCTCAGTTCATTACCCGCCGGAAGATTGGGATCGAGCGATGAAAATACTTGCAGCCCCGCTGGCTTGCCGCGATGTTGCCCCGCCAATTGTCCCAGGGCAGTCCCCGGTCCAACTTCCAGGAAAACAGTCTCCGGTTTGGAAATGATTTTGTCGAGAGCGTCGACAAAACGGACTGAATGTCGAACTTGCCGCGCCCAGTAAGTTGGATCCGCCATGTCTTCGCCGGTCACCCAAGTGCCGGTGCAGGTCGATACCCAGGGTGTCTGAGGCGCCTGGCGTGAAGTGCGGCGAACCAATTCCGCAAACTCATGAACCATCGGTTCCATCATGGGGGAGTGAAACGCATGGGTTGCCGGCAGGAAGGCGGAGGCGATCTTTTTTGCCTGAAGCTCTTCTTGATAGGTCTGCAGCAGTGGGGTAGGAGCAGAAACCGTACAGAGCTTGGCGCTGTTGAACGCGGCAATGCAAATCCCAGCGGGCAGGAGCGGTTCCAGCTCTTTCCCATCCATCCGGACCGCCATCATTGACCCCGCCGGCAGTTGGTTGATCAACCGGGCGCGGGCGGACACCAAGGCGAGGGCGTCCTCGAGCGACACACAGCCAGCAAGAACTGCGGCGACAAATTCACCCAAACTATGCCCGATGAATGCGGAAGGTTTAATTCCCCAATGGAGCCAGAGTTTGGCCAGGGCGTATTCCACGACAAAAATCGAAGGTTGGGATACGGCTGTCTGGTTAATTCTGGCGGCTCCATCCGGGTTGTCGCCTTCTGCGGGATAGAGAATCGTCCGGAGGTCCAATCCGATATGGGCCTGCAGCATATCGGCGCATCGATCCACCTCAGCCTGGAAGATGGGTTCGGCATCGTACAATTCCCGCCCCATGTTCACATATTGGGCGCCTTGGCCGGGAAAGAGAAAAACGATTGAAGGCTCCGTGGCGGCGGCCTGACCGCGAAAGCTCGATTTGGCGTTGCTGGCCCGCAGCTTCGCACCCGCGTCCTCGGCATCCCGGGCGACGACTGCCAGGCGATGGGGAAACGATTTGCGGCCCTTGTGTAAGGTAAAGGCGACGTCACCGAGATTTTGCCCGGGATCTTTGGCCAGATGGTCCGCCAAATTATTCGCCATGGCGGCCAGTGCCGTCGGGGTTTTAGCCGATAGAAGCAGCAGTTGCTGGGAGCGCGACGGGCCCGATGGCGGCGATACCGGAGCTTCTTCGACGATGACATGGGCGTTTGTGCCGCCAACGCCAAACGCGCTTACCCCAGCGCGCCGAGGGGTCTCTCCGCGTTTCCAATTGATCATCTTATCCGCGGGAAAGAACGGGCTCTGAGCGAAATTGATTTTGGGATTGGGTGATTTGAAATTAAGCAGTGGCGGGATTTTCTCGTGTTGAAGCTGAAGCACGGTTTTGATCAGACCGGTCGCACCCGCGGCGACGTCCAGATGGCTGACATTGGTTTTGGCGGTGCCAATGGCGCAATATCCGTTTCTGGTCGCGCCGCCGTTGCGGAATGCCCGGGTAAGAGCCGCGATTTCGATCGGGTCGCCCAACGGTGTGCCGGTCCCGTGAGCCTCAATGTAGGAAATCGATTCCGGGTCTACTCCGGCGGCAGCCTGGGCCATGGAAATGACGTCCGCTTGTGCTTCAATACTTGGGGCCGCGTAGCTCACCTTGGCTGCCCCATCATTGTTGATGGCCGTTCCCTTGATCACGGCCAGCACATGGTCACCATCAGCCACGGCCTCGGCCAAACGCTTCAGCAGGACAACGGCTGCCCCGTGGCCAAAGACGGTGCCATCCGCTGCCGTGTCGAACGTGCGGCAAACTCCATCTCCCGAAACCAGGCTGCCCTCCTGAAAAAGATAATCCCGCTTCTGGGGAAAACTGATGGAGACGGCGCCGGCCAGTGCCAGGTCGCATTGCAGGGTCAGCAGGCTGATGCACGCCTGGCAAATGGCTACTAATGAGGTCGAGCACGCGGTCTGGATGGACATGCTTGGGCCTTTAAGGTCTAGTTTGTAGGAAAGGCGCGTCGCCAGGAAATCGGTATTGTTGCCCAGCATGGTGGAATAACTCCCGACCTGGAAATTGCCGGCGAGATTGGCGGCGAACGCACGGTCACGGCAGAGATTGTAGAGCAGATAAGTATTGAAACTGCACCCGGCATAAACTCCGATCAATCCGGGATATTCCACCGGACTGTAGCCTCCCGCCTCCAACGCCTCCCAGGCGCACTCCAGGAAAATTCGATGTTGGGGATCCATCAAGTCGGCATCGCGGGGATTGATGTTAAAAAATCCGGCGTCGAACTGATCCACGTTCTCAAGCACGCCTCGGGCGCGCACGAATTTTTGGTTTTGATTTTTCTCGCCATCGGTGGCCACGGAAAACTCCAAATCGCCCTCGCTAAAGCGGGAAATGCTGTCCACGCCGTTGACGAGATTTTGCCAAAAAGCATTAACATTGCCGGCGCCGGGGAAGCGGCCGGACATCCCAATGATGGCGACGCCGTTGAGCTCGGATTCGTTACTCATGATAATGGAGTATTACGGATTGGCCGCGAGCCGGACATTCCCAGCGCCGCCTGCTGACGCCGGGCCCGTTCTTGAAAGGCGTTCGGTTTCACGGTTTTTGGCTCCTCGCCTCCCAGGTGTTTGGCCAGCGTCCGGATCGTGCTGTGCATAAACAAATCGGTGATGGGAAATTCCCGGCCAATCATTCCCTGCAACCGGGTATGGATTTGCGCCTGCAAGAGCGAGTCGCCACCCAGATCGAAAAAATTGTCGTCCAGTCCGATGGGCGCACCGCGCAAGGTCTCCCGCCAGAGTTGGTAAATGTTCCGTTCGAGATCGCTGGCGGTCGCAATGGCCGCGCGGGGAGCGTCCGCTTTAATCGGCAAAGCGAGCAGGGCGTCGCGGTCCAGTTTGCCATTATTATTGAGCGGGAACTTTTCCAGGAAAACGAATGCCGACGGAACCATGTATTCGGGAAGCGAAAGTTTTAGGAAATTGCGGAGATCATTCCACGCCGGCTTGGTGCCGCCCCGGACGATCAGATAGGCGGCCAGATACTTGTCGCCCGGTCGGTCCTCCCGGACCAGTACGACCGCTTCGGCGATGGCATTGTGCCGGTTGAGCGCAACCTCAATCTCCCCCAATTCGATGCGAAAGCCACGGATTTTTACCTGTTGATCAATCCGGCCCAAATATTCCACATCTCCATTCGCCAGCGACCGCGCCAGATCTCCCGTGCGATAAATACGGGCCCCGGGGCGCTGACTGAAAGGATCCGCCATGAAACGCTCCTCATTGAGTTCGGGACGATTCAAGTAGCCGCGGGCCAGTCCCGCTCCGCCGACAAACAATTCGCCGGCTTCCCCCACGGCCGCCGGATCACCAGCGGAATTCAATATGTATAGCTGGAGATCGGGAATTGGCGCACCGATCACGCTGCCCGAACCCAGGTCTTCCCTGCTCACCCGCCGATAAGTCACATGCACCGTGGTTTCGGTGATGCCGTACATGTTGATCAGCTGCGGGGTCTGGTCTCCATGGCGGTCAAACCAGGGTTTCAAGCTCCGCATTTCGAGCATTTCACCGCCAAAAATGATATAACGCAAATTCAAGGGTTTTGGCTGAACCCCGGCCTGTTCCACCCGCATTAGTTGGCGAAACGCACTCGGCGTCTGATTTAAGACTGTCACCCGTTCACGGTGGACCAATTCATAAAACATTTCCGGAGAGCGGCTGACCAGGTAGGGGACAATGACCAGCTTGCCGCCGTGGAGCAATGCCCCCCAGATTTCCCATACGGAAAAGTCGAAGGCGGCTGAGTGAAAGAAGGTCCATACATCCCGCTCGTTAAATCGAAACCACGGGCGGGTTTCGCTGAATAAACGGATGACGTTATGGTGGGTGACGAGTACTCCTTTGGGTTTGCCCGTTGAGCCGGAAGTGTAAATCACATACGCCAGGTTGGCGGCAGAAACGGAATTTACCTGATTGCCCGCCGGCCATGCTTCCGGCCAAGTAAATGTTGGGTGGTCAAGACTCACGACCGTGACGGTGGCCGGTGGTTTGGCCGGGGCCAGCGTTTGCTGCGTGATGAGCACTTTAACCCCCGCGTCTTCCAGCATGAATTCTACCCGTCCTTGCGGGTAGGCGGGATCGATTGGAAGATATGCCCCCCCGGCCTTCAGAATTCCCAAGATGCTGGCCAGGAGATCGAAGGAGCGCTCCAAATAGACAGCCACAATCGTGTCCGGCCCGACACCGCGGACCCGCAGAAAACCGGCGAGTTGATTGGCCCGTTGATTTAGTTCGCGATAGGTCATTGCCTGGCCGTCCAGAACGATCGCGGTACGCTCCGGCAGCTCCGCCGCCTGCTCTTCAAAAAGCTCGTGAATGCAGCGATTGGCCTGATCTTGAACGCCCGGGCGATCCGAATTTCGAATGGGTTCCCTGGATGAATTTGGCATGCCACTCATAATCCGCCTTGGTATGGTTCCCGGCTCGTGGAACTCCAGTATGTTGAAATTGATTGATTCAAATGACGGCCGTGAATTTTCATTTTGCTGTGGCGAAAAGGATTCTTTCCTCCGGCAGAAGCCGGGCCAGTCCGGCGAGTTTTAAATAAGGTGCAGCCTTTTCCGGTTGACCGTTGCCTTGCAAAATAATTCCGTAATAGCCCGCGACGGCCGGATCGCGCAAGTTCCGCGGATTCAGTTGCTGTATGATTTTCAATGCTTCTAAATTCTTGTGCTGCCGATAAAGGGAAAAGGCGTAAGTGGCGGCATAGGAAACATTGGTGGGGCTGGATTCAAAGACTTCGCGCGCCAGGATAAATGGTCTTTGTTCCTGGGCATTTAAGAGGAGGGCGGTCATGGCCAGATTGTTCTTGGCCTGGATGTCCGAGGAGTCGTGTTCCAATTGCAGGTTGCAAAGTAACATGAGTGATTGTGTGCGTCCGCCGCTGACCAAAGCGTCGGCCAGGAGTGGCGCAGCCCATTTCTCCTGCGGATAGTTGCGGACGATTTTCCACAACAGGTCTTCCTCCTCCTTGGGCCAGTTCCATTGTTTGGCCAGGCTAAAGAGATCCGTCAAATCGTCTATTCTCATCCCGGCGCCTTGGATTGATTTTTCCCACTCCCCGGCCATTCCGGTGATCAATTGTTCTCCGCAACAGGCGCGCGCGCGGAAAGCGTGGCGGACGAATTCCAGTTCTCCCCAATTTTGGCCGGCGAGCGTTTGATCGAGTCCGTGCCAATCTCCCGTCAAAATTCGGCACTCGGAGGACAATAGGGCCACCGGCTGGTTGGTTTGGATGGCGAGCGGCAGATGTTGCATCCAGTCCAGCGTTTGCTCCGGGGAGAGATATTTCATTTCCCAATTGGCCAGCTCGAAAATCCGTGCGGGATCCGCCGCGGCAGCGGTCTGGGAATCGGCAATTGCTGCGGTGAACTTTTTGCCGCCGATCCGTTGCCAGACCACCAATTGGAGAATTCGGTCCGCGAATTGCGCATTTGTCTCGGTAAGCAAACGTTCGGACAGTCTCAACGCAAGATCGGGTTGCCCGTGTACAAATGCGTCCGCGGTCAATTCGCGCAAAGCCTGGCAACGAATGACTCCATTCGTGCTTCCGGCCAGTTTGGCCAGCCCGGTCCTGGCTTCGGCCTCGGCCACCAGATTGGTGCTGTGGAGACGCGTAACGGCATAGTTGAGTTGTGGAGTCAGACTCCCGGGATCAAGAACGGTGGCCTGCCGGAATGAAGCTTCCGCCAGGGCAGGGTCATGTGCCGCAATGGCCAGGGCGCCCGCCGTGTTTTGATAGGCGGCGATTTTCTTGAATCCCGGATCGACTTGCTGCAGCGTATTATTCGCCAGGGCGAAATTTCCGCCCATCATTTCGGCCGATGCCAGGGCCACGCGATCGCCCATCGAACGCGGATTTAATTCCACGACGCGGTTGCGCCATGGCACCGGGTTGAGTCCGGTTGCTCCGGCGCAATCGGCCATGAGGCGGGTGGCTTCGATGTTCTGGGGATCCATCCGGAGCACCTCCGACAAACTAAGGACGGCGTTTGGCATGTCCGATTGGGCCATAAACCGGTGTGCCAAGCCAATCAGGTGGGCCTCTTTGGCTTTCGTATAGCTTTGGTAAGCCGCATAACCAACCAACAAGATACAGGTGCCTCCCAGGATTATAAAAAACAGTTTACGCATAAAACTTTTTTTGCAACTGAAGCTTAAGAATTTGACTTTGCCTCGAGCGCCATTTCCTCCTTGGCTTCCGTTGGCCCGGAAACAATGATTTGTTCGCAGGTGCTCCATTCGCTGAGTTCGAGGCCGTGCTGAAGCGCGATGTTAGCCACGGCGGCACGCGAGTGTTCGCTGAGAACCGTCGTCACCACTACTCCCGTCAGTTGGTGGCTGGAGATCAGCCGGGGCAAATCCTTCAAGCCTCCCAATACGAGATAACCGTAAACCCATCGCGAATGCAGCGATTCATCGTCGTCGATCATGCCAATGATATCTCGGCCGTTTAAGAAGCCGGAATTGCGAAGGCCAAACTCCTTGATCAGAAGCCAGCACCTTGTTCCACTTCCATACAAAATAACCCGTTTTCCATTTGAATTCGATCCATCCTTGGACCATGACCAGCTCACCAGCTCCTCCATCATCCGGTACACAATGCGCAAGGCAATGATCGCCGGATGACCAAGTCCCGCAAGGATCAAGGTGTATAACAGGCTCCGTTGCAGTCCGCTGTAGGGGTCGATGAGCAAGGCCAGTCCTAAACTAAGCAACAATCCCGCTTGGAGGGTGAGAAACAGCGAGAGGACGTCGCGCATGCGGGCGCGACTCCAGACGGTGATGTAGGTGCGGGTCAGGGCCAGCAGACCAAAAGTTGGAGTCAGCCATACCGGCAAACTTACGAACCAATCGTGCCAGAACGAGGGCGTGTAGGCATCTAAAAACCATTTGGCCAAAGCGACAGCGCTGGCCATAACCGTCATGTCCCAGGCCGGATAACCCAATGCCTTGAAGGTGATCGGAGTGGGTCGGCGCAGTCCACGCAGGAGGGCTGCTCCGGTATCTCGCAGTTCGATGATGGCCAGATGCCTCATCAAAACGTACACGCCCGCCAGCAGGGCAATTAGGAAAATTCCTGCGGCGTGTGATTGAAAGTTGGTGACGAGCAACCCGAAAATCACCAGGCCGGCATTTCCCGCATAGAGCAGGGTCGCCACCTGGCTGGTACTGAGACCGCTCTTCAGAAGCCGGTGGTGCAAGTGGTCGAGGTCAGGTTGCATGAGTCCGCGGCGCTTTGGCTTGGCGCCGGTTTCGTCGTTCTGGGTCCACATTTGTCTGACCGACCGGCGCCATATGGCAAGCATGGTGTCATAAATGGGGATGCCCAACACCAGCATGGGTATCGCCATGGAAAGCAAAAGGGTGTCTTTCGTGCAGGTATCCAGGGAAATGGTTCCCAACATGAATCCCAGGAACATGCTGCCAGTGTCGCCAAGGAAGATGGTGGCAGGATGAAAATTGTAACGAAGAAACGCCAGGCAGGCGCCGATCAGCCCCACCAATACCAGCACATTGCCGGGCAAGCCTTGGATAATAAAGATGCCGCAAAGTCCGACCGATGAGATGCAAGCGAGACCGGAGGCGAGTCCGTCGAGCCCGTCAATCAAGTTGAAGGCGTTGATCACCGCGAGGAGCCAGACCACCACCAGGATGCTGTCCAGCCACCCGGGAAGTTGCATTCCAAAAAAACGGCCAAACTGGGTGCCGGCGGAGGCCATGAGGACGGCCGCTAGGGTTTGGCCGCCCAGTTTTAGCAGGGGTTTCATCCCCCGGACGTCGTCCACCGCTCCCACCATGAGCAGGATCAAGGATGCGGCCACAAAATGACGCCACCAATGCAGATTCAAGTCTCCGGCCATTTGGACCCACGGAAAGGTGAGAGCCATCAGGCAGGCAGCATGTACACCCAACACGACCGCCACACCTCCGCCTCGGGCGGTGGGTTGTTTGTGCGGCCGCCGTTCGTTGGGCAAATCGATCACCCTAAATCGGCGGGCTAGCGAGCGGACCAATGGTGTCAGCAAATACACCACGACAAAGCCGGTTAAGAATACGGCAATGTATTTATCGAGATACCCGAACATAAAAATCCTGGTTTGGACGGTCTGGTTGCATCAGTTGGAACATTTCGATTGCGCTTTCAAATCTGTTTCCCGGTAAACCCCGATTTAAGTGGTGGGTTGAGCCCCGTTTTAACACTCAAACTATCGTAACCCGCCGTGACGGGTCCGGTTCTTTTTCTTGCTAAAATTGCCGGATTTCCCTGGTAGATTCCAATGGCGCCAAGGTTGCTGGTGGCCACCGAGCCGGCGGTCAAGACTGCCAGGGCGCCGACGGTTACACCGGGACCCACCCACGCCCCCGCCCCAATCCAGCTGCCTTCCTCCAATAGGATGGGTTTGGTGATAAGATCGAAGGTGGGGAGTTTATAATTGTGACTGCCGGTACAGAGAAAAGCGCGCTGCGAAATGCAAACATTGTTCTCAATGATGATTTTCTCCAGATTCAAGAGCCAGCACTCCTCCCCAAGCCAGACGTCGTTACCAATGGCAAGTTTCCAGGGAAACGTGATCTTTACCTGCGGTTTGATGGTGACGTTGTCTCCAATTTGGGCGCCAAAGGCTCGCAAAATAAACCGCTTTACGGCTGAAAAACTGAAGGGGCATAGGCGAAAGAGCGCCCAGCTGAAGATTATCCATAGTCCTTCCTTGAGCTTGCTCGCGCCCCGGTCGAATCCTTCGTTGGTATAGGCCGAAAGGTTGGTCATATATATCACCTCTGAAGCCGAATCAATCGAGCTGGATGCACCCCGGCTTGGGTCCGGCTGCGATCAACCAATCGTAAACCTGAAGCGTTTCTTTGGCGATGGCAGGCCAGGCGTACGCGTTTCGGACGAGTTCAAATCCGCGGGTCCCCATCAAATCGCATTGTCCCTCAGTCAATCCTGTGAGCTCGGCCAGCCCTCGAGTAACCCCCAAAGGTCCGGCTGGTGTTTCAATGGCTGCGCCGGCAGCCGCCAGTTCTGGAAAATTGCATTCTTTGGTCAGCAATACCGGAAGGCCCGCGGCGGACGCCTCGAGCACGGCCATGCTGAACCCTTCACTGTGCGAAGGTAATACAAAGGCGTCCGCGCCCGACAGCAACCGGTCCTTCTTTTCACCATAAACGGGGCCCGTAAATTGAATGTGCTCGCTGATCTCCAGATCGGCGGCCAATTGGCGCAACTGCCGGGCGTGGCTGGCTTCATCTGGTCCCGCCACCACCAGCGACCAGTTGCGATCCTGAAGCCTCAAGGTGGCCCAGGCATTCAGCAAATCCACGAGGCCTTTTTTGGGATGGATTCTTGAAAGAAATAACAGCAATTTCCTGCCCGCCAGCCCCGGGCGCTCTTCCACCAAAACCGTTTTGTCGCGTTTTGGCGGCGAATTCTTTAAATCCACTCCGTTCGGGATGACCGCGATCGGGTTTCGCAAACCGTATCGGCGAAAATTCTCCGCTTCGGCCTGGCAAAGCGCGTGCAAACAGTCCGCCGTTCGCAGGTTCCGTCTTTCGAACCACCATCCGGCAGCACGCTTTTTCCACCGGGAGTTTTGCAGCGCCCATGGCTCGAGCATTCCGTGAGGCGAAACGACTCGCTTGCATCCGCTTTTCTGGCTGAGCTGAAACGCCAGCGAACCGGGATACATCCAGAGTCCGTGGGCATGTAAGACGTCGGTGGAGCGGATCTGGCGGTTCATCAAGTTTTTTAACTCGGACGAATATCCTAATGCCCGGGGGCCGCGGACTTTTCCCGCAATAACTTGAATCGTCCGCGACTGACAATCCGTTTCAAAGAACTCGTCCTTCAAGCCGGTCACAATGCTTTCGTTTCCCGAGGCTTGCGCATTTTGGGCTAGCGACCAGATCACCGGTGGAATCCCACCGCCTTTGCGCGACAGCGAGCTGGTGAAATGAACGATTCGGCGATGATGATTTTGACACGTCACACGCTAATCCTGCCTTTGAACTGCAATAACAGGCTTATCTGGAGCCAGTCCCAAATGGATGCCTGTGCCGCGGGCGATTGCATTGCCACTGCGGCAGCCCGATTTAACCCGTCAGCAAACCGCTCCACTCCCCATTTGGCGACGCGGTCCGCCGCCGCTTTACCCATCATTGCCAGATTGGTCGGCGGTGTGGAACACCGGAGCATCAGTTCCGTCAACTGCTCCACGTTCAGCGGGTCAAAACTGAAGCCGGTGACGCCTGGCTGGACCAGGTCCAAAGCGCAACCGCACCGATTGGAAACCAACACGGGCAGACCTGACGCCATGGCTTCGTTCACGACAAGCCCCCACTGTTCCGTCGTGCTGGCATGGATAAAAACTTTCGCCAGCGCATAGTAAGCCGGGAGTTCGCCATACTGTCGGAAACCGTGCAACAGCACATGGTCGTTCAGTCGCAGTTTCTGGATTTGGTTGCGGATCGAGCTTTGGAGCGGGCCATCGCCGAGGAGCACCAGGTCCCAAGCCGCGGCACTTGCCATGGTGCCGGCTAATTGCTTTTTCCGCTCGCGATAACCAGCATAAGCCTCGACCAGGCGCAAAAGATTTTTCTTCTTAACAAACCGCGCGGACGCGAGAAAATAGTTTTCCGGCAGATGATATTGACCTCGCGCGGTGGCGCTTTGGCTTTTTATTTCGGCCGCCTTGGCGGCAAAATACTCATTATCAACGCTGTCATAGCCGAGAAATATCTTGGAACGATCAAGGCCGAGTTGCTCGAGGTAGTCCAAGTGAGACTGGCCGCCGACCAGGCCCGCGCCGCACATTTTTACCAAACGCCGCTTCATCGCCTCTTTATACCACGTTCGTCCGAAATCCCACGCAGTGGTCTCGGACATGACAATCGCCGGAACCCTGTGTTTAAGGCACCACCAAAGCGCCGCCAGTGAGCATCGGTCGGACCAGCCCGGCACCGCCACCACTTGCGGAGAAACCTCATCCAGCGTTTCCGTGACGCGGCGCAGGATTTGGTTTGCGGCCACATTTTCCAGGGGCACACCTGAAAACAGCGTCACCTGCTTGAACCCTTCCGCTCCCTCCACCAAATCCCACTTGTACATGGGGTCCACATTGGAGAATTCCACTCCGGTGACTCGCATCCGGGCGCCGGCGGCTCTTAAGCGGGCGTGATGGTAAGGCCCAAACCGATAAAAAAGCACCGCCACGCGGGGCTCCTTCTCGGCCAGAGTTCTGGGGTCGGCGGCTCCCCGGTAATGAGCGTTATTCAGTTCGAGGTTCATTCGGAAGTCGGCTCCGGGGTTTGCTTCACAGGCATTTTGGCAGGTGCCTTTCGACCGAAAAATTCGAGCTGGGGAGTAGGGGGGAACAATGGCCTTCGATGACCGCTTCGGTTTGGCGGGAAGACGCTTTTGGCCCTGGTTTCTTCCCCGGGCCC
>Ga0302319_10006484_pt1 | contig 23212 bp, 14 predicted proteins | sample Bog_T0_2_FD_203319 | JGI IMG/M metagenome (GOLD analysis project Ga0302319, IMG submission 203319) | Peat permafrost microbial communities from Stordalen Mire near Abisko, Sweden - Bog_T0_2 | ecosystem: Environmental > Terrestrial > Soil > Wetlands > Peat | place: Sweden: Abisko, Stordalen Mire...
CTGAGTGCCATTGTTAAGGTCTTAGCGGTTCTGTCAGGGAGAAATCGCCTCATCGCGGTTTCGAATGCGACAGCCTCGGCGTTCGTTGGGGATCTGCCGTCTTGGGCTCGCTCGCGAGCGCCACTGGAGGTTATTCACAACGGAACCGACACGACAATATTCAATACGAATCGGGACTGTGCCCCAGCATTTTTAGAGGAAATCGGCCTAAATGGGGCTCACTTCCGAATCGGAATTGTCGGCCAGATCACCGCAAGAAAAGGGCATTTAGAGGTCATACGAACTTTGGCCCCGCTTTTCAAAACAACTTTGCGGCATGGTCGGCTGTTAGTTGTTGGGGCAGCTATGTTCAACAACGACAAGGCGTATCTTGAACTGCTCAAAGCCGAAGCGGAAAGGCTCGGGATCACGGATCAGATTTTGTTTCTTGGACCGCGCCATATTCCGACCTTGATGAAGGCGCTTAACGTCTTAGTAGTGAATTCCTCCAATGAACCTTTCGGACTGGTACTTACAGAAGCTATGGCCAGCGGTACTCCAGTAGTGGCCGGTGCCGTAGACGGAATTCTAGAGATCGTCGAAGACAATGTTTCCGGTCTGTTGTTCCGGCTAGGAGACACGGAAACCTTAAGCAGCCATTTGTTGGCACTCGCCAGTGACGGCGATCTTTGCCGAAGATTGGCCGTGGCGGGTCGGGAACGAGTAGAGCAAGTTTTTAGCCAGCGTGCATTTCAAAGTAGGGTATTGAGGCACTATGCCAGTTATTCAGGTCGAATGCCCAATCCAACGGATTCCTTCGAGGCGTCTGCAGTCTGAAGCTTGTCAACCCTGAATCATGATCAATAATTTCGCCGTAAGACTGATCGCATCGTGTATTCTCCTTGGTTCGACGCTGGGAAGCGCGCAGAACAACGACACGCCCAGTTACAATCTGGCTGGCGGCGGGGACATCACTCGTTCGTATACTCTCGGAGCTGAAGACGTTCTTACGATCAAAGTGCTCAACGTCGTGGAGATGGGGGAACTTCCCTATGCGATCGATCTCAAGGGTAACTTAAATTTACCTATTATCGGGGCGGTGCGCGCTGCGGGTCTGACTGTCGATGAACTTCGACTGGTGCTAACTGACAAGTTCAAAGATTACGTGCGAGATCCGGGAGTGATGATCTCGGTGGCGGACTTTCGTAGCCAGCCCGTTTCCGTGCTCGGAGCAGTTGTGAATCCGGGCATCCATCAGATCCGTGGGCGGCGGACGCTCTATGAAGTAATTTCGGAAGCTGGTGGCTTGAAGCCCGACGCCGGAAACATAATCAAGATCACACGTCGTAAAGAATTTGGCGACGTTCCGCTACCTGATGCCATTACCGATTCCACAAAGCAATTCAGTATTGGTGAAGTGACGATCCGGTCGATCATGCAGGCGCAGAATCCCGCCGAAAATATAACCGTGAAACCCTTCGACGTGGTGACGGTGCCCAAGGCTGATTTAATCTACATCATTGGCGACGTAAAAAAGCCCGGCGGCTTTCCGCTGACAGAGAAGCCAACTGTATCTCTGCTGGAGGCTTTAGCGCTCGCTGAAGGCCTTGAAAGGACTGCCGGTCCGAAGAACTCAAAAATTCTTCGAATGACAACTGGAGCAACGGCAAGAACAGAAATACCGGTAGATGTGAGGAAGATATTAAGCGGTCAAGAAAGCGACGTTCCCCTCTATCCGAACGACATTCTCTTTATTCCGAATAGCGCAGCTAAGAGCGCTTCAGCCCGGGCCATTGAAGCACTAATTCAAGTTGGCACGGGAGTTATGATTTATTCGCGTTTTTAACGCGAAGATTTGGGTCATTTTCCCTATATATGGAGCAAAACTTTTCGCGACTTCCTTCGCAACCTTCGATGAGTCTTTCTCGACTGCCGCTGCGCACGTACACGGCATATCCGAGCCTGGCGGCCGAGCCCTTACCAACATCGGGTCTCGAGACCGAGAGCCTCTTTGACTATGTGCGAATACTCATCAGTAACTACAAAACTCTGGTGCTCGCCATGGTCATCGGGGTCTTGGCGGCGGTAGCTGTCACTGTGCCTGAGGCACCGGTCTATCGCGCCCGCACTACGCTTGAAATCCAAAGTCTCAACAACGAATTCCTCAACAATAAACAGGCCTCGCCGGGCGGAGATGACGCATCGCCTGCCAGTATTATTGCGGACATTCAAACCCAGATCAAGATCATCGATAGCGAATTCCTGGTTGATCGTGTGGTTGACCGGCTGAAACAAAATGGCAAACTCGCTTGCCTGACGAAAAACGGTGAACGCTCTTTGTTCGACTCACTCTTTCACAAATCGGCCAATATTCCGACCGATGCCGCGATAGCGCAATTCCGCGCCAATGCTTTCAAAAATCTCACGGTCAGTCAGATCAGTCAAACTCGCGTGATCGAGGTGCTGTTCAAAGCACCGAATCCAGCTCTAGCCGCGGACTTCGTAAACACCTTAGATTCCGAATACATCGAGTCTAATATCGAAGCGCGTTGGAAAATGAGTGAGCGCACAAGCCAGTGGCTAGGCCATCAACTGGATGATACGCGCGCAAAGCTCGAGCGCTCAGAACTGAATCTGCAAGACTATGCGCGGCGAGTGGGTTTAGTTTTTACAGCATCGGACGATATGGGCAAGGCTAATATCGCCGAAGAAAAACTAAGGGAATTGCAAAGTGCTGTTTCCCGGGCACAAGAAGTGCGTAGTGCGGCGCAGTCGCGGTATGAAACCGCGCAGGCTGCAACGCCCGATTCGCTTGCTGATGTATTAGATGACCAAACGCTTCGTGATTTGCAGCGCCAGCTCACTGACCTTCGCCGCCAACAGGCAGAAATGAATTCGCTTTTCACACCTAAATATGAAAAAGTGAAGCTCATCGAAGTACAGATCGCACCCCTGGAAGACGCGTTCAAGAAAGAGCGGGGTGCCGTGCTTGGCCGCATTCGGACGGATTACCGGACCGCTCTTCGTAACGAACAATTGCTTAAAGAGGATTACAAGACACAGGCGGCCGTCTTGTCTGACCAGGCCGACAAGTCAATTCAATACGGCATCCTGAAACGTGACGTCGAATCGAATCGACAGCTCTACGAATCAATGCTGCAACAGTTTAAGGCATCGAGCGTCGCGTCAGTTATGCGCGCCAGCAATATCCGGATCATCGATCCCGGTAAGATGCCGACGGGCCCTTATTCGCCAAACCTCATCATCAACGTGCTACTCGGCCTGATTGCAGGCTTGGTGTTTGGTGTCGCCTTCATCTTGATCCGCCGCAGTATCGACATGACGTTTCAACAGCCAGGTGATGTCAGCCTGTGGACGGGGTTGCCAGTACTGGGTGTTATTCCAGCCAAGTCCTTGAGCGTCGGCTACAAGAATGGACTCCTCGAAAAAGTTGGATTCCGTGCGACGCAGGCAACGACCGGCATCGTCGCCGAAGCGTTTCGCGCGGTACTCACTTCCATATTATTCTCAGGACAGAATGGCTCGGTTCCGCGAGTTCTTGTATTAACGAGCGCTAATCCCGCTGATGGAAAGACTACGGTAACCGTGAATCTCGCAGTTGCTTTAGCGGAGATAAGACTGAAAGTAGTAATCGTGGATGCCGACCTGCGAAAGCCACGTATTCACGAGGTGTTTGAAGTTCAGAACGAACGTGGGCTCAGTAATCTTCTCAACGCTCACACCATTGCGCCCGAAGCAGTCGGCAATCTGGTTCAGAGAACCAGCACGCCGGGCATACACGTTTTGCCTAGCGGCCCTCATGGCGACGCCAATCTCTTGCACTCGCCCCACCTCGATACGATCCTGACGGAACTGAAGAGCCAGTTTGATATGGTCTTGATCGATACGCCGCCGGCTTCCCAACTGCCGGATTCTAGAATTGTTGGTAAGTTCTCTGACGGGATTATCCTCGTCACCAGAGCAGGCAACACCACCCGCGAGGCGGCAGGCGCAGTCGTAAGAAGGTTTATGGAAGATCGCACGCTGTTACTGGGTGCGATTCTGAATGACTGGAAACCGGTTGGCCGCAGTCAGACCTTGCGCTATTACGAGCAATACACGTCGGCGCGGAGCACTTCCACAGCGGTTGTCAAAGCGTAAGGTTCAAGAGAAAAGAAATGTCAACAACGCAAGTGGCGCCCCCACCGATAAGCGCTGACACAATTGCCAACCACCGTACGATTGGCACAAATGCCCTATGGACGATCTTGGGCAGAGTGGCTCCGATGTTATTCGCAGTCGTCTTGACGCCGGCGTTAATTCATACGCTGGGTCCGGATCGGTGGGGCGTGTTCACGCTTGCGCTCAGCCTGGTCGGCATGTTTGGCATTTTTGATTTTGGAATTGGCCGCGCCATTACAAAAAACATCGCTGAAGCGATCGGATGCGGCACGGTGGGAGAACTTGCTTCACAGGTAAAGACTGGTTTGGTCGTTCTACTGGGATTCGGAATCGCGGGCAGCTTGGTAATGGCTGTCGGTATCGAGTTCTGGATTCGTACCAGTTTAAAGGTTCCTCCCGCGCTCGTTCCAGAAGCAAGATATTCGCTCTTAGTTCTGTGTCTTATCGTGCCGTGGATTGTCGTTGGTGGGGGCATGTGGGGCATCCTATCGGCCTTTCAACAGTCGAAGGCTGCCATGATCATCAGCATGCCTTTGACGGTGATGTACTATGCGGGTCCGCTTTTTGTCTACCGGCTCACACACTCTTTGGTGCAAGTAACAGCCTTAATGGTAATTCTGAGACTGGCAGCTACTGTATTCTTCTGGCAAAAATGTAAGCAATCGATGCCGGAGTTGGCTAAAGCCCGAGTGGACTTCTCAACTTTGGGCCCAGTCTTCGCACTCAGTGGCTGGATGACGATTTCAAACATACTCTGGCCGATCTTAGCTTACATCGATCGATTCACCATTGCTTCCTTAGTTTCAACAGCTGCTGTCGGCTACTATTCAACCGCCGGCGATCTGGTAACTCGCCTGTACTTAGTGCCGGCGGCGATCACAGGGTCGATCTTTCCTGCGATTGCCGCGCAAAAAGGCAAAGATCCCAAAAAAGCCTGTGAGTTGATCAGGCATGGCACCCTGAGTATCACAACGGTGATTTTTCCGATCTCAGCCATCCTCATGGTCTTTGGATCGCCACTGCTTGCGTGGTGGCTCGGCAAAGATGTTTCATCGCATATTGCCCCGCTTCTTCCCTGGTTCGCCTTGGGTCTGATCATGGCCGCTTCCGACACATTGATCACCGGAGTGATTGACAGTTTGGGATATCCGAAGGTAAATAGCCAGTTTTCCATTGCGGAGATCATTCTCTATGTGCCGTTCATGGCCGTGTGCGCCAAGTTTGCTGGATTACAAGGCGCGGCCATCGCATGGGCAGTGCGGGCGTTTTTCGATTTAGCCGTAAGGCTTTTCATGCTAACGCGCATTCTGCCCAGCATTCGTGAGTCTTTCCTTCAGATCTTTTTCTCTCCTGCGTTGGGTGCTCTTCTCGCAATGCTCTGTATGCTGCCCAACTCCATTTCTGCCAAGCTAGGCACTCTACTGCTGAGTGCGTTCGCCTACGTCTGGCTTCTCTGGACCTATCCGCTGTCAAATGAAGATCGCTCCAGGATTCAGAGCATAGTCATGCGACGCTTCGCTAAAGCTTAGTGACCGTTCCCGGTCGCCATCAGCTTGCCAATCAATAACCTGAAAGAGGACCTTCTACTTTGACTAACTGCTGCGTTTGTTTTACAACGAACAAGAACTATCTATTCCCCACGGTCGTCGCCGCCATCCAGGCACGGGCGAACAGTTCCCGCAATTTGGCGGACGTGGCTGTCTATTGCGTAGACACTCCGTCACGAGAGACGGACGACTTCGCAAAGGTCTGTGCGTCTGAAGGGATAGACTTTGCGTACGTTAAGCCTGAAGTAACGGAGCATTCGCACGTTGCCTTCAGCCGCCTGTTTCTCGATCGTTTTGTGCCGAAGCAATATTCACAGTTTTTGTACATCGATGGCGATACGCAGATCAAAGGCTCACTCGACCCGCTCATCACCGCGGAGGTGCCGGCCAATCGCTTCCTCGCTACCACAGACCCAGTTGCTTTCGAATACAACCGTGAAGGCAGGGCGCCGGAGAAATTCAAAGCCTATCTGAAGCGAATCGGTCTGCCGTCTACGAAAGAATATTTCAATTCCGGCGTCTTGCGCATCAATCGAACCGGATGGGCTGAAATCGGCGCCGAAGCTTATGCTTTCTGTCTGACCACGCCGAAAGGCGAGTTGAATTTCTGGGACCAAGATGGCTTGAACGTAGTCGCGTCCCGCTCGGGCGTCCGCTTGCCAATGTCGCTGAAATACAACTTCCCCGTGTTTCTACGTAACTGTCGAGTAGAGCAGCAGCTCAACCCAGTCATTTATCACTTCATGTCAAACCCGAAACCATGGCACGGCTCGTTTCCGCCATGGAATCGATCTGCCACGCTTCCGTATCGTGAGTTATGCCAGCGCTACCCATCCATGCGTGCACATCAGCCCGCGTTTAGCGCGTTCAAACGGGTGAAATACACACTGCAGCAGCGCGTTAAGCAATTAAACGAAACGATCAACTGGGGACTAACTTCACGCCGGGGTGAAGTGCTCTCTTATGAAGACATGTGCAGGCAACTGCCAACCCTATCTGCGTGAGAGCCAATGCCCTCGGGGCGCTTTCCAGATTTCCCATCAAACACCATAGATTAACGCTGCGCCAACACTGCTAGATGTCCTTCACTGTTTCCACAGTTCCGTTCTTGGCCTTGCTTGTAGTCCTATATTTTGTTGCGAAAAAGCAATGGTTTCCCGTTCTGTTGTTCACCAACATCTTCCAAGGCGCGGCGCTGGTCATTGTCGGAAGTGGAGCTTCAGGTGTTTCATTAGCGCCGTCTCAGGCCGCCTTACTCATGCTCTTGCTTCAGAAGGCGATGGCAAAGCCCAAAGACGTCGGCCCCCGGCTGGTAGCGCAGAAGAACGTAACGGCTGTGCTTCTGATGTATGGGGCGTATGCGATTTTGACAGCGATATTCTGTCCATTTTTCTTTCAGGGCATTCCCGTCAGCAATCCACGAAATGGAATGGGAGCCCCATTGAATTGGGGAATGTACAACGTAACTCAGAGCATTTACCTGCTCATTGGAATAACAGTGCAATGGCTCTGCGTACATAGATCTGACTTCGAAGAAATGAAGAAAGCCCTCGACTGGTATTTAGCGGGTGCGACCTTCGCGGCGTTTCTAGCCATTTATCAATCGGTAGCATTTAGTACGGGGCTTCCCTTCCCAAGTGATCTTCTGCACTCAAATACGCAATACGTGATATTCGAAGCCTACGAGATGAGCGGCTTTACGCGAGTAAATTCCACCTTTACTGAAGCAGCAGCAGCAGCCGGCTGTTTTGCGGCAGCACTCGGCTTGGTGATCTGGAGAGTTTTGTTTGTCGAGTTTAATGCCAAACTGCTGGTATCGTTAGTCGCGCTACTGACCGGCCTAATACTGACGCGCTCAAGCAGCGGATACCTCGGGCTCAGTTTTATCGTAGTCGCCGCAGCGGTTTTGTTTCTTAAAAAGGCTATCGTCAGCCGCCAGGTACAAATGTTCCGAACTGGCTTTGCCATCGTAGTTTTGCTTGTCAGCGTTTCCGTCTTCCTTCAGCCACAAGTGCGCACTGAGATCGGCTCTCTTCTGGACATGGTTCTGTTTACTAAGACACAATCGGCTTCTTACGTCGAACGCACTGCCTGGAATCAAGCGGCGCTCGCGGCTGGCTCTCAGACATGGTGGATCGGTGCTGGTTGGGGCAGCTTAAGAGCGTCCAGCCTTGTGGCGAACATTCTGGGAACGGTGGGCATCCCTGGATTGCTCTTGTTCATCACGTTTTGCGGATTGACTATTCGCTTAGCTAGTAAGGGTCCAGCCGACGCGAGCCAAATGCAGAAATCGGTAATGCTACCGATTTTTATATCTCTCATCGATTGTGTGCTGGCCGGTCCAGAAATGACCGACACTTCTATCTGGTTTTTCTTGGGAGTTGCGGCCTTTGTCAATTATCCGGCCCTCCGCAACAATACTGGCCGCGTTGTTCAGTATTTCAATACCAACCCGAAACATCCAAAGGAATTTGGCGTAGCGCTTTCTTGAATTTCATAAGCCCTTCATGGTTCAAGGCGTCTTCGGACCATCAACTGGTTAAGTCAGCTATCAGCTTAAGGGCACTCAGAAATTGTCGTCTAGGAGATTTTATGCCATCTATTACAGAAAACCAACAAGTCTGGGGAACCTCCCATGACTGGCCGCTTGCCGGAGATGAGTGGTCCGAAAGCTGGGGTTCAGCGCCAGCGCAGTGGTACGGGAGTTTACTGCCACGCATCTTCCCATTCTTAGGTGGAAGGATTCTAGAAATCGCACCGGGACATGGCCGCTGGACGCAATTTCTCCAAAACCATTGTTCCTCTCTCATCGGGATCGACTTAGCAGCGTCTTGTGTCGATTACTGCAACGACCGTTTTAGAGATAAGCCAAACCTTCAGTTTAAGACCAACGATGGCCTTAAACTGAGCGCGATTGACGATGGGTCGATCGACTTCATATTTTCGTTCGACTCTCTTGTTCATGCCGAAGCTGACGTGATCGCCAGTTATGTCACCGAATTCGCCCGAGTGTTACGAAAAGGCGGCGTCGCTTTTGTTCACCATTCAAATGGCGGCGGCGTCCCAGTTGCACTCACGTGGAACAAGGTCAAGAGACGCCTCAAGATTCCTACCTCTCACCACTGGCGCGCCTCGTCGATGAGCGCCAACAAGATGCGCACGTTTGTTGAGCGGGATGGCATGTCGATCCTTCTGCAGGAAATTGTTCCGTGGATTGGCGAAACGATGCTGATGGATTGCATCACGACCATCGTCAACACACCCGGACAAAAGGCCACGCTGCTAAAGAACTCCCGGTTCATGGAAGAAGCCGCCGCCATCAAGCGGATCTCTTCAATTCAAGGCTTCGCCAAAGCCTAAAGGCAAATCCGCACCATGAAACTTGCCGAGCATGCAACTTGGCTGGTTTACTTCTAAGACTATCGAAAGGGGGCACATTGGAACTGATTGACCAATATGAGGAAGTCGAAGTGGCCGAAGCCGGCAACAGCGGCGTCAGCAACCTACGAATCGCAATTGTCCATGAATGGATGACCACGGTGGCAGGATCGGAAAAAGTATTGCAACAGATGTTGTTGCTCTATCCAAATGCCGATCTTTTCGTCCTCGTGGATCACCTGCCGGCGAAAGATCGCGGCTTCCTGGAAGGGCGTACCATCCACACATCGTTTCTGCAGCACATTCCGTTTTCTGCATTTCTCTTCCGAAAGCTACTGTGGATTCTTCCGTCGGCCATTGAAAGTTTCGACTTATCCGGGTATGACCTCATTTTGTCTAGTTCCCACGCCGTGGCGAAAGGTGTCATTACCGGTCCTGACCAGCTTCACATTTGTTACTGCCACAGCCCTATCCGCTATGCGTGGGATTGCCAGCATCAATATCTGCGGCAAGCCGGTCTAAGTCGCGGACTTGCTTCGCTGTATGCCCGGGCCACCCTTCACTACCTGCGTTTATGGGATGTGAGAACGGCGCACGGAGTTGACCATTTTGTCGCGAATTCTAACTTTGTTAGTCGGCGTATTAAGAAGGTGTATCAGCGTGAATCACGAGTCATTCACCCGCCGGTTGATGTGGATTCATTTGGATTTGAGCCTCAGAAGGAAGATTACTACCTAACCGCGTCCCGCCTTGTGCCCTATAAGCGAATCGACCTCATCGTCGAAGCCTTTGCGCAAACGCCAGAAAGGAAGCTGTTAGTGGTCGGTTCCGGCCCCGAACTGCAGAATTGCAAGAAAGTTGCCGGGCCAAACGTTGAATTTCTTGGTTATCAAGATGATCAAAGTCTTCGCAAATTGATGCGGAAAGCCAAGGCCTTCGTTTTTGCCGCCGAAGAAGATTTCGGCATTATCGTAGTTGAAGCGCAAGCTTGCGGTACGCCCGTGATCTGCTTGGGCCGAGGCGGTGCGCTAGACAGCGTAGTCGAGAATCAGACTGGCGTATTTTTCAAAGAACAGACCGCGGCCGGCATCGTTGACGCTGTCAACCGGTTCGAACATTTGCCCGAACCGCTGAATCCATTCCAAATCCGCATGCACGCCGAGACCTTCTCATCGCAGCGCTTTCAGTCGTCTTTCTCTCGCCTGGTAGAAAAGCTCTGGAACGAACAAGCGCTTGAGCGTGCCGCCGAAAGACCAAAGCTTTCACCCCAGATGGTCATGAGAACATCCCTATGAATTTTGTATTCGCTCTAGACTCAAACATTGTTCAGCATCTGGCTGTAACTTTGCTCAGCTTGTTTGAAGCGCATAGCAATACTGACATTGAAGTGTTTTTTATGCTTATCGACGTGCCGGATTCGGACGTTCGCCAAATCGATACTCTATGTCGGCAATTTAGCCGGGTTAAAGCTCATTTCAAGCCATTTTCGATAGCTGATACCCATCGTTTCCCAATCAGCGGCCACGTCAGTATCGCAACGTATGCGCGCGTCTTCCTGACTGATGTATTGCCAGCCGAGTGGTCGAGAGTCATTTACCTCGATTGCGATCTGATTGTCCGCCGTAGCTTCGCTGCCATCTGGGATTGCAACATGGAAAACGTAGCGATAGCGGGCGTCCCGGAACCCGGCAAGTCGAGGCATGCTGAACTCGGCATACCCGAAGGTACACCCTATTTGAATGCTGGAGTGCTGCTCATCAACCTCACGTATTGGCGAGAGCATGACGTAAAAGGCCAACTGCTGTCGTACATCTGGACCTATCCAGAGAAACTTAAGTTTCACGATCAGGATGCGCTCAACGCGTGTCTCAATAAAAATGTCCTCCAACTTCCTTACTGTTGGAACGTAACTCATATCTTCTATCTGGGCCCTTATCAAAGCCTAGGCGGCATAATGGGCAGTCAACTTCTGAAGCTACAACGAGATCCCGCAGTCGTCCATTTCACTGGCCCCACTAAGCCTTGGATGTATATCATGACCCACCCTTTTCAAGAGGAGTATTGGACGTTGCTCAAGCGCACGCCATTCGGGCACGCCCAACGAGATCCCAGAACCCTACGCACCTTCGTTTTTCGAAACTTACGTTGGGTTTATCGCACCTCTAAAAGGTTTTCGTTTCTCGCCTATTCTTTTTTGGCGGAGTGGTCGTCCGGTAGACGGACGCAACTCGATCAAGGATAACTACATCTCTTTCTAATCCTATGCTTTGCAGTCAACCGAAAATGGCCACGATCAGCCGCTGGTCACTGCATGTGACATCAACCCTTTAGTGAAAACAACACATTCAGTTACTACATCTAAACGGATAACTCATATGCCCACAATTGAAGCTGTTCAGTATTCCATCGTCCCTGCTATTTCCAGAAGAAAGCCCGCGCCCACTTGGCCCACTTCTTTATGCATCTTCGCGGCCGATTTAATTACGCTTTCGATTGTTTATTGGATCGCCGTTCTTGGCCGCTATTGGATCAATCCTAACTACGCGCTCCAGTACTATCTGGGCTTGTATCCAATGATCGCCCTGTTTCTCGGCGCATTCTATATTCATAACCTCTACCCGGGTGTATTGCTGCACCCGGCGGAAGAGATGCGGCGCGTTTTCAAATGCATCTCTGTGGTTTTCCTATTAATCGCCCTAAGTACCTTTTTCGAACGGAACAGCAACTTCTACTCTCGCTCCATTTTCCTGCTTGTATGGGCGTGCGGTGCACCCTGCATCTTACTCGCAAGAGAGCTAACCCGGCGGAAATTAGCGAGTAAATCATGGTGGGGTATTCCTGCCGTCATTCTGGGCCATGGCGCTTGCGCCGATAGGGTTATTCAAACTCTCACAAAAAGGAATATTGGTCTTCGCTTGACGGGTTTGTTCTCGGATGATTTGTCTGATTTCTCTGAAGCGGGTCTGCCCCCAAAGCTAGGCAAGCTTTCTGATGCTCGCCAATTCGCCAAAATGCGGCATGCGGATTACGCGATTGTCGCAATGCCTGATAGGACTAATTCAGAAGTTCGCCACATCGTCCAGAACTATTGCCACGGCTTTAGCCACGTTCTTTTGGTTCCAGATCTGCCCGGCATCTGCAGTCTAGGTATCGCCGCCCATGAGATCGGCGGAGAGGTTGGCCTCGAACTCCCGCAGAGGCTTTGGCACGTTTGGGCGTGCGTGGCGAAACGCATTTTTGATGTCTTCGCTAGCACGATCTTTCTAATTTTAGCTTCGCCTTTGTTTCTGGCAGTAACCCTGGCCATCAAACTCACCTCCCGTGATCCTATCTTCTTTGGCCACTCCCGTTATGGACAAGACGGGGTCACGTTCAAAGCTCTCAAATTCAGAACGATGGCAAAAAATGCGGATCAGCTCCTGACCGCTTATCTGGCGGCACACCCAGAGCTGAATGAGGAATGGAAGCGAGACCACAAGTTGCGCAACGATCCGCGCATCACGTCGGTGGGCAAATTCCTTCGCCGCTACAGTTTGGACGAGTTGCCACAACTGGTCAACGTTCTCATGGGCCAGATGAGCTTAGTCGGGCCCCGCCCGATTGTCGAAAGCGAAATACACAAATACGGCGACGGATACGATCTCTATACTCGCGTGCCCCCTGGCATTACCGGTCTATGGCAGGTCTCCGGGCGCAATAAAACAACCTACGCCGAGCGCGTTGCGCTAGATGAATACTATGTTCGCAATTGGTCTATTTGGCTGGACGCATACATTTTAATAAAAACCATCAAAGCCGTTGTAACAGCCGACGGAGCTTATTAACTCGTGCTTTTCACTTTTTTCGGGTGCAGTTGAGGATGCGAGCGTGTTTCTGCCGCCTCCTCAGCCGCATTGCCTTGACGCAGCCCATATTTTAAACGTACGCAACCTTTTTAGTCTTGGATTTATTACCAAATGACTGCTCCTATTTGCCAGCCGCTGCAGCCTTCATCTCACAAAAGTGAGACAACCAACTCCACAAGTCGGCATGCTCAATATAGACCTGATGTTGACGGTCTGCGCGCAGTCGCCGTTCTCGGCGTGTTCGCTTTTCACGCCAACGTCTCCGCTCTATTAGGTGCATTCACCGGGGTTGACGTCTTTTTCGTTATTTCCGGGTGGCTCATCACTTCGCAAATTCTTTCCGGAGTTGCGGAAGGAACATTCACTATCAGTGGTTTTTATCGAAGACGTATTCTTCGAATTGTGCCAGCCCTGCTCGCCATGCTGCTAGTTGTCATGATTTGGGGCGGTTATCATCTTTACCCGGGCGAATTAATTCGTCTGGCCCAAGGCGTTGTTGCCACGGTATTTTCAGTATCAAACCTCTATCTCCGGAAGACCGTTGGCTATTTCGACGACAGCAGTGCGATTAATCCTCTTCTTCACACTTGGTCGCTAGGCGTCGAGGAGCAATTCTACATTGTTTTTCCGGCACTGATTATCGCGATTGCCCGTTGGTGGCCAAAACGGCGCAACTTCATACTCGTATCCTTGGCAATACTTTCATTTATAGTCAGCGTCAAATTAAGTCACTCCGATCTGAGTGGGGCGTTTTACCTTCCCCAATCTCGGGGCTGGGAATTACTGATTGGGAGTCTGCTGGCGATCGCTCCGGGACTAAACATCCGCGCCCGATGGGTGCGGGAACTCATTGCGTTATCAGGTTTGGGTGCTCTGCTTTTTACCTTTCATTTCTACAGCCGCCATACCCCATTTCCGGGCTACGCAGCGCTTCTTCCGTGCGTCGGGACTGCGTTTCTCATCTTGGCCGGCGGATCGGGTCGCTCAACAGTCACCTCTTTTCTGAGTGCTCGCCCGCTCGTCTTTATCGGCAAAATCTCTTATTCACTCTACCTCTGGCATTTACCCCTCATCGTCATGCAGCGGATTGATCGTTTTGTGAACACAGGGGTGTCTAAAACCCTCGATGGCGCCTTGGTCGTCCTACTCGCTTTTGTGATCGCCGTACTTTCGTGGGTTTTAATTGAGCAGCCATTCAGAAGCAAAACCGGCTTTTCGGTTTCCAATCGTGTGCGCGTTGCGTTTGCTCTGGGTGGAATGGCCGCCGCCTGTTTGGCCGGCCTCTGGCTAATTCGGGTGCAAGGCATACCGGATAGATTCTCGACACAGGAATTAAAAGCGGCGTCGTATCTTTCCTGGGATTCCGCTAACGCCTACCGCCGGGGCACATGTTTTCTGATGAATGACGCCGGCTTTTCCAGCTTCAACAAAGACATCTGCCTTGCCAGATCGCAGGATAAGAAGACTTACCTTCTAATCGGCGATAGCCATGCTGCCGACCTATACTCCGGCTTGAAGCTGGTTTATGGCAATGCTTACAACATTCTCCAAGCGAATGCCATCGGCTGTATGCCAATCCTAAGCGATCGCACCGGAACCTCGCCTTGCAATGAGATGAACCGCTACATTTTTGACGAATATTTGCCTACACATCCGGTCGATCTTTTGATCATCTCTGCAAGATGGGACGCCACCAACATTGAGCATCTCCGTGAAACTATCGAATGGACGACCGCTCGTGGTATCCGCACCGCGGTCGTCGGCCCAAGTGTCGAGTTCGACGCTCAACTGCCGCGCTTGCTCGCGGCATCCATCCACAGCAAGGAAACGTCAACTTTGCCTGCGCATGTGCTTGCGAAGTACGAAGTCCTTGATACCCAAATAGCGTCGATGGTCGCAAAGACTCAGGCCACCTATATCGACGCCTTTAAGACTATTTGTCCATCCCAATGTACCTACATGTCAAACGGCGAACCTATCATGTTCGACACGGCGCATTTGACGCAATCCGGCTCCGTATTCCTAGCTGCCAGTCTAAAAGAGTCCGGAAGGCTTATTTACTAATGCCTATTCTCTTATTACCCGAATCGGCCAGCAAAACGTTTTCCCTTATTCGATCGATCCTGGCGGGTAACGCCAGCAGCAACAACACTCGCAGTTTAATTCAACGGAGGTCTCTGTCAAGTGACAAAATCTGTTTATAATTCTGCCTTCTACTCCGCGTACGAAGGCGACTCAATTGGATCAGCCCGGGCTGTTTTGGCCATAGTTAATAACCTCCTCAGTCCCAAAAGCGTAGTCGACGTCGGGTGCGGTATTGGCACTTGGCTCAAAGTTTGGCGCGATCTCGGACTGGTGAATATCAAAGGAATTGACGGAGACTACGTTTCCCGTAAAGATCTCCTCATTCCAGCAGATCAGTTCTCACCCATGGATTTAACCTCGCCGATGAATCCAGGTAGCTCCTATGATCTAGTCCAATCCCTAGAGGTTGCCGAACATCTTCCTCAAGATTCAGCGGAAAGATTTGTTACGTTTCTGTGTAGCCTTGGCCCGGTCGTGCTTTTCAGCGCTGCTGTTCCCTACCAGGGAGGCACTGATCACATTAACGAACAGTGGCCCGAGTATTGGGCGGAGCTGTTCGCGAAACAAGGCTATGTGACCGTGGACGCCATTCGCGATGAGGTTTGGGACGATCCGAAGGTAGCTTACTACTACGCGCAGAATTCGCTGCTCTTTGTTAAAGCTGACACGATTGACCGTCTAAACCCGGCAATCAAACAGTACGTGGTTGCGCCTTCAAAGGCACTCTCGCGGGTACACCCAAGAAGATGGCAAGAAAGCTATGAAAAGCCGCTGAAGCTGGAGGATCTCATCAAAATGATCCCGAAGAGTACCGCTGACTTCACTTCTCGCTCATTTCGTAAACTGGGTACATGGCTCGGGTTGTCCCGTTCTACTTCTTCCAGAGCCAAGATACTTACCGAGTCCAGACAAACCAATGACTAAGACAACGGTCGTCATCTGCTCCGCCAATCGGCCAGAGATCTTGGAAGAGACAGTGGCAGATCTGTTCCTTCAAAGTGTGGGTCAAGTCAATATCTTGATTTCCGCGCCAGATCTGGAGAGCGTTCCTCTGAGTTTGCGATCAAACTCTCAAGTTGAGGTTATCGTGTCGGTCACTCGAGGGTTATGCTTTCAACGGAACGCCGCAGTCGCCAAGGTATCTACCCCCTATATGGCGTTCATCGACGACGACGTTGAGTTAGTCCCTAATTTTATCGAGGCTATGGAGGGGTTGTTCGATTCGGACTCCTCCGTCGTTCTCTCAACCGCTCACGTCATCGCAGACGGTGTAACGAGCCAGACGGGGATTGATCGTGGTCGAGCTCGCCAAATGCTGAGCAGTTTCAAGCCGACTCCAGCAGTCGACTATCACGAAGCCTATGGCTGCAATATGTTCGTCCGTACCGAAATAGCGAAAAAGACTCGCTTCGACGAGGCACTCCCGCTGTATGGCTGGTTGGAAGATCTTGATTTCTCGATTCGCTGCCAGAAGTTAGGACGCTTAGTCTTAAACAATCAAACTGGGTTGGTCCATATGGGAACGACGCGGGGAAGGACGTCCGATGTTCGGCTCGGCTATTCGCAGATTGCCAATCCGTACTACATTTGGAAGAAAACGTCTAAGCCCGGTATCGGATGGCTGATCTTCACTCAGTGGATCCGATATACCGGGGTTAATCTTACTTATTTCTTGTTGTTCTGGATCAAACGCCGCGGCGATAGAGTGGGCCGGCTCAGAGGGAATGCAAAAGCGCTTTTGGACTTGGTGCTTGGCAAAATGCATCCACGCAGAATACTAGCGCTCTAAAGACAACGTCAAAAAATCGGTTTTGGAAAAAAGCGGGTGAAACTTCACCCGCTTTTTTTATGTGCTTACGGCGTTACGGTCACGTTATCAAACGTCGAAGTAGCCAGCGTGCCATTGATTCCGCTTGCCTGGAGCAAGCCAATGTACACGGTGGACGGCATCGCTACCGTGATTGAACCCAGCGTCGTCCAAGTGATCCCGTCCGGTGAGACGGAACCCGTGAACGTATTTCCCGAACGACTGAGTTGTACCCAATATGGGGCAGTTCCTGGCGCGCCGGAAATTGTAGCCGGGTAACCCGTATCCGCTCGATATTGGAAGAGAGTCCCCCCGCCGTTCGGATACAAGGTGACATCGACAAAGGCACCGGTGTCGCCTAAGTTATCGCGGATAATCACGCCAGCGTGCGCGTAATGGTTTGAATTTGCCTGTGCGGTTACACGAGTGACGATACTGCAATCTCCACTGGCCAATTGATAAGCAAACTGGAAGCGATCGGGCACGTAATACGGACCGCTACCGGCGCCAGTGAGAGTGAAAATGCTATTCGCATAACTCGAACTTCCTGCTGCCAGTGTTGGCCCCACATCCTGGCTGAGCCAAGGTGCGGGAAGCGGCGCAACAGTGGGAGCCTGGGCCGTGGCGCTCGCTTCATTTGAGGGTCCAGAAACCCCTGAACCATTTACCGACTGCACCTCGTAATAATAGGTCGTCCCGACATCGACAGCATTATCCACATAAGATGTCGGGTTGATTCCAGTAACGAGTACAGCTTCACCGTTCGGCGACGTGCTCCGCAGGACGTTGTAGCTAACTGCACCCGGACTGGCCGCCCAAGCCAGAGTGATCTGGCCACCGGGGTCAGTGGCAGACAAGCCGGTCGGCGGAGCTGCAATGCCACCACCGGTTGAGCTTGTTACCGAAACATTGTCAAAAGTCGCCGTCGAAAGTGTGCCATCGATACCGCTGGCCTGCACTAGTCCGATGTAGACTGTTGATGGCATAGTGAGCGTCATTGAGCCTAACGGAGCCCAAGTGACGCCATCCGCCGAAACCGCGCTTGTGAAAATATTTCCGGCCCGCGTGATCCGCACCCAATACGGAGCCGTTCCACTACCGGCGAAGGAGCCTGGGCTGCCGCTATCTCCGCGATATTGGAAAAGAGCTCCGCCGTTTCCGGGGTACAGAATCGTATCCGCAAACCCGGAGTTATTGGCTAATCCGTCTCTAATCATGACGCCCGCTTCCGCATAGCGATTGGAATTCGCCTGCGTAGCCACCCGGGCGATGATGCTGCAGTCTCCGGTGACGGCTTGATAGGCGAATTGAAAGCGATCAGGCAGATAGAAAGCGCCGTTCCCTGCTCCGTTCAGAGTGAACGTACCAGCGGCATAAGTGGAACTTCCTGCTTTCCAGGTATTGCCTATGTCTTGATTCAGCCATGGAGATGGAAGCGGCCCGCTGCTAACAGCGGCCGCCGGGGTTGCGCTAGCCTCATTCGAGTTACCTGATGTACCAAATGCGTTGACGGCAGTGATTTCGTAGTAATATCTCGTCCCATTTGTGACAGCATTATCAGTGTAGGACGCCGAAGTAATCCCAGTAGTCAAGACCGTCTCGCTACCCGAAGAAGTGCCGCGCAAAACGTTGTACCCGTTGGCGCTTGAACTTGCGCGCCAAGCCAGCGTCACTTGAGCACTACCACCTATGGCGGACAAGCCTGTCGGTGCCGAAGGTGCTGCGCCGGCCGCGGTCGGCGTGGCACGAGCCTCGTTCGAGTTACCGGAGGTGCCGAAACCGTTGACGGCAGCGATCTCGTAGTAATAAGTCGTCCCATTGATGACAGCATTGTCTGTGTAGGACGCCGAACTAATCCCGGCGGCCAGCACCGTTTCGCTCCCTGATGAAGTGCCGCGCAGAACATTGTAGCCTGCGGCGCCGGAACTCGCGCTCCAGGCTAGCGTGACCTGAGCCGTGCCACCTGTGGCGGACAACCCTGCGGGCGCCGAAGGAGCAACGCCGGGGGCTGCCGGTGTTGCACTAACCTCATTCGACCGGCCTGACGTGCCAAATCCGTTTACGGCAACGATTTGGTAGTAATAGGTCGTCCCGTTCACGACTGCATTGTCGACGTAAGAGGCCGAGGCAAGTCCTGTAGTTAGCACTGTTTCGCTCCCTGCGGAGTTACCGCGCAAAACATTGTAGCTGGTAGCACCCGTGCTGCTTGTCCAAGCTAATCTCACCTGGGCGTTACCTGCCGTGGCAGATAAACCGGCCGGAACTGCGGGTGCTGTGCCGGTGGCCGTCGCAGTTGCGCTAACTTCAGCGGAAGCCGTCGAAATACCCGAACTATTAACGGCCTTCACTTCATAATAGTAGGTCCCGCTAGTTGCCGTCGTATCGGTGTATGAAGTTGACGCAACACCGGAAACCAATGCAGTCTCTCCACCGGACGTTGTCCCGCGCACGATATTGTAAGTTGTCGCGCCTGCGCTCGCAGTCCATGTTAAGGCGATCTGTCCGCTGCCCCCGACTGCCGACAAGCCTGTCGGCGCTGAAGGAACACTGCTACCCGTGTAGTTCGGGCTATTGGGACTGGCCCATACCGCTACGTATTGAACCTTGAGGTCCGTCGGATCCGGCGTAAGCAGCCAATTGTAGCCGGTACCGGTGGCATTGTTGTAATCTCCACCGCCCAAAGCTAGGTCAACCATTACAAGCAATGGCTGTTGGGCCGCAGGGAAAATCGGCGCCTGCCAAACCAGCTGACGGTCGAAATACCACGAGATACCGGTCGGTTCCACATCGACCCCATAAGTATGGTAGCTAGTAGTCATTCCCGACTCGCTGAAGAATCCACCGTCCTGCGTTGTTGCGGTACCATTCTCGCCCCAGTTGTGCCACGCTACTGAATATGCGTTGGGATTTCCAGTCGGTGTTTGATTCGCACCGGCCTGATAATTGCCGTACGATTCCATGATGTCGATTTCCGCCAGGTTCGGCAAACTGCTATTCGTGATATTGGGCGCGCTCAACAGCCAGAATGCGGGCCATGTATTGGGGCTCCCTGGCGTCCATAATGAGCATTCAAAATAGCCATATTTCTGCGCAAAACCAGCGCCGTTCGAGTCGAGCGAGGATAGCAAACCGCCGCTATATCCGCTGAACCAGTTGTGCGGGTCGTTGCCATCCTGCTGCACCCGAATGTCCAGGTATCCATTGCCGACGCCAAACGGCTGGTAGTTGGCCGTCGGGTTCTCAAACGTGAAGAAGTCCTGGTTCGTTGGCGTATGCGCGATCCAGGTTCCGCTTCCCATGGTGGACGCACTAACACCCAACTGAGAGAGACTCGTCATCGTCGTAAAATCTTGACTGAAGACCAATTGGTAATTCGATCCAAACGTGGGCGCTCCGGGAATTGCGACTGTGGCCGCAGGCCCGGTTGATGCACCGCTTGCTTCATTGGAAGCGCCAGAAGCACCAAGAGTATTAACAGCGCTTACCTGATAAAAATAAGTCACTCCGGAACTAACGGTGGCATCCGTATAGGCGGCCTCCGCAATTCCCGACGCCAGTATTGTCTCGCTGCCTGAAGATGTGCTGCGCAAAATGTTGTAGCTCGTGGCGCCGGAGCTGGCATTCCACGTTAACGCAACCTGTGCGTTTCCACCCGTAGCGGCCAAACCTGTCGGTGCGGCTGGAATTGCGCTCGCCAAATAGTTCGGACTATAAGGACTAGCCCACACTGCGACATATTGAACTTTGAGATCAGTTGGATTAGGCGTCAGCGCCCAATTGTAGCCAGTGCCGCCCGCATTGTTATAGTTGCCTCCGCCCAAGGCCAAGTTCACCATGGCAAGCAGAGGTTGTTGAGCAGCGGGAAAAATGGGTGCCTGCCAGACGAGCTGACGGTCGAAATACCAGCTGATACCATTTGGCTCAACATCAACGCCATAAGTGTGAAAACCCGTCGTTAATCCGGATTCATTCAAAAACAGTCCGTTCTGTGTAGTCGGATTGCCATTCTTTCCCCAATCATGCCAAGCCACCGAATACGAATTCGGATTGCCCGGCGGCATTTGGTTCGGTCCGGTTTGATAGTTCCCATACGCCTCCATCACGTCTATCTCCGCCATGAATGGCAAGTAACCGTTCGTTAGATTAGGCGAGCTAATGAGCCAAAATGCCGGCCACGTATTGGGCGTACCCGGAGTCCACGCGGAGCATTCGAAATATCCATACTTCTGCGCAAAACCTGCGCCGCTTGAATCCATAGAAGAAAGCAGACCGCCGCTAAAACCGTCAAACCAATTGTTCGGATCGTTGCCATCTTGCTGCACACGAATTGTGAGATAGCCGGCGCCAACGCCGAAGGGCTTATAGTTCGCCGTCGGGTTCTCGAAGGTAAAATAGTCCTGATTAGTAGGTGTGTGGGCTACCCAAGCTCCAGTACCTATCGTTGAGGCACTTACCCCTAACTGGGATAGCGTGCTCATCGCTGTGAAATCTTGGTTAAATACTAATTGATAGTTCGCCGCAAAAGACGGGGGTCCAGGCGTGGCGGCCTGAACGCCACCTACGCTCACACCCAGCGACACAGCCAGAAAAACATTGACTGATAGGAATTTTAGACGCATAAATATTTACTCTTTCTCGCGTGAGAATGGTTAAGGGTTATTCTTGAAAGCCAAAGAGATCAGCTTCTGCTAACTGCGTGCCACTTACGGTGGCAAATAACTGTTGGCAAAGCTAAGCTTTTGTAATTAGGTGATATTTAAACAGCGAGCCAGACAGCTCCAGCCCTGTTCAGTACACTCATGGAAAAAGGTTGAGGAAAAACAGACCTCAATTTGCGAAAAATTAAGTGAATTCTTTATCACGCAAACCGCAATAAGGATGTGCTGCACTCCGCCGCAAGTTCTCTATAAGAGAGCCGGGCAAAGAGATAGGAGTTGCCCCGATTTGGATCGGATTTTATCTTCTTGCATCGCGGAAACAACTCTTGTTGATCGCGATGTAAGTAGCATGCATCCACGCGCGCACTATCGGTGTCTTGGCTTCGGTTACTAGTGATACGAGATAGCAATACAAAAGTACAGCGGCGCTAATACCGGCGGAGTACAACAAGTGGCGCGCATCCGGCTGCCAGTGCTCGCGTGGAGTAAAAGCGGCTCGGATTAGAAATAAAGCTGGAAAATGCAGAATGTACAGACTATACGAGAAAGCGGCGCAAGACTTAACGCAATTAGATACTACTGAATTAATTGGTCTGTCGAGTTGCAGAGTCCAGTACAGAAGAAAAGCAAAAGAAATACCAATCGCCAAATCGTTACCGAAGGGGAGAGCGATGGCGAGCGCGAGAGTACAAACAGAAATAAAGAGCCAAGTTAGTGGTCCACGGCGCTCCTTGATCAGTGATACGACGCAGCCAAATAACCAAATAATGAAGCCGAGGGTCTGCTCTCGGAGTACAAAGAGGCAGGCGGCAGCTAGGAGGAGATAGTAAATGCGGCGTTTTCTGATGAGAAAAAGGACAAGGAGTGGAAACAAAACGTAATACCAAGCTTCGTTGAACAAACTCCAGAGGGGGGAGTTTGATCCGAAGACGGGTACCAAACGGGTTTGAAGGAAGAAAAGGTTGCCTACGAAGTCGAGAAAGGACCTCTGATAGATGGGTACATTGGGGCCGAGAGGCCGCAGTTCGGCGGAGTAGATTCCGGTGGCGTTAAACAGGTGAATTCCAATGGTGTCCCAGAGTGCGCCTAGGAGTAGACCAGGTAGTAAAACGGTGTAGAGGCGGGCGGCGCGATCAAGAGAATAATCGCGCCAGGAGAATCGCTTTTCGTGGACTTTGCGTAGCACGGATGATCCTATGAGGAAGCCGCTGAGGACGAAAAAGATCATCACGGATTGTCGGCCGAAGCGGGTGAGAAAGTAGAAAATACGCACGAAAACGTTTAAATGCTGGGGCTGGATATGGCTGTAATCGACGAAGAAGAATTGGCGGACGTGGGAGGAGAATACGGCGAGGGCGGCGAGCGCCCGGAAAAGGTCCAGGTATACAGAGGATGTCGCGCTGACGGGGCGCGGGGAAAGCATCAGTTTTTTTCGCCTATAAAAGAAGCTTCGGTGAGGGCTAATTTGAGGTCGGACTCGGTCATCATTTGGACTAGTGTTTTGAAACTCGTTTTGGGCTTCCAGTCTAATATTTTCAATGACTTAGAAGGATCGCCGAGAAGGTAATCCACCTCGGTTGGGCGGAAGTATTGGGGGTCAATTTCGACATACGTTTGCCAGTCTAAATCGACGTGGGAGAAAGATTCTTCGAGAAATTGACGCACAGAATAGGCCTCGCCGGTGGCGATAACGTAATCGTCGGGAGTTTCTTTCTGAAGCATTAGCCACAT
>Ga0302319_10006485_pt1 | contig 23211 bp, 15 predicted proteins | sample Bog_T0_2_FD_203319 | JGI IMG/M metagenome (GOLD analysis project Ga0302319, IMG submission 203319) | Peat permafrost microbial communities from Stordalen Mire near Abisko, Sweden - Bog_T0_2 | ecosystem: Environmental > Terrestrial > Soil > Wetlands > Peat | place: Sweden: Abisko, Stordalen Mire...
CTCGAATGTCCCCGGAAATATACTGGTGGATCGCGACGCCTTTTGGAATGACGGAAGCAATGTACGATCCTAAGGATGCGAGAAGTCGTGAAAGGTTCGAGGGACAGCAAGAACATCCAAACCACTCTTGTCGGCGGTGCTTTCCGCGGTCGAAAAGTGGATTTTGATAAAAGAAAGATTTCCCATCCAAGGCCATGCCGCTGAGTACGCCGTTGTAAAGGCTTTGCTCGATCTGATCGGCATAGCGGGCATCGCAATCCAGTTGAAGCATCCGATGGTTCCAGAAAATGAGGCCCACGCCTGCACAGGTTTCACAATAGGCGCCCTCATTGGGCAAGTCGTAGGCACCGGTAAACGCTTCGCCGTGTTTCGTTGAGCCGATTTGTCCCGTGATATACAGTCGAGTCTCGGCGATATTATCCCATAATCGCCGACAGGCATCGAAGAGACTAGGATCGCCAAGTTCCCGGGATAAGTCGGCCATGGCCGAGTACAAATAAACCGCGCGAACAGCATGCCCCACGGCTTCCGTTTGTTCGCGCACGGGAAGGTGAGCTTGAAAATACGCAGAATTACCTTCGTTTAGGCGGGTCCTGTCTGTTTCAGTTCCGAAGTAAATAGGCTTTTGGCCCCGCTCCTCGACGAAATAGGAAGCCAAATCGAGAAAACGCATGTGTCCTGTGGCCTGCCAGAGCCGTACCAGTGCTAATTCAATTTCCTCATGTCCGCAATAGCCCCGAATTTGACCATCGCCTCTTCCGAAAACGGAACCGATGTAATCGGCGAAGCGAACGGCCACATCCAGAAATTTACGGCTTCCCAGGGCCTGAAAGTGGGCCACGGCTGCCTCAATCAAATGGCCAGCGCAATAGAGCTCGTGGTTGTCGCGTAGATTCTTCCACCGCAGATGCGTGTCGATAATGGAATAGCGGGAGTTGAGATATCCGTCGGGCTGTTGTGCCGCAACGAAAAGATCGATCACGGCATCGAGGCGGGCCTGCAGTTCTGCATCGGCCTTGAGCGCCAGGCAATAGCTTGCCGCTTCGACCCATTTGGCCGTATCGGAATCCCAAAAATGATGAGGCTCAGGCTTTCCCGAATTAGGAGTCCACTCTAGACGCAAGGCATCAAGGCGTCCGCTTTCCTTTAGTTGACGATATTGAAAGGGAAGCGAGATCTCACGATTGACGCGCAATTTGGGGCTCCAAAAGGAATCGTTAATGACGACATCGGAAAAAGGAATCGGTTGGTTGGGCATGACTTCATATCTTGTGGTTTGTGGCGTTGATACCAACTGGACATTTCAACACAAAAACGAGACGATTCCGACCATGGAAGCCTTCCGAATCCCCGCTCCCGTTCTTAGGGTAGAGAATGGGGGTCTGTTCGTAAGCAAGCCCGGGGGCTCTCACTCCCGCAGACGTCTTTTGACCTACGAGTTGATTTTCGTTCGTTCCGGTATCCTGAGAATGAAAGAAAAGGATCGGCGCTGGGAAATAGGGAGTGGCGAAACCCTCGTGCTCGAGCCGGGTTATGTCCATGAAGGCATCGGTGAATACACGGCGGATTTGAGCTTTTATTGGATACATTTTCGAATTTCATCTCGATTGGGCCAAGGAAAGATAGCCATCCCGAAGCATGGAAAAATTCAACGACCGGAGAGAATGAGCGAGCTTTTTCATCGTTTCCTGGACGATCAAGAAACCGGAGCGCAAACGCCGGAAGAGGCCGCCGCTACCGTCATGGGAATGCTTCTCGAAGCGCGCCGACGGGGGGCGCCTCTTCGATCAGAAGGCTCGCGGAGTTTGGCGGGAAGAGTCCGAGCGCACATCGTCTCTCACTTCTCGGAGTCAATCAGCACGGCGCTAATAGCCGCCGACTTTAGGGTCAACTCCGACTATCTTGGTCGCGTCTTTAATTCTACGTACGGCATATCCATCGTGGAAGCCATCCATCAGGAAAGAATTCGAGAAGCCCGTGTCCTACTGCGGGAAAGTCCGCTTAACATTGAGGAAGTAGGACTATCGGTCGGATTTCAGGACGCCAGTCACTTTCGCCGACTCTTTCGACGTGCTCAAGGTATCTCGCCTCGAAGCTATAGGCAGCTTTATTCCCGACTCCATATCAATAGACGTTAAATAGTCGGCCTACCGCCAGCCAATAAACAAGCTTTGGTATTGAGCGTGACTCTGAAGATTACCTTTTTTGAAGATTCGCCCTAATCGCTGGAAATATTGTAACCATCCGCTCATCTGCACCGTCTGGCTTGCTTAATCCATCATTTTCCTGTCTCACGCCCATGGACAAGCGAACCATTCCAAAAATATCCTTAGTTTTCGTCACCACCCTTATGGTTATGGCGCTGCCTTTTTGCGCCTTGGGATCAACCGCATCTGGAACCATTAAACGCACGATCAGGGTCGGCGAATTGGATCGCGTCTATTACCTGCATGTGTCCGCCAATCTGCCGGAGAACAGGGCCTTGCCGTTGGTGCTTATGTTTCATGGTGGTGGCGGCACACCGGCTTACGCCGAGCGGGATACCAAGTTCAGCGAACTTGCCGACCGCGAGGGCTTTCTCGTGGCTTACCCCGAAGGCATAGGCAAAAGTTGGAACGATGGCCGTGGTATTCAGGACATTCCGGCGCAAGGCAAGAACATCGATGACCTCGGTTTTATCTCCGCCTTGATCGACAACGTGAGCAAGGACTACCCGGTTAATCGCAAAAATGATTGAAAAATGAGATTCATGCGAGTGAAAAGAATTTCTGGGCAGAGGTGGGTTTTGAAGTGTTGTTTATGCTGTAGCTCTGAACTTCAACCATTCTTCTTTGGTTAGTTCCCACACTTCGCGCTCGGTGTAGGCGGGATCAACATATTTGGCGGGTTCTGTCCGTAAGAGTCGTGCTCCGGTTTTTTCTTTGATCCGGCGTGAGCGGGTATTACCCAGTGCATTGGCAAATATTAGTTTTTCAAAGCCCAATTCATTGAAAGCGTAATCCATAACAGGGGTGACAGCTTCGGTCATGATGCCGCGTCCCCAGAATTTGTTTCCCAACCAGAAGCCTCGATTCTCAGGTGAGCCATCCCTCCATAAATCGACGCCTCCTATAATCTCCTCAGGGTTTGTCAGCAGAAAGATACCCCAAACCCATTTATTTTTGCCCTGTTGGGGGAGAATCCGTTTTTTAAAATAATCGACAACACCCCCTTCTGGATAGGGCCATGGAACTGTTGCACCGAGATGAGAGATTATCTCGTAATCCACGAAATGCTTTGTGTATGCGTCAGCGTCTTCCAGCCGGATTCCTTGTAAAAGTAGCCTATCAGTGTGAAATGTGGGTAATTGTGGCATCAATTAATGTTTTCCTTATGGAAGAGGGATGATTGATCTCGACGATCAGACGAACGAAAGGACAAATATTCCTGATCATTTAAGCCAATCGAAGACTACGATGACGAGGATAAAGTTGAGGAAAGTGAGGGTGCGAGAAAAAATTGTAACTATGCGCTCGTACACATCGTCTGGTCTAGCATGGGTCCCCATTTCTCATTTTTCAGACATCTAAAAAAATTCATATTCACCTTAATTTTTGGGATTTTGATCGCCATACTCGCTCCCCTGCCCATTCACGGTTCGAGTCCATCAGAGGGCGAAACCATCAAGCGGATGATCAGGGTCGGTGAATTGGATCGCGTCTATTACCTGCATGTGTCCGCCAATCTGCCGGAGAACAAGCCCTTGCCGTTGGTGCTCATGTTTCATGGTGGCGGTGGTACACCGGCTTACGCCGAGCGGGAAAGCAAGTTCAGCGAACTTGCCGACCACGAGGGCTTTCTCGTGGCTTATCCCGAAGGCATCGGCAAAAGTTGGAACGATGGCCGTGGTATTCAGGACATTCCGGCACAAGGCAAGAACATAGACGACCTCGGTTTTATCTCCGCCTTGATCGACGACGTGAGCAAGGACTACCCGGTTAATCGTAAAATGGTTTTTGCCACCGGCATGAGCAACGGCGCTATTTTCACTCATTACTTGGCCATGAACCTGTCCAACCGTATCGCCGCCATCGCCCCGGTCGCTGGCGGCATTGGCAAAGCTGTCGCCAATTCATTCAACCCGGCACAACCCGTCTCCGTCCTGATTATTCAGGCCACTACCGACCCCCTCGTCCCCTACAATGGTGGCGACGTAACTATTTTTGGTCTCAAGAAACACGCAGGCATCATCTCCACCGATGACACGATTCAAAAATGGGGCAAGTTCGATCATTGCAACCCTCAAGCCGTGATCGAAGATCTCCCCAATCGAGACCCAGACGATAGTTGCGTTGAAAAAAGATTCACTTTTGCCAACGGCTCCAACGGAACAGAAGTTATCCTCATCCAAATCATCGGCGGCGGTCACACCTGGCCCGATGGCATTCAATATCTTTCCAAGATACTCGTCGGTCCGGTTTGTCATGATTTCAACGCCAGCCAGTCTATCTGGCAATTCTTCAAGGCCCATCCCAAGCCCTAGAGCGTTTCGATTTTGTTTTCCTTGAGCCAGTCGCCGAGGGTGTAGGCGATGAACTCCCCCCTTTACAGGCTGCTGCTCAAAGCGTGATCGTGATTCGGATACCATCAATACGGAACCCGCCTTACCCAGTCGGCTGATAAATAGACCATCAAAACCGAAAAAATCTCGTCAACGAGAAGCCTTGAGTCAAAATCACGGAAAGCAACCCATCCATGCCTCAAACAGTTACTTCAGTTGGAAAATTCCCGATGAAACCGTTTTTGCTGATGGCGATGAGTTTACTGGGCATCCTGTTGAGTCTGGTCCCGGTCCCCCTATTGTCCCAAGAAGCAGTGCGACCCCCTTCAACTGCGCCTCCGCAACAAGAGGGAGGCAAAGTTGTGAACGGGTTGAGATTGACCCTTGCCTGGTTCCCGCCACAGAACGCGAGTGAGGAACCCAAAATAGTCGAGAACCGTCCAGAGATCCTGGACAAGTATGCTTACTACGGTACTCGGTTCAAGGTTCACCTGACGAATGTCGGCAAAGTCACACTCAAGATCGATAACTTAGTGTTGGTGGACGGGCTCTCAATCCGTCTGCAAGGCGAGGATGGCAATTTCGCGCCACAGAGTGAATGGGGTTCCAAACGAACATTGCTCCGCCAGTTTCTGTACTTGAAGCCGGGTGAAGCGGTTGAGGCAGAAGAATTGCACGTATGGGATCGGGTGAAGCGCCCTGCCAAAGCAGGCAAGTACCGTCTGTGGGGCGCAGCAACGACCGAACTCGAAGGCGCTGAGGCACTGAAGGACGACCCGAAGAAGGCCGATCTGCACGCGGTGGTCTGGAAGGGAACGTTGGACTCAAACCAATTGAAGATGCGGCTACCGGCCGCTCCGAAAGAGATTACGGACGCCAAGGCCGTCGAATCGCGTCAAAATTCGCGAATGAGAGCCTCGCGAAAATGACATTAAATGCAGCCGACGGAAGTATTCTGTCCTCGCCGAATGTCACTCCCGAAATGTGCGGCGGGATGGGGTATGAACATGACCTTCGGCAGTTCTATTTCGCTTTGCCAGCTAACTACGGGAAGCAGGTTCGCATCACGATGTTCTTCGATGGTTCGCACCCGTCAATCAAATTGGAGTAGACGATCTGATCACTGCCGCAATCAAACGGGGGCGATTCATTGCACTCTGCTTGTCTTGACGGTGTAGGGGCGGGGTTTCTAGGTTGCCTCTGTGCTTCGTGCGATAGCGCAAAGCCAGAGATTGAACGTATTCGGCTGAACTAGCACATAGTCCAGAAATTTCTTCCTGCTCCGCCGCCGGAGGATTATCGTGCCTCCTTCATGCAACCCGAGCGCTACGAAGTTTCACCCGCTGGTCGACACCGATTGTCGGGCACTCTTCAAAAGCGAGGATCAAGACTCGGAATGCCCACGTGGGGCGGATTCGTTTTTGGCGGTCTCTTTGTGGCTGTGGGCACCACGATCATGCTGATGGGCACGCATTTTCTTCCAGTGAATCGCGCGTCCGTGCATGCGCCTTTCTGGTTGTTGACGACATCCGGCATTTCCTTCGCTCTGGGTGGGTTCATGGTCTGGGGCATGGCGTGGAAACAATTTGCCGGCAATCGCTCCCGGCAGGATGCCGCGCGCCGGTATCCCAATGAGCCGGCATTGGCTGATTATCCCTGGCATCCCGACGGATTCGCCGTGTCCGAATGGATGGGCGCGGTCAAGGGGTTTGGCTGTGCGATCGGAATGACTGTTTTTCTTTCGACGTTCAACTGGTGGGCATTTGGCGCGGAGAGCCCTTGGATGGTCAAGGGTATCGTGGGTCTCTTCGACCTCATTACTCTATGGGTGTGGGTGCAGGCCGTGCTGCAACTGTTGCGGGGCTTCAAGTTTGGGCATTCACGGATTGAGTTCACTTCTTTTCCCTATCGGATACCGAAGCCGGTCGTCATTCGCTGGCAACCGAGCCGCGGCGTCGGCCGGATAAATCAAGGGACGTTCGTGCTTCGCTGCGTCGAGGAGTGGATGGAGAGTGAGGGTAGGGGTCAAAATCGAAAGACGACGGTGGTGCACGAGGAAATTTGGAGCGCCCAATGGATCATCAAGCAGCCGTGTACTATTTCGCCCAACGACCCCATGGAACTCCGGTACGAACTTCCGGCGGATGCGCTGCCGACACGGCTCTCCGCCGACAAGCCGCTGTTCTGGGAACTGGATGTCAAACTCAGTCTCCCCGGCCTGAGCTTCAACGAAACCTATCTCGTGCCGGTTTACGGCCTGACCTGATACCGAAGGTAAGAAAAGGGGATTGAACTACTCAACTAAAGGGTAATACTAGTGGCGGAGAATCGTGACTGCCAATACACCAAGCGTTGTTGACTGCTCCGGGGTGACCTCGATTTCTATGGTATCAATTGGCCTTTCTGGCTTTGGATTAATCCATTCCAGCGTGTAAAGATAGACGTAGCGCGAGATCGTTTCATTCCCTTCGCCTTCGTTGATAGGCGCCATCCGCGCGTGGGGAAAATTGCGTTGAGGCAAGTCCGGCCACCAGTCTTGGATGTTAGCTGTTGGAAAATCGGGCGTTTTGTTATCGGCTGGTGGTTGGCCAAGGGATACCAACGGCACTTTGTCGATCCGGCTTTTGCCGCGATAAAAGCTGTAAGTGGCGAATGATCTGAGGAATCGCGCATAGCCGCAACCGTGGAGAATGTAGATGGCTTTGGCTTTCGAGCCTACCGACAGGCGAAGATGCGTGGGTAGCACTTTGGCGTTTCCCCGGGTATTGACGTTGGAATGGAAGATGATTGCACCGCAGTCCGAGCGCGAGTTCCCGCCATTTACGTGGAAGGGAACGCCGTGGATCACATGTTCGCCAGGATCGAATTTTCTCAAGGGTAGATCGCCCAGCCAGCCGCGCCGGAAGTTCAGCGGTCGATTGACGTGCGGCCTCAAGTCCAATTGTTCAAAGCAGGACTTTTCCGTCCGTGCTGCCAGCGGATAAGGTCGCTCCAGCGCACTCCGGAGATTTCGCTCGAATTCGGCCGGATTCTTTTCCCGTCCTGGGGGCGGAAGAAGAGGAGTTGCTGCCGCCAAAAGAGCCCTTTTCTGGCGTGTGCAATTCGGCGAAGGAGCGGTGGAGCCTCTCAGAATCAATTCCGGATGAACACGGACGCTGCCTCCCGCCTTAGTAAGCCCCATTGCGTCTTTCCTGCGGGCTAGGCGCTGGATCATGCGAAAGGCCGTTTCGTGGATCAGGCTCGAGTCGGCGTTTGCCGCGCTGATGGCCGGCGTCATCGTGCAGAAGTTGCTTTGATCTTTCAGGAATATTATGGAAAAGTCCTTCGGGACAGATTTTTTCCGCTTAGCCAAGCCCTCAACGAGATGGGAGACGTTGAAAAGGCCTTCGGTGTAGACCACGAGGGATGTCACCTCCTTCCAATCTCCCGACAAACGATTGATAAGTTCCGCGATGTCTTCCCGCACCACCGATGGAGAAAACTCGATAATTCTTTTTAAAGAGGAGGGAAAATTAAATTGTCCACAGAGCAATTTCCACGCGTCCATGATCTCAGTCCCGGTTGGCGTTAAGCGAAGTGTCGAAACGAAAGCTAACTCCGTGTGCCCAAGTTCATTGAAGTGTTCAAAGATCAGCTTCAAGGCGAGGGGGTGGTCTGCCAGGACAGAAGGAAAGCCATTTCCCGCAGCTCCGGTGCAAATGATCGGGATTCCGTGATTCCACAATCGTGCGGTCGTCCTTTCCCAGGAATAATTTCCGTGTCCAAAGGGCGGCTCGAAGATAATTCCGGGTGTGGTGCTTGAGTCCAACTCATGGAGCATTGACACCGCTTCATCCCGGCCTTCCCATCGGTGAACGATCAGGCTGATCCCTAATTCCCTGGCCACCTTGCGAAAGCTTCGCAAGCTCATGGAATTGTAGTTTATCACAAGGTGGCACGAAATTAGGCCGTCTGTCATCTTGCTTGAGCCGCAGAAAAGTTTGTATCCCTCTCGAATGATCATCCCTTCGAAAATGAGATTGGCCATCGCCCGGTTGATGGAATAGTGCGGGAGCCCCAATTGCCGAGCCAGCGCGCGCTCGGAGGGAATGCGGGTCCCTACGCGCAGATTATTTGTCTTCATCCATTCACGGATGAGAGAATCCGCTTTTTGAACGAGAGAGCCGAAAGCCACGAGAAAAATGTTTTAACAATTCGCAGGACAACACGCAAGACGGGTATTGTGCGTCAAATGTCGACTTCCGTTCCACAACAGCCCGTCAGCTCCAGAATTCGGGGTGTTCTGAAGCTGTTCCGTGCGTAAGCCTTCGCGCCATCGCGAACGCTGAAAGATCAGGTCTGGCGGCGCGGCACTATACCGTCGTGCGGCGGCGCAGACGTTGAATACCCAGGAGCATTCCGAAGCCAGCGATAATCATCGCCCAAGTGCCCGGTTCCGGCACAACCTCAACTTCGATATCATCAACACCGCCTACCGTGTTGAGGAAGAGGTAGGAGTTTGCGTACCAAGACGGAGGCTGGCTTCCACCGAAGCTGAGGGTCAAGCCCTCGATGATGATGTGCCCCTGGCTATCGGTACCTCCGCTGGTGAGACCGCTGTAGAGCGAGTTGTTCAAGCCGCTGCCCGTGCCCGTGCCGGCAAAGAGCACATACGGCGTATTGGGCGCGATGATCGTGCTACCCTGGAGGTTCAATTGCAGCGTGACGCCGGTGCCAAACGTAACCCCGGTGGTGCCGACAATGAGTTCATTTCCGGAACCGCTAGCGCCGGTGCCACCATTGCCGAGCGAGGGCGCACCGCTTCCGCCGACCGACGCCGTGTTGAGATTGAAGGTTAGCGCGGTGTTCGTGATGCTCATGCCCGAAGTCGATTTCAGCGTCAAGTTTGAAGTTGTGCCGGTGTCGCCGCCGACCGCCTGGCCCACGTAGACTTTGGCCACACCGCTGCCACTGGTTCCACCGAGAGTGATCGAACCAGTGGTCGCGTTGATGATGCCGGTGCCCGCCAGTTCCGCACCGCGAGCTACACTCAACGCGCCGGCGCCCGTGGCCGAGTTGCCGGTATTGCTTACATACAGCGTGCTTGTGCCCGTCACGCTCGTCCCACCAGAGTAGGTGTTGCCGCTTGCGTTGGTCAGCGCCACGACGCCGGAGCCGGTGGTCGTCAGCATGTGCGCGCCGCTGATTTGGCCCCCCAAGGTCAGCGTGCTGGTCGAATCGGTTACCGTCCAGATCTGGTCATTGTCGAAAGCGACTGCCGTGTTGATGGTGTTGTTGCCGGCACCGGTGTTCACGGTGATGCCGTGGCCGAGGATGTTGCTGTTGGCCGTCGTCGCCTCAAGGGTCAGCGTGCCGGTGCCGTTGATCGTCATCCCGCTGTGGATGCCGCTGCCGGTACCGAACGTCACGCTGTTGATGTCCAGCGCGGTGTTCAGCGTCGCCGTCGAGACCGTCGTGTCCTGGTTCGCGTTGAAAAAGACGTTGGTCGTCGTGCCCAGCGCCGCGCCCACCGCCGTGCCCGAGGAAACGTCGGTGTTGAAGTTGGCAAACGTGCCGAGGCTGGCTCCGGCCCCGTTGAAGAACGCCGCGGTCGGTGTCGTGGCCAAGGCGGTGAAGGCCACGTCGAGGTACGTACCACTGCCGTCGATGCTGTAGGCCGCCGTGTAGTTGGTATTAGTCCCCGTCAGGCTTGTCGTAAAAGCCACCCCCGTCAGGCTCGGAGCTGTGCCGCTGAAGCCGATAAGTTGGTACTTGTTGACCGTGTCGAGCGATGTACCGGTTTCATTGAAATTAAACGTCAGCGCCGAGCCGATCGTCAACGTGCCGGCGTTCGAAATGAAGTCGTTGCCCGCAAAATTTGTGGCTGAGCTCGACAAATCGAAATCCAGGTTCGTTCCCGTGCCGAGAGTAAGACTGGCACCGGCTATCGTAAGAGTGCCTGCGCTGCCGAAATTGCCCAGCGCGCCGCTCGCGTTTGCGCCCGGAGCTATGTAGGCAACGTCGCCGCCTGCGGTCGCCGCAGTCGTAACGGCCCCGTTGATAAGGCCTGTGCCGCTCAGGGTCGCCGCCGCTGCCGACCCGTTGCCCACGATCACCTTGATGCCGCTCGTGAAGGTTCCCGTCAGTTTGAGATTGCCATTGGCGACCGTTGTTGTACCGGTGTAGCTACTTAGGTTGGACAACGTCTGCGTGCCCGTGCCAATTTTCACAAGGTTACCGGTGCCACCGCTAGTACCAGTGCCGACGATGGCACCCGCATAGGTGGTGTTGGTGTTATCGTTACCGACAGTGAGCGTCGCCCCATCCAGGAGAACCTGTCCATTATTATTCGCAGTAAATGCCCCCCCAGCCAACGAGCCGATGGTTTCGTTGAAACCTTCCAAATTCACCGTTGCTTGGTTACTAGTCCCTATCACGACTGAAGAACTTGAGCTAAAGGCGTTGGTTGCACCTGCAGCCAAGGTGTTGGAGTTGACGTTAGTCGAGCCCGAATAGGTGTTCGCGCCCTTAAGGGTGAGGATGGCGCCTTGTGCGTTTGAGGGAAGGTAAATTCCGCCTTGCCCGGAGATGACGCCTGCAATAGTCCCACTCCCCTCCAAAATTAGAGTGGAACCGCTGTTTAACAAAATATTGCGGTTCGCGTTCAGCGTAATATTCGAATCAAACAAGATGGTTCCTTGATCGCTTGCCGACACCGTGATGTTGGTTGTCGGGGAAGAGGGCACAGCCCCCAGATCGGAATCCGAATTGATTTCGAGGCCAACGCCTCCACTACCAGCCAGCCCCCCCACACCCTCCGTAGAGGAGAAAATCCAATTGCCGCTGTAAGTCGAAGTCGGGTTGCCAGCCACTTCCAAGTTCACTAATTTCGTTTCGGTGTTTTGCGCTGCGCCCGTGATGGTGATAGTGCCCGATCCGCTGATCCCGCCACTCAGGGCAAGTTTGATTCCGGTAATATTACCCGATCCAAAATTGATGCTGGTATTACTGGCAAAATTAACCGGGGCGGAAATAGTATCAGTAAGAGTAGTTTCAAGGTCGGTGACGTTGATTGCCGCACTCCCCGAGGCTACCTGCATCGTCAGGGTCCCGGAGGTACCGGCGGCGATGGTAACCCCGCCGCCTGTCTGATTAAAGCCCAACGTCCCCGTGGTGACGGCCCCGTTCAAACTGATAGTTTCAGCGCCAGTGTAAGCTCCGGTGAAGCTGCCCGTGGCACCGATGGCGTTGGGGGTGCTTGGCGACCAGTTCCCTGCACCCGACCAAGTATAAGCGCCTGCCGCAGTTTGGCCCCACGTCGAACCCGCCGCCATCGCAAGCGAAGGCGCCCACGCCACAAGGGCTAAAATGGCCACACATGCCCGAGCAGCCGAGAATCGTTTATTCATAAATGTTAGATGTGGTTTGGACTTCCGCCCTGACTTCATCAGGGAAATGATGGTTGGGTGATTCATTGGAATAGGGGATGTGGATTATTTGATAGAGTTAACAGCGCGGACATCTTCTTATCTCCGTGTCGACCAGAATACAGAAAGCCCATGCCTAATCAATTAACATTACGAATCAGAACTTACCATTTTGTGTGCTTTCAAAGCAGCGAATATTGAAAACCCCTGCCGTTAGTGGACGAAACCGCATTTTAGCAAGGGGATAGAGCCAGACGAAATACACCTCTGTACCCTCAGACCGATGCACATCCTCAGAGGCTACGGCTCAACGAAACTGACCAAGACGAACAGCGAGCGGTGTCAATGTCATGCTCCCCGTTTGTAGCGACCCACGAGCCTATCGAGGTACATCAACCCGCAACACGCCTAGCTCAGGGCAGCGGAGCGCTTCTTTCCACCAAGGCCGCTGCCGTGCGCGGCACGGTAGGCCAGCGGCCCGGTTCCGTACGCCTTTTTGAAAGCTCGGGTAAACGCAGACGGAGCCGAAAATCCGAGCTTAACCGCGATCAGGCCAATGTTGAGATTGCTCGTGCGGAGAAGTTTTGCCGCCTCGTCAATGCGGAGTTTCCGTAAAACGGCACCTGGAGGCCTATCCCATTGCCATTTGAGTTTGCGAGAAAGGTGTGACCTCGAAAACCCGAGCTGCTCGGCGAGTGATTTTACATTTCTTGCCCCCAAGCCGATCAAACGCGAGCTATGGGGAGATTCGTTCAAAATGGAGGATACCGAGCCGCAAGATTTTTGTGCGCATTCCCACCATGAGTTGAGAAAGCCGAAAGTATGCTGCGACCAAACATGGGGACTGCGATGCGGTTGCTTCTCGACGAGGCGAGCAATTTTCGTTGCCTGTTTGACCGCCGAACATTCAGGGGGAAGTGTATGGAACATGCCAAACTGGTGCACAATGAAATCGAACATCTCCAAGGCTGGCGCGCCAGTCACCTGAAAATTGATTACATGCCATGGAAGTCCGGCTCGATCTATCGAAAGCCGCCCCCGATCGGGACTTCGGTAGGCAAGGACGACCCCCGGCTCCAGCACGCGGCGTTGATCGCCGCAGCGATAAATTGCATAGCCAGAGAGCGTATATATCCAGCACCCTGCTGGATCAAGGGCGTCCAGCGCAAGAGAATGGTCGGGCCACCATTCGCGGTACACGTAGGCATTGGAAAAAAATGGACGGTAATAGGGGCCATCCCAATTGTCCGCCACCGGCTTTTTAGGTGGATCGGGCCGCGTGCCACTTTTACGATTCATAAAAAGATACGAGGAAAGTGGTAGACCTGTTGCGAGGATCTAAAATATCTCCGAACTAAAGCTACGACACTTAGATAATAGTTTCAAGACTAGCGTCGATCGATTTCTGGAATGTCGCGTCCCAGAGCTTCGTCCTGACGGCGATCTCTGCGAAATGCAGGAGGCGTCGGAAAAGTCCCCCTTAAAGGGTCGGCGTGAAAGTAGCTGGGCACGATTGGCGTTAAAATAAGGGGAAGTTCGGCTACTAGTGTTGCAATCGCATCGAATTTAAGCCTCGTTTCCAACGACTAAGAAACACATATCATATTCGGATATTTCAGAGGTAATCAGGTCCAATGTAAAGGCATCATTCCAAGTCAAGCTGTCGAGAAGCTAACCGGACTGCAAAAAAAGTCCCATTTTCGTCAAGTTCATCCCAAAACCGCGTTATCTTAACGCCATTCTAGCCCTGCACTTTAGTACCGGGTATCCGCCCAAGAGCGGGCCGAGTCCCGCAGGGACGTTTGAAATTACCTTTGGGAAAAGCGTTCAAGCGTCCCTATGAGATGCTCGCCTCCTCCTCTAATTTCCCGGCACTGAAGTGCCGGGCTACCTTCATCTCGTTACTCCGGAACGAACAGAATTCCGACTTTCGCAGAGGTCTCAGATGGGATGAAGTTGAAGGGAAACAGCGCATCCATTATCCCTCTGCACCAGGAGCACTAACGGCTGTACGGCGAGCCGATCGACTTCCCAATGGAGTTGGTTCAACCACACAGTCCGATGGCACATAATGTTAATAAATGCATGCAAATGTCCATTGTCGTTTTTTGTTTGGAAGTTATTCTGGCTACATGACGTGCTGCTTCGCACCTGCCAAGGTCCGACCCACCTTTTCGCAGCGAGCCTGCGGATGCTTGGCATTGCCCCACACCGTCAATCCCCCGCTAAGGGTTGGAAAAAAGGAGCACCGTGGGTTCACCTTGGTTGAATTACTGGTAGTGATAGCCATCATAACTATCTTGGGCGCGCTCGCGATTCCCTCGATTAACGCCGTCATGGGGGGGGCGCAATTGACGAGCGGTTCTCAAATGCTCAGCGATCAAATCAGTTTGGCAAGGCAAACAGCACTGTCTAGTAATCATGATGTTGAAGTGCGCTTTTACCAATTCGCCGACCCTAATATGCCGGGAGAACAGGCCAATTCGCCAAGCACAGGAAAGTATCGGGCAATGCAGGCTTTTGAGATGCTCGACTCGGGGACTGCCGTCCAATTGGGGAAGATTCAGCGCATCCCGTCTTCGATCATTATCGATTCCGGCGCGCAGCTTTCAACGCTGCTCAGCAGTTCCCAGCAGAAGACTTGGACTACAAGCGATCCGCAAGTCAGCCTTCCTGTCTTCGGCACGAGCTATAACTGCCGGGTTTTTCGATTTCATCCCGACGGTTCCACGAACCTTTCCCCTCCGACAAGTCAATGGTTTTTGACCCTACATAGCATCGGCAAGGGAGACGCGCTTGCACAGCCGCCGGCAAACTTTTTCACCATCCTGGTTTACGCAAGCAATGGACACGTCCAAAGTTTCCGCCCCTAGAAACCGGCCGCAGCATTTATGATCGCCCGCCCTGCACATATTCCGGATGGGCAGGCGAATCATTTAGGATTGCCGCCTTGTCGTGGAATAAAGCAAGCGGGATTTACCTTGGTTGAGATGACTCTCGCCATCGGCGTGCTCGCGCTCGCGATGATTCCCTTGGTGGGCTTGCTGCCCATGGGACTGAACGTTTTTCACCAGGCTATCGATTCGTCCGTTGAGTCGCAGATGGCACAACTCGTGACCAATGAAGCACAGCAGACCGACTTCAACACATTGATTGGAGCCAATACCACCCGCTTTCTGCAATCGACCACGCCCCGTTACTTCGACGCCCAAGGCAACGAACTGGCACAGTCCACCAACGCGATTTACCAAGTCCGCACCATACTTACGCCCCGCCCCCTAATGCCTTACAACCCGTCCTCGACTACACCGCTAGCCGCGACCAACGCCAACCTTTGCATCGTAACCGTTCAAATAGCGCGGAACCCTGGCAACGCCGCAATTGTAGCAGATCCCACCACGCTGTTCTGGAACAGCAACACCATCCCGATCGCCACCTACTCCGCCGTCATCTCCAATAATCAATGACCGGCGATTTTTGTTTTGCGCGATCTAAAGCCGGTTTCACTCTCCTTGAGCTCATGGTCACCATGGCCATCATGCTGTTGCTGGTGGTTGTACTGGCGGCGATAACAAATGCCACCCAGCGGACGTGGGCCTACACCACGGGAAAGGTTGAGCAGTTTCGAGGTGCACGCGAGGCATTCGAATCCATGACGCGCCGGTTGAGCCAGGCAACTCTGAACACTTATTGGGACTATCATTACCCGGCAGGCAGCACGCAGCCAGATCGTTACATGAGGCAATCCGAACTCCGCTTCATTTGCGGAAATCTCAACGCCATGACGTCAACCTCCACCTATACGAACTTTCCGTCGCAAGCCATTTTTTTTCAAGCGCCCCTAGGCTACGTGAATAATACGAGCTACTCGAACCTCTACAACCTTCTCAACACCTGGGGTTATTTTGTCGAATTCGGGAGTGACAAGGCTTGGTACCCAAGCTTCATTAGCAGTCTTCCCAATCCACCTCCCCAACGCTACCGGTTCCGGCTGATGGAAATGATGGAACCGTCCGAGAGTCTGACACTCTATAATTCCGAAGCCGCTGTCGGAAACGCCAACTATGTCAGCACGGATTGGTTTACAACACCGCTTGCATCCACTTCGGATGTTCAAGTTGTAACAGACAACATCATCGCCCTTGTCCTCCTCCCGAAACTTACTCCCGAAGAGGACTCTACCGGCACTACACTCAGCCCCAACTATTCGTACAACTCCGTTAAAACCGACGCCAATAATGACCCCATCGTCAGCGCCGCCACAGACTGGAAGAATCAGCTTCCGCCGGAGGTGCAGGTGACCATGGTCGCCGTTGACGAGGCTTCATATAAGCGCTTCCAGGGAAGTTCCACCACGATGCCGAATCTCTTGGTCGACTCCGGCGGGAACCCGCTCTTTCAACAGGCCGGCGACTTGGTCAACAGCTCGAACCCCGGTTATGCGCGGGATATCCAAGCGCTCCAGGCGACCTTGGTGAAAGACAAGCTCAACTATCGCGTCTTCTCGACCAATGTCAGCCTCAAGGCTGCCAAGTGGAGCCGTGATCAAACGAACTAAGATTCCCTCGTCCACGTGAAGACAAATCTCAATGCGCACAGGGCCACCCTGCTTAGTCCCGCCAAGCCCGGCGGTGCCGCCCTTATTATTGTGCTGGCTTTCCTGGTTCTCATCGCAGCACTGGTACTCGCTTTCTTTACCAGCGTCTCGACCGAACTCACCGGAGCGAAGCACTACGCCAGCGGATCAGATGCCAAGCAGTTGGCCGACTCCGCCGTGCAGGAGGTCATGGGCACTATCAAGCTCGCGACGTCGGGAACTACAACGGGTTCGTCCGTGGTCGCGTGGGCCTCTCAGCCCGGCATGATCCGCACTTTCGATTCCACCGGCAAATTGCTTTCCTGCTACAAGCTCTACTCGACCGACAACACGGTGGTGACGACAGAGACCGTGAATCCCGCCGCGGACTATGACCCCACCTGGGCGTCGAAGCCAGCATTGTTCACCGATCTCAATAGCCCGGTGGTCACGGGCACGGCCACACTTTTTCCAATCATTGACGGCAACGCAATGACGACGCTCACCAAAACTCCTTCGGGATCAACCACGCCTGCCTACTATGGGTACGACGCAAACGGCGACGGCCTGCCCGATGTCCAGGGCTTTTCGGTTAATCCCGCCCTGGTGAATTATACTCCCGGCAACCCCCTTTCTCCTACCAACACCCCGGTCCCCATGCCAGTGAAGTGGCTCTATATGTTGCAGGATGGAACACTGACGGCGCCCGACTCCACGAGCGGGACGGTTGCCACGTTTAATAACGCTCCCACGCCGCCTAGCCCTTCAAATCCGATCACCGGCAGAATTGCCTACTGGACCGACGACGACTCCTGCAAAGTAAATATTAACACGGCGTCTCAAGGAACCTATTCCGATACACCACGCTCTAATTCGACAGAGGATGTGACGTTAGCCGTCAACCAGCCGCTGAATCATGAGTTTCAGCGCTATCCAGGCCACCCCGCTACGACTTCGTTAAGCCCCGTGTTTTCAACCTGGTGGCAGGGCCTCTCTGCGGCACAGGTCACAGCCCTGAATGAGAAGATCTATGGCATCATCCCACGGGTGGCCGGCGGAGGATCCATGGGAGGAACAGTCGCGACCACCGGCACCAGCACTTCTTATACGCCCATCACCTTGGACACCGACCGACTCTATGCGTCGCTCGACGAATTGATGTTTACTCCGCTTCTGTCGGGTTTCACGCGCGTCACGCAGGGATTTACCGAAGCCCAGTTGCAACAAAGCCGCTTTTTCATCACTTCAAATAGCCGTTCTCCCGACGTGAATCTTTTCAACAAGCCGCGGGTTTGCATCTGGCCGGTTTCCGACATCAACGACTCGAACCATCGGACGGCCTTCGATCAGGTCTTCGCGTTCTGTTCCACCGTCAATACCCATCCCTTTTTCTTCCAGCGCGACAATCCTGACAGCCCTACGAATGACCTGCCTAATACGGTCGCAAACGACGATGCCCCCACGGGCGTGGAACGCAACCGGATGTTGCTCGACTACCTACACTATCTCAGCTCGCAACCGATCCCGGGATTTGGAGGAAACTTCCAGGCGAAATACAGCACGCCCACACTCAACGTTCCCGGCACGGGAACGGATTGCGATCAGATATTGACGGAAATATTCGACTACATCCGTTGTACAAACCTCTCGGATCCTAACTTAGCGAGCCCTAGCGTGCCTTTCACTTCCTCGGGGGCGAGCGCTGGGCAGGGACAGGTGGTGCCTATCCAGGATAATGTACGAGGAACCCGCGGCTTCGGTCGCTTTCCCACGGTCGACAAGGCGTTTTTCATGTTTATCGGCAATGCACAGAATCCAGCTCCGACCGCTGCACATATGTTCGTGCAGCCTACCGCTGGCGAAATGAATTACTACGATCCAAATGCCAACCCCACTGGCGTGGTGGGTACCAGCCCTACCGGCGCGGCGAGTTCCGGCAACCTTCGGGTACAAATGGGATTCTTTATGAATTTTTTCACACCCTCGCAAGGCCATATCTTTATCTATCCGAAATTCAAGGTTGAGGTTGATGGCTTGGATCAGTTCTCCTGGGGCCCCTTGCCCGCGCAAACCGGAACCATCACGATCCCCCCCTCGCGCAGCAACCCCGTCGGATACACTGTCATCAGAACAGCGTCGGCACCCACGCTACCGAGCACCGGGACCTTTACCACTACCCCCCCCAACAGCCTCTTCCAAACTTATTTGAGTAACAATGCATGGAGAGGGGGGAACCTGGGCTTTGCTTCTGAAATCATTGGCAAGGGAACCACGGGAGCGGGTGCCTATCCCTTCGTCACGTCCACGACAACTACGACTGGAACGGTATCCGGCGTCGTCACGGCCACGACAAGCGACATGAGTCCTACTGGAAACATTTATTTTAGCGGGGGAAATGTGACTATCAAAATCTACAATGCCGCCGGAGATACAGTGGTTCAAACATTGACGATGAACTTTCCTGCTTCTCCTGCAGGAGGGTTCCCTGTGCCGCTGCTTGCCCCCTCATCGACATTGGAAGGCACAACGATTGGCTCATCGGAAAACGGCACTATAGGCAATTTTCGTTCTTTCGTCGCCGGGACGACGACCATCGACTCGTCGCCTCCAGTTACAGCCACAGGCGGACGCCTGAATTCTTCCGGAATAGATTACGGCACCCAAGCAGCGCCCTGCTCTTGGATCATTGACAATGACGTGGTTCGATCCGTCGAGGCGGCGTCCGGGGATCCGCGCCTACAGACCGCACTCACGTCGGTCCCGAGCACCTATTTTGCGCCTAATATTAACTATTCTAACGCAGCGATGATGGCGCATAGCCTCCGTTCGGCTGCGAATCATGCCTACTATGGCGCAACCCTTGGCAAGCTAGTGCAGTTGGCGCTGAACCAGGACTCCCAGGCCAATGGCCTTTCATATTATAATACCGACGGCAAATATACCGGCACTGCCGGTAGCGATTGGTCTAGCTGGAATCCGGTTTTCGACTATGGCAATCCGGGTCATCCCTATCCTGCGCCGGCCTCTGACCCGGGAGTTTTGCTCGGCGGCTCGACCGGCACCACCAGCGTGCTGGGTGATTGGGATAACGGGTTCGGTAATACTCCCGATGGGCCTTATATCAATAAACCGGATGAGGGAGACGGAAATAGAATCTCCGAGACACAAGGTAAGCCTTATTTTGAAGGGCCAACTTCTCAGTATTCCCCGGAAACCACAACATTTTCGCCCAATCGTCAGATCCCCTCCGCCGTGAACTTTGGCTCATTGCCGACCGGAGTGTTTGCCAATAAACCCTGGCAGACTCTCTTGTTCCGTCCGCTGCCCATCGGCCACCCGGGATTAGGGACATCGACTGCAGGCGGAGGTGACGTGGGACCTCCCTATACCACGCCGCCGGATCACTTGTTCCTAGACCTCTTTAATATGCCCGTAGTCGAGCCATACGCCATCAGTGAGCCCCTTTCCACGGCCGGGCGTATTAATATGAACTACCAGATCGTGCCTTTCACCTATATCAATCGTGCCACTGGGATTTATGCCGTGATGAACGCGGAGAAGGTTATCGCCATTCCTGACAACCAGTCCTCAAACTACAAGGGAGGCAGCCTCACTTCGATCCGATTCCCCATCAATATGGACGAAACATTGAAAGGCTTTACCGCGCGATTCAACAACAATGACATCTTCCGCTCTGCCTCGGAAATCTGCAGCATCAGCCTGGTTCCCCAGGACACGGACCCCAATGCCACTTATGCAACCATGCCTGCGTATTGGTGGCGGACGGGCGCTTACACCTCTCCCGCGCAGCCTCACCGGCTTACGGGCGACAATAGCCGCGAGCGACCTTACGCCACGATTTATCCCCGCCTCACGACCAAGTCGAACACCTATACCGTCCATTTCCGCGTCCAGATCCTCAAGAAGGTCCCTGGCTCATCGGCGACAACGTGGACTGAAGCGCAGGACCAGGTGCTGAGCGAATTCCGCGGCTCCCAGACCATCGAGCGCTACGTCGATGCCTCAGATACCACCATCCCCGATTACGCCAACCCCTCCGTCTATAATTCCACCGATCCGACAATCAATCCGCCGATCGATCAGTTCTATAAGTTCCGGGTTCTGAACTCCAAGCAATTCGCCCCCTGAGTTCGCTATCTCGGCGGAAGATGTCAGACACATGAACGTGGAATTCACGTAGGCGAATGCAGATGGCCGACCAGCCCCGGCTGTACGGAACTCCGTACCCCTATGCCGAGTGCTCGTGGCTTAATGAGCCTGATGATGCTGCTGCCATAGAAAACTGGCACAGCCAGCCAGTAGATTATCGATGCGACAATTGTTTGAACATCTCGATTTGGTTTTTTTGAGATGAGTTGAATTTATTGCGATAACATCGCTCTACTAAAGTAAGCTCTGAGCGCAATAGGCAATTCAAAATAACCCCTCCTAATATGAACATTCAATCGAGCATGTCTTCCACTAAGGTCAATGCAACCATGGCACTCCCCTCCAGGTTTTACCTCTTTGGGGTAGTCGTATTGGTTCTCCTGACGACACTCACCGGGAAGGCGCAAACCACCCTCTATGACGTCACGGATGCTCAAGTGAGTAGTAGCGGGGTCACCAATCCGACTACGATCTGGTCCGGCTACTATGGCACCCCTCAGAATAGCATTTTCGTCTTCCAGATGCCAACGCTGGCGGCTGGCCAGCAATTTTCCGCGGCGAATCTCAGCCTTTACCTGGATGCGCCTTACGGCAGTCCCAGCTTCAACGAGGATGTCTACGGCTTGATCCCCTCTGCCGTGTCTGCCATCACCACCGCCGGTTACTTCACGGGAGCAGCCGACCCCAACTCGACGCGCGTTCAGCCCGCCTTTTATAATTCTTCCAGCAGCGCGGGTAGGAACACCTCGACTTCCACCGCCCTGGCCACCTATCTGAACAATGCTTACGACAATGGTGCAGGCGCAGGAAAGTATCTCTTTTTTCGCGTGAACCCTGCTGCCTCCGGAACGAATTATACCGGATATGTTAGTTATAGTGGAGCCGTCGGTTACGGCGCTTATTACTGGCCGGAGCTCTCGTATTCGACCTCCGCGATCGGATGGTCGACGGTACCGCTGGGCGGCGGCGGTTTCGTCATCGGTCTCGTCAGTGACGGCTCGGGTAACGACATTTACTGCCGGAGCGACGTGGGCGGTGCTTTTCGATGGGACCCCGCGAACGCGGTCTGGAACAGCATCACCGATCACATTGTTCCTGTCACCACTCCCGGAGTCGGCTCCCTCTCGGGCATCGTTTCACTCGCGGTCGACCCCAGCAACAGCAATCAGATTTATGTCGCAGCTGGCTCCAACGGCTCCAACAGCACCAGCCCCAACCCCAACCCCGACGGAATTTATTCGTCGAGCGATCATGGCAACACCTGGACGAAAATTAACCTCTCGACTTCCATCAATATGTTCGGCAACGGCACCTTCCGGCCCTTGGGCGAACGGCTGGCGGTTGACCCCAACAATTCGAATACCGTCTGGTTTGGCTCCAGCAACGCGGGCTTGTACAAGGGCACAAACAGCAGCGGAACCTGGACCTGGGCCCAAATTCCCAGCTCCTCTGTCCCCTTCGGTTCGGTCCCCAAGGGTGAAAACGCCGGCGTCCCTTTTGTCATCTGCGACAAAAATAACGGGAGCACCATTGTCTATGCCGGCGTCTATGATTCAGTGGGAGGCAGCGGTGGCGTCTATATGAACACCGGTGGCGGCTCGACCTGGAGCAAGGTGGGTGGGGCGGCGGCTCTGCCCACGCCACTGCGCGCCGCCCTCGCAACCGGAAACGGCACTCTCTATGTGTGTGCCGGCACCTCTGGCGCAGCCAAGATGGCGCGGGGCGGGGGGTTTTCACAGCTTTCGTCCCTCCCGACCGGGATCAACTACCAAGGCGTAACCACGGACAGCACCGGCACCATCGTCTATGTCGCGGAAGCCAATCTCTCTACCCAGCAGAACCGCATTTTTTATTCCGCCAATGGCGGCACGAGCTGGGCTGAGCAGTCCGGGAACATCGCCAATTCGTCCACCCGGGAAGAACCCGATGGCACGCTGAACGTGACCGGTTATTGGTTCGGCGATATCTCCTCCCTCCTGCTCAATCCGGCAAATTCGAACGAACTCTTCGCCGCCGACTTATTCGGCGCCTATTGGTCGCCGGACCCCGCGGATCTCGGCGGCACCCCCGGATGTTACTGGTACACGATCCAGAAAAACCAGGAGGAAACCGTCGTCGCCTCGCTCAAGAACGCACCCAGCGGCCCTAGGCTCGTCGCGGGATTGGGCGATGTCGGCGGCTTCATCTATAACAACATCACCCAGCGCCCCTACGGCTCCGCGGGATTCGCCCTGTCGAATCCGCTCGGGGGCAACAACGTCAGCTTCGATTTCTGCGAAGGCAACAATAATAACTGGGCAACGGCCTGGGACCAGACGGAGTACATCGGGACAGGTGCGACCTCCACGGATGGCGGTAACACGTGGATTCCGTTCGGCGGGATCGCCGTCCAGAAACTGACCAATACCAACTCCCCTGCAACGGCCACGTGGGACCTGAGCACCTACCTCGCGAAACAAAAAGCGGCTGGCACGAACACGGTCACGCTTGTCCTGGCCGCCTACAAGCCGGGCACCAGC
>Ga0302319_10006486_pt1 | contig 23210 bp, 18 predicted proteins | sample Bog_T0_2_FD_203319 | JGI IMG/M metagenome (GOLD analysis project Ga0302319, IMG submission 203319) | Peat permafrost microbial communities from Stordalen Mire near Abisko, Sweden - Bog_T0_2 | ecosystem: Environmental > Terrestrial > Soil > Wetlands > Peat | place: Sweden: Abisko, Stordalen Mire...
TTTCTGGGCGGCTGGCATTTGCCCTTCATCCCGGATGGCGCGGGAGTGGGCGGGCTGGATGCGCTGCACGTGTTCCCCGCGTGGATCTGGGGCTTGGTCAATATCGCGGTCTTCTTCGGCAAGGTCGCGGCGCTGCTCCTTTTCTTCATCTGGGTGCGCTGGACGCTGCCCCGTTTCCGCTATGACCAGCTCATGCGGCTCGGGTGGATTTTCTTCTTCGAGATCGCTCTCGTGAATGTCTTCATCACCGCGCTGATCGTGGCGTTTTTCCCGAAATAACATGGCCTACACCGTCACACGCCCCAAGCTTACCTTCTGGGAGAAGATGTACCTGCCCCAGGTCCTCGGCGGTCTCGCCATCACGCTGCGGCATTTCAAGAACATGATCACCGGCAAGACGAAGGTCGTCATGCAATATCCCGAGGAAAAATGGGACGCGAGCCTGCCGCCGTATTACCGTGGCGCACCGGCGCTGGTGAAGGATGAGAAAGGCCGGGAGCGGTGCGTCTCCTGCCAGTTGTGCGAGTTCATCTGCCCGCCGCGCGCGATCCGGATCCTGCCGGGCGAGATCCCCGCGGGAACGAAGTGGGCGAAGGTGGAGAAATTTCCGCTGGCGTTCGATATCGACATGACCCGCTGCATCTACTGCGGCATGTGCGAGGAGGTCTGCCCGGAGCAGGCGATCTTCCTGCGGAAGGATTACGCCATCACCGGCTTCAGCCGCGACCAGATGGTGCATGACAAGGCCAAATTGTACGAGATCGGCGGCACTCTCGAGGGGCTGGTCTTCAAGTGGAATCCTCTTAAGTAAATGGCCCCGCTTTTCTTCTGGTTCTTCTCAGCCCTGATGCTCGGCTTCGCCGTGGCCGTGGTGTTCAATCGCAACCCGGTTGCGAGCGCCCTCAGCCTCGTCGTCTCCTTTGTCGGGCTCGCAGCGCTGTTCATCCTGCTGGATGCCTACTTCCTCGGCGCGATCCAGGTGCTGGTGTACGCCGGCGCCGTCATGGTGCTTTTCCTGTTCATCATCATGCTGCTCGATCTCAAGGCCGAGGAGCGCCGCAAGCTCAACCTCGGCGTCATCGTCGGCGGCGTCATCGTCGGCTCGGCCTTCGTGGCCCAGCTTCTCGCGGTCATCGAGCAGGTCCCCTTCGCCAACCAGCCCTTCCCTCCCCTGCCGAACCGCCTCGAGGATGTCCAGAACGTCGGCCATCTCCTTTTCTCCGGCTATAATCTTCCCTTCCAGGTGGTGGGCGTCCTTCTCCTTGTCGCCACCATCGGCGTAGTCATCCTCAGCAAACGGGAACTCAAGTGATGGAACTCACCCTCGGCGATTACCTCCTGGTCAGCGGCCTGCTTTTCGCCATCGGCTTTGCCGGTGTCCTGCTCCGGCGCAATATCATCATCATCTTCATGTGCCTGGAGATGATGCTCAATGCCGCCAATCTCTCCCTCGTCGCATTCTCCCGTTTCCGCGTCGTGGATGGCCTGCCGAATTACAACGGGCAGATGCTCGTCTTTTTCATCATTACTGTCGCCGCAGCGGAGGTGGCCGTCGGCCTTGCCGTCATCGTGGCGCTCTACCGTTTGCGCGGCACCACCCACGTCGAGGATATCAGCAGCCTGAAGTTCTAGGTTATATGGCCCTGCCCTGGATCATCCTTCTCACCCCGCTGCTCAGCGCGGCGTTCATTACGCTCTTCACGCTGCGCATGCGCAGCCTTAGCGGCATGATCTCGGTCGCCGCCTGTCTCGTTTCCTTTATCGGCACCTGCTTCCTCATCTCGAAGCCCAACGGCACGGAGTTCGCGCAATATCATTGGCTCGATATCCCCGGATTCACGATCACCATCGGCTTCACCATCGATCAACTGTGCAAGGCCATGCTCTTCGTCGTCACAGGGATCGGTTCGCTCATCCATATTTATTCCCTCGGCTACATGGAGGAGGATGCCGGCAAGTCCCGCTACTTCGCCGGCCTGTCGCTCTTCATGTTCTCGATGCTCGGCATCGTCTTCGCGAACAACTTCGTGATGATGTTCATCTTCTGGGAACTGGTAGGTGCCAGCTCCTACATCCTCATCGGTCATTGGTACGACAAGCCCGCTCCGCCCGCCGCCGCGAACAAGGCCTTCATCACCAATCGCATCGGCGATTTCGGATTCCTGCTCGGCATCCTGATGCTCTGGGTCGCAACCGGCACCGTCTATTTTCCCGGCATCCAGGCCGCCGTGCCCACGCTCGCCCACAACCCCGGCTTTCTCACCGCTGCCACCCTCCTGGTCTTCTGCGGCGCGGTCGGCAAGTCCGCGCAATTCCCGCTGCACGTCTGGCTTCCGGACGCCATGGAAGGCCCTACGCCCGTCTCCGCCCTCATCCACGCCGCCACCATGGTCGCGGCCGGCGTTTACATGCTGAGCCGCGTTTTCTTCCTGGTGGCAGCCTCGCCGGACGCGCAAGTGGTCATCGCCTTCATCGGCATCACTACCGCCGTCGGATCGGCCCTCATTGCCACCCAGCAGAACGATATCAAGCGCATCCTGGCGTACTCCACCCTTTCCCAGCTCGGCTACATGGTTTGCGCCGTCGGCATGGCCGCGGATCAACAGGCGATGTATCACCTCTTCACCCACGCCTTCTTCAAGGCCCTCCTCTTCCTCGGCTCCGGCGCAGTCATCTACGGCACCCATCACGAGCAGGACATCTGGAAAATGGGCGGACTCAAGAACCGGCTACCGACCACATTCCTTACCTTCACGGTCGGCACCCTCGCCCTCACCGGTTGTCCCTTCCTCGCCGGTTTCTACAGCAAGGATGCCATCATCACCGCCGCGCAGGATGGCCACCACCCCTTCATCTTTGCCCTCGCCCTCGGCACCGCGTTTCTAACCTCTTTCTACATGTTCCGTCTCATGGTCGTGGTTTTCGGCGGCCATACCCGCTCCGAGCACGCCCGCGATGGCCATCAGCCCCCGGCGGTCATGACCATCCCCCTGGGCATCCTCTCTGTCTTTTCGCTCATTGCCGGTTACCGCTGGTTCGCCGGCCGGTTCCTCAGCCTCCCGGTCGAGGCCCATCTCAATATGGGCGTGATGACCCTCTCGATCATCGTCTTCCTCGCGGGCGCAGGCCTCGCATGGTTCGTGTACACTGGCAAGGACACGGATCCCATCGTGATCCCGCTGCTCGCCAATCGCTTCTACATCGATCAATTCTACCAGACCCTCATCGCCTGGACCCAGGATCTCGCGGCCTCCCTTACCGCGACCTTCGACCGCTGGATTCTCGATGGCGCAATCGTCCGCGGCCTCAGCAGCGTCGCATGGGTCACCGGCTTCGTCCTGCGCTTCCTGCAATTGGGCAACCTCCAGGCTTATTCCTTTCTCTTCGGCGCGGGCTCCGTGGTGCTGATCTATTACTTCCTCTTCAAATGAGCACAGTCCCACTCATAGGGCCTATAGGCCCCATAGGCCCTATTCTCCGGAGGTAACACGCGCCCATGCTCCTCCTCCTTATTCTCATCCCCATCCTGGCCGCCGCCGCCATCCTTATCGGCGCGCCCACGCGCGCGACGGCCACGGGCGCGGCATGGCTCAACCTGCTTCTCACCCTCGTGGCCCTCGCCGGCTATCATTCCAACCCCGGCGGCTACCAGGAAATATTCCGTGTCCCCATCCTGCCCGACTGGAACCTCCAGTTCCTCCTTGGCGTCGATGGTCTCAGCCTCGTGATGCTGCTCCTCACCGCTATCGTCACCGTCGCCGCCCTCTGGGTTGCGCCGCCGGTGCAGGGCAATGAACGCGCCTATTTCGCCTGTCTCCTCTTTATCTCCGCTGGCGCCACCGGGGCTTTCGCCTCGCTCGATCTCTTCTTCTTCTACGCTTTCCACGAACTCGCCCTTATCCCCACCTTCCTGCTCATCGGTATCTGGGGCTCCGGTGACCGCCAGGCTGCCGCGTGGAAAATCACCATCTACCTTGCAGTCGGCAGTTTCATCCTGCTTCTCGGTCTGCTCGGCCTTTACCTCAGCTTCCCGGTCGATCATCGCACCTTCGATATCACCGTCCTCCAGCAGCAGGCTGCGATGATCAATCCCGGCTCCGCCAATGCCATCTATCTCGCTCTGCTCCTCGGCTTTGGCATCCTGATCTCCCTCTTTCCCTTCCACACATGGGCGCCCGCCGCCTATGCCTCCGCGCCCGCTCCTGCCGCTATGATGCACGCCGGCGTGCTCAAGAAATTCGGCCTCTACGGCCTCCTCCGCGTTGCCCTGCCGCTGCTGCCAGGTCCGGCCCATCACTACGCCAATCTCCTGCTGGTTCTTCTCGTGGGGAATATCATCTACGCCGGCCTTGCCACCATCGGCCAGAAGCGCCTCGACCTCATGCTCGGTTACTCCAGCGTGATGCACATGGGTTACATCTTCCTCGGCATCGCCTCCTTCAATGTCATCGGCGCCACCGGTGCGGGCCTTCTCATGTTCGCCCATGGCCTGTCAATCGCGGCACTCTTCGCCATCGCCGGCCAGGTCCGCGAGCGCACCGGCACCCTCGCCTTTGCGGATCTCGGCGGCCTCGCAAAGCCCATGCCGCTGCTCGGGTTCATCTTCGGTCTCGCGGCATTTGCCGCCATCGGCCTCCCAGGGTTCGCCAATTTTCCATCCGAGATCATGGTCTTCTTCGGCGCGTTCCATAACGGCACCGCGTCGCCCTACAGCAATTACCAGATCGCCACCCTCCTTGCCCTCTGGGGCCTGGTTATCTCCGCGGTGTACATGCTCCGTGGCTATCGCGCCGTATTCCAGGGCGAGATCCCCGAGCGCTGGAGCGGCCTCAAGGACATCACCACCCTGCGCTGGCCGGTCGTTCTCCTGCTGGCCGTCCTTCTCCTCGCCGGGTTCGTCCCCGGGATGTTCGTTAATCTGATCCAACCCGTCGTCGCCGCATTCCTTACCCCTAAATAGATCGATGATGACGCCCGCGCCCGCTTTTCTCGAAGTCGCCGTCCTGGTCACCGGACTGTTCCTGCTCATTTACGAGTCCTTCGCCAATGACCGCGACAAGAGCTTCGTCGCCACCATGGGCATCGCCGGCCTCACGGTCGTTTTCATCGCCAGCTTCTTCGCCGCGCCCATCCCGACGATCACCACTCCCGTCACCGGCTTCCTCCAGTTCTATTCCGCCGACGCCAATGCCCTCTTCTTCAAGCGCATTGCCCTGGCCACGACTATCCTCGTCCTCGTCATCTCCCTCCAGTATCGCGACACCGTCCGCCGCTTCATCTTCGGCGCGCACTCCGATGCCGGTCTCGGCGAATTCTACGCCCTCCCCGTATTTACCTGCGCCGGCCTCATGTGGATGGCCTCCGCCGTCGATTTCGTGATGATCTTCGTCTCGCTCGAGCTCGTCACCATCTCCTTCTACATCCTCGTCGCTTACATGCGGCGCAGCGCCAATTCTCTCGAGGCCGGTGTCAAGTACCTCGTCCTCGGCGCACTCTCAACCGGCTTCTTCGTGTACGGCGTGACCTGGATTTTCGGTCTCACCGGCCAGACCAATCTCGCCCAGGTCGCCTTCGCCATGCGCCAACTTCCCAGCGCACAGGCCCCGCTCCTGTTCGGCTTCCTCCTCATCCTCATGGGCCTCGGTTTCAAGGTCGCCGCTGTCCCCTTCCAGTTCTGGGTGCCCGATGTTTACCAGGGCGCGCCCACCCCCATCACCGCTTTCCTCTCCGTCGGCTCAAAGGCCGCCGGCTTCATCGTCCTCATCCGCGTGGTCGAGACATTCCTCTCCGTTCCCGCATTGCACGACAAGGTCGTCGCCATCCTCTCCGTCATCGCCGGCCTTACCCTCATCTACGGCAACCTCGCCGCCATGCCGCAGAATAATCTCAAGCGTCTGCTCGCCTACTCGAGCATCGCCCACGCGGGCTACCTCCTGGTCGCCGTCGCCAGCCTCGACGGGGTCAATGCATCGAACGCCATCGGCTTCTACCTGGCCGGTTATCTCCTGATGACCCTCCTTTCCTTCCTCATCATCGTTGTTGTCGCGAACGCCACCGGCGGCGATGACATCGCCAACTTCAACGGTCTTGGCAAACGCGCTCCCGCCCTCGCCTTTGCCATGCTGGTCGCCATGCTCTCCCTCGCCGGCGTCCCCCTCACCGTCGGTTTCTTCGGCAAATTCTTCGTCTTCGCCGCCGCGATCGAGCAGGGCCACTACGTCCTCGCGATCCTCGCCATCATCACCGTGGGCGCCGGCTTCTACTATTACCTGAAAGTCGTCCGCGCCATGTACTGGCTCGACCCCGCCGGCGAAAGCGCCATTCCCGTCGGCCCCCTGGCCCACGTCACTATCATCGCCCTGGTGACCCTCATCTTCCTCTTCGGCATCTACCCCACCCCCATCATCCGCGCACTTCCCAGCGCACCCACCGAAGCCCTGGCGGCCGACCGGTGAGACAGCTCGGATCTCCTCTGCGCCTCTGCGCCTCTGCTTTAAAATCCCCGCCGCTCAGCTCTGCAATCCAAGCGCCTTCCGCATCTCCCCAGCCAGCCGTTCCGCATCCTGGCCGTCTTTGATGGAGGTGCCCGCGCGCGACATTTCCGCGCCATCAGCTCCAGTGACGACGATGTCATAATACGGGTCCTGGTTCGGTCCCACTCGCATGCAGATCGTGGTCTTGATTCCCGTGATTTCGTCGGCGGCAAACCTGCGTCGGCTTTTGATGCCAAATACGCTGGTTATTACCGCGAGGCTGTTTTGATCCACTTCGACCCGCTGAGAGGTCAGCATCGACTTCAAACCCATAAACAGGATGAAGAGTCCAACCAGTCCAAAGATGTAAACAATCACCGCCGATCCCCACGGTGACCCCGGTCCCCGGGCTTGGAGCCGATGGAAAACCACCCCAAATCCCATGAAGGCCGCGGACATAATGACAAAGAGCGGGAGCAGTCCGGCATTTCGAAACGCCGGAAAATAGAATTCCTTGCCGTTGCTGCCGTAAGGCTGAGTTCGCGCGCTCGAATCGCGCGGTTGCTCGATGGTCTCGTGCCGAACATGAACGACAGGATCAGCCGCTTTCGGGGAGGAAGCGTACCCGACCTCATAGACCGGAACCACGAAACGCTCCACGTACTTTACTCCCGGCGGGTCCGCCTTGGCCTCGAGTATCCAGTTAATGCCAGGCTTGCTTACGGGGGCGGGACAATCTGCGGGGATGGGGAATGAAATGGGGATCGTGGAGCTATTATCGATTTCCACGGTCGTATGCGCCTGCCAGAGGACCTTTACCTGGGTGGACTTAGGTCCGCGTGTAATGCTTTCGCAAAAGAGTCGAAGTTGCACGGGCTTCAGCGGACGGATTGCACTCCGCAATTGGATGGTTCCATCCAGCGTCCCGCCAACGACGCCGGGGATCGACGTCATCTCAAAAATGGATTCTCCGTAACGTGACCAGCGGCGTGTGGCTTGCACCGCCATCCCCATCGGAACGAGGCCGAAGGCGGGCAGCACGAGGAAAATCAACGAATAGTGGCCGGGCTCCCCAGCGGGAAATATGCGAAACACATTCACCGTAAAGATTCCGGTGACCAACAGCATGATCGCCGCCCCGATCCAAAGCTTTCCGATCCGCCCTTTCGTCGACGATGTGATCCGGCCAGCCGCCCAGTCCGGCCGAATGGTCCATGGCTCCGCCACGACGGAGGTCGAGTACTGGCCATTGATTGCCATCGGAGAATTCAACCGATAACGCCGATCTGCCGCGACACGCAACCAGAATACGAATCGGTTACCGGCTCCATTGAAACGTCCGCCTCCCCAGATGCCGGGCGTGCTCTTGTTTCTGGCCGTATCGCGGTTTGAACCGTCCCCAATCGACGACCGCATGGTGACCTAATCTGTGAAAATCTGTGGTTAAAAAGGAGCGCCGTCCACCCACGAACCCGCGCCTTACCTGATGCAATCCCTGCGCGCACCTACCTAATCGCTCAACTCCACATTCCAATACGCAACATCCACGAAATGCTTCCAGCTCTCGTGGTGATTCCCCCCGAACGTCAGGTGCAGAAACGGGCGCCAGCGCGGCCGCTCCGGCTTGCGCACCAGCCGCATCCCCGCCTCGTGCGGCAACCGGTTTCCCTTTCGCGTATTGCACGGGATGCACGAGCACACAATATTCTCCCACGTCGTCATCCCGCCCCGGTCCCTTGGGATCACGTGATCCAGGTTCAGCTCCTTCCGGTCGTAAACCTTCCCGCAATACTGGCAGGTATTCTTGTCCCTCTCGAAAACATTGTGCCGGGTGAACTTCACCTCCTTGGTCGGTAACCGGTCAAACATCAGCAGCACGATCACCCGCGGCATCCGGATCCGGAACGAGATCGTATGCACCATATCCGGCTCCGGTTCCCGCTGCGAAAACTCCCGCCAGCTCACGAAATCGTGCGTCATGAAGTTCTGATTCCCATCCTCATAGACCACTTGGGCGTGCCCCTGGCAAAGCAGTGTAAAGGCACGGCGGACGCTGCATACGTTGACCGCCTGCCACAGCCTGTTTAATACCAGTACTTGCCGGTCTAACATGGTGCGGGGAATGTGCGCGGAAGCTATCACTGGATATCCACCCTTGTCAACGGACGCGGAGCCGTCCGCGCAGACCTGCCTTAATGACACTCATAACTCTCAGCCTATAAGCTGATAACGATCCATTTCATTCACGTTACGGTGTCGTAACGCCATCGCGTCTGCCTTCCCGGTCCTCTTCTTGCTCCCTCTTGCAAATACCGACTTTGCCGTCACGTCGATTCCTCCATTCCCACAATTCTCCCTTTACATTGCCCAATATTGAGCAATATTCCCTCATGCAGTTTACTTTTCCGCACGGCGCCCCTCCAAACCCTTCGGTTCGACCCCTACCGCCGAAATTAAGGTGGATTAAGGTAAATTAAGGCAAAAAGGGTTCAGTTTTTTTCTTCCGGACGCCCAAAAACGGCGCTTAGGCACCGCTCGGCACCATCTGGTCAATGCCGGTCATCACTTCCTAAAAATCCCCACTTTCAAGTCCGCCCCTTTTCCCTCGCGTCGCACACCGAGATTCGTTGCACCCGTGCCCTTCATGGTCTAGATTCGCCGTCCTTCACTCCAAAAACCATCGATGCGGCGGGTTCTCATCATTTCTCTTTCGTTGATTGCGCTGGCCGTGGCCGTCCCTCAACGCGGCTTTCCCCAAGGTACGGATGGCTCTGATACGACGGCTGATTCCTCGGATCTCTTCCTCAACGCCTACATGGCCAACGAGGAGGGCGAGAAAGCTGAGAACGCCGGCGACACCGACAAGGCTCTTCAAAAATACCGTTACGCCGCCAGCCTGCTCGACCAGATCACCCACGACGATCCCAAGTGGCAGCCCATCGTCGTCGATTACCGCAAAAAAAAGGTCAGCGACAATATCGCTCACCTTGAGCAGACCATGGGCAGTGCCCCGGCCCCCAGCACCGGCCCCGAAGCCTCGTCCGTCCCCATCGATGGGGCGCTTCCCCAGAAGGAAGATAACAATCCGGCCCCCGATCTTTCCAATCCGGAGCCTCCCATGCCCGCTCCCCCTTCCGGGCCCGGAATCAGCCAGGATGTCCGCGACCAGATCACGGAGCTTGAAAATGATCTCCGCGATTCCCGCCAAAAGCTGAAGTCCGTCGAGACCGAGAAGGCAGCCCTCGCCGGCCGTCTCGATAACGCCCTCAAGCAGCTCGACCAGACCAAGGTTGACGAGACCGAGCTCAAGGGCCAGCTCAAGCAGGCTCAGGACGCCTACCAGAACTCCGTCTCCGATCACTCCCAGACTGCCGGCTCTTCCAGGCAGCTCCAGCAGCGGATCACCCAGCTCCAGGACGCCCTTCGCGACGCAGAGGCTGATCGCGACGCCGCCGACGAGCAGAATGCCGATTACGCGCGCCGCGCCACCAAGGCCCACCTCGCTACCCAGTCAATCGCCCAGCAGCGCGATGCCGCCATCGCCCACGGCAAGGATATCGAGACCAAGTTCGCCGATACCGCGAAGCTCGCCGCCAAGCTCGACGCCGCCAACAAACAGATCGCCTCCCTCACCAAGGACCGCGACGCTGCCACGCAAAAGGCCGATACGCTCGACAAGCAGCTCGCCTCCACTTCGAAACTCGCCGCCAAGCTCGCCGACGCCCAGAAGCAGATAGCCGCCCTCAAGGCCGGCCAGACCGAGACAAGGGCTCAGGCCAGCCAGGTGGCCGGCCAGCTCGCGGATGCGAAGAAACAGATCGAGCAGTTGACCTCGGATCGCGACAGCGCCCGCGAAAAAGTCACCATTCTTAATGGCAAACTGTCCGATGCACAGACTCAGATCGCGTCGGTCAAGGCCGAGCGCGACCAGATCGCCGCCCAGCGCGACCAGGCCCTTGCGGAACTCGACAAGGCACGTGCCGCCGAGAAGCAGGTCACCCAGCTCCTGGCCGACAATGCCTCGCTCTCCCAGAAGCTTGCGGCCGACGAGACCACCATCAAGAACTTCAAGTCCGGCTCCCCCGAGAAGGACAAGGAAATCGCCGACCTTCGCAAACAGGTTACCGATACGCAGGCCCTCCTCGCTGCCACCCAGAAGGAACGCGACAACGCCCAGTCCTCCCTCAACGACCTGCAGCAGCAGTACGACAGCGCCACCACCGAGCTGACCGAGCTCAAGGCCAACAACAATGTTGGCGACTCCGAGAAGAAGACCCTCACCGACGAGAATAGCCTCCTGCGCGGCATCGTCACCCGCGAACTGAAGGCGCAGGCCCGCCGCGATGAGTCCCGGCGCGCAGTGCTCGACGAGCTCTCCCAGCTCAAGGTCCAGTCCCAGACCCTTCTGACCGAGATCAATTACCTGGGCGAGCCGGTCGTGACCCTCACAGACAAGGAAAAGGCCCTTTTCAAGGATCCTTCCCTCGATATCCCCGATGCCGATGACAGCAGCATGTCGATCTCCATTGCCGCGGCGAAGCCCACCCCCCCGGACGCGCCCGCCGCCACTCCCTCTCCTGCTCCCGAAACCGCCGCCCTCGCCGATAATTCGGCGCAGCCGCCCACCACGCCCTCCGCCCCCCCGACCGATAACTCAGTTACCTCGGTCGCCCCTGTCACTCCGGAGAACACCCCGTCTGTCGCACCGACTGGTTTACCGGCACCGGATAACGCCCTCATCCCCTCCAATTCCCTGCCGAGCCCCACTCCCGCCCAACTCGCCAGCCGTACCGCCCCAGGCGCGGTGGAAGGCTCGTTGCCCACCGCTCTTCCGACAAGCACCCCCGCCACAACCGAATCCACCGCCCCCGGTTCCTTAACGCCCGGCGGTTCCTCCACTTCCAATGCCGCCAATCCAATGGTGCCGCCTGACTTGATGGACGATGCCAAGGCCGCCAAGGATGCGTTTGAACGGGCCGAATACCGCGATGCAGAGAAAATTTACGAGAAGATGCTCACCGCGGCCCCCAACAATGTTTACATCCTCTCGAACCTCGGGGTCGTTTACTTCCGCAACGAGAAATGGAAACAGGCCGAGGAATCCCTCAAGAAAGCCATCGCCGTTGCCCCCGAGGACACTTTCTCCCATTGCACCCTGGGCATCGTTTACTACCAGGAGAAGCGTTACGACGACGCGATCAACTCCCTAACCCGCGCCCTCGCCATCAATCCTAAGTATGCCGTCGCCCATAATTACCTCGGCATCACCGCCAGCCAGAAGGGCTGGGGCGAAGCCGCAATCAAGGAACTTGAGACCGCCATCGATCTCGACCCGACCTACGGCGACGCCTGCTTCAACCTCGCCGTCGTTTACGCCATGCAGCAGCCCCCGAACAAGGACATGGCCCGCAAATATTATGAGCGCGCCATCCAGGACGGCGCCGAGCCCGACCCCGGCCTTGAGCAGCTTGTAAAATAGTTCGACGCCTTTCTGCGCCTCCGCGCCATTTTCGCTTGCGGCCCCACGGCACTTGCTGCTCTTTATCCCCCGTGGCTACTCCCAACCACTGGCTGGTAAAGCAAGAGCCGAGCGCCTACTCTTGGGAACGCTTCGTCAAGGATGGCGGCACTTCATGGACCGGCGTCCGCAACTTCCAGGCCCGGAACAACCTCAAGGCGATGCGAAAGGGCGACCGCGTCCTCTACTACCACAGCGTCACCGCCAAGGCCGTCGTCGGCGTCGCTGCTGTCACACGCCCCGCCTATCCCGATCCCACCGCCACGAGCGGGGACTGGGTCTGCGTCGATCTCAAGCCCGTCAAGCCGCTCGCCCTCCCAGTCACCATCGAGCAGATCAAGAAATCGCCGGACCTTGAGGACATCCCGCTCATCAAGCACACCCGCCTCTCCGTCGTCCCGCTGACCGAGGAGCAATATGACACGATTCTGAGCATCGCCTGCGGCCAGTGAGGTGTTCAGGAGCGTATCTTCCAGCAACCGAGTACACTAAGGAGGGGAAGCCAGGCGCTTCCCCTTTTCCATTTTAGCCCATGCCCGCCCTCACTGTTTTTGAATCGATCCTCGCCCATCTCCGGCAGCCCGAGTACATCCACGTCCTCCTCAATCCACTACCTATCTACGGGATCGCCCTAGGCATCATCGCGCTCATCGTCGCCATGGTGCTGAAGAGCAGGCAGGCCCAAATCACGGCCCTCATCATCCTCTTCATCGGCGCTGGATCCACGATCCCCGTGGTCCACTACGGCGATGCGGGCTACGACACGGTCGATTCCCAGATGTCCAGCGACCAGGCCGATGCTTGGCTCGACGCCCACGGCCAACGCGCCCTGCGGGCCATGCCCGCCTTCTACGCGCTGATCGCCCTGACCCTGATCGCCCTCGGCGTTCCCTTTAAATGGCCCAAGGCCGCCCTCATTCTCAATTCCCTGGCCCTCGCGCTGGCCATCTTCGATTTCACCCTGGCCGGCTGGATCGGCTATGCCGGGGGCCAGGCGATGCATTCGGAGTTTCGGGCGGGGATGCCGCCGGAACCTGTCGGGGGTTATGACAAGATGCGTTGAAAGCGGACAGATCCACGGCGAAATGGATTCTTTCCCCAGCCCCGCAAATCGCTACTCTCTGCCGAATTCCATCAAATATCCGTGACTCTCCTGGACCGCATCCCACCCCTGAAGAACGGCCTGCAGCACCTCAGCAGCATCCTCTGGCTGCTGATCACTACAGTCCAGGAAACAGCGGAGAACGTCGCCCTGGGCCGGCCCCCTTTCCGGCTCTCGAGCTTCTTCCAGGAGACGGACCGTGCGGGCGTCGGCTCGCTGCCGCTGGTCTCGCTGGTCTCCTTCTTCCTGGGGCTGACCATGGCGCTGCTGACTGGTTACCAGCTTCGTAGCTTCGGCACCGAGCGTCTGGTTCCGGGGCTGGTGGCGGTAGGGTTTACACGTGAACTCGGGCCGCTGCTCACCGGGATCATGCTTGCGGCGCGCATCGGCGCGGCGTACACGGCGGAGCTTGGGACGATGACGGTGGCCGAGGAGGTGGAGGCGATTGAGGCGATGGGGATCGGGCCGTTGCGATTCCTCGTTTCACCCCGGATTCTCGCCGTGGTCTTGCTCACACCATGCCTCGTGGTGGTCGCGAATATCGCGGCGCTCATCGGCGCGCTGATCGTCTCGCGCTGGCAGTTGAACATTTCCCCGGACTACTTCTTCCAGCTCGTCAGCGAATCACTCCAGAACCGCGATATCATCGCCGGCATCGTCAAAAGCCTGCTCTTCGGCCTGATCATCAGCCTCGTCTCCTGTTACAAGGGCCTCACCGTCCGCGGCGGCGCGGCGGGCGTCGGCGTCGCGACCACCTCGAGCGTCGTGACCGCCATCACCGTGGTCATAGGGGTGGATACCCTGGCCAATATCATCCTGGTGGCCCTCTATGACTGACGCCCCCCAGCCGCGGCAAGCTCCGCCCGCCGCAAAGGCAGCCACCCCGGTCGTCGAAATGAGCCATGTCAAGCTGGCCTTCGACAAAAAGGTCATCCTCAAGGACCTCAATCTCCGAGTGGCTCCCCGGGAGCGCCTCGTCATCATGGGCCAGAGTGGCGGCGGCAAATCCACAACGCTCCGGCTCATCCTCGGCATCCTGCATCCCTCCGGCGGCAGCGTGAAATTCAACGGCGAGGAAGTGACCCAGATGACCCGCCCCCGGCTGAACAGGATGCGTCAGCGAATCGGGATGGTCTATCAATACTCCGCCCTCATCTCCTCCCTTTCCGTCCGCGATAACCTGGCGCTCCCGCTGGAGGAACTCACCAACAAATCGCAAAAGGATATCGACGCCATCGTCGAAGAAAAACTCACCCTCGTCGGCATGGAGGACACCCGCGAGTACATGCCCTCCCAGCTCTCCGGCGGAATGAAAAAGCGCATCGGCCTGGCCCGCGCCCTGGTGCTCAATCCCGAACTCATCCTCTTCGACGAGCCCTCCGCCGGCCTGGATCCAGTGGTCTCCTCCGTGATCGACGAGCTCATCATCTCCCTCACGGACAAAACCAATGCCACGTCCATCATCGTCACCCATGAGATGGACAGCGCCTTCCGCATCGCCACGCGCATGGCAATGCTTTATCAAGGCAGGATCATCGAAGAAGACCGCCCCGACCGCTTCCGCAGTTCAGATGACCCCGTCGTCTCGCAGTTTGTCGAAGGCCGCACCGATGGCCCGATCAGCACCACCCAAAGCTAATCCGCCCAAAAACCTATGGAAATCCGCCGTGAAGAAGTCCGCACCGGTCTCCTGGTGATCGTCAGCATCGCCATCATCACCCTTGTCCTCCTTGCCATCGGCGCACCCGGCGTCTTCAAGGCCACCAATACCTACCGCATCTATTTCGACAACGCAGCCGGCCTCAACCAGGGCGCGCCCGTCCTGCTCGCTGGGCGGCATATCGGCCAGGTCACCAATCTCCTCTCCCCTGTCCCGATCGGCGAACGCCCCGAGGGCTATAAAAATTACGAAACCCTCGTGGTGGTGCAGGTCGATCGCTCCGCGGAAATTTACAACCGAGTCCAGGTTCACATGCTCCAGACATCCCTCCTGGGCCAGCCGGTCATCGATTTCACCGAAGGCGACGAAACCTCCAGCCTCGCGCCGAACGGCTCCTACTTTGTCGGGATCCGCGCAAAGGATTTCACGGCAGCCATCTCCGATGCCGTGGACGTCATCAAGAACACCGTCACCCCGGTTGCAATCCAGGCCCAGAAGACCATGCAGGAACTCAGCTCGACCGCCGATAACCTCCGCCTCCTCACGGCACCCGGCTCGAATGTGGACCAGGCCGTTGTCCAGTTTAAGCATTTCGGCGATAACCTTGTGCAGATTTCAGCAAAGGGGAGCGCGCTGCAAAAATCGCTCGATAACGTCCAGATGCTCACGGGCACCGACGGCCACCTGAACCAGGCGCTGGCGAACGTGGATCACCTGACCACTCAATTGCTGGACCAGGACCGGATTGGCAAAACCCTGACGAACCTGCAGAGCGCGACGCAGAATCTGGACGGCATTGTCAGCACCATGGGTCCGCGCGTGGAAATCATTACCGCAAATCTCCGGGACGCCACCGATACCCTTAAGCGCCAGCCATGGCGCCTGGTCTGGCCGGTGACGAAGAAATATCCGAGCCCGCGGCCGGAACTGGTGCGAAAGTCCTCGGCTCTGTAAGTCACTGAAACGTCATCGGCCCCGGGAAAATATAATCCCCCTTTAGCGGGAGGTCGCGTGAGGAACCTCCGACCAGAATCTGGTACCCGCTTTTCTCCGCGATCCACCCCTTTTGGGCGGGATCATAATAAGCAAACGCGGCCGGGGTCAGCGGGACGGAAATGGTCTGCGTCTCGCCCGGCCCGAGATACACTTTCTTGAAGCCTTTCAGCTCTTTCTCGGGGCAGGGCAAGGCTGGCCCATCCTGGTGTACATAAAGCTCAGCCACCTCCGCGCCTGGCCTGGAGCCGGTATTCTTGATGTCAAACTGGGCGACTAAAATTGTCCCGTTCAGGCCGTCCAGTGTTTGCGCCAATTTTAAGTTCGAATATTGAAACGTGGTGTAACTCAATCCGTATCCGAACGGAAACTGGGGCTCGACCTTCTTCGTATCGAACCACCGGTAGCCTACCAGCAGCCCTTCCGAATAAGTAACGGTTCCGCTCAACCCCGGATACGCCCCGAGCGCATGCGCGGGCGAGTCCGTCAGTTGTTTCGGGAAGGTGCATGGCAATTTTCCGGATGGATTGACGTCGCCAAACAGCACTGCCGCGAGCGCGTTTCCGCCCTCCATCCCCGGGTACCATGCCTCGACGACCGCGGGCACTTTGCCAAGCCAAGAACCCATCTCCACGATGGTGCCTTCGAGCACCACGATGGTCCGGGGATTTGCCGCAACAATTCGGGAAATCAAATCATCCTGGCCATAAGGCAATTTCATGTCCACCCGATCGGCGCCTTCGCAATCGAAACCGCTGTCGTGGTTCAGTCCCCCAATGTAGATGACGATATCCGCCGCTTTGGCGGCGGCAACTGCCCGCGCCGCAAGGCCATGGTCGCCTAATTTTTGATATCCTTCGGAATAAGTGATATTCACCTTTGCACCCACCCGTTTGAGGATGCCCGCAAGGGGAGTTACTTCATAGAGCGCTTTGATGCCGGAACTCTCGCCCCCATGCACCTGGAGTCGCGTCGCATTCTCTCCGATAACGGCGATATTCGTCACCTTCGCCGGATCCAGTGGGAGAATATTCCCGGTGTTTTTCAACAGGACGATCCCCTCCTCCGCGACGCGGCGAGCCACGTCCTCATGGGCGGCGGTGTTGAACGAGCCGGGTTTGCGGGTGGGATCAAAGACATGCGTCGCAAACATGACCCGCAGGTTGCGCCTGACCTTGTCATCCAGGCCCGCCATCGGGAGCGTGCCCGCCTTCAACGCATTGAGATAAGGCTGCGCAAGGTAATATTGATCGTAAGGCCCGTTGGTTCCCATCTCCAGGTCAAGACCATTGAGGGCGCATTCCCGGGTATCATGCGCTCCGCCCCAGTCGGACACCACCAGGCCCTTGAATCCCCACTCCTTCTTTAATATGGTATCGAGCAGATAGTCGTTCTCGCAGCAGTGCTGACCGCGGAATTGGTTGTAAGCCCCCATCACCGACCATACGCCGCCTTCCTGCACGGCGGCCCTGAAAGCGGGCAGATAGATTTCGCGCAGTGCGCGTACATCTACTTCCACATCGATACTGCCGCGCTGGTACTCCTGGTTATTCAGCGCAAAATGCTTTACGCACGACGATATGTCCTGCGATTGTTCGCCCCGGATGTAGCCCACGGCCATGCGGGAAGTAAGATACGGGTCTTCTCCAAGATACTCGAAATTCCTCCCGCACAGCGGCGTCCTCAATATATTCACCCCTGGGCCGAGCATGATATCCTTCCCCCGATCCCGTGCTTCCTGGCCGATTGCCTGGCCTTCACTGTAACCGATGCCGGGATCCCACGTCGCCGCGAGACAAATGCCAGCCGGCATCGCAGTGGAAAAATCGTCCGTACGTCCGACTGGTTTCCACGTATCGGGCCCGATATCCTCGCGAACTCCATGCGGGCCGTCCGAGAGCCACCGGCGCGGAATGCCCAGGCGCGGGATCGCGGCGGTCGTGAACTTGGAATCACCATGAATCAGCGCAATTTTCTCCTCTAGGGTAAGGCGGGATAACAAATCGCCGACCCGCGCCTCGATGGACTGGCTTGAGTCGAGATAGATGGGCGTTTTTGTCGGCGCCCCGGCTGCGATGGTATCTGCGCCCAGCAGGAAAAGCGCACCCCACAGCGAAGCACCGGCAAGAATCTTCAACACCGATAACCTCATACTGGATAGTTGGATTGGATCATTGCGGATGGGGTTCCAGCAGAGCCTTGCAGAATTCCCTGCCATTGACCGACATCGGTCCAATGTCCAGCGCAGTGTCCGCTCCCTGCTGATGCAGCACCGTGCCTGCGCCAAGATCCGCCTCGATCCCCAACGTCCCTTTCAAACCCGCCGCCGGTACCCGGACCGTTTCACCATCGGCAACCGCGGAAGTTTTCGCGGCGAGAAAAGTCCGCCGGAAATTTGCGAATCCCCCCTGGTCCAATCCCTCCGCGGCGCGCACCCACACTGCCACGGTGCCGCGGCGTGCCCCCGGGGGCCCCGCGCTATGGGTTACAGTTAGCCGCCGCGCCTCGTATTGGCTTCCGTCATTGATCACCTGGGCGGCAACCGGCTTCCCATTTACATCCAGGGCATGGACAAGGCGAATCCCAACCGCCACGTCACCCATACGCAGAAAGCAGACATTTCCCGGCAGATCTGCGGACGGCTGGCCGGGATCCGTGGCGCCATCAGCAGTCCAGACTTCCGCTTCCGCCGGTAAATCGATGGTCGAGTAGAGGCAGACCGGTTCGGTCTCCGGTGGTCGCCCGGCCAGAGGATAAGAGGCCAGGAAGAGTACCTCCCGCCCCGCCTGTACGGCGCTGAAGAATGGGGTCAGATGATGCGCCTTCGGATGTCCACTCGAACCCGTGGCCACCTTCTCCTTCCCATACGGATCGTCCCGTCCGTCCATAAAGAAATTTACCATCACCGTCTTGGGACCGGCGAGTCCGGCCAGGTTCAGTGCGAACGGCTTGTCCTCCGGGCCCTGCGAACTGCCGGACACCCCGATGCTGAAATGATGGCCGATATATTGGCTGGTCCATGCGGACTCCGGCGCATCCCATTTCTGGAACACGAATCGCGGAATATCCCCGGGTGATTGCGCGCCTAGGCCGGCCGGTGGCACGGAGCGCGTCGCGTCCGCAAATACCTGGAAAAGCTCGGGCTTAACTTCCTTTGAATCAATCCACCCGGAATCCACCGGGTGCCTGTCGAGGTCGCCGTGGCCTGTGAGATAATCATAATCCCGCCCGTGCGCGCCGCCCAGGCGTTCCGCCGGCTCGAACCAATTGGCCGCAATATCTTTCCAGAACAAGTGCAGGCACCGCGCCGCCTTTGCCTTCACGGACTTATCGGCAAGATAGCGCGCCATCAACGCGAGGCTGTCCAGATCGACTCCATAGTAAGTGGGACTTAGGTACTCACGGATACCGTTGCGGGAGGTGAATGCCATCCAGGTGTCCAGCATCGCGGATCCCTCCGTGGCCAGGTCCGGCCGCTGCAATGTTTCACCCAGGGCCACCAGGTTCCACGTCTTCATGAGATAGATATTCGTATAACCGACATCCACCTTGTGGCGATGGATGCCCTCGATGGCCAGTGTCAGAAACTGGTCCACGCTGACACGTGCGGCGGGCGTGAGGTGATCCGCAAATCGCATCCGGACCAGGACGCCCTGCTGGGTTACAAATTCCACGGCGTTCCTGTCGCCGGGCTTTGTCTCATGCCAGTACCAGCAAAGGTTGCCGTAAGTCTTCCTCGATGGATCACGGTCCTGCATCCGTTGCAGGTCTGACACCGCCTGCTCGATGCGAGGACCGTTCTGCGCCGCATCAGGTCCGCCGGCCGCCTCGAGTATGAACCCCATGATTTCGCGGGAACCCACGTTTGGACCTGGAATCGCAATCTTTGCCCATTCCTTGTCCAGCGCACCGGGCGCAGCCTGAGCGGTACGAACAAACCGCGCGAGTGCAACAAGCAGGGTGAGCAGGACGATCCGCAATGGCAGGACGGGGATATCCATGCGGGGGAGCATAGTCCTTGGGGCGGCCAATACAATACCGGCAGCGCAAACCCGCGCATGAAATACATATTCACCCCCGCCATTTCTGGTGCCGCTGGTGCTGATACGCATTGCGTGGAAAACAAGATTCTCCTCGTCGATGACGACACGAAGTTGCTCGAAATGAACGAGCGTGGTCTCCGGGCAAAGTTCCGGATCGATACCGCCGTGGGCGGAACGGAGGGGCTTCGCAAGCTGGCTGCCTGCGGTCCGTACGCCGTCGTGGTCGCGGACATGCAAATGCCGGTCATGTCTGGCCTGGAGTTTCTCAAGCGCGCCCGTGCGCAGTCCCCGGGGACTGTCCGGATGATGCTGACAGGCAACTCCGACCTCAAGACCGCAACTGGGGCGGTCAATGAGGGAAACGTGTTTCGCTACCTTAATAAGCCATGCCCGCCGACGGCGTTGGCGCCAATGCTCGAGGAAGCGTTGGAACATTACCGGTTGATGAAAGCGGAGCGCCGATTGCTTGAGAACACTCTGGGCGGCGCGGTCAAGGTCCTAATCGAGATCCTTTCCATCACCGATCCCGTTACGTTCAGCCGGAGCAATAAACTAAAGGAACAGGTTCATGATTTCGCGCACGCCGCCTACCCGCACGGAGCCTGGGAATTCGAGCTCGCAGCCATGCTGTGCCAAATCGGCCGCGTCACGACTCCTCATGGGCTCCTCGAGAAGGAACGCGACGGCTATGCGCTCACCGGGGCGGAGGAGGAGATATTAAGTCAAATCCCCGAGTTTGGGGCACAATTGCTGGAAAAAATTCCCAGGCTGGAAGCCGTGGCGGCCATCGTGCGGTACCAGGATAAACACTTTGACGGCACGGGTTTCCCCGCGGATTCCACCTTCGGCGATGCGATACCGCTCGGATCGCGCATCCTGAAGGTCTTGCATGACCTGACGGAAATGGAGTCCAGGGCCTTCTCGCGCGCAGGCGCCCTCCAGCAAATGCGAAAACGCACCGGATGGTACGATCCGGAAGTGTTTGCCACAGTCGCAGGCTTGACCGGCGTGCTGGAGCAGCAACCGGCGGACCCGGGAAATCCGCAAACCCTCAATATCGAGGAACTGCGGGAGGGCCACATCCTGGCGGAGAACTTGCGCATGTCCACCGGGCTGCTGATCGCGGCCGCCGATACCACAATCACCCCGATCTTGCTGGCGAAGCTGCTGAACTTCCACCGATTGGACACCATAGGGGATACGCTGCTCGTCTACGCGGGATAATTCATTTCGGAAAAAACCCACACCTATGACCAGAGTTGCATTGGCCCACCATTGGCTTGTCGGCATGCGGGGCGGGGAGAAAGTCCTCGAGCAAATCGCCCAGCTTTTTCCAGCCGCGCCGATTTACACACTGATCGCGAATCGCTCCAGGCTCAGCGCGAAGCTTGCCAGCCATCCCATCCAGGAGTCTCCCCTGCTTCATTTGCCCGGCGCGGCCCGGCATTACAAGAAGCTGCTGCCGCTCTTCCCAGCTGCATTTCGCGGCCTCCGGGTTGGGAGCGCACTGGATGTGCTGATCACCAGCGATGCCAGCGTGACCAAGGGATTGAGTTATAACCCGGATATCCCGCACATATGCTATTGCCACTCGCCTCCGCGCTACCTCTGGGCGATGCAGGAGACTTACCTGCAACATACGGCCGGCCTCGGCGCGACGGAACGGGCGGTCTTTAAATCAGTCGCACCCTATCTCCGCCGGTTTGACTACGAGGCCGCGCAGCGCGTGACCAGTTTCATCGCCAATTCCTACTTCGTGCAGCAGCGGATTCGCGAATGCTATGGGCGCGACTCGGAGGTGATTCATCCGCCTGTCGATATCGATGCCTTCGAATGCGGGGGTCCCGATGGCGATTTTTATCTCATCGTCTCCGAGCTGACGCCGTACAAGCGTGTGGATATCGCCGTGGATGCATTCAATCGGTTGGGAAAGAAGCTCGTCATCATCGGCGCAGGGTCGGAGCTTGCCGGTCTCCGGACACGCGCGAAGCCCAACATCTCCTTCCTGGGCCGTCAGCCATTCCCGGTGCTGAAGAGGCACTACGAGTCCTGCCGGGCATTTATTTTTCCAGGCATCGAGGATTTCGGCATTACGCCGCTCGAGTCCCAGGCCGCCGGCCGCCCGGTGATCGCCTACAAGGAAGGCGGCGTACTGGAAACCGTGATCGAGGGCAGGACAGGTCTATTCTTCGATAAGCAGACACCCGAAGCCCTCGCGGAGGCGGTGCTGGGTTACGAGCGTAACCCGGGTGGGATTACCGCGCGGACCTGCCGTGAGAATGCGGCCCGATTCTCGCCGGAAAACTTCCGCTCAAAGCTAAAGCAATTTTTGCTGCAGAATCTGCCAAACCTGTTCGCGCATCACAATTGGCCGGATGAATTTTCGTTCTACGGATAAAGCGCCAGAGCACCAGATTTAAATGGACTCCGGTCTCTGCGCCTCCCCGTTAAAATTGCGATCCCTCCGCCTGCTGCCAGGACCCAAATTTGAACGCTGATCCACAGGGAAAGCCTCGGAACCAATCTACATACTAACACGCGGACGGTTTACCCACTCGACCGCCCCTCCGCGGCTTCCATGCTGCTTTTCTTTGCGGCGATGACTTCTGCATTACGCCCTATATTTCCCCTCGATCCTGAGCAAAACTCGCCCGCCCGCGGTGTCCTGATGGTGACCGGCCGCGCGGACTTCGGTGGCGGACCGGAACATGTCTTTCAACTCGCAAAGGCCGTCGCCCGATCCACGGAGGTCTTCATCGCCTGCCCCAGGGAGGAGCCCTATTGGGGCCGATACGAATCCGTGGTCGGTCCCGAACGGATGCTGGAGATTCCCCACCGCAAGATAACCTTCGCTGCTTTTACGCGCCTCGTGCGCTTCATTCGCGTCCATGGCATTGATATAGTGCACGCCCATGGCCGCACCGCGGGCATTTATGCGCGCCCCGCCGCACTGCTTGCGCGTGTCCGCTGTTTCTATACGCCAAATGGCAGCACTCCAATCGCGTGCGCCCGCACTCTCCTCTACGCTGCGGTGGAGTATCTCCTATCCATCATCACGCGCGGCGTCGTTGCCGTGTCCGGCACGGAATCCATAGCCCTCGCGCCACTCTGCGCCTTTAGCGACCGCCTGGAGGTCATCCAGAATGGAGTTGAGATCCCGCTCGAGTTGCCCCCCCCGGATAGCCGCCGCATCGGGCCGCTTCGCATCGTCCATGTCACCCGCTTCGTATTTCAAAAGAACAGCCATCTGCTGCTCGATATCATAGCGGCCCTTCGCAACATGGGCCAGTTGCCGGAATTCGAATTCATCCTGCTTGGCGACGGTCCCGGCCGCGCCGAATTCGAGTGCGACCTTGCCGGCCGTGGCTTCGGAAACAGTGTCAAGGTCCTTGGCGCGGTAAGCAATCCGGGCACTTACCTC
>Ga0302319_10006488_pt1 | contig 23206 bp, 27 predicted proteins | sample Bog_T0_2_FD_203319 | JGI IMG/M metagenome (GOLD analysis project Ga0302319, IMG submission 203319) | Peat permafrost microbial communities from Stordalen Mire near Abisko, Sweden - Bog_T0_2 | ecosystem: Environmental > Terrestrial > Soil > Wetlands > Peat | place: Sweden: Abisko, Stordalen Mire...
CAGCGGCATCCGATGGTTGGGATTTAGCGCGAGGTAGCTCGGCTGGAACTGGTCGCCCCGCCCGATGTTGCAGGGGACGATGCGGTACTCGAGCCCCGCCTCTTCCAGAAATATCGTGATCTTCTTGCCGTTCGGCGTGGGCCAAAAGTGGACCTGGAGCATGGTTACCTCGTTGGGGCGGGCTGCGAGTCTCGAGAGGTCTCAAGGGTCGTCTTGAGCTCACAACTACGCATTGCGGTGGTCGTGCACGAACTTTGTGAACGCGGTCGGTGGGCGGCGGAGAACCCGCTCGACGTCGCCCGTCCTCTCCTCGTGCACCCCGGCGCGTACCGCCGCATAGAGCGTCGAGAGCGTCTCCGTGTAGCTCGGCGTGAGCGCCTCCAGCACGGCGTCGCGGAACTCCTCGTCGCTCAGGTCAGTGTAGCGCACGGGGCGATCGATCTCGCGCGAAATGGCCGCGGCGACCTGTGCGCGGCTCAGGAGGTCGGGTCCTGTGAGGGCGTACGCCTTTTCTTCGTGCGTCGACGTCGTGAGGGCCTCCGCCGCGACCGCCGCTATGTCGCGCGTGTCGACGAGCGAAGTCTTCGCGTGGCCCGCCGGCTCGGTGAGGCTGCCCGACCTGATCGCCGCGGCGTGTGGCGTGGAGAAGTTCTGGTCGAACCATGTCGGACGAAGGATCGTCCAGGACCGCTCCTCGGGGGCCGCCGCTGAGTCACCCGGCGAGGCGACTATTGGGGAAGTTGCGCAACCTGCGGCGCGGCATGAACCCGCGCAAGGGGCAGGGCACGCAACCGTCCGTCACGTGAGCTGGCCACTATCCGCACACACTTCGTGACGCCCGTGCCTGCGTCAGCCGGCGCCGAGCACGCGCAGGTCGAGGCTCATGTGCGTGACGAGGGAATCGGCTTGCACTCTGCCACCGCGACCGGTCCTACGGACACCTCGATGAGGCAGTACTCCGTGGTAGTCGCGCACGTCGGGCCGGTCGATTGGCATCGCTTGACAAGCGTTCGCGGTGGATCGAATACTACACCGATTGGTGAACTATAGTCCGTGCGACCTCGACCGGGTCTTCGCCACCCTCTCGGACCCCACGCGCCGCGAGATTCTCGCCCGCCTTGCGCAGGAGGACAGCCTGACCATAAGCGCTCTGGCCGAACCTTTCTCGATCACGCTGCCCGCCGTGATGAAGCACCTCGATGTCCTGAGCGACGCCGGCCTGATCAGGCGCTCGAAGCACGGGCGCACCGTCAATGTGAGCCTGTCCCCCGGGCCGCTGCGGGGAGCCACCGAGTGGCTTCGTCGCTACGAGCGATTCTGGTCGCCCGCCCTTGACCGCCTCGCAGCCCATGCCGAACGAAAAGAAGCCGAGGCCCGAGCCGCCGGCCTGAAGGTAGATAAATGAGGATTCTCACGCTCGTCCGCCGAATCGCCGCGCGTCCCTCGATCGTCTTCGAGGCGCTGACGACGGCCGAAGGCGTCGCGGCATGGTTCGGTCCGGACGATCTGCCGGTGGTTGGCGCGGAGATGGACGCCCGTGTCGGCGGCGCCTACCGCGTCCACTTCCGAACGCTCGACGGCCGCGATCACGAAGCGTGCGGCGAGTTTCTCGAGATCGTACCGCCACGCCGCATCATGATGAGCTGGAGGTGGGCCGTCGGCGGCGAGCTCGAGGAGGGCGGTCGGATCTCGCGGGTCGAGTTTGAGCTCACGCCGGCCGGGGACGGAACCGATCTCACCTTCACGCATGCGGACCTCTCGAGCGAGGCCTCCGAGAAGAGCCACGCGAGGGGCTGGACGGGCGCTCTAGACAAGCTCGTGCGACACCTCAAGAACGCTGGCGCGACAACGAGCCTCACCAGGGAACAGCTTCGATGACGCAGTTGTTTGCGACACCCTCACAAAGGATGAGATCCATGGTCACGTTTCGCGCGCAGTGTGCAGCCTCCATCTTGGTGTCCGCGGTCGGGGCAATCACCTCCGGTTGCGAACCGAAGCCGCAGCTGGCCGCTCACGCGCAGGTTCCTTCCGCGGCCCCGCGGCCACCTGCCGAGTACCCGGTGATGGCACCGCTCGAGGAGTACCTCATCGCCGACCGCGACGCCGAGGTCGCCCTCGCGCGGACGGCGGCGCCACCGGCGATATCGAAGGATGCGACCGTCTTGGTGCTCACACGCCAGGGCTACCGACCGGCCGTCGAGGGGAAGAGCGGCTTCGTCTGCTTCGTCGATCGATCGTGGTCGAGCCCCTTCGATGATCCCGAATACTGGAACCCGAAGAAGCGCGGTCCCACGTGTATGAACGCCCCGGCGGCTCGTTCGGCGTTGCCCGTCACACACAGGTTGACCGAGCTCGCGCTCGCCGGGGAGTCGAAGGACGCGATCCTCGCTCGCATGAAAGAGTCGATCGCGAGGAAGGAGTTCGGCCCTCCGGAGGCCGGTTCGATGTCCTACATGATGTCGAAGAGCCAGTATCTGAATGACAGTAGCCCTCACTGGCACCCGCATTTGATGTTCTACATGCCTGGGGAGATGAACGCCTCGGAGTGGGGGGCCAACTTGCCTGCCGGCGCCGCCGTCTTCGGCGGTGGTGCGGACTTACCGGGCGGCGGCCGAATGCCGTGGACTCTTTTCTTCGTTCCCGTTCCGAGTTGGTCCGATGGCACTCCGGCAGAGGGGCACAACGGCTGATGTGAGAGGACGAATCTCTCCATCACGCCAGAGCTCGAGTTCGTTCGCTCGAGACGTCTACACACGGAGCGGCAAAGGCTTTGGCAAGACGCCCGCACAGATTCTGTCAACGCCCCGGGCACGGTCGGATTCGCCAGCCAGGTATTCACGCGGAACGCCAGCGCGTTCGCGAGCACGCCGACGCAGAGCCTCACGCTACCGAGTGGAGCGCTGCGCCGCCGCCCGGTGCCACCGAGTTCTTCGGCCGGGCGGGCGCGCTGTCGCGCGACGGCAGGATGCTGATCATCAGCGACATGGAAGGCGGCGGCCCCGGCGCAGCAGATGGTGTGGACGGCAAGATGGCGATCCGATGGTGGTCGTGTTGAGTCGCGGCGGTTTCTGCCCTAAGGATCGTCGCCAGCACGAGGGTCTCGTCGAGCTTTATCGCGAGATCGAAGTCGGCTACTGCCGCCTCGTGACGATCAGCACGGACAACTTGATCGAGACCAATGAGTTTCGCACGGCCGCCGGCGCGCACTGGCCCTTCCTCTCGGATCCCTCCCGGAAGGTGCAGAAGGATCTCGACATCGCCGAATAGACGGATCCCACGCACAACCCGATGGTTCCGCACACGATCGTACTCGAGCCCAAGCTTGTAGTTCACGACATCTACATGGGATACTGGTTCTTCGGGAGGCCCGCCGTCGAGGAGCTGCGGCGCGACTTGAGGGCGGTACTCCAGAGGAGTCGTCCCGACTGGGACCTCGCCGAGCCAAGGCTTCGCGAGGCGTGGGCTAGGGGAGAGAAATCCATATTTCATCCGTACGGCAAGAGCTACGCGCAGGTCTTCGCCGAGCAGGAGAGAGACGACATCGGCGCCCGGCTGCGGTAGCGGCGCGGGTGACGCGGCAGCTTCACGGTCGCCGCGGCTGCCGTCGCCGCCCTCGGGCATCGCAGGAGTAGGACAAGCACGTACTGAGGCCGCCGTCGTCTCCCGCCGCACGCCGTCTTCGAGCATCACCGCGCACGACCCGCCGGCGGGGCGTACTAGAATGGCACCGTGCCGACACACGCAGAGACTCTCGCCAGCGTTCCGTTCTTCTCTTTACTCGACGATCAGGAGCGGGCGACGCTCGCCGAGCGGGTCGACGTCATCACCGCGCCGGCGGGCAAGTCCCTGTTCAGCCGCGGCGACCCCGGAGACTCGCTGTTCATCGTGCGGACAGGCCTCGTCGAGATGTGGTTCAAGAGCGACACAGGCGAGCGTCTCGTGCTCGAGAAAGCAGGGCCGGGCGACTTCTTCGGCGAGATCTGCCTGCTCGACGGCGGCCCTCGCTCGACGTCGGCCCTGGTCCTGGAGGATTTGGAGGCGCTCGTCGTCGATCGCGGCGACCTCGACGAGTTCTTCCGCCTGCGGCCGGCCGCGGCGCTCGACCTGCTCGCGGCGACGGGGCGACGGCTGCGCGAGACGTCGAACCTGCTCGCGCGCACCGCTTCTCGCAATCTCAACGAGGAGGAGGAGGACAGGCGTACGGGAGTGATGAAGGTCGCTGATTGGATCAGCGAGTTCTCGGGCAGCATCCCATTTCTCTTCATCCACATCGCTCTTTTCGCCGCCTGGATCGGCTTGAACGTGCGGCCCCTGAGCCAGACGAGGATCGGCAACTTCGACCCCTTTCCCTTCGGCCTGCTCACGATGGTCGTCTCGCTCGAGGCGATCATCCTCTCCGTTTTCGTCCTCCTCAGTCAGAACCGGCAGGTGGCACGTGATCGGGTACGCAACGATGTCGAGTACAACGTGAACTTGAAGGCCGAGCTCGAGATCGCGCACCTGCACGAGAAGTTCGACCAGATGAATGTCGAGCTCCTAGCACGCCTCGAAGCCATCCAGAAGAGGAAGGCAGGCTGACCCCTCGATGTCGTCCGAGATCCCTGCTCAGTTCAGAAGCCCCCCATGGAAGCGACCGAACCCCCGCGCGCCCATGAGCGATATCACCAGGATGCCAGCTCCGAGGAGAACCACGTGCTGGGTCTTGCGCAGATCGAAGCTCCCGACGCGGCATACGAGCAGGTAGCCGACGACGAGGTTGAAAAGCCCCCACGCGACGTTGACGGTGGAGGACGACAGCCCTTCCCCCGGCGGGGATGCGAACGGGCTCTGGAAAGGGTGTCCGGAGATTCCGTTGCCGAGATGAGGGAGCGTGTTCGCAAGAAAAGCGCCCCCGAAGAAATAGGCTACGTAGTGGAACCAGCGCATATCGTCTCTCCTTTGGTCCATTGGTGGTGTGGTCAGCTCCCGCGAGGAGGGAACATTTTGCCAAGGAGCGCGAGCGCGGCGGCGAGTATGCGTTGCTCCTCTGCATCGAATTGCTCCGCCACCAAGCTCGCGAGCCAGCGATGTCGCGCAGCGCGGTTCGCGGCAAGGATCTTGCGACCCGCGGCCGTCAATGTGACGAGGCGACGGCGCGCGTCCTCTCTATCGTCACGACGCGCCACGTAGCCAGCTTCTTCAAGCGCCGCGACGAGCCCGCCCATCGCCTGCGGCGTGATGAGCTCTGCCCGCGCGAGATCTGCTGTTGTCGCCGAGCCGCCTTTCTCGAGCCACTTGAGCACGGCGTGCTGCGGGTACGGGAGCGTCTGCCCGACGTAGCCGGCGCGCGCACGGCGCTTCAAGCCAACCACGAGATCCATGAGCTGCTCGACGATTTCGTCTGCCTGCGGGTGACTGCGAGGCATGCGCCCAGTCTGCCTTGTAGAAGGTAGGTTTGCAAGGTAACTTTCTAATTGGCGATGCCGGAATCCTCGATCGGCCGGCCGCTGCGGATCGTGCAGATCACCGACCCGCATTGGGCCCGTTCTTGTGGGTGGGGCGGCGACGCCGCGTCGGTGAGCGCGCCGTCGCCGCCCGTCCTGACCTCGTGCTTCTTGCCGGAGACCTCCTGACGATGGAGTCTCTGCGCGATCGTCCATAGAGGGACCGGCCACTACGGCTTCCCGCTACGCTTGGGTGTACCTCCCGAGGAGAGCGTCCTCGAGCTGCACCGCTCGAGCGCCACCTGACTGACGCCCGCGTCGTCTTTCGCCGCGTCCATCGCTCGGACGCTCGCCAGTCTCGGTGGGAAACGGGGCGCCTCAGGGCTCCGGCGCAGCTCGACGAGCGAGTCGAGCACCGAACCGGCTCACTTGTGCTTGCGATACACGGCGACGGGATCTGCCCAATAGGCATATTCCCCATCGAGCGCCACGTTGGCGCCAATCTCACCGGCTGGATCGAACGACGTCTGGTCGGCAAACACCTCGGCGCCTCCAACGCAACCGGTGACCGGGCAGACGTAGACCTTGGCGATATTTACGTCGAGCCAGTAGACGTTGCTGCCGTCCGAGGCGAGCCCGAACGGGGCGCTGCTCGTTCCTATCGTTTGCGGGAACGCGCAGGTAGATGTCACGGGGCACGATACGACTGCGTTGCCGCTCGTGTAGTAGGCGAACCCGTCCTTGATCACGACGCCGTTTCCGTTGGGGCTCGCGGTGACACTCGACGTGACCGTGACGGGGTGACCACCGCACCCCGTAGCGGCGCAGTCCAGGATACTGCCCGACGAGATCCAGTAGACGGTGGAAGTCTCGGCGCTCGTGCCCACGATCAGGGTGCTCTGGCCGCTCGCGAGGAGTGACGGAGAGGTGCATGCCGGCGATGCGCACGTGAGGATGCTCCCGGTCGCCGCCCAGTAGAGGTTGGCCCCATCGAAGGAGAGCCCCTCGGCGTGTGGCTGGTTCGGCGCCACCACCGTGGGCGCGTTCTGGCATCCGCCGATCGTGCAACGCTGGATTGTGCCGCCGCTGAAGTCGTTCCAGTAGACGTACTTCGCGTCGGTGGCGATGCCGGTCGCGTACCCGGGCCCAAGAGCTATCGGGTTGGCGCACCCAGTCTTCGGGCACTGATAGACTTCTCCGGTCGTCGTACCTTGATCTTCGACGTATACGTTGGTGTCATCCACGGTCAGCGTCCCGCCCTGGAAGAGGGTAGAGAACAGCGTCTCGATGCCGCACGTGGACGCGTCGCACTCCGGCGAAGCGTCGTCGCCCTCGGGCCTCGTATCACTGATCGAGCTCGTATCACCGACCGAGCTAGTGTCGCTGACCGAGCCCGAATCGGCTCCCCCGTCCGTGGGAGCGGTGTTGTTATCCTTGAAGGACGTGCACGCCGTCCCGATGCCCGCAAAAGCGAGAAGGAGGGTTACGAGGGGAGCCCGAGACACCGACAGGATGATAGCGCGCCCCCGATCAGCTGTCCCACGGTTCGGAGATGTGCGGTCGAACACTGCTCGTCGCGCGCGGATCGAACAACCGAGGTAAGCTTGCGTGACCGTGAATTGCGCGAGCAACGAAGAGCCGGCTCTCGCCAGACTGCCGCCGTCGTCTTTGCGCTCGTCGCGTGCAGCGGCGTGGATCGTCGTCGCCGTCCTGCTAGCGCCGGCGACCGCGGCCGCGCAGGAGCGCGACGCCGACGCTCTCATCGAGCACGGCCTCGAGCTACGCGAGCACGGTCGCGACGACGAAGCGCTCGGCGAGTTCAAGCGGGCCTACGCGTTGGCGCCGACCCCGCGCGCGCTCACACAGCTCGGCTTCGCGGAGCAGGCGGTCGGAAGGTGGGTCGCCTCTGACCGACATCTGCGTGACGCCCTTCAGGCGGCAGCCGATCCGTGGATCGCGGCGCACCGCGGCGTGATCGAGGGGGCGATCGCAGTGATCGGCAAGCACGTCGGCGTGCTCGACGTGCGCGGGAGCGTGCCTGGCGCGGTCGTGCTGCTCGACGGTGCGAACGTCGCCACACTGCCACTGCGTGAGCCACTTCGCGTGGAGGCCGGTACGCGCACCCTCGAGGTACACGCGCCTGGCTATTACACTATTTCCCGCACCGTGGTCGTCAGCCCGGAGGGGACGACCCGTGAGACGCTCGACCTCGTGCCGCGGCTGGATGGTCCCGGAGAAGACACACATGCGCCGCCCCCGCGGGGGCGCCATGAAGCTCCTCCACCCCCGCCCGCTGGTGGAGGTGCACAGCGGGCACTCGGTTACGTCGGACTGGCCGCGGCCGGGGCCCTTGTGGCGAGCGGCGTCATCGGGCTGGTGGAGCGACAGGCGCAGATCGGCGCCTACAACGACGATTCGACGTGCCCCGGCCTGGCGAGCCCGGTGCAACCGGCTGCCTGCGCGGGGCACGTCTCGAGCGCCTCGACGTGGGAGACCGTCTCCGTTGCAAGCTTCATAGGGGCAGCCGTCTTGGCGGCGGGCGGCGTGACGCTGCTCTTGACCGCACCCCGGGCAACTGCCGGGCTCCCAGCCCCCAGTGCTCTCGTCGCGTGCAGCGGCGGGTGGCGCTCTGTCTCGTGTGGGGTCGCCTTCTGAATCTGGAGGGTGAGGGTGGGGGCGGGCCTTCGTTCTTGCTACCATCTTTTGGGTGCGAGCCGGTGACAGCGTGGCGGGCAAGTACGAGCTGGTTCGCCAGATCGGGGCGGGAGGTATGGGGGTGGTCTGGGCTGCGCGCCACCGCATCACCGGCCGACCATTCGCCATCAAGTTCCTGACGACCCCGTCGAGGGACGGGCACTACCCTCGCTTCCTCCAGGAGGCGCGGGTCTCCGGCTTCGTGCGGCACCCGAACATCGTCGACGTCTACGATGTGGGCACCGCGCCCGAGCTTGGAGGAACCCCGTTCCTCGTCATGGACCTGCTCGATGGCCTGCCGCTGAGCGAGGTCCTGTCCGCCGGTCGGATGTCGCTGCGACAGACGTTCTCCGTCCTTGTGCCCATCGTGTCCGCGATCGCTGCGGCGCACGAGGCCGGCGTCGTGCACCGCGACCTGAAGCCGTCGAACTTGTTCCTTCAGCGGACCCCCGCGGGTACGGTCGTGCCGAAGGTGCTCGATTTCGGCATCAGCAAGCTCATAGGAGCCGCGCGCGCGGCCAGCGACGCAGAGGCCCGGCCGTCGCTGACACGCACCGGAACGGTCCTCGGCTCGCCGCTCTACATGAGCCCCGAGCAGATGCGCGGAGACCCCACGCTCGACGGCCAGAGCGACGTGCACGCGCTCGGCGCGATCCTCTGGCAGTGCCTCGCAGGCGAGGCGCTGTTCTCGGAGGAGCTCGACACCACGGAGCTAGCGGCACAGATCGTCCACGCTCCGCGCCGCCCACTGTCCGAAGTGTGGCGCGAATGTCCGCCCGAGCTGGCAGACGTGGTCGCGCGCGCGGTGGCCGTCCGCCGGGAGGAGCGCGTCGCGAGCTCACGCGACCTCCTCGTGGAGCTCGAGCGCCTCCACGCCAGCCTCGCTTCGCCCTCTCCCTCTGACCCGGCCGCCCGCGACCTCTTTCCCATGCTGTGGACCGCGCCCGCGTCTGCCCAGCCCCTCTCGCACGCGACGACGGTGGACGCGCATCAGTTCGTTCTGGCAGCCACGGCGGCATCGGAGGCGCCGCCGCCCAAACACTCGGGGGCCTCGGGCTCGATCGCGGGCTGGGCGGACAAGCGCGGCACGACGCAGCCGCCCGCCCAGCTGGGTCGAGGGATCGGTTACGTCTTGCTCGGAGCCGTTGCCCTGAGTCTCGCAGCGTTGGGAGGCGCCCGGCTGCGCTCGCGCCCTGCCGTGCCCGCCGAGACGAGCGCGAGCGTCCCGGCTGCCGGCCCTCCAGGTGCGTCGCGGCCGGTCGAGGAGATGCCCTCGGCCGCTTCCGCGCCGCCCACCTCGGCTTCAGCGTCGTCGGTCGCCACTCCTTCGGTCGCGGTCCCCACGGTTTCAGTCCACGTCGCGCTGCCAGCGAGCTCCGTGACGCACGCGGGGCCATCGTTCACGCTGCCGAAAGCCGTCCCTCATCCTCCCGCCTCTTCGGCGCCCCCCAACGACACGCTGGCCATCCCGCCCCCGATCAGCACTTCCGCCAACGGCGCCCCCATCGTTCGCTGAGCACTTTGGTGGAAGGGACGTCGGCGTGCGGAGGTTCTAAAGGACCGTCAGGAACACCGGCGTATAGGAAGTCGTGGGATCGACCGCGATGGGCTGTCGACCGCGTCCATGCCGACGCGTCTGTCAGCCGTGTGTGGTGAGGCTCCTGGTTCGCATCGAGGTAAACCAACTCCAGGACGTCGCCGGCGAGCCCGCTCGCGATCGCACCTGGCATATACTGCGAAGCAGAAATGCCGGGCTCGGTCGTAAAAACGCCCCAGGTCGTCCCCGTCGAAGAACCCGACTTCGACCGCAGGCGACGATTCGTTCGTGTAGGACACGGCGATCCGACCATCTGCAAGCGCGGCGACCGACGCCGGCCTCCCGTAGCGAGCATCCGTCGCGAACGTCGTCGGCGTCCCCCAAGCTGCGCCCGAGAACGTGCTCGGCGCCAGGGTCGTGCCACTCATGCTGTCGACCGCGATCTCGAAGATCCCGACAATCTGGTCGACGCCCGTTCGCTTGATGAGCACCGGAGCATCTACGGGGGGGAACGACGGCGCGGGGCCGCAGCGCGGCCCCCATCGGCCGTCGGGGCGTCGAACGCTGACGTGTCTTGCGTCGCCGTCGACCCGCCGTCGAGCGACACGAAGGGTGGCGAGGAGTTGCATCCTTGGAGGATGCCGATGAACACTCCGGCGCGAACCACGAGGCCGCTGCGTTCTTTCATCACGGAGTCCGGTTCCGAGACTTCTTTTTTGGAGCGTGAGCGCGCGAGGCCCATCCCGTCGTAGGCGGCGGAGGCCGCTGACGGGTAGTCGCACAAACGGATGACTCGGGTTAGGCCACCCGCTGAGTCAACATTGCCATCCGGCTTCCCGAGAACGCGCTGCGAGCCGGAACGAGTCGCGCGAGGAAGATGGCGGCGTCATTGCCCGTAGTACCTTGAACCCCAGTGGAGACCCAATTGCCGTACCGAGACCCGCTTCCCCCTGACGCGGTGCCCGCGCCGGTGCTGCCCCGTCCCCCGATGGCGGTGAGAACCGGGAATTTGTATGTGCTCTTGGCGGTCTTTCCGCTGCCCGTCGCGTTCCTCCTCGCGCTCGAGTCGCAAGTCGAGGTCGCTGTCGTCATCGTGGCTGTATGGCTATTGGCCGCGAGCGCGTGGGTTTTCTCCCTGCGGCGCAGCGCCAAAGGGGACAACGCCGCAAACCTTCAAGCCGTGACTCTCATCCGGGAAGGAGAGCCTCGGAAGGCAGCCGTCATCCTGGACGCCCTCCTTGCCAGGAGCTTCGCAAACCCAGCCAGATACTCGCTGTACCTATTGAATCGCGGGGTGGCTGCCTTGGAGATGGGCAACCTCGCCGATGCCCGCGCCATGCTCTGCGGCGTCCAGCAGAGAGTCGTCTGGCTTGAAAAGGCATTCCCTCCCTTTGTTCCGGTCCTCCTCGAGGCGCTCGGCCGGACAGAAGCGCTCGCAGGCGACTTGGACGCGGCCGAAAAGTGGCAGGGCGAGACGCGCGCGAGACTGGTATCCGGATCCGTGACCGCGCTGCAGCTCGACGTGATCATCGCGGCGCGTAGGGGAAGGCTGGACGACGCCGAAGCACTTCTCCAGCTCAATTGGAATGCCGCCGAAGGCCGCATGACTGCGCCCGCAATGAAGCTGGTGCGTGTGTTACGTGCGTTCGTCGCGAACCGTCGCACGCCGGACGACGACGGGGCCGTCGAGGTATGGCTCGCCGGCGTCCGACCCGTGCGCGGGGGCATGTTCACCTACCTTGGCACCCAGTGGCCCGACTTTGCTGCGTTCGAGCGCAAGTACCTACCCGGGGCCGAAGCTCCTTCGTAGAAAGAGGCTCGGCGGGCCCACCGCGTTTCGCTCGGCGGCCGAGCCCCAGAGGGCCTCCCGGGAGCCGTCGCCGACGGTCGCCTCATCGCCGGTTGAGCGATACCGGGATGGAATGTCGCGATGTGCGATCTCGCGCTCGTGGGCGATCGCCAGGTGCAGGGGTGGCTCGAGGCACAGGAGCCGACTTGCTCCCGCCCGAGTCCAGCGATCGTTGGCGGCGTCACTCTCGTTCCGGCCGCGCCTCGCAGGTGCCGCGTGTATCACCGCCGCAGACTGCGGACTCCGTCGAGCACTTCGTCCGTAGAGAGGATCGACGCGCCTATGTCGTTGTGCCCGCGATGCCCCTGCTCGAACCACGTGAATCGTGCAGGGTGGACCGGTCACGGCGTGGAGCGCGAGGTCACGCGAAGGAGAGCGTCCTCACGAGTCGCTGGACGGCGGGTACCGCCGCCGCAATGATCGCTCGCTCGCCAGGCCCGGCGACGTTGGCCGCACGTTGACCGTTGGTGGCGAAGACCTCGAGAACCACCTCGCCATGTCCATCGCCTGCCATTTCGAATGTGCCGCCAACGATCGTCAGCAAGCCCGCGGTGTCGCCCCATTCGTCGAAAGGGGGGGATGCCCACTTCTGCTCGCGGAGGAGTCTCAGGAGCCCTCCGGCGGTGAGCGGATGGTGTTCCGCGCGTTGAGCACGAACGTTGAAATAGAGCCCGTGCTCGACAGAGCGCAGGTAGAGGCCAAAGATCTCCGTGGGACGCTCGGCCTCATCGTCAACCGTCCACTCCGCGGAGACCTCGATCGAGATGTGGTGCTGGGGGATCGTGATCCGCATCGCGTCAAGATCCCTTTGAGGACGGTTGAGAGATGGCAATCACGAGCTTGCCCGTGACGTGCCCTGCGGCGCTGAGCCTGTAGGCGTCTGCGGCTTGTGCAAGCGGAAACGTCTTTCCCAGGGTCACCCGGAAAGCACCATTCATATAGAGTCGTGCTGCCTCGGCGAGGACTCTCTCTGGGTTCTTCTGAGCTTCGAAAGACCCCTGAGCGCCGTACTGCGGCGCGGTGAAGTCGGCGATGGAGAGAACGCGGGAAGGGTGGCCGACAAGCTCGATGAGCTCAGGAATGACGCCAGAGCCTGCGATGTCGAGCGCGGCATCCACGCCGGTAGGCGCGAGTTTCCTGACTCTATCAACAAGGCCCGGCCCATATGTCGTCGGGATGGCACCGAGCCCGCGCAGGTAATCGTGCTTCGGGGCGCTCGCGGTACCTATCACGGTGATCCCACGGAAACGCGCGAGCTGAACCACTGCGGAGCCGATGCCACCGGCGGCTCCGTTCACCAGAAGCGTCTCGCCGGACTTCACCCCAACCTGCACCAGGATGCGCGTCGCCGTCTCGACGACCACAGGGAACCCGCCCGCCTCCTCGAACGGCAGCTCGTCAGGCTTGTGGGACCAGGCTCTCAGAACGGCGTATTCGGCCACCGTGTTGAAGCCGTAGCCGAAGACCGCGTCTCCAATTGAAACGCCGGTGACGCCGTCGCCGACTTCATCCACGACGCCCGCCCCCTCGACCCCGATGCCGGACGGCAGCGGAATTGGCCTGTCCCGCCAGCGGCCCGCCCGAAGCTTCATCCAGTCCGACGGGTTGACCCCGGCAGCTCGAACGGCAATTCGCACCTGGCCGGTGCTGGCATGCGGCTCGTCGACGTCGACCACACGCAGAAGCTCGGGGCCGCCATATTCGCTGAATTGAACCGCTTTCATGGACATCTCCGTACGAACGAATTGCACCGATTCATGCACCGCCCGGGACGGCGGGACGGGTGCGCACGGCCCAGATCAACGGGATCGCGAACAGATAGACCCCGATGCCAACTATGAATATGAGCCCCGGCTAGGTACCCCGCGCCGCAAAATAGACGAGCGAGAAGAAAAGCGGCCCGAAGATCGAGGCCAGACTGACCACCGACGCAAGCACGCCCTGCAGCTGTCCCTGCTTGTCGGCATCGGCCTGCTGGGTCGCCAGCGACTGCAGCGCCGGCATTCCTACCCCGCCAAGCGAGAACACCGGCATCAGCGCGAAGACGATCCAGCCCTGCGCCCCGCTGGCAAACGCTATCACCACCAGCGATCCGCATTCGCACGCCATGCCGAGGTACATGGTGTTGCGTTCACCAAGCCGCTTGGTAATCGGCCCCGGCAGGAACGCCTGCGCCGCCGCGTGGAACAGCCCGAACGCGCCGAGCGACAGACCGACCATGACGCCGTTCCAGTGAAACGCGTCCTGTCCCCACAGCGCCCACACCGTGCCGTACATCTGGCCGCCGAAATTGAAGACGAAGAACACCCCGATCAACGACAGAAGGCCCGGGAGACTCACGGCCCAACCGAGCGGCCGGAACGGATTCAGCGATCGCCACTCCAGCGCTACCCCGCGCTGCCCCGCGCTGCCCCGGCCGCGACTCCGGCAGCACGAAGAGCGCCAGCGCGAAATTGAGGCCGTTGAGGACCGCGGCGGCGATGAACGGCGCCCTGACCCAAATGTCGCCGAGAAATCCACCCAGCACCGGGCCGATGATGAAACCGATGCCGAACATCGCATGGAACAGCCCGAACCGGCGCGCCCGCTGCTCCTCGGGTGTGATGTCGGTGATGTAGGCCGTGGCGATCGCCATGTTGGCGCTGGTCAGGCCGGCGATCGCCCGCCCGATCACCAGCATCCAGAGCGCCGGCGCGAATGCCATCAGCAGATAGTCGACCGAAGCACCGGCCAGCGATAGCAGCAGCACCGGGCGGCGCCCGAAGCGGTCGCTGATGACGCCGAGCACAGGCGAGAAGGTGAACTGCATCGCAGCGTAGAGCGCGTACATCACCCCGACGTAGAGCGAGATGTCGCGCGCATGCGTGACGCTCTCGAGGAGCCGCGGCAGGATCGGAAAGATCAGGCCGATGCCGATCGCGTCGAGCATCACGGCGCAGAGGATAACGAGGAGCGGTCGGTTCAACGAGCGACTCATTGCGCCGTTTCCTTATCACTGATAAATCCTAAGAAGTCAAGGAGTGGTGATGGCTCTTGATCGCAAGGAAATCGTCGATGCTGCACTGCTGGTTCTCAACGAGGTGGGCATGGACAAGCTATCGACGCGGAGACTGGCGACCCAACTGGGTGTCGCGCAGCCTGCACTGTATTGGCACTTCCGGGACAAGGACGCCTTGCTGGACGCCCTCAACGTAGAGATCCTGGCGCGCTACCACACACACCGCCTACCAAGGCCGCGACAGCGGTGGGACGCCTTCACCTTGGCCAATGCACGCAGTTTCCGCAAGGCGTTGCTGACCGTGCGCGACGGCGCTCGCATCAACGCTAGAACTCGTCCCAGGCAAGTTGAATTCGCAGACGCCGAGCGGCAGCTGAGACTCTATGTCGACGCCGGGTTCTCCGCCGAGGCAGCGTTGTATCTGTCCATCACCGTCGCACGCTACGTCGTCGGCTTCGTGCTCGAGGAGCAGGCCGAGCAGGAGCGCAGTGATTCCGGTGAAGTCGCGGACCCGGCGGCGGAGCTCGCCCCCTTTCCGCTCCTGACCGAGGTGGCTGCGCCGCGGCTGCGCGCGGGAACGCTCAACAGCGACCCCGTTTTCGAGGGCGGCCTCAGCTTCTTGCTCGCCGGCTTCCGCGCCCGCCTTGGCAGCAAGGACTGACAAGGAACGGCGCCCCCAAGGGCGCCGTTCGATTGTCTGGTCGACCAACGACGTTGCCGCACGTGCGCTTCCGTTCTTCAGGCGGGGCGCGGCCGATCGCACGACGTCGAGGCCGTCGTGCTCAATCCTCGCGATGGTCGTCCCGGTCCGAGTCAGGCGGACTGTCACGCTCGCCTTCGGCGTCGGTCACGCTCGCCCGCGCTCGAGCCCACTCGCCCTCCCCCCCCTCGCGCTCGATGCGCTCCGCTTGCTCCCACGCGACGGTAAACGGCGGTTTGCGGTCGAGGGCGCTCGGACTCGCGCGCCGTCGTTCTTCCTCGAGCGCAGGTCTCTGGGGCAGCTCGGGCGCGAGGACGGGTGGCGGGGGCGCGCGCTCCTGTTCCTCCCGTCGTTCCCGCTCCCTGTCGAGCAGCCAGCGCCGCTCGCGTTCCTCTTCTCTGTCCCTCGCCCGGTCCGGCTCCCGCGCGCCGCGGTCGCGGTCCTCGTCCGGGTCCCGGCTCTCCCCGCGCTCCGCGCGCCGGCCCGGCCTCGCTTCCCTCGGCGCCTCGGCGCCGAGGTCACGGTGGGCCACGGCGATGTGCCGGCCGCCTCCCCCGAGCGCCCGCGAATACTCGCGCGGAAGCAGCCGCTCGGCGAGCGTGACGGCCTCGTTGTCGCTTTGCAGTGAGAAGCCGCGCGCGGTGAGCCATGCGGGCAGCGAGGCGGGATCCCACCCGAAGCGGAACGGCTCGCCTACCCGGGCGACGAACCGCCCGGCAAGCCGGCGACGCAGCGGCGGGCGCTCCAGGACCTCGCGGTCGAGGTAGGTGAACGCGAGGCGCGATCCCGGGCAAGAGAGGGCCCGCACTGCCGCGACCGTCGCGTCGATCGCCGCGGGCGTCAGATACATCGTCACGCCTTCCCAGAGAGTAAGGGTGGGCAAGGCCCTATCGTGCCCATGCTCGGCGAGACGCGCGGGCAGGTCACCCATCCGGTCGCCTTCGAAATCCCAGGGGAGGTAGGCGACACGTGCGCTGGAAGCCCCGAGCTTTCGCAGCACGGCGCGCTTCTTCGTCTGCGTTGCCGGGTAGTCCACCTCGAAGACGGTGGAGCCTCGCAGGGCGCTAGCGAACCTCGCCGCCCGGCAATCGAACCCGGCACCAAGCAATAGGACCTGGCGCCCGCCGCCGCGCGTGAAGGCGAGCAGCTCGTCGTCGAGCACGCGCGTCCGGATCTGCTGCCAGAGCACGTTGTCTCTCACGCCGGGGACGGCAAGCGCCGCTCGCCTCACGATCCCCGGCGCGCGCTCCAGGCGGTGCACGAGGTTGACGATCGACGCCCCTGCGAAGCGGGCGCCGAAAGGGTCCTCGGAGAGGCGCGCAGCCGCAGGCAGCAAGGCGCCGAGCGCGCGAGCCGCCGCCACATACGCAGCGGTGAAGCTTGGCTGATCGGTTTTCACGACACCACTGCCTCTCACTAGACAGGAACGGCGAACGCCCCACAACTGCCAGGGTAGCTCCTTCCCTTCGCCGTCGCAGCGCGGCTTGTGCGTCGTCGACGCGCGCAACAAACCAAGGTATCAACTCTCTGCCAACAGCCGGCTGAGAATACACTGCCACTGATGTCCCTGAGAGCCCAGCGGTGAAGACCAACAAGAGAGTCCGGCGGCGAAGGACGATCCTCGTCACCATCGCCGCCCTCGTCGTGGGAACGGTCTTTATCTTCCGCTCGTTTCTTCTCGACGTGACTTTTTTGCGCCTCGCATCGCCAGAACGCGCAATCGTCGAATCGCGAGACATCGCGTACCGGCCCGGGAGCTCGAATCCCAAGCACCGCCTGGACGTCTTCGCCCCCGCCGGCGCGCACGGAGCGGCCGTCATCCACTTCATCCACGGCGGCTACTGGGTTGGAGGCGACAAGGACTACCATTCGTGGGCGACCTCGCTCTATGCGTCGGTCGGTCGCGCACTGGCAGCTCGAGGAATCGTCACGGTCGTCCAGAGCTACAGGCTCGTGCCCGAGGTGCCGTACGCCGACGTGGTCGATGACGTCATGGCCGGCCTACGCTGGACCGAGCAGCACGCGGCCGAGTTCGGCGGGGACCCCGCGCGGCTCTTCATGATGGGGCACTCCGCAGGCGGTCAACTGGTCGCGCTCGCCGCTGCCGACGACACCTTGCACACGAGTCGCGGCATGGACCCCGGCGCCGTGCGTGGGACGATCGCGATCTCGGCAGTCTGGGACATCGCGGACATGCACGCAACCCAGGACGCAGCCTTCCAGGAGCGCGTCACCTACCCCGTCTTCGGCCACGACGTCGCCAGCTGGGCCCTCGCTTCTCCGCTCGCGCAGCTTCACGCGCCCGCGAGGCGCTTCCTCATCATGAGTGGCGAGCGGGACTACCCGTATCTGGTTCCGCAGGCGAACAATGCTCGCGCGCGGCTCACGGCGCTCGGGGCCCCACCGGTGTGGTACGTCGCTCCGGGCAACGACCACGACGCGATGGTGCTCAAGCTCGGCGCACGCGGCGACAACGTCATCCAGCCGATCGTCGACTTCGTCCGCCAAGAAGGACGTTGAGCCGGCGTGCTCTCGTGGGCCAGACTGCGTCATCGCATGGCAGCGGTGTCCGTCCCGCGCCGACGGCGCGCACTCGGCTTAACCCGCTCATGGCAGCAGACACTCTGGGCACGGGACGTGCTAACGGGCGACCCATGCGTTCGCGTCACCTGCTCTTCAGCTCCGCTTTCATCACCGCATCCCTCGCGTGTGGCGCAAACCCGAAACCATCAGGGGAGCTGGGTGACGACGCGGCAATTCCTGGCGACGGCGCGGTCCCAGGTCCCCCGGTAACTGACGCGGGGACATTCGTTGACGCCTCGCCAGCAATCGAGGCCGGCAACTTCAACGCCCTCTCGGTGACGGGCTCGGACGACGTGTGGATCGCCGCTGACGACGGCGTCGTCCACGTGACGGCCGCCACCGCTACGCTTGCGCTGAGCGGCACGGCTACCTCCTACTACGGCATCTGGGCCTACTCGCCTACGAGCGTGTGGGCGGTCGGCGAGTACCCCGGAGAGTCGACGTACATGGGCGTAGTCCAGCACTGGGATGGTCAGACGTGGACCGACGAGAGCGCCCAGGTGCCGGGCTCCTTCTATTTCTACGGCGTGTGGGGCAGCGGGCCCTCCGACGTCTGGGCGGTGGGCAACGTTGTCGTGAGCGGCGGTCTGGCCGCCTCCATCTTTCACAACGACGGCAGCGGCTGGAAGTCGTCCCTAGTCGAGGGCTCGCTCCAGGATTTCTCGGGCATCTGGGGGAGCGGCCCCTCCGACGTGTGGGCCACGGGCTTCGGCGCCATCTATCACTTCGACGGGACGAGCTGGAAGCTCGCGGGTCCGTCCAGCACGACCTACTCCGTGTTCGGGCGCATCTGGGGCGCCGGGCCGGACGATGCCTGGGCGACCGCTTCCCCTCCGCAAAGCCCGAGCACCAGCCTGTTTCACTGGAACGGGACCGCCTGGTCCGTCGGATACACGCCGCCGCCGAGCCTCGCCGTCGGGAACGTGTGGGAAGCCTCCCCAAGCGACGTCTGGGTCGTCGGCGCGCTCATGGAGAGCGATGCAAACAGCGCGACCACGGGCACGACGCTGCACTTCGACGGCACCGCCTGGTCAACGGTGCCCTCCGGTGCCAGCGTGAATAACCTCAACGCGGTAGGTGGAAGCAGCCCCTCGAACGTCTGGGTGGTTGGTGACCGGGGGACCCTGTTGCACCTCGAATGAGCGTCCCAGGCTACCTCGCGTCGGCGCGCCAGCGCCCTCGCCACGCCGGCGACTCGAATGGGTCGGCAAAGTACTGCGTCTCGTGGGCGACCTTTCCGTCGCGGAGCTGCATGATGCTGACGGTCGGGACCGGCCGTCCATCGTAGAAGATCACGTGCTCGACGACCCAAAGATCGCCGGAGCCGATCGTTCGTCGGACCTCGAAGCGACGCCCCGCTGGGTTGCGCCCGCGTGATTCGAGCACGTTGCGGCGGCCCCTGAAGCGTTCCCCAGATTGCGGATAATCGAGCTCGACGTCGTCGCGGTAGATGTCGCCCTCTCCCGCATCGTCTCCTGCATTGGATGCAGCCCAGTGACGATCGAGCGCAGCCAGAATCTCCGTGTCAGCCATGGTTACTTGCGCATGCGCGACACGTGCCGACTCGGGGCGCAAGCCCGAGCCCGGATGCACGTCGAGCTGCCATCGATGATGGTGTACCTAGAACCCTCCCACGAGTTCGTCTACGTATCCGGATATCCCGCGTTGAAGACGGGGTTTGCCGGGTTCGTCATCTGGTGGGGACCGACAGCGCCGCGCGCGGCTCCGCGGTTCGCCGGGAGCACACAAGGGAGCGTATCCGCATGCCATGGTACTCTGACCCTCTGCACTCTCTACCCGGCGGAGGTCGACATGAAACCTAGAACGCTTGCCGCGTTGGCCATCGCGGCGATCTCCGCGCTGATCGTGGCGTGCTCGAGCAGCAGTGACAATTGCAATGCGGTAGGGGCGACCTGTTGCACTGAGCAGCAGTCCAGCGGACAGGGGGGAGGGGGCCCCACCGTGACGGTGCAGAACTGCGCGTCGGGGTTCACGTGCAATCTTTCCGACGACAGGTGCGAGGCATTTCCCCCACAGGACGGCGGGCCTGGGTAGCCCCCACGAGACGGGGGCGAGCTTACCTGCCGGTGCGCTCGCGGTGCTTGCACCCTGGCCAGCAGCACGGGCGACGCTGGCCTTCCTCCAGCTCCTCCTGAGTCCGGCGAATGCGGCGGGCTCGGGTCATCTCCTGTTTCGCATCCTCGACCCAGCAGATGAACTCGTTGCGGGCCAGAGGCGTGATGTCCATCCAGGCACCGAGTGCGGTCGGGTTGGCGCTCAGCGCCTTGCGCAGGTCTTCGGGAAGCTTGTGCACTACCCCACCGGGCACTCGCGGGCTGCTCACCGGGCAAGGGTAGCGAATCGGGACGGAATACGCTGGGTCCCCGTACGCTGCACGCGTGACACCGTCGTGACACGACGGTTGGTAGATGGGATCGGGTGAGCCCGTTCGCCACCGCCAGTACCTCCGTAGGCACCAACCTGATCTCTTCGCCGCAGGCGCGGCTCGCGCATGGAGCGGGATACACGCTGTACATGTGCCAGAAGGCCATGTACCGAAAAGCTCTCGGCGCGAGCGACGAGCACGTCCGCGACTTGACCAAGATGTGGGCAGCGGGCATGCGGGCGCGTCTCGGCCTCGAAGTCCGCGGCCATGGCTTCGACGCCATCGACTGGTCCAAGCCTTACGTGCTTATGGCGAACCATCAGAGCTACCTGGACGTCCTCGCGCTGTTCTCTGCGCTGCCCAAAGCGTTCGGCGTCGTCGCCAAGAAGCAGCTCTTCGCCGTGCCGTTCTTCTCCGGCGTGATGAGGGCCATCGGGTGCGTCTCGGTCGATCGAAGCAAGCACGTCCAGGCGATGGCCGCGATGCGCGCCGGCGCGGAAGCCGTCCGCGCGGGCGCGACGATCGCCATCTTCCCGGAGGGAACGCGCAGCTCGGGGGACCGCGTCCAGCCATTGAAGAAAGGCCCCTTCGTCCTCGCGCAGCTGGCCCAGGTTCCGCTCATCCCGATCGGGATCCGCGGGACGCACGCGCTCATGCCCTTGGGAAACACGGGCATCCGCTCCGGTACCATCGACATTCACGCCGGCGCCCCGATCGCACCGCCTGCCGAGGGCGACTTCGAGGCACGCCAGGCGGTGGCGGCAAGTGTTCGTCAGGCGATCGCGCACCTTGCCGATGTGCCGATGGTCGACTGAGGCCTCCTTGCGTCAGAATGCAATCGTCGTCCCGGCGAGGAAACCCGGGTACGAGCCGGAGCCGCCCTGAACCTGCGTTGACCAGCCCGCCGTCAAGTCGACACTGACCTTGGGCGCGACCCGCACGCCGATGGCCCCACCCACCCTGAGCCACTCGGCGTCGTACTGCCAGCCCCCGGAGGGGACGCTCACGTAGTCACGGTCCATGCCGATGCTCGCGCTCAACGTGACCAGCCCCCTTATGGTCCCACCGTAACCAACACGCGCGAACGGCTCGACCTGTTGCACCGGAAGATGCGTGGGCATGGTCACCCCGCCCGCGAGCGAGATCCACTGGTGGCGCGCGGTCCAGATGCGGGCGGCAAGGTCTCCCCGAAGTCCTGCCGAGAAGCCCGTGACGCTGTTCCAGCCATCCACGCTCACGCCTACGTAGGGCATGACCTCGATCGTCCCCGGCGTCCCGAACCGGTAGCTGAACGCCGGCCAGGGCACGCTCCACGAGAGTCGGTCGGTAATGCGATACCAGAGCGAGTATCCGGCGCTGAAGCTGTTGAACGACTGCTGCCCAGCCTGGTTCTGTCCGAGGTTCGTCGGCGGCGCCGCGGCGGCGCCGGCCCCCGCGGAGAGATGCAGAAGCCAGCGCGTGTCCCCTCGAGACCCCCAGAGGCTCAGCGGGGCGGTCGGGTCGGGCAGCCCCTTCATCGCGAGCTCCTCGCCGGTCGCTTCGAGCTGGGCGTCGACCAGGGTAGCGGTTTCGCCTGGCCGCACGAGGACCTCCTTCGTGTACACGCGGCCGGAGACCACGGCGCGCACGAGGTAGCGACCAGGGGGAAGGGCGACGCGGACCGGGCCCGGCGCCGCGGGGGCATCGGCGACGGTCACGCCGGTGGATAGCTGGATGATTTCCACCGGGGCGCGGGCCGCCGTCACCTGCAGCGCGCTCGTGCTGGACACGAGGGTCGTGAGCACGATGTCCTGTCGGCCGCGCAGCGCGAGCTCGAAGCTCGGGTGCTGGGGCGTCTTGGCGAGCCGCGCGCTCGCACCGACGGTGCGCTCGCGGGCGTAGTCGAACGCCTCCTGCAGCGTGACGTTGCCGTCTCCCGCGATGTCCGCAGCGCCGCGGAGGCCGGCCGCCAGGTAGTGGGTGAAGAACGAACCGTGAACAGCTTCCGCCTCGTGGGCATTCTCGATCCCTGAGCTCGAGGACACGAGCGCGGTCCCCTCGGTATCCACGTTCAGGAGATCCGCCATCGGGAGGGGCGGGCCCGGCGTGAGCCCTTTGGTCTGCGTCCAGCTCCCGCCACGGCACGTGTCGAGGATGCCGACGCGGATGCGTGCGCCGAGGCGCTCGACGCGCTCCCGCACGTCCGCGAGGGCGAGCGGCTCGCCATGGGGGAAAAGGGCGTGGCCGTCGGAGTGTCCCGAGTAGTAGAAGACGAACAGGACGTTGCCGCCCGCCTCCGCGGCGGTCTTGGCCACGCCGTCGAGCGCGGTGAGGAGGTCGGCCGGGCGCGGATCGAGCAGGATCTGTACGTCGGACGCCGAGAAGCCGCCGACCTGCTCGAGCACGGCCGCGAGCTCGCTCGCGTCGTCGTGCGCGAAGCGCAGCGGCACCTGCCCGGCGGGGGGATCGTTCGACCCCACGACCACCGCGAGGCGCCGCATCGGCGGCGGAGAGGCCTGAACCGTGCCACTGCCCACGAGGACCGCGAGCCCGAACAGGACCAGCACGAGACATCGTGCAAGACGCCGCGTCATCGGTCCGTCTCCGTCACCTTGCGGAGCTCGAGCTGAACGACCCAGACGCTCGCCGTCCGCTCTTCTTGCTCGATCGCTCGGCGAAGCCTGCCGTCGTCCAGCGCGTCCCGGCTCAGGACGACGGCTAGCCGCTCGCCTCCGGGCTGATCGTCGACGACCAGCGTGAACGGGAGCGGATCTCCCGAGGCCGGACACGCGGCGTCGGCCGACAGGCGCCGCCACTCGGTCGGAGCAGGCGCCGCGACCGCGACGTGCGCGAGGCCCTCGCACGAGACGCGCAGCGCAAGGGAGTCGCCCGGGCGAACGGGCGAGCGTCCGTCCCAGATCCGCGTCTCCCCGCCGCGATGGACGAGCAACTGTACTCCTGGCGCGCCCTTGACGGCGACGTAGTCGTGCGGCGTCAGGAGCGTCGTGCGCGCGACCAGGACGGCGCTCGCGGCGAGGGCCAAGGCGCCCGCCAGTG
>Ga0302319_10006489_pt1 | contig 23205 bp, 20 predicted proteins | sample Bog_T0_2_FD_203319 | JGI IMG/M metagenome (GOLD analysis project Ga0302319, IMG submission 203319) | Peat permafrost microbial communities from Stordalen Mire near Abisko, Sweden - Bog_T0_2 | ecosystem: Environmental > Terrestrial > Soil > Wetlands > Peat | place: Sweden: Abisko, Stordalen Mire...
CGCGCCGCGGGGCGACGAGAGGCGCCTTGCCGGGCGTGCGCGCGCCGCGACCGTCGAGTTTCAAAGCAAATCCGCCGTCGACCTCGACGATCGAGGCCTCCTTGAAGAAGCGCCTGAGCACGGCCGGGCGCATGTTGGCCTGCGCCGCGCCCATCGGGTCGTTGGCGTTGGGATCGTAGGGTTCGCGCTCACTCATCGGGTGCGTCCTCGATCGGATCGCGCTTGGGCAACTCGAAGCCGAACACGTCGAAACTCTTCTGCATGTGCGGCGGCACGGGCGCCGTCACGTCGATGAAGCCGCCGCGCGGATGCGGCAGCACGAGCCGCCGCGCCATCAGATGCAGCTTCGGCTCCAGGCCCGGCGGCACGGCCCGCAGCGGATCGTGACGGGCGGGATCGTTTTCGGGGCGACGGTTGTATTTGGGATCGCCGATGATCGGATGGCCGATCGCCTCGCAATGGGCGCGCAGTTGATGAGTGCGCCCGGTGATCGGCCGCATCGAGAGCCACGCCAGACGCGGCGTGACCTTGTCGATCGTCGCGTACATCGTCAGCGAATGCTGCGCTTCCGGGTCGCCGTGCTTGGCGACGCGCATGCGCTCGAGGTCGCTGGGACCCCGCTTGACGCCGCGCTCGTCGCCCATGCCCTCGCCCTTGGCGAGAAACATCGAAATGCGGCCCTGCGGGGGCTTCGGCACGCCCTCGACCAGCGCCCAATAGATTTTGCGGGTTTCGCGCGCCCGGAACATCGCGCCGAGGTCGGCGGCCATCTTGCGCGATTTCGCGCACAGCAGCACGCCCGAAGTGTCGCGGTCGAGCCGATGCACCAGCACCGGCCGCTGGCCGTTCTTGTCGGCGAGCGCCTCCAGCATGCCGTCGACATGGCGCTTGGTGCCGGAGCCGCCCTGCACGGCCAGCCCGTAGGGCTTGTTGAGCACGAGGACGTCCTTGTCCTCGAACAGGATCATCTCCCGGATCGCCTGGGCGTCGGCGGGATTTACAGGCCCGCGCTCGCCGGGCACGGGTTTGGCGGCGAATTTCAGTGGCGGCACGCGGACGATCTGGCCGATCTCCAGCCGGGTCGAAATTTCCACGCGCTTGCCGTCGACGCGCACTTCGCCCTTGCGGACGATCTTGTTCAGATGGGTCTGCGGCAGATCAGGGTAGCGGCGGCGGAACCAGCGGTCGAGCCGCATCCCCGTTTCGTCTTCGCCGATCGGGATGGTGACAACGGATTCGTTCACGTGAGCGCCCTAGCGAGACTGAGCCCGCCCCAAAGTCCAACAATACCAAGCAGCACGGAGCCGCCAACATAGGCGATCGCCGCCCCGATCTGTCCGCGCTCGAGCAACAGGATCGATTCCAGCGAAAACGTCGAGAAGGTCGTGTAGCCGCCGAGCACGCCGGTGGCGACGAACAGCCTCACCGATTGCGTCCATCCCGCGCCGGACCTGAACGCCAGCCAGCCGATGAGAAACCCCATGGCTGTCGAACCGGAAACGTTGATGAAAGCCGTCGCCCAGGGAAAACCCAATCCCAAGGCGCGTCCAATGGCCAGGTTGAGCGTGTGACGGAGCGCGCCGCCGAGGCCGGCGCCGACGAATACGAGAATATAGGGCTGAATTAAGTCCATGCGCGGCCTATAACAGGCGCTTGCCGCGCGCGGAAGGCGGCGCGCGATGAGATAGGTCAAAACACCGGCGCTCGAAAAGGGAATATAATGGCGGCCAACGAAGAACAAGGAGCCTCCCATGCAGGGCCATTATCACGCAGCCGTTTGGATCGATCATCATCAGGCGCGCGTTCTCCATTTCAACATCGACGCCTACGACATCAAGGTGATCCACCCCGCCCATCACCACGAGGGAAATCGTGACGGCCAGCGTCCCAAGGAGGATCAGGCCTATCTGGAGAGCGTGACCAAGGCGGTCGCCGACGCCGGCGCCATCCTGTTGATGGGGCCGGCCAACGAGAAAACCGAACTCGTCAAGCACATCGAAAAGACGCATCCGCGGCTGCGCGCCAAGGTGGAAGCCATCGAGCCGGCGGACCACCTGAGCGACGGAGAAATCGTCGCCCATGCCCGGCGCGTGCTGAAATCGGCGGACAGGATGGCGCCCCAGCTGTAAATTCCTGGGCGACGCGCTCGTAAAGGATCGAAGTTCCATGCCCTACGAATTGTTCTACTGGCCGGGCCTGCAGGGGCGCGGCGAATTCGTGAGGCTGGCGCTGGAAGACGCCGGGGCCGATTACGTCGACGTCTGCCGGGGGGCGGGACGCGGTCAGGGCGTGGCGGCCCTGACCGCGCTGCTGCGCTCGCCGGGCCTCGCTCAACAACCCTTCGCCCCGCCGATTTTACGCGACGGCGAAGTCCTGATTTCGCACGTCGCCAACATCCTGTTCTATCTCGGCCCCAGGCTGATGCTGGCGCCCGAGAAGGAAGCGCTGCGGCTATTCGCCAACGCCCTGCAACTGACGATCACCGATTTCGTCTCCGAGATCCACGACACCCACCACCCGGTATCCTCGGCGCTGTATTATGAAGATCAGCGCGCCGAGGCCAAACAGAATACGGCCGCGTTCCTCGCCGAGCGCATGCCGAAATTCCTCGGCTATTTCGAGCGCATCGTCTCCCGTAACCCCTTCGGCTCGGACCATGCGGTCGGCGAGAGCGCGACTTACGTCGATCTGTCGCTGTTCCAGGTTTTCGAGGGATTGCTCTACGCTTTTCCGCGCGCGACCTCGGACTTCGGCGACCGCTATCCTGGCCTGACCGCGTTGCACGCCCGCGTCGCCGCGCGCCCGATGATCGCGGCCTACCTGCAAAGCGACCGGCGCATCCCGTTCAACGAAAACGGCATTTTCCGCCATTACCCGGAATTGGATCGCGATCCCCTGGCCGGGAAGAGTTAGGCGCGGACCGAAGGGCGCCGTAGCCCGTGTTCGCCTGCAAACTTTATGGGCGGGTTATTGCAACTTTTTCCCAATCCGCCGCTTTTTTCCTCCAAGCTATTGCAAGGATTCCTTTGGCGGTTTTGCGTCATTTCAAGGGCTTGCAAGCCTTACGAGCCCGAATCGATTTTCTCCAAATTTTCGATCGCGTCGAGGACCGACATAACGGACGCGCCGGCCATCGGGAAGCATCATACCCTATTTTCTCTAAATCAGAAAATAGAATTTGATTTAACTGGTCGTGCGGGCCAGAAGGCGAGCCGCGTGTCATGGCGGTCGAGATGAAAAAAAGCGTTGACCTTTCGGGGCTACCCGGCGAAGCCATCGACGACCCTCGCGCCCGCCAGAGCAGTATCCGGTCAAACAGGATCGGATCGTGTCATTCCCGCGCATGCGGGATTTCAGAGCCGCCGCGCGTCGTGTCCCTCTGAATCACCGCTTCTGAGCCCGTCGAAGAACCCAGCGATGACAAGTCAGACTGATCGGAAACCGCTCAAGCGCCCCTGCGGATTCACATTGCGAATCCGACAGTTCCCGCCCATTTGCACAAAAATCAACCTTGGGTTGATTAAACCGTGCGCGTCACAATTATTCGGTTCATATTGGTTTCTGCGCCAGTCACCACTCGACGCTCACAAGAGTAAGAAAGGCAGTCTTATGAAAACTGAGGCGATCCTGACGGATTATGCTGTCCACACAATTTCGCCTATTGGCGCAATGTTTGGCTTGGTCCTCCCTGTCGCGCCGCCGCAGCGAAAAGTAAGACTACGTATTTTGGTGGTCGATGACGACGAAGCTGACATTTATCTCATTCGGCGGGCTTTGGCCAACAATCCGCGGGTCGGGGAAGTTCTGGTCGCGCGGGACGGCGTCGAGGCGTTGGAGTTGATCGACGCTGGGTGGGCCAATCCGGATTTGGCGATTGTCGATCTGCGGATGCCACGCAAAGACGGGCTTGCGTTGCTGAGGGACTTTGCGTCGAGAACAGCCGCGCCCTTTCCGGCGATCGTGTTGACGTCCTCCAGGGCGGGGGCCGACGTCTATCGTTCCAAGAAGCGCGGGGCGATAGAGTTCTTGACCAAGCCCAATAGCGTCGAAAAACTGACAGCCGCGCTGGATCAAGTCATTTCGACAATTTAGCAAGCCTGTCCGCAAATAACCAACCCATTTCGCAGTCCGAAGTCAATTCCTTCAGGAGTGGAGCGTCATGATCCCTAACACGCAGGAAATATTGATATCCGCCAGAGACCTAGCGAGTAGCGGCGCTTTGCGTGAGCGGGCTGTTACGGCGCCATGGCGGTGGTCGGTAGGTCTGCAGGTGCTTTTGGTGGAGGATGATCAAGCGGACGCCTATCTCATCCGGCGCGCTTTGGCGAAGGACCGCAGGGTTGGGGAGGTCATCCTCGCGGAGGACGGCGTGGAGGCGTTGGAGATGTGCGAAAAGCGCCGGTTTGTTCCGGACCTGGCGATCGTCGATCTGCATATGCCGCGCAAGGATGGACTGGCTTTGTTGAAGGATTTTGCGACGAGGGGCGGGTCGAAGTTCCGGTCCGTGGTCCTCACTTCCTCCAGATCGAACAAAGACGCGCTTCGGGCCGCCAAAGTCGGCGCGGCCGAATTCATTACCAAACCCAAAACGGAGGCGGAATTGGCCGCCGTGTTGGACCGCGCAATTGGCAATGTCATTTTAGAGCCAGACCGCGCTGGCATCCGACGGCGCGAGGTTTTCAACACAAGCCCGGGCTCAGCCGCCATCGGGGGAAGATCTGCGCCGGCGCGACGCGCTCCCGCGCAATTTGAACGAGTATAACGAAAACCGCACTTGCATAATTTATAAGCATAGACTTTGAAAGGAAGCGCCTTGAGAAAGAGCACCTGGGAAAAACTCACGTCAATGACAATAGGCTCCAGCCAAGCGATGCCAAGGAAAACGTTTAATTACTTCGACCAGTTTCCACCGCCGCTGGAAGCGCGAAAATTGAATATCCTACTGGTGGAGGATGACGAACCCGATGCTTATCTCATTGGCCGCGCTTTGAAAAGCAACCCCAGGGTGGGAGAAGTGGTCGTCGCGGACAACGGCTTCATGGCGTTGGAAATGCTCGATATCAGTTGGGTGACTCCGGACCTGGCGATCGTAGACCTCAATATGCCGCGCAAGGATGGCTTTGCGTTGCTGCGCGACTTTGCCGCCAGGGAGGGCCGGCACTTTCCCTCGGTGATTCTTACTTCGTCCGCGGCCAAGTTGGACTCGCTCGAAGCCATGATCTGTGGAGCCGTGGAGTTTATCACCAAGCCTGATTCGCCGCAAAAATTGGCCGCCGCCTTGGACCGCGTAATCTATAACGCCCTTTAGAGCGTTATTCGGTAACTGCCCAGGTACCCCCGATTTTTGAGACCCAAGGCACGATTGGGCGGTGGCGTCTTGAGAACGAAATGGAATCGGGTCGCGAACAAAGCCGAATCGGCATAGGCGTTCGCTGCCTCACGGAGCGATTTTCTCGCTCAAATCGGGGGGTACCTGGGCAGTTACGTTATTCGATCAAACGGGATCGTCTCTTGTCATTCCCGCGCCCATCGACGGGCTAGGGAGCGGGAATCCAGGGCTGCCGCACGTCGTGTCCCTCTGGATCCCCGCTTCTGAGCGCGTCGAAGAACGCGGGGAAGACAAGTCAGACGGATGGGAAACCGCTCAAGCGCCAGCCTTTCGCCGTCCCGGTGGAGCCTGGCGCTTTCTTTTTTCCTCGCGCCGACCTTCCGCCGACGGCAGCCGGACATGAAACACAGTGCCATGGCCAGGGGTGGATTCGCACCAGATCTCGCCTTTTTGAGCGACAATCGCTTTGCGGGCGAGCGTCAGACCCAGGCCGCTGCCGGAATATTCGGAGGCGGTGTGCAGGCGGACCAGCGGCTTGAAGATTTCGGCCAGATAGTCCGTCGCAATGCCGATGCCGTTGTCGCTGACGTCCAGGATCCAGTTGGCGCCCTCGCGGCGGGCCGCCACCTCGACGCGGGGAACCGCGCTTCTATTGTAATGCACGCCGTTGACGATCAGGTTTTGTAGCACCTGGATCATGAGGGTCTCGTTGCCGCGCACCATCGGCGCCAGACGTGGCGCCATGAATTGCGCTCCGCGTTCGGCCAGCAGAGGCGCCAGCGAAGCGCCGACGCTCGCCAGCACGCTGTTCAGGTCGACATCAGCGAGTTCGGGCGGTTGATTGAGCAAGGTGTACTGCAACATGATGTCGACGAGCTTGTCGAGCCGCGCCGCCGCATGGCCTAGAAAGGCGAGATGTTTCTGGACGCCTTCGGCTTCGACTCCGCTGAGCTCGTCGGCGATCATCTGGCTGAATGTAATGATCTGCCGAATGGGCTGTTTGAAGTCGTGAGCAAGCGCATAGGCGAAGTTTTCCAGTTCGTTCCTCTGTTCGTCGATCACCCGCGCCTGGGATGAGGCATGGATCGACCTGCTGACGACCCGTCGAATCGATTCGGACGATATTCGCGACTTGGTGATGTAATCGGACACGCCGCTGCGAAGCGCCTCGGCCGCCAACATCTCGTCGCCGACGCTGGTGACGAGGATGATCGGGAGGAAAGCATTGGCGGCGCGGAGCTGACGGGCAAGCGTCAGGCCGTCCATTTCCGGCATATTATAATCGAGAAGGACGCAATCGAAGCTCTGATTGGCGCAAATTTCGGGAACGATGGCGGATTCAGAGAGGGAAAGAACTTCAGCGCCGGGAAACGTCGCCGCGAGCACGGTCGCCAGAACCACGCGTTCAGCGTCGTTGTCATCGACCGTCACAAAGCGTTTTTGCGGCTCCATTTTCGGGCTTCTCCCTATGAGACACGAGGTTCGCTGAAGAAGCGCATGCGGCACGGTAGATCGACACGGACCCGCGTGGCGCTGTTCAGTCGCTTCGCATTTTGCGAAGCGACGCTAGCGAGATGCGCGCACAGGCTGACGCTTGTCAACGACAGTTGCGATACTGTTGTGTGAAAATACCGGTGGCCCTTATGAAAGTAAAACTGCAAAATCAACGATAATATCTCTACGTATACTTACGAGTTTCAACAGCTATATAGCCGTATTTATGATATGACGCTGCGATCATACACTTTAAATGCGTGCGGTTTTTTCCGCAAAAACAGGAAATATATAAATAAAACGACGTGAATTTGAAATCGGGGAGACTTATCGCTTGTTTTTTAAGCCATTGACACCCGAATCTATAGGGATCAAAGTCGTTAACCGTCCGCCAGAACTCTTGGAGGCCGACAGCGAACCGACAGGTCAATTGCTATGCGGCTCAAAAAACACGCTGAAAACTACGCCGTCGCATCCGCGCCGGCCTGGGCCCGGACGCGCGCGGCGATGGCGCGCTCGATCGACATGGAGAAGCCGATCGAGGGTGACGAATTCGCGGCGAGGATTGGCCCGGTAGCGGCGCCCGTGCTGGACGAAAATAAGATGTCCCAGTTCGTCTCGCTCATGGGTCCCGACTGGGTGGCCAAGGCCCTACTTGAATTTGCGATCGAAGTGGAGGGCCGAATGGCGTCTCTCGACGCCGCAACCCCGTCCAAGCTGGCCTCATCCTCACATGCGATGATCATGATGGCGGGGATGTGCGGTTTCACGGAACTGCTCGATGTCTCCGAGGTCGCTCAACGCGAAGCGCGCCAGGGCGCCGGCTTGAACCGCGTAGCGGCGCTGCGCGCGGCGGGTGAGCGGGCCTTGGCCGCCATGCGATCCTATGTTCCGCGCCCGTGACGCCGCGACGGCGATCCCTAGGGGAAGCCTGCTTTCGCCGCGGCATGCCATCAGCCACCGTTGAGTAAGGAACAGGTTTGTCGATCTGGGAATGGCTCCTGAACCCGGCGGGACTGACCGCCCACGGCTTCTGTCTGAGCTGGGCGCCGGGACTCGTGGCGCTGCACGCCGGCTCGGACGCGATCATCGGTATCGCTTATTTCTCGATCCCGGTCGCGATGGCCTGGTTCGTTCGCGAACGGCGCGACTTTCAACATTGGCGGATAGCCTATCTTTTCGCGGCCTTCATCCTGGCGTGCGGCACGACCCATTTGCTTTCGATACTTACGCTCTGGACGCCCGCCTACGGAATAGAGGGTCTGGTCAAGCTGCTCACGGCCGTCCTCTCGTTCACGACGGCGGTGGTTCTGTGGCCGCTGGTTCCCAGGTTGCTGGCGCTGCCGACGCCAGACCAGCTGGTCGCCCTCAATACGGAGCTTTCCCGGCGCATCGCCGCGCATGAAGAAGCAACCGCCAGCCTGCGCGAGAGTGAAGCCGGCATGCGCGCCCTGAACGCGGATCTCGAGCGACGGGTGGCCGAGCGCACGTCCGCGCTGGAGGTCGAGATCGTCGCCCGGCGTGACGCGGAGGAGAAATTCCGCCAGGTCATCGAGTTCGCCCCAACCGCGATGATCACGATCGACGGCGAAGGAACGATCGAACTCGTCAACATCCAGACCGAGCGGACCTTCGGCTATTCCCGCGAGGAACTGCTCGGTCGCTCGATCGACGTTCTGCTGCCGGATCGTCTGCGGGCGAACCACGGGCATCATCGCGATATTTTTTTCGCGTCTCCGACGCCGCGCGCGATGGGTATCGGGCAGGATCTGTTCAGCCGCCGCAAGGACGGCAGCGAGTTCCCGGTCGAAATCGGGCTCAACCCTCTCATGACCCCGGAGGGTCAAAAGGTCATCTCATCGATTACCGACATCACAAAACGCAAGGAGATAGAAAAGGCTCTGGCCGATAGCGAACAGCAGATAAGGCTGATGTTCGACAGCATCCAAGGGCATGCCATTTTCATGCTCGACGCCGAAGGCCGGGTCATAACCTGGAACTCTGGGGCGGAGCTGCTGAAGGGCTACAAGCAGGAGGACATCATTGGGCGATACTTCTCGCTGTTTTATCCGCCCGAAGACATCGCGAAGGGAAAGCCCGAAGCGGAGTTGATCGTCGCGGCACGGGAGGGACGCGTCGAAGACGAGGGCTGGCGCGTCCGCAAGGACGGCGTTCGGTTCATGGCGAACGTGATCATCAGCGCCGTCAAGGATTCGCGCGGCGATTTGCGCGGCTTCGTCAAAGTCACGCGCGACGTCACCGATCGCAAGAAGATCGAAAGCCAATTGATCGAAACCAACGAGCGGTTCGCGGTGGCCGCCGAGGCGGCCAAGCTCGCCTTCTGGGACTTCGACATTGCCACCCGGTCCGTCCATTGGGACGACCAGATGTTCAAACTCTTTGGCGTGGACCCGGCGCACGGCAACGATCATCCGCTTCGGTTCAAATATGTGCACGCCGATGACCTCGCGAGGGTCGAGGAAGAATTTCGCGACGCGACGGTGGGGAAGCGCGCTTTCGACACCGAGTACCGCGTCGTCCGGCCCGACGGGGGTGTAAGGCACACCAAGGCGGCCGCGAACCTCAAGCGCGACGCGACGAGGCCCGGCGGCCGATTGATCGGCGTCAGCTTTGACATAACAGACCGCAAGGAGGCCGAGCTGAGCCTCGAACAGGCGCGCAATGCGGCTGAAGCCGCCAACCGGTCCAAGTCCGCTTTTCTCGCCAGCATGAGCCACGAAATTCGAACGCCCATGAACGGGGTGATCGGTTTCGCCGACCTTCTGCTCGACAGCCACCTTACCGCGCAGCAGCGCAACCATACGACGCGATTGCAGGACGCGGGCAAATCCCTGCTGTCGCTGATCAACGATATCCTCGATCTCTCCAAGATCGAGGCGGGCAAGCTCGATATCGAGGCCATTCCGACCAGCCCGGAGACGGTGGTCCACAGCGCGGCCTCGGTGGTTCGAACGCAAATCGCCGCCAAGGGACTCGATTTGCGCATCGAAAGGGCCGCGGATGTGCCGCTTTGGATCGAGGGCGATCCGACGCGGCTGCGTCAGATCCTTTTGAATCTTCTGAGCAACGCCCTGAAGTTCACGGATCGAGGTCATATCACCGTTCGGTATTCGCGAGAAACCGTCGAAGACGAAGACTTTCTGCGCTTCGAGGTCCAGGATTCGGGGATCGGCATTCCCGCGGACCGCCAACATCTGCTGTTCCGCGACTTTTCCCAGATCGACAGTTCGACGACGCGACGTTACGGCGGCACAGGACTAGGTCTTTCCATCTGCAAGCGACTGGCGCGAGCGATGGGCGGCGAGGTCGGCGTCAGGAGCTTTCCCGGCGCGGGCAGCGCAATCTGGTTCACGATCGCGCTTCGGCCATGCCCGGCGCCGGACCTTTCGGTAACCCGCGATCCGACAGCCTTCGTCGCCAACCCGGCGCGCGTTCTGGTCGCGGACGACCTCGAAATGAATCGGGACATCGTCGAAGCGATGCTCAAGCGGGCAGGTCATTGGGTCCGAGGCGTCGAAAACGGACGCCAGGCCGTCGTCGCGGTTCAGGAAAGCGATTTCGATGTCGTGCTGATGGATATGGAGATGCCGGAAATGGACGGCGTCGAGGCGACGCGCATGATCCGCCGATTGGACGAGCGCGTCCGCCACATTCCGGTCGTCGCCCTGACCGCGAATGCATTTTCGGAAGATCAGCAGCGCTGCCGCGAAGCCGGGATGAATGATTTTCTGCCCAAGCCGATCACCATCGAAGGCTTGTTGGCCATGGTCGCAAAATGGTCCCCGGGATCATCGCCCTTGATATCAGAGACTTCGCCGGCCCCGCCCGTCGTGCTGGACCTGGCGGTGCTCGATGCCTTCGACAAGGCGCTCGGCGTTGCGGCGGCGGCCCGGTTCAGCGGCAAATTCAGCAAGCAGGCTCGCGATGCCGTGGCCGCCCTGACGGCCGCCGACCAGCCCGCCTTGGTCGCGAGCGAGGCGCACAAACTCGTAAACCTCGCGGGCAACCTCGGCTGCGCGGAATTGGTTGGATTCGCCCGCAACCTTTGTGCCGAGGCCAAACGCCAGAATTATGCCGTCCCTAGCCTGTTGACCGATCTGCCCGCGACGGTCGATCGAGCGGTCGCCGCACTGGCGGCGCGCTACCCGCTGAACGACTTTCCGCCGAACCCACGCCCATAACAAGTCGGCGCCGATCCTATTTGCCTAGACCTGAACCTGAGACACCTTGCGTCCATATAACTTCACCGATCCCGACCAGGAGCGCCGTGATGACTTCGACGACGAGTTCCGCCAACGTCATGAACGAGGTGACCGCGGACGAGCGCGCCGAAAAGGCGCTCGTCGAGGCCGGAGCCTTGCAGCGCGCCATTTTCAACAGCGCGAACTTTTCCAGCATAGCCACCGACGCGAAGGGCGTCATTCAGATATTCAACGTCGGCGCCGAGCGGATGCTCGGCTACACCGCCGTCGAGGTCGTGAACAAGATCACTCCGGCGGACATATCCGATCCGCAGGAACTCATCGTGCGCGCGCTGGCCTTGAGCGTCGAACTCGCGACCCCGATAACGCCCGGCTTCGAGGCCCTGGTGTTCAAGGCCTCGCGCGGGATCGAAGACATTTACGAGCTGACCTACATCCGCAAGGACCAGAGCCGCCTTTCCGCGGTGGTGTCGGTCACGGCCCTGCGCGACGCCGATGACATGATCATCGGCTATTTGCTGATCGGCACCGACAATACCGCGCGCAAACTGGTTGAAGCTGAACAAAAGATACTGGACCAGCGGTTGCGCGACCAGCAATTCTACACCCGGTCGCTGATCGAAGCCAACATCGACGCGATCATGACGACGGATCCGTCCGGCATCATCACCGATGTCAACAAGCAAATGGAAAAGCTCACCGATTGCACGCGCGATGAACTGATCGGCGCGCCGTTCAAGGACTTCTTCACCGATCCGGAGCGAGCCGAAGCTGGAATCAAACGCGTGCTGAGTGAAAAATCGGTCACCGACTACGAGCTGACCGCACGCACCAGAGGCGGCGCGCTCACGGTCGTGTCTTATAACGCAACCACATTTTACGACCGGAAACGCACGCTGCAAGGCGTATTCGCCGCTGCGCGCGACGTCACCGAGGCCAAGCGGGTGGAAGCGGAATTGTTGCAGACCAAGGTTGCCGCCGAGAGCGCGAGCCGGATCAAATCGGATTTCCTGGCGAGCATGAGCCACGAGATTCGAACGCCGATGAACGGAGTGATCGGTTTTGCCGACCTGTTGCTCGACAGCCATTTGACCGAACAGCAGCGCAACCACATGACGCGGTTGCAGGACGCCGCCAAATCCCTGCTCGCGCTGATGAACGATATTCTCGATCTCTCCAAGATCGAGGCCGGCAAGCTCGAGGTTGAAAGCATTCCCATGAGCCCGGACACGGTGGTTCACAGCGCGACTTCGATCGTTCGCACCCAGTTGGCCGCCAAGGGACTGGATATGAGCATCGAAAGGGCCCCGGATTTGCCGCCCTGGATCGAGAGCGATCCGACGCGGCTGCGTCAGATTCTTCTGAACCTGTTGAGCAACGCCTTGAAGTTCACGGATCATGGTCGGATCATTGTCCGGTGTTCGCGCGAAAGCGTCGAGGACGAGGACTTCATGCGTTTCGAGATCGAGGATACGGGGATCGGGATTCCGGCTGATCGCCAACATCTGCTGTTCCGCGACTTCTCCCAGATCGACAGTTCGACGACGCGACGCTACGGGGGGACGGGGCTGGGTCTTTCCATTTGCAAGCGGCTGGCCCGAGCGATGGGCGGCGAGATAGGCGTCAGGAGCGTTCCGGGCGCCGGCAGTACGATCTGGTTCACGATCGCTCTTCGGGCTTGCCCGGCGCCCGATCTCTCGGTGGGCCGCGACCCGACCGCGTCGGTCGCCAATCCGGCCCACGTCCTGGTTGCGGACGACCTCGAAATGAATCGAGACATCGTCGCAGCGATGCTCAGACGCGCCGGTCATTCGGTCCGAGGGGTCGAAAACGGGCGCCAGGTCGTCATTGCGGTTCAGGAGAGCGATTTCGACTTGGTGCTGATGGATATGGAGATGCCGGAAATGGACGGCGTCGAGGCGACTCGCACGATCCGCCGTCTGGACGAGCGCGTCCGCCACATTCCGATCGTCGCCCTGACCGCGAATGCGTTTTCGGAAGATCAGCAGCGCTGCCGCGAAGCCGGGATGAATGATTTTCTGCCCAAGCCGATCAGCCGTGACGGATTATTGGCCATGGTCGCCAAATGGTCCGCCAGAACATCGCGCTTGATATCAGAGACTTCGCCGAGCACGGCAACGGTGCTCGACCCGGCGGTGCTCGATGCGTTCGACAGCGTGCTCGGCGTGGCGGCGGCGGCCCGGTTCAGCGGTAAATTCCAGATGCAGGTTCGCGACGCCGTCGCGGTTCTGAAGTCCGCCGACGGCGCCGGCCTCGTAGGGCGCGAGGCGCACAAACTGATCAACCTCGCGAGCAATCTCGGCTGCGTGGAATTGGTTAGACTGGCCCGCAATCTGTGCTCCGAAGCCAAACGCGAAAACTGCGACGTCGATAGCCTTTTGGTTGAACTGCCCGCGACGGTCGATCGAGCCATCGCCGCATTGGCGGCGCGATACCCGTGAGCACGTCAGCGAGTGTCATCCGGCGGCCCGTCCTGGGGCGCGTCTTCCGGAGCGGCCTCGGAAGGGTCCCAAGCCAAGCGCGAAAGCGATCAGCCTGTTCTTCAACCGCCGGGGGTTGCGCGCGCAAGGATGTCGCGAAGGCGCCCCACGGACCCGGTTCAGCGCTGCTAAGTTGAACAGGCCCGTCGCATGGATGACGGCTTCGCAGGAGCGATGCGGATCCGATGAACGCCTTCAATGCGCGCAATCCAGGCGCCCCACGTTCGACCGTGGCGACTTCGCTTGACGATTCGTACCGGAAACGCCCCCGCGATCGACAGCATTGCCCGCTATTCCCCCGCATTCGAGCGGTCGGTACGCCCGATGAGTCGGCGTTCAGACGCTCAGGACCGCCCCTTGCGGCGCGGCAAGCGTAGTTTTCAGCTGAGCTGCGACAAAATTCGCGCCAAGACGTGGGGCGCCTTGTCAAAACGAACTGACAAGCTTGACATGCGTCAAGCCAACATTACGCTTATCATCCCAAATAGGCCGCGTGCGTTGGGGTTTTGCGTCGCGGCGGTTGTTCTTGGCGGGGCAACGAGCCCTCCCGATGGGGAAGCCTTCAGGAGTGAATCCGTCGCTCTGCGGCGCGCCTGGCGATCGATGGAACCGACGTTTTGCGCGCCCAAAGCGCCGTGCATTTCCGGCTGCGCTCTTTGCCAAAGGGCGCGCCGTCGAGGAGTGAAGGGAACAGGTAGAATGTTCAGACCAAATACAGTCGCCGGCGACCTTTCCGACTTCCCTCCCACGCACGAGGCGCGCGGTTTGCGCGCGAATGACGTTCTTGCGGCGGAGGCGCGTCCGTCCAAATCCAAGCCCGGAATCCCCGGCTACCTTCAGAAATATTACTGGTGGGCTTACGTTCACCGCAATGCCATCCGCGTGTTCGAGCGCCAGTGGCTGGTCGATGCGATTCTGTTCGGCAATTATGCCCGATTGAAGGAATCTGCGCTTACGGCGCTGGGGGAATCCTTGCCGGGGCGCACCCTGCAGATCGCCTGCGCCTACGGCGACATGACCAATGGGCTCTGCGACCGGGTCCAGGCAGGTTCGGGCACGCTGGACGTCGTCGACGTGCTGCCGACCCAGTTGGAGAACCTGCGCCGGAAGATGCCTGAAGGGGCGCCGGTTCAAGCGCTGCTGATGGATTCCGCGGCGCTGAATGTTCCCGACGCCAGTTACGATCGCGCCCTGTTGTTTTTCTTGCTGCACGAACAACCCGTGGCGTGGCGACGGAGAACGCTCGCGGAAGCGTTGCGCGTCGTGAAGCCGGGAGGCCGCATCGTGATCGTCGATTATGCGGGCCCCTATTGGTGGAACCCCATTCGATATTTGCTCGGTCCCGCCCTGCGCGTACTGGAACCGTTCGCCCATGATCTGTGGCGCGAGGACATAGGCGTCTGGATGCCGCGGAACTGGGCGCCTCGGCAACTCGAGCGCAAGGCGTTCTTTGGCGGCCTCTATCAGCGGATTTGCTTCAACCGCTGAGTCTCGCGCGGAGCAGGATTGGGGCGCCAGGAAGGGGCCCGGCGCGCTCATCATGCCCTGGACCGGGCGCGGCGATGATGATTGCTCCCGTAAGCTTTGTCCTGGCGCGTATGGCGGCGGGCGTTCGGCCCAACGCGCTCCCGCCATCGGGCTCTGGACCACAAATGTGAGCCAAAAACGCTGACTTGTGAAACAAAACCCTGGGCGAGCCCGCGCTCGTCCCGAAGCGCGCCGGCGTTCGACAGGCTCGTGTAGGGGCACATTGACGGCTGAGACGCCGTCCGCCACGCTTGCGGGTCGGTCACCGCGTCCATGGTCGATTCAGGGGGCGTGTCCGTATAGCGCCCATGCACACGCGCACGGGCTAGAGCGTTTCCGATCCGTCTGACATGTCATCGCCACGTTCTTCGACTGGCTCAGTAGCGGTGACCCAGAGGGAAACGACGTGTGGTGGCCCTTGTCATTCCCGCTTGCGCGGGAATGACAAGGGCCGATCTCATTTGATTGGATAACGCTCTGAAACCTTCGACGCGGGGGCGTCGGCTCCGGGGAAATTCGAAAAACGCGTCAGCAACATTCCGGACGTGGGTTGGGGTTGTCCCAACGTACATCCCTATCCCTTCCCGCTTCGGCAGCTCCCGCGTCGCATTCGAAGAGGGTCTCCGCCCTAGTCGTCGTCGCCACGACTAGGCAAACGCGCGGAGCGCGGGGTTGGCGAAAAGTCTAGCTCTTCGTCGGCCAATGCAGCCAATTCGAGAGCGGCGCCGGATCGTCCGAAAGCACCCGAACATTCAACCAGCTCGAAAAGGGTGTCGGGTTATCCGAGAGGACCGGACGCTTCAACCAGTTCGAAAAGGGTGTCGCGTCGTCGGAGAGGACACGAACGTTCAACCAGGACGAGAACGGCGTGGCGTTGTCGGAAAGCACGGAGGCGCCGAGCTTGTCCGAAAGGGGCGTCGCCTTGTCCGACAGCACCGGCCAGTTCCATTTCGTCGAAAGCGGCGTCGGATCGTTCATCAGCACAGACCAGTTCAAACGTGAAGACAGGGGTGTCGCTTCTGCCAAGGTTTGCTCCTTCGCTGTGTTGGATCCGGCCTCGCTCACCGGGGTGGCGATCGGGTTGAACTTGTCCAGGATCGCGGTCGCGCGCCGCGCCGTGCCAAAATTCGGGTTGACGGATACGACCACCTGGCCTTTGCGCACGCCATCGGCATAAGCGGCCGCTGCGTCCTTCGTCACGCCGACGTTGGCGACCTCGGCGACGACGCCGTCGTCCGAGTCCGACGCCTTGACACGGGAAGCCGCCACGACGTGGATGCTGTCGCTGGCGAATCCGTTCTTTTTCAATTCCGACACGACGTCCAGGGCCAGACTCTCGTTGTCGTATATCCGCGTGATAGGTTGGCTCATCACGAGCATCCTTCTTCTACTGAATCACAGATCCGTCAGACGGATCCCGCTTGAATGAGATTAATGCAGCCGGATTCCATTTGGCAGTCACGGAAAATACTCCCCAGCCCTTTCGCCCGCCAATGCGTCAAATCGCCCTTACGCAAAAAAATGTCAAGTCTAACTGTCACTCAGGGCTCCCGTACGCATCGGCGACCCTGGGGCTGGGTTGGCCGATCCTACGACTTTAGAGGGCTTCGTGGATCACAATTGCGAGTTGCGCGTCCCTCCCCGCGATTGACGCAAGGGAAGACGTCGCCCCGCCCTTTGCGTGCGTCAGAGCGGTTCAACCCCGTCGGCGCCGAGGCCGTCGAAGTCGTCGCGCCCTACACGACCAGGCTCGCGTTGCGATGAAGTCGGCGCCGTGAGGTTTGCCGCCCCCTCCCTCTTCCCGATGAACTGCGCCCGGGCCAGCGCCGCGAACGCGCCGCGCTGTTCCAGCAGCGCCTCGAACGCGCCGGCCTCGACGATCCGGCCATTGTCGAGCACCAGGATCAGGTCGGCGTTGCGGACGGTGGCCAAGCGATGGGCGATGACGAAGGTGGTGCGGCCGCGCATCGCCTCGTCGAGCGCGGCTTGCAGGCGGGTTTCGGTGCCGGCGTCGAGGGCGCTGGTGGCCTCGTCGAGCACCATGATCGGCGGGTCCTTCAGCAGGGCGCGGGCGATGGCGAGGCGCTGTCGCTCGCCGCCGGAGAGATTGCGGCCGCGCTCGCCGACCATGGCGCCGAGGCCGTCGGGCTGGCTCTGGACGAAATCGGCGGCCTGGGCGCGAGTCAGGGCGCGCGCCATTTGCTCTCGCGTGGCGTCGGGCTTGCCGACGCGCAGGTTCTCCTCGATCGTGCGCGCGAACAGATAGGGCTCCTGGAACACGACGCCGATATTTCCGCGCAAGCTGTTCAGCGTCATGTCCCTGATGTCGCGGCCGTCGATGGTGATGCGGCCGGAGGTCGGGTCGAACACGCGGTGCAGCAGCGCCAGCGTCGTCGTCTTGCCCGAGCCGGTGCCGCCGACCAGCGCGATCGTCTCACCCGGCTTGGCCTCGAAGCTGACGTCGCTCAGCGCGGCGCGGCCGTTGCCGTAACAGAAGCCGACATTCTCGAAGCGGACGTGACCCGCGAGCCGCCCCACGAGCGTCGCGCCCGGCCGCTCGATCACGTCCGATTTCAGCCTGAGGATGGCGAACAACTGCCGCACCTGCGCCGCCGAACCAAACATGAAATAGACGAAATTGTTGGTCTGCTCGAGCCGAGCAATCAAGCTCGCCGCCAGCGTCATGAAGGCGACGACCTCGCCGAGCGTCGCCAGGCCCCGCATGTCCAGATAAATGCCGGTGACGAAGATCGTGGTCAGCGTGATCGTCGAACTGGCGCGGGTGGCGATATTGGCGAACGCCCACCACGTCAGCACCGGGAATTGCGCAGTGAGGAAGCGCGTCGTCAGATCCCGCAGCGCCGCCGCCTCGCCCTCGATGCGGGTGAAACTCTGCACGACCGGCAGATTGCCGAGCACGTCGGACACCTGCTTCGACATTTCGGCGTAGACGTCGTTGGCCTCGCCGTTCTTCTCCTGGGTCTTGCGCACCACGTAGTTCATCGCCAGGGCGAAGATCGCGACCAGCGCGAGCAGAATCGAGCCCAGCCGCCAATTGACGAACAGAGTGGTCGGCAGCAGCACGAAGATCGCGACGAAGCCGGCGCAATGCTCGCGGAAGAACGACAGCCACAGCGAGAACATGGAATTCGCGCTCTCGATCATCACCTTGAGCAATTGCCCGGTATGCGCCTCGGCATGGAAGCTCGAGGGCAGATGCATCAGATGCTCGAAGAAATCCGCCATCGTGGCGAAGCGCCGCCGGTGCGAAAGCCGATCCGAATAGAGGTTGACCAGCACGCCGGCGACGATCGAGAACACGCCGAACCCCGCCCAGGCCGCGACCCACGGGCCGACGTCCGCCCATCGCGGCGCGACGCCCGCCCCTTGCGCCCTGGCGAGCCTGTCGATCACCTTGCCCAACAGCAGCGGCTCGGCGAATTGGGCGCAAGCCAGCGCCAGATTGGCGCCGATCAGCGCCAGCGCCGCCGGCCAGACCGGGCGCAACAGGCCGAGGACGCGGGCATAGAGGACGAGGAACGACATTTTGGGTTTTCCGGGGGCGACGCAGCCGCTTTTAGGCGAACCGGCGCGGCGCCGCGAGGGGCCGTTCCTGTGGATTGAATCGATTCCCTTAACCGGTCGGAAACCTTGTCCGCTCTAGCTTCCCCCGGTCTTTGGGAGAGCCAACATGACTGACACCGTAGGTATCGCCGGCGAACGCATTCTGTCCTTCATCGAGCGCGTGGAGCACATCGATGAGGAAATGAAGGCGTTGACCGAGGGCAAGAAGGAAGTGTTTTCCGAGGCGAAGGGCGAAGGCTTCGACGTCAAGGTGCTGAAGGAAATTCTGAAACTGCGCAAGCAGGACGAGAACGAGCGCGACGAACAGGAATCTTTGCTCGATCTCTACATGCGCGCGATGCAGAACGCCGGGGCGACGCAAGCCAAGGCGGCGTGATATTGGGGGGCGGCGCGCCGCCCCTCATTCTTGCGTCCAGAACGCCTCGTCCATGATCTCGCCGTAGGTCCATGGGCAGACGGCGGGAAACACGTTGTCGCCCAAGCCCGTTTCCCGTTCCGCATCCACCAGCGCATAACGATAGGCGGTGGTGATCGCCTCGCCGCGCAGCGCTTTCAGGCTCGGGTTGTCGTCGACGTGGTAGGCGACCTTGTAGCGCTGCTCTTCGATCGTCAGCCGCCGCGAGGTTCCTCGCAGGCCGGGCTGAAAACGCCATATCAGCAATTGCGCCAGGAGAACCGCGAGGCGGTTGATCAACGCGCGCTTCTCGGTCTTGCCCAGGCTTTCGATCTCCAGGGCGATGTGTTCGATGTCGGCCCGCGCCCAGTCGCGGGAACGCAGCAGCGCGGCCTGCTCGTTCGCCCAGGCGTAAAAGTCGCGTTCGTAGTTCTCGCTGGGCATCGAAGACCTCGATCGGCGCGAATTGGCGCCCTCTGCCGCTTGCGCAACGGTATGCATACAATTTCTTCCTGCCACCCACGGACTGCGTCCTGAGGCGCGGGCGAAGCGAGCCTCGAAGGACGGGGGGCGGGACTCTGCTCTAGCCGCGCGCGTCCATTCCGCGAGTTATGGTGTTGATTCAGCGGGCTTCATCGACGGCGGCGCATGGCAGCCCATCCTTCGAGGCTCGCTTCGCTCGCGCCTCAGGATGAGGAAGTCGATGGCGGAAAGAGATGAGCGCAGATGTTTGCATACGATAGCCCGCTCGCGGGAGAGGGACTGGGTGAGGGCAAGTGCGCACGGCCCTCACCCGGCCTTCTATTCCCTTCTCCCGCGAACGGAAGAAGGGGAAAAAGTCACGCCGCCGACGCGCCCACCCCTATTGGGCAGGAAACGCCGGTGCCGCCGAGGCCGCAATAGCCGCGGGGGTTCTTGGCGAGATATTGCTGGTGGTAGTCCTCGGCGAAATAGAACGGGCCGGCCGCGGCGATCTCGGTGGTGATCGGCCCATAGCCCTTCACCTTCAGGGCCTTGCCGAATCGCTGGGCGGAGGCGAGAGCGGTCTCCAACTGCTCGGGCGTCGTGGCGAAGATCGCCGAGCGGTATTGCGTGCCGACGTCGTTGCCCTGGCGCATCCCCTGAGTCGGATCGTGGCTTTCCCAGAAGATTTGCAGCAGGCGCTCGTATGCGATTTTGGCCGGATCGAACGCCACCAGCACGACTTCCGTATGGCCGGTCGTACCGGAGCAGGTCTCCTGGTAGGTCGGGTTTGGCGTCGCGCCGCCGGCGTAGCCGACGGCGGTCACGTAGACCCCCTCGCCGGCCTGCCAGAACTTGCGCTCGGCGCCCCAGAAGCAGCCCATGCCGAACACGGCGGTCTCCACGCCCTGGGGGTATGGCCCCTTCAGGGGATGGCCGTTGACGAAATGGGTCTTGGCGGTTGGAATCGGATTCGGGCGGCCGGGCGCCGCTTCGGCGGGCGAGGGAACGCGGAGTTTCTTGTTGAACAGGTTGAGCATCGGCTCCTCCTCGGAGTTATCGAGCGCTTTTCGCGGCAGGCTCGCGCTTTGTTACGCACGCGGCGGCGTGAGAGTTCAGCGCCGCGCGCCGATCGCGTTGGGCTCGCCCCGCGAGCGCGTCAAAACCATCAGCGCGACGCCGAGAAGGGCGAGTGCGAGGAAGGTGGGCACATAGAGAACCGAAAGCAAGACCGGATCCCACAATTTGGGATGGATTTTGCCGACCAGCGCCGGCAGCGCGGCGAATTTGTCGCGCAGCACGAACCCGAGCGTCGCGCCGAGCGGGGTCAGTTCGAGCTGCTGGTCGGCAAGCGTGCGCGCGCCGTCGATCACCGCGGCCGCGAAAGCCCCCGCGAGCGTCAGCAGCCCGAGGAGACGAAACAGCAAACGCAACACGCAAGTCTCCGTTTCCCGAAGCGTCACGCGGGTTTTATCGGAAACCGCGCCGTAATGTCCATGTTCCCGCTTCCGGCGCCTTGCGCGGGACGCCAAGTCAGTGTTATTCGCGCCGCTCTCGCGCCACGGCGCGTTGCGGAGGGGTGGCCGAGCGGCTGAAGGCGCACGCCTGGAAAGTGTGTATGCGGGAAACCGTATCGAGGGTTCGAATCCCTCCTCCTCCGCCAGAACCTCGACGGCGGCACTACCCTTGGAGAGACAATGATCTCGAATAGACAGGTCAAGGCGGCGCGCGCCCTTCTGGGATGGTCGCACGCGGATCTCGCCTCGAAGTCGGGGGTATCGCAATCGACGATCGCGAGTTTCGAATCGTCTGACGGCCGCGCGGACCGGACAGACAAAATTGTCGGAACCTTGGAAGCGGCCGGCATCGAGTTCATCCCCGAGGACGGCGACGGCGCGGGCGTGCGACTCAAAAAGGCCAAGCCAGAGCCGATCGACGGTGAAGACCTGAACGCCTCGAACGACGAATGAACGCATTTCGCAGTTCTGAGCGCAGCGCGATGGCGCCAGATTGGTTTTTTACTGTCTAGAGCGGTTGCCGATCCGTCTGACTTATCATCGCGGCGTTCTTCGACGGACTCAGAAGCGGTGATCCAGAGGGACACGATGTGCGGTGGCGCTCGATTCCCGCTTTCGCGGGAATGACAAGGGCCGGTACTGTTTGACCGGATAATGCTTCAGGCTGCGCGTTTTCCGTTTTGGGTTCAGCCCAAAAGCTCGACCGACAATGGATAGACACGGCTCACGGATCGCCCAAGGGCGCAACTGGGCATGGCCGTGACCGGGTCCGGCGAGCCCGAGAGGCCGCTCACCTCAACGCCTCCCCCAGCGCCTCCAGCGCCCAAGCGAACCGCTCCGCCGGCTTGCGCGCATCGTCATCGCCGACCCATGCGTCAAACGCCAGCCGGAAGGTCGCCGCCATCGTCGCCGCCAACATGGCCGCACGGGCCTGCGGAAAGCCGCGGCCGGCGAACACCGTGGCGATCGCCTCGCCCCACTCCCTATCCCGCAGCGCCGCGCGCGCGCGCAAGGTGGGTTCCTCGTCGACGACGGTCGCGAAGACGCGCAGCATTTCCCGCTCGCTCTCGAAACGTCCGCTCAAGAAATTCGCCGCGGCCTGCATGAGTTCGCGGGCGCTGGCCGAGGGCGGCGCAGCCGCGACCGCCGCAACGAGGTCGTCCTTCACACCGCTATAGTCTTCGAACAGCACGTCCTCCTTGGCGCGGAAATGCCGGAAGAACGTGCGCTCGGTCATGCCCGCGCCCGCGGCGACTTCGGCCGCGGTGACGTTGGCGAACCCGCGTTCGGCGAAAAGGGTGAGGGCGGACGCCTTCAGGCGTCGCGCCGTGTCGGGCGGCCATCTGCTCATGAGGCCGCCCTTAGCACCGATGTCAGAAACTGTCATTGACGAACAATTTAATGACAGTTACTGTCATCAAAATCGCGGCGGAGACAAAAATGAAAAGTTACGCGGGCAAGACGGCGCTGGTGACCGGCGCTTCCTCGGGGATCGGCAAGGCGTTCGCGCAAAGGCTCGCCTCGCGGGGCGCGAAGTTGATCCTGGTGGCGCGGTCGAAAGACCGGCTCGACGAACTGGCCGCCCAAATCGGCGGCGCCGAAGTGGTCGCCCTCGACCTCGCCGAGCCCAGCGCCGCGCAAAGCCTGTTCGACGAAGTCGCGCGGCGTCATTTGTCGGTCGACCTGCTCGTCAACAATGCCGGGTTCGGCAAGTGGGGAAATTTCCAGGATTTCGATCTGGCGACCTATGCCGAGATGATGAACCTCAACATGCGCGCCGTCGTCGCGCTCTGCCACGCCTTCCTGCCGTCGATGTCGGCCAAGGGCGATTGCGGCATCCTGAACGTCGGTTCGACCGGCTCGCTGATCCCGGTGCCGTGGTCGGCGGTCTACGGCGCGACCAAGGCTTTCGTGCTGTCGCTGTCCGAGGCGCTGTATTATGAGTACAAGGAGCGCGGGGTGATGATCACGGCATTGTTGCCGGGCGCCACTGCTTCGAATTTCGCCAGCGTCGCCAATTCCGCCGCCACCAAGGGCGATACGCCTAGCGACGCGCCGGACATGGTCGCCGACGTCGGTCTCGACGCGCTGCTGGCGGGCAAGTGCAGCGTGATTTCCGGCCGCAACCAGATCGTCGCCTGGCTGCCTCGCCTGCTGTCTCGCCAGCGCATAG
>Ga0302319_10006491_pt1 | contig 23204 bp, 19 predicted proteins | sample Bog_T0_2_FD_203319 | JGI IMG/M metagenome (GOLD analysis project Ga0302319, IMG submission 203319) | Peat permafrost microbial communities from Stordalen Mire near Abisko, Sweden - Bog_T0_2 | ecosystem: Environmental > Terrestrial > Soil > Wetlands > Peat | place: Sweden: Abisko, Stordalen Mire...
TCTTTCAGGCCCGTGATAATAAATTGGAAGCAGCACGAGAAAAACGCCGACAAAAACGACAAAAACAAATGGCCCTGATTAGCTAACTCATCCAGGCTGTTTTTCCAATTCACGCTGAACCAGGACATCCCAACGGCAGCGAGAGCGTTTCGGGCACCCTTCCTAGACTCCCTAGACCGGCGGTGAATAATATTTGCAAAGGAATACTTGCGGTCTTGCGAGATATGTCTATCATAACAAACCTATGATTAGTTTATCATCTTTAACGTCAAACCAACTGAAACGCGCGGCGGCGATCCAGGAACAGATCGAAGCCCTGCATAACGAACTGAATGGCTTGCTGGGCGGCTCCGCCCCGGCTCCTGTTTCCACGGCTTCTGTTTCGGCCGCTCCCAAAGCCGGTCGCAAAAAAATCAGCGCCGCTGGCATCGCCCGCATCAAGGCTGCCCAAAAATTGCGCTGGGCCAAGGTCAAGGCTGCCAAGCCCTCCGCCCCGGCCGCGAAGAAGTCCAAGAAGATGAGCCCCGCCGCGCGCGCCAAAATCGCCGCCGTCGCCAGAGCTCGCTGGGCCGCAATCAAAGCCGCCGGCAAGAAACGGCTCTAACCGCCTTTCGCTCCTTGCAGTTTTAAGGATCGAATCCAAGCGCAGGTCCGAAACGGACCTGCGCTTGTTGTTTTCAAATAACGCGGCTCTTATCCATAAGTTTGGGTTGGCCAGGGCAGAACCCTAACTATCTCGCCATCACCTTCAGCAGACCTGGGTCAAAAAGGCGTCAAAAAACCTTACTTCACGGGCGAAACTTGTTACGGAGTCGGAGGCATGGATCATGTTGAAAAGAAACTGATCATCGCCGGCCTGTTGGAATTTCAGGCGGTACAATGCGTTGGCGGCGTCGGCACCGGCCCAATAATCGCCGCGAATAGTTCCCGGAGCCGCCTGCCAGGGCCGGGTGGCGCCCACCAGCTGGCGAACCCGCTGGACTGCGTTCTCGCCACGAAAATGGATGACCTTCACCGGACCAAAAGCCATATACTTCGATGTGCCGGCAATGACGGCGGGTTTATCGCCAATGGCGGGAAAGTAAAATTCACGCCATTTTTCTTCCGGCAGATTGCAGCCCTCAGCAAGGGTGGCTTCCGCGACATCGCGCAAACCCAATGACTTGAGGCGCACCTCCAACTCGCCATTCAGGTGTCGCCAGAAGGAGTCCGGCTTGATTATGACCAGGGTATCTTCTTGAGCAGTTGGCGTCATGGCGGTCGTAGATTTCTATTGCGCAATTGTTAGCTAACCGGCACCAGCGAGGTTAACTCGGATTCCTTAGATGCCAAAAATGGTCCAATCGCGCAAAAACGGCAAGTGCTAAATCGGGTGGCAGTTTTCGGAGCATAGGGGTAGGGATTAAAATTGACGTTCGACGTAGGATGGCCTGCCTGCCCGAGGTTTTTATCAAAACTTAGCGCCGGGATGCCAAACCAGAACACCACAGCAAAACCGAGGGACGCCGACCTACCGCAGCTCGCTAACAGAAGCAAACCATGGAGCCAGTTGTCGGGGTCGAACCGACGACCTACGGTTTACAAAACCGTTGCTCTACCACTGAGCTAAACTGGCCTCTATGAGGAATGCGGAACATTTTTTGTCCGCATCAAAATTGCAGGTATATTCTGGTTGCGGCAGTAACATTGGCAAGTCAATTCGCGGCCAATTGCCCGGCTGATTGAAGCGCCGTTTAATGAACCGTCGCGCGGGCGCAGGGCGCGATTACTGCGTCGCCCATTCCGTGGACGATCTTTTTATCGGCCGGCACAATAGTGGCCAATACGCCGCTCAGCGCGGGCCGGGCCGCATCCCCTTCCCCACTGACGAAATAGTATGGACACAACCGCGCCCGGCCCTTCATCGGCACCACTTGGTTGTGCGCAAAATCGAACCATGGGGCATCAACCAGCGATGGCTTGTGGAACCTCTGTAAAACGCTGGGGGACTTTGAGAAATCACGCAAAGCTGCGTCCACCGCCGTGCTCCAATCAGCCTGCGAAAGGTCGCTGCCCAGAAAGACGCCGCGCGCCCCCCACGCATTTTCCGAAAAACCGGAAACTTTAAGGATCAGATCACGCTCTTTTTGCGACAGTGCTTTAAGCTGTTGCCAGTCGGTCAAATTCAGTTCCGGAATGGCCGCATGCGGCGGCAGCGGCGCCGGGTCGACCAGCCACGTATAAGGGATGACCTTTTTTAACCGGGCCAAAAATGCCTCGCCCAATTCCTGCCGCCAAAAGTGTTGCAGGTTGCGATTCCATAAGAGCGCGAACAACATCTTTTCCTCAAAGATCGGCTTGGGCGGGGGCGTGAGTTTGATTTTTTTCGCCACCGCCAGCTCAAACAACCGTGGAGCGCTGGCGACATTTTTCAAATCAAACAATTCAAAGAAACGATACGCCGCTCCGCCTGCCTTGAATTGCTGAAATCCGCCGTCTTGAACCGAAAAGCGGGCGCCCAGTTGCCCGCTCAGCCAGTGCATTTCCGGGCGATACGTCCCTGCCTCGTCGGAAACGATGATCTGAACTGATTCAGCATCGCCAAAAATGGATTCAAAGCCGCGGAGCATTCCGTCCCGGCCACCGATGACTTCCGCTCCCTGCGGCAATTGTGAATAGGTTTGATTTAGCCAGGCAGTGAGTCCGATGCCGCCGGGAATCGAATCCAATTCCGTAATGCGGATGCCATCTTCAGTGAGCAAAATATCCGGGCGAATCACGCGGGGCACATCGTTCTTGAAAGCTGCGGAGCGTTGCAGCTCAATCAACTCATTAGGTTTGCCCAGATCGAGCCAGTGCGCGACCCATTCCGGTTGTTTACCTTCAGTTGATTTGCGATAGAGCAAATTAACCGCTCGATAGAATTGCAAGAGGACGCGGCCAAGCGATTCGATTTCCTTCGCCAGATTTTCGTCCAGCGGAAAAGGCGTGGGAGAGGTGCGCCAGTCCAGCCGGGCGAAAAGTCCGGAGGCTGGGAGCTGGCTGCGAATAAACCTTGCCTGATCCGCACCGAGGTCTTGGGAGTTTGACGGGTTGTTTTCCACGGAATCGTTTTGGCTGCGTCAAGTTGGCCGTCGGCCGCTTCAGCGGCGCACTTGCCCGGTTCCAATCCCCAGCCATTTATAGCTCGTCAATTCGTCCAAGCCCATGGGACCGCGCGCGCCGATCTTATCCGTGCTGATGCCGATTTCCGCGCCCATGCCGAACTCTCCACCGTCGGTGAACCGGGTGCTGGCGTTCCAATAAACCGCCGCGGAATCCACTTCATTTAAGAATTGGTGCGCGCGCGTTTCGTTTTTTGTGACGATGCTGTCCGAATGCGCTGAACCATAGAAATTGATGTGGTCAATTGCAGACCGAACCCCGTCCACCACTCGCACGTTCAGGATGTAATCGTTGTATTCCGTGAAATAATCCTGCTCCGCCACCGGCTTGAATTTTGCCGATTTGGCATGCGAAATCTCAGATTGCAAATAATCGTGCGTGGCCTGATCGCCGCGGATCTCGACATGTTTTTGAAACAACCGGTTGCCAATGGCAGGCAGAAATTGTCCGGCCACCGCCTTGTCCACCAGCAGCGTTTCCATGGCATTACAAACGCCGGGCCGCTGGACCTTGGCATTCATTACGATCTCCCCGGCCATTTGCAAATCTGCCTCGGCATCCACAAACACGTGGCAGACGCCCTTGTAATGTTTGATGACGGGCACTTTGCTGCAATCGGCCACCGCGCGAATCAGGCTCTCGCCGCCGCGAGGCATGCATAAGTCCACGTATTGCGTCAGCGAAAGCAGAATGGGGATAGCCTCCCGATCCGGCACAGGTACCACTTGGATCGCATGCTGCGGAAAATGGGCGAGCGCCTGACGACCCGCATCAATCATCGTCCGGGCGATGACCTGGTTCGAGTTCAACGCTTCCTTGCCGCCGCGCAGGATGGTTGCGTTGCCGGACTTGAAGCAGAGACTGGCCGCATCCGCGGTCACATTTGGACGCGATTCGTAAATAATGACCACCACACCGATGGGCGTGCTGATTTTTTGCAACTTCAGTCCGTTTGGCCGAACCCTTTCATCAAGGATTCTCCCGACTGGATCAGGCAGCGCGGCGACTTCACGCAGGCCCTTGGCCATGCTGGCAATTCTTTGGTCATCCAGCTTCAACCGGTCCAGCATGGCCTGTGACAGGCCATGGTGGGCGCCGAATTCCATATCCAGCGCGTTGGCCGACTTGATGGCCACGCCGTTTTTCTCCAGCGCATCGGCCATCGCCAGCAGGCAGTCGTTTTTCTCCGCCGTCGTCAACCGGGCGAGTTCGCGCGACGCAGCCTTGGCCTGGCTGGCTAGTCGGGTCATTTGTTCAGGCAAATTCACAGTCCCAATATAGGTGATCTTTTGAAAAGTAGAAGTCGGGAAAAACCAGGCCGCCTTTTAGAGCAAAACGAAGCGTCAATACAGCACGACTTGCTCCTACGGAGTGTTTGTCCGCGCCGCGTGCCGCAAGGCATCGGCCAGTTGTTCTGGAGTCCATGCATTGCCGTCAAACTGGCTGGTGATTCGTCCTTGAGTGTCCAAAACCACCGTGCGCAGGTTATGCGAAATACTGGCGCCCTGATGCACAACCATCAGGTCCAGTCGCGGAGCCAGATTCCTCAGTGTATCAAGGGATGCGGTCACAAATAGCCAGTGTCGGCCATCCCCACCCCGATAAAACGGAGCATAGCTGGACAATACTTCCGGCTGATCGTATTCGGGGTCAAACGAGATCGAGAGGAACTGCCAATTGGTCGGCGCGTGCGCGTCTGACAACAGGATCTGCCGCGCGGCCGCAAAATTCCGGTTCATCCGCGGACAATAATCCGGCAGGGGGCAGCGAGTGAAAAAGAAAGTAAACGCGACTGCCTGACCTTGGAAATCAGAAAAATGAAAGGTGGCACCACTCTCGGAACGAAGCGTCCCATCAGGCAACAGATCGCCGGGTTGCAGTTCCGCTGAATCGGCGTGAAACACGTAGGTGTTATTTGTCACCTCGGACACATGGTGGGCCAGCAGATGGAGGCCCTGGACCCAACTCTCCGTCTCACTTACGGCCAGCGTGAAATTGATTTCGTCCCCTGCGCCAATTCCCGCGAGATCATTCGTGTCTTTGACCGGGAACTGCATGGTCATTCCCATCATGTAGCCGGGGATCGCATCGTGCTGGATGGTCACCGCCCGGCGATCGTCAGAAATTCGCTGGACCAGCCCGTGGGCGGCGTAAGTCTTCACATCGTCCGCCAAGGCGGTCAACCCGCCGCCAACTACCAAAAGGAGAATGGGGAAAATACTCCATGTTTTCATAAATTCATCGTCTCAGCCGGCCAATCTCGTCCACTACGGCACCGGCAACATTCTCTGAGAGACCGTCGAAATAAGCGCGCACGTTCCCATGGCCGTCCACCAACGCAATTCGTTCGGTGTGCGAAAAATTTCCGGGCATGTAAGTGAACGGATCATCCAGGTCCGCATTTAAAAACGTGGTCCCGATCAGATGATATAAAACAGATTTATCTCCGGTGAGCAGCCACCAGCGATTCGTATCGGCGCCGAATTTTAGTCCATAGCTTGAAAGCACGGCGGTCGTATCATCGCGGGGATCCACGGTAAGAGAGAGGAGTTTGACATCGGGCTGGTTGGTGGTTAGCTGCTGGATTTCTGCCATATGGTGATTGACCACCGGGCAGGTTAGCGAACAACTGGTAAAGAGAAAATCCACCACCAGATAATTGCCTGCCAAGTCCGTACGCGTCACGGTGCGCCCCGTACGGTCGGTCAGGGAAAAATCCACCAGCTGCCGCGCATGGTCCGGGGTCAGCGGGACAGCTTCATCAGTGGGTCCCGGCAAGAGGGGCGCCTTTTCACGATGGTTTAAAGCCAGCACCAGCCCGAGATAACCCAGGCCGAAGATGACCGCCGCAATGACCGCGACACCGAAAATCAATCGTTCGTCATTTCTTTGTCTGGGTTCAGCCGGATTGGACATAATTTAAAAGGAGATCGATTCATCTCCGGGGCCGGAATATCACCGACCTCGGAGACGATGCCTGATTCATCGCGAATTAGCTGATGCAATAAAGCAGGAATGCTTGGTAACCCGTTCCAAACAGGTTGCCACCTTTTGGTGACTCTCGCAATGAGCGGAATTCTAGAACATGTAGCTCACACTCATTTTGAACAAATACGGCGCGGCCAGCTGGTTGCCGTTGAAATGCTGAAATACCGGAACTTCAACATCCGCATATATTTTAATTGGGTGGATATGGACTTCAATTCCCGGCGAAACGAGCATACGCGTATAGCCCGAGTTGGGCGAGTTGGCATCGGCACCAGAATCCTTTGTTCGCTCGGAAAAAAATAGCTGACCCAAGGGTGAAATGTTGGCGCGACCAACCGTAAAGCCCCGATAATTAATGCCGGCAGCGCCATCAAATTCAAATCCCGGCCGATAATCGGCTTGCGTCAAAGTCGGCAAATCCGCCTCCCCTTGGACAAACCAATCTAATCGATAATTGGGGATTAAATTTCCACGATGGAAACCGCCCAGCAGGATGTCTGTGCTGCCTGTGCCGATTTCTGAATCCCGGTCTATATCATTGGCCGCATCATTCTGGGAGAAGCTGCCGGTGGGCAATTTCAGGCCAAAATCAATTCCGCTGGATAAATCCTCCGAGAATCCGGTGTAAATCCCATGGATACGGATGTCGCCGAGGGACCACCACTTCAAGGTTACCGGAGTGGATGCCGCAGAAAGGGTGGTGAAAGATCGGTAGGCATAAGGAATCTCGCCCTCCACCCCCCAACTCCGGTTAAACATGTATTGCACACCGGTGGACAGGAACGACGTGGTGATATTCTTGTCCGGATTATTTACCGACGGCGCCTTGGAACTATCGCTCCAGTTTTGGTTTTGATTCTGGAAGGCATAAGTTTGGAAGGCCATGCCGCCGGAACCTTCCGGAAACATCGCACTTGTGCCCACTTCAAATATGCCACAACCACACGCGCACCCCCAGACCGTGCCGGGTGCCAGCGCCATTACCGCCATGCCACCACCTACTTTTAAAAACTGCGAAGCTAATTTTTTCTTTTTCATATGTACGGATTCAAAATTGCGAAACACCGCCATCGGCGGGTCTCAGGTTAAAGGAATTTGGTTTTTACGAACCAGCACACACCGGCTCGATTTTTTTACGGGGATGGTCACATACCATCCCTCCCGAATTGGAAAAGAATTCAGACCGTGAAGACGCGAGGCGGGGGCAGAGGAGGCTTTACGCGCGGCAAGCCCGCGCGCGAACTCAGTGGCGAGGAAAGGAGTGAATGCGGCGGCTGAATCAAAACCAGGCTTTCCGCCAGCGGGGGAAATTCCATCTTTTGCGAGGAAGACAATATCTCGGTCTTTTTTTCCGATTTCTTGCGCTCGGCAATTGCCCGGCAAAGCGGACAGGGATAATTACCGTCAAACGTCCGCGTCACCGCTTCGGACAATGATTGGGTGCGCAAATTGTTTGCCAACATTGAGGTCCACGCCACGGTTTGCAGCAAGGCCCAATTGGCGCCGGTGATCGTCACCAGGGTGAGGATCAGGCAACATTTGCTAAGACGAGCGACCACAGCGGTAATATTGTGAAATTATTCACAAAGTCAAGGGCGGGTTGCCCCCCCTCAAATGAGAAGTCCGATCGGCCTTAATGTTCCCGAATCCACACCAGCGTGCCAGCGGGCAACAAATCAAACAGGGGAATTAAATCAGCGTCGGCCAAGTGAATGCACCCGTGCGAAGCCGGGCGGCCAAGTGAAGCCTGGTCTGCCGTGCCGTGAATATAAATATATCGATCGTGCGAATCGACGTTACCGCCGCGATTGAAGCCCGGCTCGAGTCCGTCCAGCCACAGGATGCGGGTTGTGATTTTGGCGTCGGCAAACCCGGGTTGCCAGGTGTGACCGATGACTTTCCGGCCTTTGAAGACCGTTCCCGCCGGCTCGTTCACCCCGATCTTTTCGGCAATCCTGTGCAAGCCTAAAGGAGTACACCGGGAATTCATTACCTGGCCGATCCCGTACTGCGAGGTGGAACAGGAAAACAATTTCAAGAACTGATAAGTGTGCCCAGGCGGAAATGCTGGTGCGACGGGGTTTTCAAACAGGGAAACCGTCTGGCCGGCAACATTGACGGCGAGCAGATATTGAGTTGGCGCAATGGAATTTCTCTCGCAGGCTGCCGTAAAATCGCTCAGGGAACTTTTCAATTGGAAAATTGATCTGCGGGCCGGAATTTATTTCAACTTTTTGACCAGCACCTTCGAGTTGCGGCCGCTTTGTTCGTATTTCTCCCTGCGCGCCGGCGGCAGATCGTCCGGGGTACCCTCGGAAAACCCGCCCTTCGACTGAAAATAAGTGAAGGCTTGGGTGGAAAGCGTGATCAGCTCACTTAAGCCCATTTCCCGGGCCTTGTTTTCCACAAACTGGATCAACTTCCGACCAATGCCCTGGTTCTCATTCGACGAACTAACATAAAGGCAGGCCAGTTCGCCCTTTTTCTGATCCGGAAAAACATGCAGCGCCACACAAGCGACCGGGTTCTTGTCGATTTCGAAAATAAAATAGTCGCCCAGGCTTTTTTCGATCGTCGCGCGCGTGCGCTTCACCAATTCGGCGGACTCCACCGCTTTTTTGGTCAGCAACTGGATCGCCCGCACATCCTTTTTCATCGCCCGGCGGATTTGCTGGTACTCGTTCGCATAAATCAACGTACCAATGCCGTCATTGGAAAACACTTCCGCCAGCAAACCCTCCTCCACCCGGCCGTTGATGACATGCACCCGCGGCACCCCGGCCTTGCAAGCCTCGACCGCGTGCAAGGCCTTGGAAAGCAGCTCCGGCGGAATATCATTCTTTTGCAGCGCAAGCACTGACTCCAGATCCGCCACCAACATCTGCCGGATGATCCTGCCTTGGACGAGAATGCCGTCGGCTGCCGTGATAAAAATCAATTTGATTGCCTTTAGCGCTTCGGCGACCGCCACCGCCACGCCGTCGGAATTCACCCGGTAGGTCCGGCCGTCGCCGTCAAAGCCCAGCGGCGGGATCACCGGCACCACACCCTGTGCCAGCAGATATTGCAGGAATTCCACATCCACCCGCTCCACTTTGCCGGTGAACTGATGGTCCACCCCCTGGATAATCCCCATGGGATGGGCGATAATGACATTGGTAGTGGCGGCGCGGAGATCATTGGCCGAAAGACCCTCGAGAATCTCATGCGTCAGGCGGTTGGCGGCGGTCAATGCGATCTTCAGCGTGTTCGCATCCGTGATGCCCGTGCCGTCCAGGTCGGTGACCTTCGTGTTGGACTCCTCCGCAATCCATTTGATTTGCGCCGACGCCCCGTGGATCAGCACCACCCGGATGTTGAGCGAACGCAGCACCGCCACGTCTAGCAATAGCGTGGCAAAATTCTCGTCGGTGACAATCGCCCCATCGATCGCGAGAATGAAGATTTTCTCCCGAAATTGGGGAATGTATTGCAGGATGCCCCGCAGGTCGGTCAGTTTCACTTTGTTAATTTGGTTTCGCCGCAGAATAAGTAATCAGTTTTCCGCGTGAATCAAACAACAAATTAAAAACAATGAAGCCCGCCGTCACCGGCAGGCTTATCGTTTTTGATGGCTGCATGCGGCAGCGAAACGCCCTTCTCAAGAACCGCCCGGCGATTCCGCGGAGCTGTAGGTATCCGCGGCATCCTCGGCCAGCGCGATACGATTCACGACGTTCACCCCGTTGATATCGTCGAAAGTGAAGACCAGTTTTTCCTCCGGCTTCAAATCGCTCAAATGACCGCCGCCCTTGCCGTCCACGTCGATAACACAATGATCGCCCACATTAAAATCTCGGGTGTCGAAAAGGCTTTTGGCTTTCAAGGTTTTTGCCTCGAGGTCGATGGCCGTCAGCGAGCCCGTAAAGGTTTCACTGGTTTGGGCTATGCTGGTGATAGTTTCCATTCCAGGCGGTGCTTCATAAGTCAGGGTCACATGGTTACCCGGCTGGATATCGGCCAAGGTGCCCGACTTGTTCCCCAGCAACGTCACCTGGCAACCGTCCGGAAACTGAAACTGTTTCGTCAATTCGAAACCGCCCGGTTGCACCGTCAAGGTGTGCGCTTTGGGATCCACCGCCTTCACCCAACCCGAGAAACTCATTCGCAGCTGCATGACGCGGTCCGCCACCAGCACGCCATCCACACTTTGGTAAATGACCTGGATTTTTTGGCCGGGGTGCAGGCCGGCAGGCGTGGCTTGCGGGTTATCCAGAAAAACATAGGAGCAGGCAGCTCCCAGGTTGAACGTTTTGCCGAATAACAAATCTCCGCGGGCCTTCAGCCTGTGCTGGTTTAAGTCAACGGCCGTGACCATGCCGGTAAAAGTTTTTTCCGGCCCGGAATAAGTTGACGACGACCCTTCAGCCGACCCGATCTGAGGTGCCGCAGCCAAAGCAATGACACAGGAAACCAAGGAGAGACGTTGATGATTTGTTTTCATATGTTTGTTCGATTAATGAGGATGACTGGTTGGAAATGCTCAAAAGTATCCGAGACCACCATGAGAAAAAAAGGGGCGGCAGACCGTGCGTCCCCGTCCCCAGCACTAGTGGCTGGGGAACCACACGGTCTGCCAATTGATTGTCCGGGGCGATGCGCCCGGCGCAGGTTGAGTTGGGCCCGCAGGCATTCACTTATTCCAAGAAACGGTTTGGTCCGGCGACGATTGCGATGAGAATTGTCAGGTTTCATTTTTGGGTGTTTTCCTTTTGAACTCGGTATTACCGGGACGCACATAGCTGAAGACTGACGGCCGCCCGGCCAGGCGCTCGAGGCGGACCTGCCTCGGTTCTGCCAGCAGGCGGGGGATTTCCTGCAGCAACCGGGTGAAATCAAGGGGCTTTTCCAGCAGCGCACCGACGCCCGCTGCCAGCGCCGGAAAAAGCTGGTTTGCCCGAGCAGTGATCACAATCACCGGCAGCAGCGGCTCGCGCACGGCGAGTTGCTCGAAAGTTTCCCAGCCGTCCATCTCCGGCATGTTCAAGTCCAGCAACACCAGATCACATTTACCGGTGGCAATGATCTCCAGCGCTTCAAATCCGTTGGCTGCCGTCTGGACGTGGTATCCCTCTGCGGACAGCAAGCGCAGCAGAATCTTCCGAATCGCCGAATCATCATCCACCAGCAGGATCCTCTTTTTGGTTGCGGCGTGTTCCAAGCCATGGTCTGCCGATTCGGGAGGCTGTGATTTGGAACTCATAACTTCTTCCTTTGGGATGTTCATTGCGTTTGCATCGCCTCTTTTTTGCTTAGCGGAACCCGTGCCAAGCCATAAAAAGGCATATTTAGATGTTTTTTGGTGGTTTTCTCACCAAAAACGCCCTTAAAAGCGATCTAGATGATAGTTTTCTTTCCGAGGCTGGTAATTTTCTTTCCAACTCATTCTGAGAAATAAACTTTCCCTTTTTTGTATTTGTGTTGAATACCGGCCCTTTCTGTCCACTAGCGTTTTTGAGCCCGCAGGTCCATGATTAGAGGAATGCTTATGCAGCGGGGAATCCAATTCAGGCTGGCCATCTTCATCACGACCATCGTTTTGCTTGTGGGTGCGACCGGCTGGGCGGCCCACAGTTCCTGGGAGCGCATCAACTCGTCGCAGAATACGCTCACCCACATTCGATCGCAGAGCTTTCAAATCGCCAATCATTTGCAGCAGGAGATTCTCGGCATGAATCAGGCCATTTACGTGTACGTCGCTTATCCGCCACACCAGGACGATTGGACCAATATCGTCACCGGCTTCCAGAAACTGCAGTATTGGCTGGACCAACAGAAACCCATTCTCTCCTCCACCCAGGAAGGCCCGCTCCTTGGCCAGATCATGTTTGCGTATAAGGATTACATCGCCGCCGCCATGGCCATCCACACGCGGATTTATGGCAGCAAACAAGCCGTCAAACGCGTTGACGAACTCGCTCAGTTTGAGACCACCTCCCAAAAACTGCTCGATCTTAGTTTCCAGCTCGCCCGCGCCCAGCAGGATACCCTCGACCAGATCAGTCGCGAAAACCTCCGCTCGCTCGACATCCTGCGGCTCACCTTGTTCAGCGCACTGGGAGCGCTGGTCTTTGCCGGCTTGTTGCTGGCGGCGGTTGTTTACCGGGATATGATTGCGCCGCTGCAGGTGCAACTCGTGGAAAGCCGCCAAATCGCCGAGCGCCAGGAAAAACTGGCCTCCCTCGGGATGCTCGCCGCTGGCGTGGCGCACGAAATCCGCAATCCCCTGACCGCCATCAAAGCCTGGCTTTATCTTCAACAAAAACATCTCGTCCGCGACGCCGCGGAATTCGCGGACGCCCAGCTCATCGAGGGGGAAATCAACCGTCTCGAACGCATCGTGAAGGATTTCCTCCAATTCGCTCGGCCACCGGAACCCCAGTTCGCCGTTGTGGCGGCTGACCAACCCCTGCGTGAGGTGCAAACCTTATTGCAGCCGGAATTTGAAAAGGAGAACATCCAGCTAATTCTTGGAGAGATCGTGCCCGCCAAGGTACGCATCGATCCGCAGCAAATGAAGCAAGTCCTGATCAACCTGGTTCGCAATGCCGCCGAAAGCATCGGTAAAAACGGCACCGTGACTCTGCGCGTGTCCCTGGATGAAAAGCACATCTCCGATCGCACCCAACCCGTGGTCATTCTCGAAGTCAGCGACACCGGCAAAGGCATCCCACCCGAGGCCGAAAAAAGACTGTTCGATCCCTTTTTCACCACCAAGGATTACGGCACCGGCCTGGGATTGCCCATCGCCGCGCGAATCGTGGAAAAACACCAGGGCGCACTCCAATACCAGACCCAGCCTGACTCGGGCACCACCTTTGGAATCATTTTGCCTCGCGTGAACACATGACCACACGCATGAGCGATCCCGCAAAAATCTTGTTGGTGGAGGACGACGCCGCGATCGTGGCCACCCTGCAGCGCGTCCTGGTCGGCGAAAATTACGAAGTGATCGTTGAGCATCGTGGTGACACCGGCCTGGCTCGCGCCAAGCAATTCTTCTTTGACGTCGTCATCACGGATCTAAAACTGCCCGGCCTTAGCGGCCTCGAACTGGTCCGCGAATTACACGCCGCGCGGCCGCGCCTGCCCATCCTGATGATGACCGCACACGGCACCACCGAAAGCGCCATCGAAGCCACGCAATCCGGCGCCTACGATTATCTGGTCAAGCCCTTTGAAATTCCCGAGCTGCTCTCTCTGGTCGATCAAGCCGTTTCCGCCAGCCGCTTGATGTCCGAGCCGGTCCAGCTTGGGGCGGCGGGCTCCGTGCGCGATGCCATTGTCGGCAATGGGCGGGCCATGCAGGCCATTTACAAAGAGATCGGCCGCATCGCCGACAAACCGGTCACCGTGTTGATCCGCGGCGAAACCGGCACCGGCAAGGAGTTGATTGCGCGCGCCATCTACCAGTACAGCAAACGCGCCGAGGCACCGTTTGTCGCCATCAACTGCGCCGCCATTCCTGAAACCCTCTTGGAAAGCGAATTGTTCGGCCACGAAAAAGGTGCGTTCACGGGCGCCGAGTCCCGCCGTATCGGGCGCTTCGAACAGGCCAACGGCGGCACCATCTTTCTGGACGAAATTGGCGACATGACGCCCGGCACCCAAGTGAAACTCATTCGCTTGCTCCAGGAAAAATGCCTCCAACGGCTCGGCGGCCGGGAAAGCATTCCGCTCGACGTCCGGGTCATCGCCGCCACCCACCGCGACCTCGAAACCGCCATCAAGGAAAACCAGTTCCGCGAGGACCTGTACTATCGCCTTTCCGTGGTGGTGATCAAACTACCACCCCTGCGCGAGCGCCGGGACGACATTGCCGACCTCGTGAGATTCTTCCTGCAAAAATACGGCACCCAATTTAACGTCAAAAACCCGTCCATCCACGCCGACGCCCTGGAACTGCTGCAATCCCAACCGTGGCCTGGCAACGTGCGGGAATTGGAAAACGTGACGCGCAAAGTGTTGTTGCTGGCCCAGAGTTACACCATCAGCAGCGAGCATGTCCGCATCGCCCTGTCCGGCATCAACACCCAGGCACCAGCCAGCAATAAATCACTGGATCAATACACCGAAGAATTGCTCGCCGCCGCGCAACGCGGCGAAGTAACCGACGTCCATGCCCGCTTTCAAGCCTTGACCGAGCGGGTGCTGTTTAGCCGCGCCATTGAACTGGCCGGCGACAACCAGAGCAAAGCCGCACGTTGGCTGGGAATATCGCGGCTGACCCTGCGCGAAAAACTGAACCAAATCGGCTGGCAACCCAAACGTGAGGAATCAACCGGCGAATCGGAAACCCAGACTTGAATGATGTTTGGCGCCCCTCAATGCGACTTCTTTTGCATTTAGAAGTTAACCCTTAGCCCAGTGTCCTCTTTCCTTTGTTGTCTCCAAAACATCTTAACGTGAGTTGCGACTGCCCAAAAATATTGGCCCACTCATCGGTATTGCCAGTGTGGACCTGTAACTCAGCGGCCAGGGCAGGCGGCTCACAATTGAGAAACGGGGTTTATCATATTTCCTCACGACTCCTCCGCCCTCATAAATAGCGAGAACTTTAATTTTAAGCTCTTCAAGAATCCTCAGGAAAACTCTGCGAAATCCCAATTGGCAGCAAATGGCGGCATCAGATTTGAGTTAAACAAAAATAGAATCTACGGGTCACCGTTTTTCTGCACCAAATTGATTCTCCATTGCGCAACATTCTCCATCGGCAAAATATCGCCATTTGCATTGAATTCCAAAGGAGGACTCCAGTATTGAAAATCATGGCCCTTGATGCCGTCAGGTGACGACCCCCACCGGTCGGCCATCCACAAAAATACCGGACCGCTACACGTCGGTATTTTTGCGACCCACGTTTCTTGCGCAGTTATTAATGGGCGATTCATCGTCCGAATAATCATCGGGACTTTTTGTGCCGAGCTTCGCGAACCTGTTCTGTCAGAATTGGCGCTGGAAACCATGACCGCCCAAAGTTCTTTTGCAGAAGGCGAAGGGGCCCCTTCAGCTAACTCATGATTTATATTCAATTGGGCTTCCGTGGTAAAAGGGCCAAGCGGAGATACAGCCTTGAGCACTTGCACTTCGCTGCCTCCGGAACAGAAAGCGCACCGGGGCCCACACAAGGCATAGTAGAGGTTATTGCGTCGAAAAAGAACCGGAGCCTCCGTGCCAATCGCCAGAACCCCGCTGGTTTCACCGGTCGCAGCCAGATAGTCAGGAGTCAGCCGCTCAACCCGAATCGTGCCTCCTTCCCGGAGAGCTGTATAGATGAAGTAACCCGAAGTGTCGTCGTCCACGAATAGGCTCCCGTCACCTGAATCGGGGTGGGCCAGGAGGATATTTGTACTTATTATGGTAAAGGGCCCGGTTGGTGTGTCGCTTACGGCAACACCCTCTTGACCGTTCCAGAGTTTGGGATACCAGTTGTACCAAAGCACATATTTGCGGGTGCGGGCATTAAACACCACATAAGGACGATAATAAACACCGGCCGGCTGTTTGCTTAGCAATTCCCCATCAAACTCCCATCTTTTAAGATCGTTGGAACTGTATACCCGGAAACGATTCTTTAGACCGTAGCCATCGTTTGTTCCGTATGCAGTGCCGTAGAGAAAAAACCGCCCCTCAAAGCATTGTAGGCAGCCGTCGTGGGCATCGATAATCTGGCCGTCGTTAACGCGCCTCGGCAGGTCATTGCTGATTGTTTCTTGGAATGAGAAAGCCGTGCCGCATGAAACGATAAAAATCATCATCAAGCAGACACATATCCTGTAAATATATTGCATCTCTTATCGGAATGTTCCCGCTTTTGCCATGGCTTCTTGATAAGCTTCCGAACGAAAGTAACTATGCAATACAATGGAATCGCTTAATATTCAACAATTAAAGTTGTTTACTACCATATTTTGAACTGCCCTTTTATTGGGTTAGTGGTTGCACCAAGTGATGTCTGCCGAAATTTGTTTATTCCTGCGGCAAGTCAGCACGGAAGAAGTTTGAAACCCCGTCCAACAGGCTTATTCGTGCCGCTTTCTCGATTGCGGTTGGCCCAAAATATCAAGCCTCTCAGGCATCGCCCAACGTGGGCCCGTATTCGAGCGCACTTGCCCTGCGTTCACTTTGTTTGCTTCGAACCCCGGGGCTCGGAGACCACGCCTTTCCGAAATATCTTGCCCTGAGTTGTGGCTGGCCCAAAATATTAAGCCTCATCGGTAACGCCAGTGTGGGCCCGTAGCTCAGCGGTTAGAGCAGGCGACTCATAATCGCTTGGTCCCCGGTTCAAATCCGGGCGGGCCCACCAATAAAATCAAGGGTTTTAGGCGGTGGAGCTTTGGTAAAAAGCGGGCTATAGTCCAGTTTATAGTCCACTACGGTTTGAGGAGGCAATGGCTTGTTGAACAGCGCCAAACAAAAAAGCGCATCAACATGAAATTCATTGCAAAAAAAATCGGCGGTTCGCCAGCCCTCGTGCTGGTTGAATCGGGCATTTACCGCAAAACCTCCAACGGCTGCTATTACGAGCGGACCCAAGTCAGGGGCAAGCGAACCTGGCGTTCGCTAAACACCAACAATCTCAAGCACGCCCGGGAGGAATATCACCGTCGGCGTGCGGGTTTGGTGAAGATGGAAAAAATTGCTCCTGTTTTTGTCGGCAAGGTGATCCGCAAGTACCAAGCAGATGAATTTCCAGACCAGCATCGCCAAAAGCGCCCGGCAAGAATGTACGCGCTGGAAAAGCGAAATTGCGAAAACTTGCTTAAGTTTTGGGAACGGCTTCCGGTGGAAGAGGTTACGCTTGCAAACTGCGATCGTTATCATGATTGGCGATGCAAAAAAGTGAAACGGGGTGATGGACATCGAGCGGTGGACCTCGACTTAAACACGTTGAGCAATGCGTTCTACTGGGCCTGCCGTTGTGAGTTGGTCAAGTCGAACCCGCTCGCCACGCGAACCAGATACTGCACCGAGAAGCATGTTCGGCATTGTCGTGAAACGATGCCGACGGATGCGGATCAATTACACGCATTGGCGCGAATATTTTTTGAAGAGCGAGGATACCGGTCGGCGGTTTTAGGCTGGCAGGTGTTGATCGAGGCAATGACGGGTTTGCGCACTTGCGAGGCTTTGCAACTGCGGGTTGATGCCGCTCCATATCAAGCAGGATGGATAACGCCGGATGGCAAGTCACTCTGCGTTTGCCGCGCCAAAGGACAGCAGAATGTCAACCCGTTCGTTCAAATCCACAGCGGATTGCGCCTTGCACTTGACGGTCTGTTTGCTTGGAAAGCAAAGCATTTCCCAAAATCACCGTGGTATTTTCCGAGCGCCATTGATGACGAGGCACCGGTGACATCGGCGGCCCTGGCTAGGGCTCTAATTCGCGCCTCCAAGGATATCGGCAAGAAAATTACCAGCCATGGAATGAGGGCGTTTTACGTTACGGTTCGACGAAGCCATGGCATAAATGATGCCCAAATTGCTTTCGAACTTGGTCACACCACTGGTGGTACCACAGTGGCTGCTGTCTATGGCGGCGTGCCTCCGCACTGGTTGGCTGGCGAAGGCCCCAAAATGTCATGGTTGCCGACGATTGCAAGCCCGGCGTGGGAATCCATCAGTTCAGGACTAAAAGAGCCTCCAAATCCGGCTCAAAGTAGCGACGCTCCCGCCAAGTGTCCTCCCCAAGCTTCAACAGCTTGTAGCGGAGCTTCCCCGGAACAGGATTGTCCTGCCAAGGGACCGAACGGCGTTCAATCGTGTCCGTCGAGACGGAAATCTTCCGGGCAGCCTCCTTGCGTGATAACCAATAATTCATTGATTTCATTGCCAACACCTCCTTTCTCAAATAATTGAAAACTTGTTTGGCCAATATTTATGAAAAATTCCACCAACCCTTCGCTTTCAACCCTTTTGTTCAGCGCCATGCTGGGCGCATTGGCGGTATTCATTTACCGCCGGTTGTTTAAGCGACCGGTACCACCGGCTACGCCGTCACCACCACTTCGCATCTTGCCGGGGCATAATCCGTCGGAGCCTTGCTCGCCATACCAGCGCCGGTTGCCACCATTGGCTTAAGCCAGACGCCTCTCACCGCCCGATAGATCAGGGAAGCCATAACGGGTCCAACACATCTTTTTGCCCCTCCATGTCAGGCTGCGAGCCAGACTGAGGGGGCGGAATCATCCGTTTGATGTGTTAACCTGGTATAGTCGCGGGCACGGCACCTTTGCCAGCGGCCAATGGTCTCTGAGCCTTGCCAAGATAGGATTGAAACAACACAAAGTTTCAAGAGTGGCACCTCTCGCCATTGCACACAATCGGCACAGTCGGAAATACAGGTCGAACATATCCTTTTCAGCTGCGACCTCAGTCCCAGGGTGGTCAGAGAGATTAGATTAGTCCGATTGATGTGTTTTTTGGATAGTTTGGACGAAAAGAAAACCCCGGCGATGAAGCCGGGGCCTGGTCTTTCAGGTCGCAGGCGATTCCTCGAACTTGGTGCCGAGGATGAAGTCGGCAGCTTTCTGGGCCTGGGCGGCGGCTTGGACGATGAGCGTTTTGTCATTCTTCAACTGCTCCAGCCAGTTCTGGAGGTAGGCGGCGGAGTTCTGCATCGTGGTTTCGATGCCGGCGTGACCGCACAGGAACGCTGCGCCCATTTCGGCGATGAGTTCTTCCTTGCAATACGGATTCGAGCCAAAACTGGCTGATACCGTGAGGGTTGGACGGTTCAACCGGCATTTCGCACCGGTTGCGTGAATCATTTCATGGTAAATCGTGGAAAAGAACGCCGCCTCGCTTTCGAACCGTGCGCGGTCGGGCATGGCGATGATGTCCGCGCCGGGTGAATAAAACGCCTTGGCCATGCCGAATTTGATTTCTGGGCGCTTTGGCATGAAGGCGATGATGTCCTCGGCGGTAGTGTTCACCGTCGCGGGAGCTGGTGCCGCTTCGGGAATGTTCTTCAGACCGTCAACCTGTGAGAGGTTGAAGACATTGTAGAGCCGCAATACCGTGTAGTGCGACTTTTCGCCAGTGATTTCATCCTCAGTTTCCTGGCGCTTGCCAAAGATGACGGGGCAGGCCTTTTCGCCTTTCCTGATGGAACCGCCCAATTCCTTGGCCTGCCGGAAGGTCAACCAGAACGGTGATTCGTAGCTCATCGCATGGAGTAACAGGACGTTCATGCCGCGATACGGCTTCTTGCTGACCAGATTGCGGGGCATTCCGGTGGCAACTTTCCACGGCTTCTGCCAAGGAACGGTGCCAGTCTCCAGCATGGCAATGATGCGTTCAGTGATGACTTCGTAAACGCTGCCGCGTTTGCTCACCTGTTCGGGATGGCTCGCGAGTCCTGACTTGTTTTCGGAATTGTTTATTTGTGTGGTCATAAGTTTTTAAAAAATGCAGCTCGCGCTGCTCGGTCTGGTCGGTCGTCCTTCGCCACAAAACGCCCGCGAAATCAGGGCGGCTGGCGGGAGGAATCCCCGGAGGGCACCGCCATGATTTGCCCCCTGATGGAGTCGGGCTGGTGAGGACGACCGACTAGGCCGGAGGCGGAGGAGATGACTTTGACCACACCACCAGCAAACCCCCTTGTCAATCAAGCCGATTCCTCGAAGCGGGCGGGACTGGCAGGCGGTGTCGGGGCCTTCCCAAAACCAAAATACGCAGATTTCAACGCCGTTATTTGGGAGAAATTACGCGCAAACCACTAGCAATGCTGCCATTCTTGCCACCCCCGCAGCAATTATTGGATGTTGAGGGTCAACGGGTTGTCACAAACACGTTGCAAAAATGTTCTAGACAATCGGGCATCATGGCGGCACAATATCACGAGCCTTCAAGCATTAACGGGAGGGGAGAAGCAACCCAGCAGAAAACTTATGAAAACCACAATCGGCTTTTCTCGCAAAATTGGCCGCATCTTGATCTTTCCATTCAAAATGAGGCCTACGCAATACGGCGGGCAGCCGCATGAAACAACGCAAGATGGCCATTGTCCGGCCCCGATGGCGAAAGTTGCTGCTTTTCCCCAGATCGGAATTGAGAGCCGATTCCCAATTATATAAACCCTTCAATCAAATCAAAGACGAAAGGATCTTATGAATGAGCAAAATAAGGAGCGAAAGCTGAATGCCTCCCCGGTCAAGAGAATCAGGCAATCCGGCCGATGGCCAAAACCCTTGATGTTTGCGTTGATTTTAACGGCCACAGTATTTGGAGTACTTTCCGTCTCGGCACAAACCGCGCCGGTCCTGGTAATCGCGGCGGCACCAACCAACCAGATTTCGATCTCCGTCACCAATGCCATTCTCACTGACAGCTACGAGGTGTGGTGGACGCCGGTATTGGGTGACACAACGGGACATCCTTGGACATTGGCAGCGCCGGGAAGCATCGGCCAGACCAATTTTCTTCTGAACAAGTCGCAATTTTCAGCGGTCTCGAATGTCTTTTTCATGGGGTTATTGGATACCAACACGCCGCCCCTTTGGGAGAATGCCAATCCGAGTAATCCTGGCACGAACATCTTGAAGATAACCATTGCCAGCCCCGCCAACGGAGCGTTGCTGCAATAATTCACCAGCTCTTAACCAAATACGAATATGAGTTCGATATTTAAAGTTGGCTGCCGGCTAAGGTTGAGTTTCATAATCTGTATCAGCCTGCTGTTTGCCGACGCACCTTCCGCCTGGGCGCAACCCGAGCAAACCTTTCTGACTGCCTCCAGCTACAGTGCGGCCTCAGGCGGTGGTTCCATTTCGGGGACGGCGGAGATCGCAGAAGACAGTTCGGGCAGCTGCGGTTCCTTCGATAATACCTGGCTAAACCATCAGCAGGGGAATTCCCAAGCTTGGTGCCTCAATCTTTACGGCACGGGTACACATCCAATCACCTCAACTGATGTCAATTATATTGTAAATGAAACTTGTCCTAATCCGACCTACTTGACGTTTCCGGGAAGCTGTTGTGCTGAAAGCGAAGGTTTCAGCATCAGTTGTACCAACCATGCCTTGGATTATGACAAAACCGGAACGTTGTCGATTGACTCCGATTGCACTACGCTGACAGAGGGATACGCTTCGGCCTCGGTGACAATATATAACACGGCCTCGACCATTAGTGTCGCGGTTGTTTTAGGGGGCACCGATTACGGCACCGGTTACATTACACGGGGCGAAGGCTCGCAAACTGCGACCATAACCATTTTCAGGGGAGACAATTACAATACGCGGACGGTTAACTACACGGTGGGCGGGACTGCGGTCGCCGGAACTGACTACACTGGTTCATTGACCGGAAGCGCAACTATTAACGCAGGCTCAAGTTCGGTGAACATTCCGCTGACGATTGTGCAAAACACGAATATTGTTGGCACCAAAACGCTCACGGTAACGCTCACCGGCGGCTATTACCAAATCAACAGCACCAACTCGGTTGCGACGCTGGGCATCCTTCAGGATGTTCCGACCCTCAGCGTGAGCGCTCCGGCTCCGTACGCTTCACCAAACGGTTACTACCTTGGCGAATTCACTGTCACCCGCAGCGGTGGATTGAGCAACGCGCTCACAGCGAATCTAAACATTGGCGGCACGGCCACGGCGGGTAGCGACTATATTCCCTTGCCGTCATCCGTGCGGTTCGGAACTAATCAGACCAGCACCAACCTTTTTGTCGTGGCGACCAATGCAAATCTGGCCGGGCCCGAGACCGTTATCCTTTCGCTGGTCACCAACAGCACCTATTTTTTGGGGCTTACGACCAATGCCGCTGTTGCCCTTTTGCCCAATGGCGACACAACCAATTCCGTTTCGACACCCCTTGGCCGATATTGGCGCGGCAGTGGCGCCGATCCCACCTATTGGACGATGGTTCTGCCATTGGATTTTCAGACGGGCACGGTGTACAGCAATTTGAACGGGAATTGTTCAACACTTTATCCGGGGCTTTCATCGTGGAGCAGCCTCACATTTTACCATTACAATGCATCGAGTTCATTGCCCCAGACCAACATTGCCAATTTGATTCCGTTCAACAACCCGATTGTTGCCTTTGGCGAGCGGGTTGGGGGAACACCGCTATATTTCAACCAGCCCTACGAATTTGGGATTTATGCGGGAGACCCAGTATTGTCAAACCAGCCTGTGGTCATTCAGGCGTACTATCGCACCAATTTTCAACTGGCCGGCACGGTAAGCCTTTACCCCCCGAGCGTAGCTGGCACAAACACATGGAACAATTTCACCACGAACGGTTTTCAACTAACCACCAATGCTTTCGGATTGACGACCATGTTGTCCGGTTCCCCGGCCATAAATTACGGCCAGGTCTCAGCGGGTGCCTGGGTGCTCACCCATGCGGCAAGCGCGCAATCCACCAATTACTATTATGTCGTTGGCGTCTCCGGCTATCCTGCCGACGGAAACAATCCTATGGTCTTGAACAGCAGCGGCCAAATCTCGCCTTCGCTGCTTTATTCACTCGAATTTGAAGCGCAACCGTCTTGGCGCTCCGTGTTTTTGGACCAAGCCCAATTCGACGGCACACCGTTGCCGCCCTTTTATGCGGGCCAAACATTGGCGCAATCGCTGACCAACACGCCACTAGTGACCAACGTGGTGAGTTTCACGCCCTCCACCGCGACCAATCTCGACGATAGCCCGGAATTGATGCGGAGTCCGGTGCTGGACAGTTTTGTCGCCAGCATGAACAACGACCCGTTGGCGCTGGCAAATTATGTCATCAACCAGATTGACCTCACCGACCCCATCGATTACAGCGACGACGGGAATATTTCGGAACAATCCATCAATCTTGGAGGCATCAAACGCGGTGCTTTGGGAACGTTCCAGGAAAAGCAAGGCTCCCCCTGGGATCAATGCGCCTTGCTGGTTTACTTGCTCCGGCAGGCCGGCGTGCCGGCCGTGTATGAATTTGCGCCGCGAAACGGCATGATGATCCTGGATTCGCGCCTGAGCCAGATGCTGAAATTCCAAGTCCACGGCGACCTCAATCCGGCGGGC
>Ga0302319_10006493_pt1 | contig 23201 bp, 18 predicted proteins | sample Bog_T0_2_FD_203319 | JGI IMG/M metagenome (GOLD analysis project Ga0302319, IMG submission 203319) | Peat permafrost microbial communities from Stordalen Mire near Abisko, Sweden - Bog_T0_2 | ecosystem: Environmental > Terrestrial > Soil > Wetlands > Peat | place: Sweden: Abisko, Stordalen Mire...
TTTATGCTCGCACTGGCCAGCATTTTCATACTTTACAGCCGTTTTTTCGATGTGGCAGCCAACGGGCTTTACATCCCCCGCATCATTTTGTCTTCAATGGTCCTGTTTTTTCTGCTAAGTGGACGTCCGTTGATTTTCCTGCGGTCTGGAACCGGCAAATTTCTGGTGGCCTTCGTGGCTTGGGCTTCCCTGACGGTGGCGACCAGTATCTGGAAGACCGGCAGCATTGCGTCGTACTACCTGCTGCTGCAAAGTGCCCTGATGTTTGTCGTCGTGGCCAGCCTGCCGATATTTGTGCGGGACGTAAAAAGGATGATGTCCGTTTTGGCGTTTGCCGGGTTAACGGCGGCTTTACTGAGCATACCCTTTGGGTCGACGCGACAAGCGCGCTTGTCCCTAAATGCCGGAACCTATGGCGATCCGAACACGTATGCCATGGCGCTTATCGCGGCTATACCCTTCTTCTGGGCACTGTCAGCGGCGAGTCAATCGTACTTTGTGAAGATTTTTTCCTGGTTTTCGATGCTGGCCATACTCGTTACCGTGGCCCGCAGCGGGTCGCGCGGGGCAATGCTGGGGTTTGCCGTAACGATTCTGCTGTTGTTCTTCATTTCTTCGATGACGACGAAACTGCTGATTGCGGCCGCGACGATCGGCGGGCTGGTCGTCGCCTTTGCGGTCATGCCAGAGTACATTCGAACTAGGTATCTGACATTTTTCCAGATCGATTCCAAGACCGCCGAAGAAATCCAGGCTCCGGATGGCGCCATTGGGAAGGATTCCGACTTAAACCATTTGCACAGCGATACCGCTTCCGCCGAAGACAGAAAGCGCTTGCTACTGGCCAGTATTGCGCTTACTCTTGAACACCCGCTGTTTGGGGTGGGCCCCGGCAATTTTCCTACCGCCGTTTATGAAGCGAACACGGCCGCGGGAATACACACCGAGTGGCTGGTGACGCACAATTCCTATACGGAGATATCGAGCGAAACCGGCTTCCCGGGTTTAATCCTCTTCTTGGGGATACTTATCACGAGTTTCAAGTCTCTCATTTCAGTCTTCAAGAAAGCAGGGCCAATGGGTGACAAACCGGATGCGCGTGCGCGCGCGCTGGCGAAATATTTAATTTTGTCCATGGTTGGCCTGTGCGTCACGGTTTTCTTTTTGGCGGTTGGTTTCGACTTCACTATTTATCTGTGGGCCGGCCTGGCTGTGAGTTTGAAACGCACGTTCGATGCGCAACCGGTTGTGAGCGAGGCCGCCGCCGAGCAGCTCGAAACCGTGGCTCCGCCTAAGCCGGCATTCGCGCCCGCCTATGCCAAAATCCAAGATCCTCTGCCGCGGCGTGAAACGCCGGCAGTCGAGGGCCGGCCGATTCGTTTTAACAGGTTCCGGTAGGAGACGAATGTTATTGGCCAATCACCTAAGCGTGAGATATCAGTCTCAGCGGCCATGCCCTTTAGACTCGCGCGAGCGGGTAGCTAGCTAACAAGGACGAAAAAGATTTCTCATGGCACAGCAAGCGTCCGAGCCCAAACACGCTGAACGCTTTTTTATCAACGTTCTTTGGAATTGGTTTGCAGTGGGCGTCAGCCTGATCATCGGCTTTTATCTCACCCGCTTTCTGATTCGCAAGCTGACCGACGAACAGTATGGCGTCTGGGTGTTGGCCTTTTCGCTGATTGAGTACGTTTCGTTATTCGATCTAGGCTTTCGCTCGGCCATTGTAAATTTCCTTTCGCATCTGCGGGTACAACAAGACAGCCGGGGCATGAACGAAGTCGTGAGCACCGCGCTCGCCTATTTCTTGGGAATTGCCACGGTGGCGATTGTGCTCTCGCTGACGGTTGCCGGACAAGGTTATCGGGCATTTACCATTAGCCCAGCGAATCGAGGAAATTTCTCGTTTCTCCTCATGCTGGTTGGTTTTATCTGGGCGGGCTCGATTGTTTCCGGGATTTTTCAGGCATCGCTTGAAGCCTTTCAAGCTTTTGGGGTTTGCAATAAGATTCTGGTTGGAACCGTATTGATCCGTTCGGCTAGCTGTTTGCTGGTTTTGTCTTTAGGCTACGGATTAAGATGGCTTGGCTGTTGTACCTTACTGGCGCAGGCGAGCGGCTGGATTATGTTCTACGTGGCGTCCCGCCGCATTATTCCCGAATTGAAAATCGGCCGTTCCTATGTTCGCGCCGCCCGCTGGCGAGAGATGGCCAAGTATGGGTTGGGTTCGGTTTTTGCCAACATCGGAACCTTGTTTTTGACCAATGGGCCGCCTCTGGTGGTGGCGCACTATTTGTCGGCTACCTTTGCAGGCTACTACCGGCTTCCCTTCACCCTGCTGAACTATATGGTGGATGTGATTGCGCGCATCGGCTTTGTCACTGCTCCCAAGACCGCCGAATTGTGGGCGCAAGGAATGCGCGCACAAATTGGCCGCCTGGGCACGCGCCTTAACCGCTATTGCTTTGCCTTGTTCCTGCCGCCCAGCATTTTTCTGTTCGTGTACGGGCACTCCGTGTTGACGGCGTGGCTGGGAAAGCCGGAGTTTGTCAGTCAATGCGCTCCGCTGCTGCCCGTCTTCACGATCGCCGTTTCCCTGGCCATCTCGGCGCAGTTCAATTCCTACTCCATGCTCTTCGGAATGGCAAAGCAAGCTCCATTTGCGGTTTCAGTGATTATTGAATCGATCCTGGCGCTCGTGGGCATGGCCTTCGTTTTGCCGCGCTATGGAATCCTGGGAGGAGCCTGCGTATCCGCTAGCTTAATGGTCGCCAATCGCGGTCTGATCACGCCGTACATTGTCTGCCGCGAACTTCCTTACAGCTATTTTCGTTACATGGGCTCGATCTATGTTCGCCCTTTGCTGTGCGGCCTTCCGCTGGCGGGGCTGGCGTTTTGGATGCGGAGTTCCTGGCTGCCCGGTCAAACGGTGCTGCAGTTGGTTTTCGCGGCGGTGCTGATCATTTCGCTCGGGCTGCTGCTGGCGCTAGTGTTCTGCGTGGAGCCGGAACACCGTCTCATTGTGCGTGACACCTTGCTGAAGCGGCTAGGTATGGGACCGGCCGAATTGCCGGAAGCGGCGTCGGAGCTTTCGAAAGTGCATTTGAGTTAGTCCGCCGGCGTTTCTTCAGACACGCGGCCCAGGCCGGCGCCGCAAATGCCGCGCTTGCTGCGCCGGACGAATTCAACCAGATGCCGCGTATGCTCAGAAGGCAACTCGTTTTCAATCCGCCGCAAGGCTTCCGCGCGTGGCAACCCGGCGCGGTAGAGCAAGCGAAACGCGGCCTTCAGCAGCTTGATGTCCGCCAGAGAAAAGCCCGCGCGTTTCAATCCCACGATGTTAATGCCGCGGGCCGCGACATTGAAATCGGAGTAGAGAAAGTAAGGCGGCAGATCGCTGTTCACGCGCGTGTTGCCGCCCACCATGGCGAGGCGGCCGATTTTTGAATATTGATGAATCACTACGCCGCCCGAAATAAAAGCTTGATTTTCAATTTCCACGTGGCCTGCCACCAGCGCGCAACTCGCTACCACAATGTTGTCGCCCAATATGGAGTTATGCGCGATGTGGCCGGATGTCATGATGTAATTGCCATCGCCGATGCGCGTTTCCGATTCGGGCTGCGTGCCGCGCGAAATGGTGTAATGCTCGCGAATTTTGTTCTGGTGACCGATGCGCAAATAACTGCGCGCGCCGTCGAAGGCTTTATCGAGCGGATCGGTGCCAAGCGCGGTTCCGGCCGAGATCTCATTCTCGTCGCCCAGCGTGGTCCAGCGTTTCACATAAACGTATGGTTCGAGCAAACAGCGCGCGCCGATGACGACGTCGGATTCGATGACGCAATATTCACCGATGCGGGTGCCTGGCCCAATGACGGCGTCCGGATGGATACGGGCGGTGGGTGCGGTATAGGCTGCTTGGTTGCCTGCCATCAATGTTAAGTATGGAGGATTATGCCTTTTACAGTTGCTCAGTTAGCGGAACTGGTGGCCGGCACAGCCGAGGGTGACACCGCCAGGATCATCACGGGAGCGAACACGATTGAAAGCGCGCGGGCGCAGGATCTGGCGTTCGCAGCGAGCCGGAAGGCACTGGAGGCCGCCTTGCTAAGCGAGGCGGGCTGCGTGTTGACGCCCGTGGCGTTCGACGGCCATCTTAGCGCGGCGGTGATTCGGGTCGCAGACCCACGCGCGGCTTTTGCTAAGGCGCTCGAAAAACTCTATCCGCGGAAACGGCTGGCCCCTGGCATTCATCCTTCCGCCGTGATGGCTGCGAGTGCGCGCATCGGGAACGACTGCCACGTCGGCGCGCATGTTTGCCTTGGCGAGAATGCGGAGATTGGAGACGGGTGCCAGATTGGCCCAGGCTGTGTCATCGGCGACGGGGCGGTGCTTGGGGCCGGCTCGACCTTATATGCAAACGTGACGATCTACGATGGCGTCAAAATCGGCGCGCGCGCCATTGTGCACGCAGGTGCGGTGATCGGCGCGGATGGTTTTGGTTTTGCGTTAGCCGGCGACCACTATGAGAAATTTCCGCAAGTGGGCATCGTCGAGATCGGCAACGATGTGGAGATCGGCGCTAACTGTTGCATTGACCGCGCCGCGCTGGGAGTGACGCGCATTGGCGATGGCACGAAACTGGACAACATGGTGCACGTTGCGCACAACTGCAACCTTGGCAAGCATGTGGTGGTGGCTGCCCAGACAGGGTTCTCCGGGAGTGTGACGGTGGGCGACTATGCGGTGATTGGCGGGCAAGCGGGGATTGGGGAAAAGGCCAAGATTGAGGCGAAGGCGATCATCGGCGGCAAAGCAGGCGTGCTGGTTTCGCAAATTGTGCATGCCGGCGAACCGGTGTGGGGCATTCCGGCGCGGCCCCTGCGCGGACATCTGAAGGGCCTCGCTTACGTTCAAAAGCTGCCTGAACTCAACGAAGCGGTGCGTGAGATCAGGCAGCGTGTGGTGGAACTGGAGTCGGTCAAAAAACAATCGCCGGGTTAGCGTCAACCGGGCGAAACGTTGGAAGGGGCTTACGAGCCGGAGAGGAATGCGCTACCCATTGGTATGTCCCGAGGCGTGCCGGCGGCGCGCTCCAAGATGCCGTTGGCTTCGGACACCATGGCGCGGATGCGCTCCAGGTGCGTGCATATATTTTCGTCCGCGGCGGTTAGCTCGAGATAATACGCGAGCGAATCGATAACGCCGAGCGGTTGGCGGAGTTCGTGAATGATCTCTTCGGACAGCACAGGATTAACACCTGATAGTCTTCGACTGATGATTTCGCGATGGGCAAGGGGAACATCTTGCGTAACGAGATTGAACGGTAGAGCCACGTTGTTCATGCAACTTTCAAATTTCATTCGTCTGTACGCCGGAGTGAATAAAGCAATCTCTTTCCGACCGTTTGATTGTGCCTTTGATTCGTCATGGAGTCAATAGTAAGAATCCCGAAATGGGCCATCTTTTTTGGCTAACGAAAGTTTTGCGTCCTGGTACGAGCGGTGTGACGACGCTCATGTCGTAGAATAAAAGCGATGGGCCTGTGGCGCAGTTGGGAGCGCGCTTCCATGGCATGGAAGAGGTCAAGGGTTCGAATCCCTTCAGGTCCACCAAACAAAGCCCGCGAAAGCGCAGCTTTACGGAAATACCGCACGCTTCCAGATCGCGCGGATTGTGGCAAACTAGTTCCAGGAGTTGTGCCGGCCTTGATGAGTCCTGCAGCCAGACGAATTGTCTCGAACTTAACAGGCGTATTAGTCCAAGCTGCCCGTCCCAAGCGCATCATCCTCTTTGGCTCTCAGGCCCGGGGCGATGCTGCTCCGCATAGCGATTTCGACATCATGGTCGTGGAAGAGAAGCCTGCCGACCGATTCGCGGAGATGGTCCGCCTGAATCGCCTCATTCGCTCGTTCGATATCGCAGTCGACCTCCTGGTCGTCAGCGACGAAAAGTTTCAGTACTGGCGAGAGACTCCCGGCAACGTTTATTACGAAGCCGCCACTGGGGGGCAGGTCCTCTATCAAGCGGCGTGAACAAGCTTTACTCTTTCTGCGCAAGGCCGCTCGGGACGAAGCCTTGCTCGACGCGGTCATCGAGTCCGAAAAGGTGAGCGACGAGATAATTGGTTTCCATTGCCAGCAGGCGGCGGAGAAGATGTTGAAGGCTTTGCTGTCCGATCTGGGAGCCGCTTTCCACAAGACCCATGAACTTGGAGCCTTAATGGATACGTTGGCACGTTCCGGCGCGCCGTTGCCGCGCGAGTTTGAGAATCTGGACGTGCTTACACCGTTTGGCGCAGTTTATCGGTACGACGATTACGATGGCACGGAGTCACTGAACCGGACGGAGACGCGCGCGCTATTGAGAGTCACTGCGTGCGTGGGTGGAAGATCGGCTGCGTAGCGGCACCGTTTCTTAGAAGCAACTTGAGCGATTCGAGATTATTCCAGCAAGGGTCTGGGATTGAATCTCAGACCCTTGCTGTTCGGAGGAAAGGTGTAACGCGTTCCGACGTTACACCTTGAATACTCGTAGTATACCTTACTTTAGTCAGGAATACAAATAATTGTAATGTTCCACCTAGATTCTATGCTTTCCCGTATCGCGGCCGGATTCAGTGGCGGAGATATTTCCGGTAGCTGCCGTTATTGTAAGTGCTCCAGGCAGAGAAGCTCTGCCGCTCTGAATAAAGCTGGTAAGCAAAGTCGATGTTGGCCCGGCAATCCAGCAAATCGCGCAAATTCAGGCCGGGGCGCTTGAGATGAAGGGTGTTGATTTGGAAGTAACCCCAATCCAGCGTGCCGTCGGAATTGTAATGATAGGTTTCGCATTTCCCTTCCGGATTTTCGGCGCGCTGAATGGCTAAAGCCACTCGGCAGGCGGGGCCGAACTTGAGGCAAGTGTATTGTTGATAGGCGGTCAGCGGGTGGCGCTGATCCTGCTGGGCCAGTAAGGCATCTTCCGAGCTCATGCGGCGCGCAACCACGATAGGCCAATGCAAGCGGACACGGACCGGCATCTGCAGACTGAAGGTATAGCGGGCATGGATCTGAAACGCCCAATAGACGGCGACAGCACCGGCAACCACAAACAAAAATGCGCCGGCAACCTTGGCGGGGCTGCCATCGCTGCGCACGGCCAGTTGCCGCCTGCGCCGTTTCTTGCGCGCTACAGGGCGCTCGTTGGAATTAGTTTCTGAATGCGCGGACGCCATCTGGTTTGAGTGTACTGAAAGCGCGCAAGACGTCGTCAAACGGTTGTGGGAGCATTGGGTGGGGATGGTTAGCACGCCGCAACACCCGCATCACCAGCCGCAAGCGGTGGACGAACACGCCAGTAAAACGGGGTTGCGCACCGTTGCCATTTTTGAAGCGTCCAAAGGTGTTCTGGTGCTGGCGCTGGCGGCGACGCTGGTCGTCATGCGCGATCACATGGAAGATCTGGCGGATGAACTGCTTTACCATCTGCACATCGGGTTTGACCACAAGTGGGCCCAAGCGCTGTTGCATGGCGCGAGCAGCCTGGGCGACATGCGAGTCTGGAGCGTGATCGCCGGCGCCCTCTCCTACGCGGCGGTGCGCTTTATCGAAGCTTGGGGTTTGTGGCACCGGCGCGTTTGGGCGGAATGGTTCGCGCTGCTGTCGGGCGCGCTGTATCTGCCGTTCGAAATCGTCCGAGTGGCGGAGAACCACCGTTGGGCCATTGCTGTTTTGGCGATCAATTTGGCTATCATTTTCTACATGTTGCAAATTCGCGTGCGGGAGATGCGCTCGCGCGCCAAGGCGGCTTGAAGCAACTGTTGCACGTGGAACATTGCAGGCGCGGCCAGAAGGTCTGGCCCGCCAAGGGCGCTCAGCGGCGGTTTACGTTGATGGAGCGAATGCGCCCGCCATCGAAATCCACCGAACAGGAAAACTCAAAGTCGTCGCGATAGCCACCGCGGCGCGCCGCTATACCGCCGACGATCCAGTCGTGGTTGCCGGGCCGGTCGTCTAAATCGAGCCGGCGTACGTCAAAGTCCGTATAGCCATCGTGGCTGAGACGATCTTGCACGGCCTCGCGACAAGCGCGCAAAGCTCGCTCCCGGGTAAAACGGTTATGGTCGCCATCGCCCCCGTAGTAACCGTCGTTCGAGGGCCGCACATTGACCGAACCAATGCGCCGCGCCGGAAAATCAACCGAGCAGGCAAAGCCGAACGTTTCCGTACCCGGACCGCGACGGGCAATGATCTTACCGTAGATCCAATCGCCACGGTCCCCGTCCCCATCGACCTTGGATTCGATCACTCTGGTGTCTGAGTAGCCCTTGTCGCGCAGTTGATGTTCGGCGGCATCACCGCACTGGTGCATTGCTTCATCCGGTCCAAACCGGTGGTCACGGTCGCCATCGTGGTCGCGGTCGCGACCGCCATCTCTATCTCGATCACCTCTATCTCGATCACCGCCCGGCGGAGGACCAGGCGGCGGTGGCTGGTTACCAGGTTGCTGGTAAGGGGGAACGTTACCAACGCCGCCGCGTGAGCCTTGCCATTCCATATCGAAAGTGTAACCTTCGCGTCCGGATTTTGGATCTTCGATACGAACCACTGCCACGCCGCTATTCGCTGGATCGCCAATCAACGTTTGACGCCCGCGGCCATCGATTCCGCGGAAATGAAAATTGGCTGGATTTGCGGGCATCGGTTGATTGCACTCGAATCTGCGCCAAGTCGCGGGGGAACCGCCCAGCGTATGGAGCCGCGCCATTGTCCCACGAATCTCGACGTCTGCCACTACATCGACTTCTACTTCGATCGTGCACTTCGGAGTACCCGGCCTATTCGTGATGACAGCTTGCCTGCCTTCCTCTTGCGCGGCAGCGTGGTAAACACCCGCCGCCGCCAAAGCGCAGAGAATGAACGTTCTTTTCATACAACTCTCCTAGTAATCGAAAAAACTAAACAACCCCGCGACAAGTTTAGCGCGTCTGGGAACTAATAGGTGAGGCGGTAAGCCCGCCCTGGTTGCATGCCAAAGGCAGCCGGATAAAAGCGCCGATCAGGAAGAAGCGCGGCATTGCCAGCGAGAAACCGCGCGATTTCCATCGGGGTTTGCAGTGTATCCCAATCGACGCTGGAGACGCCGCTTAGATAAGGCGAAAAGGCGATCCGCCTGCCGTTACGCAACGCCCAAGCACCAGCCCATGGTCCCAAGATCGCCACGGAAATGCTGGGATACTGATTGGCCAATTCGTGCAGCGCCGCAGCCGGCAAAACCGCAAATTGCGATGAAACCGCACTCACCGAACGCTGTTTCATGACTTGCGTGAAATAGCCTGGGTCCAAGGCGGGCCGCCCACGATCCGGGCAATCGCAGCCACGCCCAAAACCTAACACCAATCCGGCGGAGATTGTCACCTCGGCACGATTGCGAACGCGTCCACCGATCATCAGCGCATCAGGAAATCGTTCGAACAATCCGAGCGCCTCCCAAAGCCAATCGGAGCGGTCGATTTCGAGATCGTCGGAAACCAGGCACACCAGTTCGTTCTCCGCCAATTCAGAGAGAGCCTTCAGCGTGGCTTGTGGAGAGAGCGAGAGGCGCGCGACGTTTGGATAATCCAGAGATTGCGCCGCGGGTGTTGCGCCCGTGGTAAGCGAAACCAATATCGCCGGACGTGGATCAAGCGGCCGGCGGCGCACCCACCAATCGCAACTATTCTTCAGCAAAGGGCTATATTCGATGGCGAATTTTTGTGCCAGGCCGGAATCATCCAAATAGCGCTGTAGGACGGCCTTTTGCGACGAGTGAATGTACGGTTTGCTGCCTTGATCGTCCGACGTCGATACCGGATGCATGCGCCAGCCATAAACGATTTCCGGAATGTGGGTAGCGGGTTTACCGGCCACGTAGAAGCGCGCAAAGAGATCCCAATCGGGGCTGCCTTCGGTGCTCTTGTCAACGTAAGCGCCATTTTCGAGAGCCAGTTTCCGATCAATCACGCCGAGATGCGCGATGTAGGCGGAATTGAGGAGCAATACCGGATCGAAATCCGGCTTCAGATACGGTTGCACGGCATGCGCGCCGATGCGTTTGTCTTCGTCGGTGTAGAGCAGCGGCGGGTAGCCTTTGTTTTGAATCCACCAGGTGACAACTTGCAGGCAATCGGGGTAAAGCCAGTCGTCGGAATCGACAGGCAGCACGTAGCGGCCGCTGGCGGCTTCCAGGCACAAACGAAGGCCGCCAATGATGCCGGCATTCGACGGTGAACGCGTCACGCGTACCCAGGGATATTGCCGGAGCGTGTCCAGGAAAGCCAGCACTTCAGTGTTTTTGCAGCCGTTATTGAGAATGACCCATTCCGCCGCCCCGGAAGAATTCTGCTGAACGATGCTTTCGGCCAGCAGACGAAAGTATTTGAGCGGCGTGCCATCCCAAACGGGCGTGAGCAGCGAGAGCAAGCCGCTTTCGAGAGGGACCGCATAGCGAGTCTTTCTGGCCTGCAGCTCTTGATCAAGCCAGGCGCGGTACTGGCGGGCGTCCCACAGCAGATAGCGGGCGCGCAACCGCCGGCGAATGGCCGCTTGCGACTTAGGGGGAACGAGTTTCCGCAGCCAGGCGCCCTCTTTCTTGAACAGGTGGAACTCAAGTTTCAGGGCCAGCGTGCGCGCGTTTAGCAATCTCTACTAGGTTACGCTGAGGAGGAACCCACGACCCACGCATGGCAGTACAACCAACCGTTGCCGTCACGATTGTCACTTTTAATAGCGCCCGTTTTATCCGGCAATGCCTGCAATACGTGTTTGAGCAGGATTACGCGCAGGCGGTGGAAGTTGTGGTTGTGGACAACGCTTCGAGTGACGAGACGCGCACGATTTTGCAACAGTTTGAGCAAAGGGCCAAGTTGGTTTATAACGAGCAAAACGTGGGCTTTGCCGCTGGGCAAAATCAGGCTATGGGCTTGGCGAGGGCAGATTGGTTGCTGGCGCTGAATCCCGATGTCCGCTTGACACCCAACTTTGTAAGCCTATTAACGGCGGCGGGAGAAGCCGACACAAACATAGGAAGTGTTTGCGGCAAATTGCTGGCTATGGCCCCCGATCTGACAATTCCCAAGGAGCCGGTTTTCGATTCCACGGGGATCTTCTTCACGCCCAATCTGCGGCACTTCGACCGAGGCAGCCAAATGGCCGACCGCGGACAGTATGAACGATTCGAATATGTGTTTGGCGCCACCGGCGCGGCGTGCCTGTACCGGCGCAAAATGATGGACGACATTGCACTAAACGGCGAATATTTCGACGCCGATTTTTTTGCCTACCGGGAAGATGCCGATCTTGCCTGGCGCGCGCAACTTTATGGCTGGAAGTGCCTGTATACGCCGTTAGCCGTGGCCTATCATGTGCGGCATGTGCTGCCGGAAACCCGCTCTTCTTTGCCCGCGCTCATCAACATGCATTCGGTGAAAAACCGCTGGCTCATGCGCATAAAAAACATAACGGCGGATCTGTATGCGCGGCATTTCATAGCCATTACGGTGCGCGATTTGCTGGTGATCGCCGGTTGTTTGTTGCGCGAGTTTTCTTCGTTGCGCGGCTTTGTGCTGGTAGCGCGTTCGTGGCGCAGGACGTGGGCCAAGCGCCGGACCATCATGCAAAAGCGGCGCGTAACAAACGAATATATGGCCGCTTGGTTTCGCCACACGCCGGTCAGTTTTCCCGCGCTCGAAGTTTCCCAAAAGCTCCACGCTCAGCAGGTTGGGTCGCCGCCTTCCGGAAAGAGAGCGGAGACAATGGGGGAAGCGCGCCGGCGAGAGAATTGAAAAGTCAGTACGAAACGCTGGTGCGCGGCTTAGGATCAAGATAGGATGATGCCGTATCGTTCATGGGTGGAAGTATCGCGCGCGCAAATCGGCGCGAACTTCGACGCGATTCGCCACGCGGTGGGCGCGGACGTGGAAGTGATGCCGGTGGTGAAGGCGGATGCTTATCGCCACGGCGCGGTGGAAGTGTCGCGCGTGTTGGAAGAGCGCGGCGCACGCTGGCTGGCGGTGAGCAATACGGACGAAGGGGTGGCGTTGCGCGATGCCGGGATACGCGCGCGCATCCTAGTGATGGCGGATTTTCTGCCATTCACGCGCGAGGCGCTGCTCTCGTATAACCTCACGCCGGTGATTCATTCGCTGGCGGATCTGGCGGAACTGGATCGGCTGGCGGGGCAGCGGGAGCAGCGCGCGGCGTTTCATTTGAAGATCGATACGGGCATGGGAAGACTGGGCACACGCGCCAGCGCGGCCGACATTGCGCAAGCGATTCAGGCCGCGCCCAACGTGCAGTTGGAGGGGCTGATGACACACTTTGCTTCCGCTGGCAACTATCTGACCAGCCAAACAGACGAGCAAGTCGCGCTGTTTGAAAAGACGGTCAGTCATCTTGCCGGCGCGGGCATCCGTCCGGCGCTGCTGCATCTTTCGAGCACCATACCGATTGCATATCATCGCCAACGAGCGTGGCGCGGCATGGTGCGGCCGGGACATGCGATTTACGGATATGTGTCGCCGGCGCGCGGCCATGCCCTGGATCAGAACTTGGCAGTGAAGCCGGCGCTGACTTGGCGAGCCACCGTTCTTTCAGTGAAAGACGTGCCTGCCGGTGCGCTGATCGGTTACGGCGGCATGTACCGCGCGCCCCAGCCCATCCGCCTGGCGATTTTGGCGGCCGGCTACGCCGACGGCATTCCCCATCGCCTTTCCAACCGCGGCAGCGTAATTGTGAACGGTAAACTGGCGCCGATGGTGGGCGCGGTTTCGATGGATTTGACGTCGGTGAACGTGACCGCGAATCCTGAGGTGAAGGTGGGCGACGCGGTTACGCTGCTGGGGACGGAGGGCGATGTATCCATTGATGCGCAAGAGATGGCGAAGCTGGCGGGAACGATTTCTTACAGCGTGCTTTGCGGGATTCACGCGCGCGTAAAGCGGATTTACGTATAAAGCGCCCCGCCCAGCCGGAGGGCGGACTTTAGTCCGCGCGGGACTTTAGTTCCGCGCCTGGAGTTTCTACATTTTTTCCTGCCGAAATCCCTTGGTGGGGCAGGCGGTTTCGCCTGCCGTTTTTCTGAGAATCTTTGCCGTAATAAAGCACGTCACTTCCATCCGAATGAACGCTACCTTTTTCTGACTGGGCGCTTGTGGGGATCGCTTCCCGTAAATCTAAATATGGACGCATTTTGCTTCCGAACTCATGGGCATGCATTCGTAGCGGCTGATCGTGTCTTCGACCGCCGAACTTCTGGGCCCCTCTGGCTCCGTGATGAGCGGATCGCCGATCTGGTGGCGCCTGCGATTTGATCGGCGATTGGGAGAGACGTTTTTACGATCTCGCAGCCTGGGTGGTTATGCCTAATCATGTGCATTTGCTGATCTTGCCTCTGGTTCCGGTTCCCGTGTTCATGAGATGGTTGAAAGGTTCCACGGCCAGAGCCGCCAATCAGCTTCTGGGGAGGACGGGACAAAGGTTTTGGCAGGATGAGTCGTTTGATCACTACGTGCGGAGTGCCCGTGAACTGGAACGCACCATACTGTACATCGAGGAGAATCCGGTATCTGCAGGGTTGGTTGACTCTGCTGACCGCTGGCGGTGCTGGAATGCCGGCTGGCAGGCGAAACCGCCTGCCCCACCATCCTGATCGGCGAGTGTGAGAGAAAAATGTAGAAATCGGGCGCCGTCCGCCTCGAGAATGTTGTCCCAAGAAGGGCCGCCCTACAAGTAGCTGGCTGGCGGCTTCCGCCATTTCGTCAAACAGGCTGCCAATTGGTCCGAGCGGATGGGTTTGGTCAGAAAATCGTTCATCCCCACCGCGAAACAATGGTCGCGGTCGGCCGCCGTCGCCGATGCGGTTAGCGCCACAATCGGCACGCTCGAACCACGGTTGGCCAAATGGCGAATCGCCGCAGTCGCGGCAAAGCCGTCCATCCCCGGCATGACGCAGTCCATGAACACCAGTTCATACTCATTGCTGCTTACCTTCGCCACGGCTTCTTCTCCGTCGTTCGCCGTATCAACCTGGCAACCCAACTTTGCCAGCAAAGCGGAAGCCAGTCTCTGATTGACCAAGTTATCGTCCGTCACTAAAACCTTCGGCGCGCGGACGGCGATAGGCGACGGCGGCGGCAAGCATTCGACCGGCTTGCGGGTGCTGCTACCACCAGCGCCGCCGCCACCCGGCAACAGTTCAGCCAACTTTTGGCGGATCGTTTTCGCCCGTATAGGCGTGGAAACGATAGCGTCGGCTTTGAGATGCTTGGCTTGCTCCAGGAAATCGGCGCTTATCAGAACCAGCTTCGGTTTAGGCACACCGGCGTGCTCGCGGAAATCCGCCGTCGCCTTGAACAGCGCGTTGACGCTGCCGTCGACAATCACGAGCTGAAAATTGTTGGCGCTTTCGGCCGCCGATTTTAAGTGGCCGGGCAGGTGGCCCAAATCGCACTGCTCCACGCGCATGCCCCAGCGCTGGCACCATTCGGAAACCACAAAGCGCGAGACTGCCTGGCCGCCGCAGACCAGTACCGAAACGCCCGCCAGACCCTCGCCACTGCTGCTGCTGGCCGGCGGCGCGCTTGCCGCGGCGGCAGTATCAATCCGCAGCGGAATTTTGCAGGAAAACGTGGAACCTTGGCCCTCAGTGCTAGTGACGCCCAGTTCGCCGCCCATGCGTTCGACAATTTGTTTGACGATAGAAAGACCCAGGCCCGTTCCGCCAAAACGCCGCGTGATACTCGAATCGGCCTGGCGAAAACGCGTAAACAAATGGCCCAGGTTTTGTTTGGAGATGCCTATGCCCGTGTCGTGAACCGAGAGGCAAATCGGCTGTTTTCCAGCAACGGCTTCCGCCTCCTCCACTTCTACCAGTACGTGGCCCGCATTTGTGAATTTAATCGCATTGGAAAGGAAATTGATCAAGACCTGGCGCAGCCGCCCGGCATCACCGATGAAGCGCCGTGCCACTGTGGCTGGATACCAGCACGCCAGCTCCAACGATTTTTCATGCGCTTTGAACGACATGAGATCGAGAACGTCTTCGATCAAACATTCCAGGTCAAAGGGCGCTTCTTCCAGTTCGAAGGCGCCCGCTTCGATTTTTGAGAAATCCAGAATATTGTTGACAAGGCCGAGGAGAGCCTCGCCGGAATCGGCAACGATGCGCGCATAGCTGAGCTGCTCATCGTTCAGCTCCGTTTGCAGTAACAAGCCGGCCATACCGACAACGCCGTTGAGCGGATTGCGGATTTCGTGGCTCATGGCGGAGAGAAACTGGCTTTTGGCCTGCGTAGCTTCTTCGGCGGCCTTCTTTTCCAGCGCCAGTTGCGCATTGGCTTCATGCAGCGCGTCTTCCAGCCGGTGCCGCTCGGTAGTATCCACGATCACAATCAGGCAAACAGGCGCGCCGTGTTCCAGTCCGCCGCTCATTTCCAGCCGCGCCCAGAAAGGAGGGCCTTGCGGCCGGATCATCTGGAGTTCGCAAACTTGCGACTGACCGGTCTCCAGCACGCGCTTGCGAGTGAGATAGTACTGATCCTGGCCCTCGGCCGGGATTGATCGAAAGAAATTCCGGCCGACCAGGCTGGAACGGGAAATGGCCAGCAGATCGGCTGCGCGGATATTGGCTTGCAGGATCATGCCGGCATGGCTGACGGTAATGTACCCTACGGGAGCCAGATCATAGAGGTTGAAGAAGAGAGCGCGCGAGGCCTCGAGCTCGGCGTGCGCACGGCGCAACTCTTCGTTTTGCATCTCGAGCTGGATCTGGTGGATGCGCAACTCTTCCAGCAAAACGTTGGCGTCGGCCGGGACTGGCGGTGCCAGAGAGCCGAAACCTTCCGCTTGGGCTTTGTCGTTGGCCCGTTTGCGGAGATCCCGAAATGAGTCTACCGAAGAGTCAACCTTATGACCCTCGTAGTTAGGCCTCAGAGCCATTGTTGGTGGTGCTTAAGTCAGCGAGGCAAAATCGCTCAAGCTGGCGAGGACTCACGGAGCGGTCTCCGAAAGCTATGTTTGATTGAGTATACATGGTTTTAAGCTGGGGGGAAAGGGAAAAGGAGGGCAAGTAAAAATACGTGCTCCGCCGCTGAAGCCCAGGTATTGCCGGTTGTGTTGCCTCGAATCAGGTCGGCGGTGATTGGTCTGGGGCGACGCTAATCACATACACCACCGCATCCTTTTCGTCGAGCCGCCACTCGGCGAACAGCGCCTTGCCGCGCGAGCCGTCTTTGCGAAGATATTGCATTTCGAAAGGCGTGGCTTTGCCGGTGGTTATGATTTCTTTCAGCGCTTTGTTCGAATGGGGCAACCACTCGGCGGGGGTAATCGCGCTCCAAGTCAGTTTGCCGGTTTCCAGGTCTTCGCGGCTATAATCCACCATGTGGAGAAAGGCCTCATTGGCGGAGGTGATGGCGCCATTGAGATGAAAGAAAGCGATGCCGACGGTTTCGATCATCGCGGCATGGCGGAAACGCTCGAACTCCAATTGTTTTTGTTGAATCAGTTTGCGGGCGGTCACATCGACAAAGCTGACCACTGCGCCTTCGATAACGTTATCGAGAGTGCGGTACGGGCGGATAGACAGGATGTACCAGTTACCGGCCTTGGTTTGCACTTCGGCTTCCACCGGAATGAGCGTATCGAGTACCGCTTGCACCTCGGCCAGTAAATGATCGTGCTGAACCAGATTCGAGACCAGATGAGCTAACGGGCGGCCCACATCGCTGGCGATGAGATTGATGATCTGGGTCATGGTGGGTGTAAAGCGCGTGATATGCAATTGATGATCCACAAACAGAGTGGCCACGCCGGTGCCGGCCAGCAGGTTGTTCATGTCGTTGTTGGCGCGCGACAATTCTGCTACCTTTTGCAGCAGCTCGGTGTTGACGGTGGCCAACTCTTCGTTGACCGATTGCAGTTCCTCGCGCGACGTTTCGAGCTCTTCGTTGGTGGACTGCATCTCTTCGTTCACCGACTGCATCTCTTCGTTCGAAGATTTGAGTTCTTCGCCGGAGGTTTCCATTTCTTCGATGATGGTTTGAATGTAATTGTCTTTGCTGCGAAGCTCTCGCTCTAGCGCCGCCATGCGTGCTTCGGCGGTGGTATTTTCGGCCAACTTCGCGGCGGAGCTGGCGCCTTTTTCGGGAAAGGCAAACTCGGCCTTCTCATCGAAGATGGCTAAGAACAGGATGGGCAGCGTTGGCTCTGGATTCAGCACGGGCAGCACGGTTAGGTCGAGGCCGATCTCGTGGCCATTGGTCTTCACTCTCAGATTGGCCAGATAGACCGGCTCTTTTCTGGAGACGGCGCGGTGGAAAGCCGCCGTTAAATCGCGCCGTAATCCGTCGCGCGCCATAACCAGAAGGTTGGAAGACGCGTCGCCCGCGGGCGGCTCCAGGTATTTTCCGGTGCGCCCGTGAAAGTAGAGAATTTCGCCTAGCGCATCCACCAGCACGGCGGCGCGCGCAAAGTCGCGCAGCAAGGCTTGCTCCGTGACCTGCCGCAGGCTGAGTTTGCGCTGATGGGCCGGCGCTGCCGCCAAACGGGGAGCCGGCAGGCGCGGCGCGCTGGGAAGAACAGCCAGTTCACCCATGACGGGCGGCAGGGGAGAGGAATCCTCTTCCTTGCGAAAATAGAGCTTGGCTTTACGGTCGAGCGGTTCGAAAAGCGGTGACCGGTCGCCGGTGGTTTCGGAATTTCCGAGCAGCAATATCCCGCCCGGCAGCAGCGCGTAGTGAAACAAATCAATGATACGCGCTTGTACCGCGGCGTTCAAATAGATGAGCAGATTGCGGCAGCAAAGCAGGTTGAGCTTGGAAAAAGGCGGATCTTTGAGGAGATCTTGCTCGGCAAAGATGACCAGATCGCGAATGGTTTTCTCCACCCGGTAGGAGCCATTGGCATCTTGAGTGAAAAAGCGCGCCAACCGTTCGGGAGTGACGTCGGCCGCGATACTGGGTGGAAACACGCCGGCACGAGCCTGATCGGTAGCTTGCCGGTCGATATCGGTAGCGAAGATCTGCACTTTGTAAGGCTGCTGGAGGCGTTCCAGATGCTCTTGCATCAGGATGGCGACGGAATACGCCTCTTCGCCGGTGGAACAGCCGCAAATCCAAACGCGGATGCCGGACGCGGCGGGCGTGTTGGCGAACAAGCCAGGAATGGCGACCGTTTCGAGAGCCGCAAAAGCCTCCGGATCGCGAAAGAAACTGGTGACGCCGATGAGCAGATCGCGGAACAGAGCGCTTACTTCCTCGCTATGTTCCTGCAGGAAGCGCAGATAGTCTGGGGCGCGGTCAATTTGGTGCAAGGCCATGCGCCGCTCCATGCGGCGGATGATGGTGGCTTGCTTGTATTGTGAGAAATCGTGGCCGGTTTTGGCGCGCAGCAGGACGCACATCTTGGGAATGATGTCGTGCGCGTAGAGAGACGAAGCGGGCGGAGGTTCGAGTTTCTTCATCATCGCGCGCTTCACGTAAGCGATCAATTGCGCCGGCATTGCGGCGGGCGGCAGAACATAATCCACAAAACCGGTGGCAATGGCGCTGCGCGGCATCCCGTCGAATTCCGCCGACTCGGGAGTTTGCGCCATCACCATGCCGCCTTCGGCTTTGACCGCGCGGACGCCCAGCGTTCCATCGCTGCCGGTGCCGGACAGGATGATACAGATGGCGCGTTCGTGGAGATCCGCGGCCAGCGAGCGGAATAAGTAATCAATGGCGAAGTGCGCGCTGCGTGGCGCGGTGATGTCGAACAACTGCAATTTACCGCCGAGCAGGGCCATGTCTCGATTGGGAGGGATGATGTAGACGCAGTTCGGCTTGACGGTCATGCCCTGCTGAGCCTCAAACACCTGCATTTGCGTGGAACGTTTGAGTAACTCGCTCAAGATGCTTTTGTAATCGGGCGAGAGATGCTGTACCACGACGAAAGCGATGCCTTTCCCGTTGCCGGGCGGCATGGCGGCCAGAAACGCTTCGAGGGCGGCCAGACCGCCGGCGGATGCGCCGATGCCCACGATGGGGAAGCTTGGCGGCTGAATAACGGGTAGGAGGACTTCCTGGGGCTGCGGATGCTCCAGCGGCGGCGGCTCGACCGCTGGCGCCTGCGTTTTGACAACGGGCGCGCGCTTCGCTGGAGGCTTTTTGTGTTCGACCATGCATTACCTCTCTGATTCCGCAACGGTTTTATCAAGAATACATCCAATCTGGGTTGCGTGGGGCGTGTCATTTTTACTGATACTAAATCCAGTTGAATCAGGCTGACGGGTTTTTTTGGGGCTTGTCTGAGAAGGGTTTTCCCTTTTTCCTAAATGGTGGGGGAGCTAAATCGGCCACGAGCTGCCCGGCGCACAAAGGCCACAAGCACACATCCAACGCGTCATGCGTTACCAGAATCGATTCAAGGAAATCAGGCGCCGAAATCTCCGTCAGCGTGACCTTCGAGTTCCTCTCCTTGGCTTCTCGATCAGCCGTACTACTGGCGCCAAGTATCGTAACTCGCGGGCGCGGACAAAATGTAGTCATCAATCGCGACCATCGCGACTTGGCGAAGATCAAGGGAATCAGGAACTTTTCACATCCGAACGGGCGAAGTTTCACTCAAACCGTGATCGCCCTCACCCGCTGCGCGCGCACGGTAAAATAGAGCAACAGGCCAACCGGGCCAAACATAAACGTCAAGAACAAACAAGGAATCACCAGCCAATGCGAAATCCCCCGGGACTCCGCATCCCGAACCTCCCACGACCCGATGAATAGGTCGAAACACAAAAAATGGATCCAACCGGCGAGTAATAGCCAGCGGTTGGAAAACAGCGCCGCGACGTCGGTTAGCGTGCCAAAACCGCCTTTCGTTTCGCCCCAGTGGCTTACTAACAGCACTAAGTAAGCTACCGCCAGCAACAAAGGAAGAATCACGCCAGCTGTCAAGGAAGCAGCCCATCGCTTGCGGCCGGCAATCGCCAGAATCAGCCAGCCTGCCAAGGCCACGGAGTTACATATGGAAAAGACAGCGTCAGCGCTCATGCAATGGCTCCATCGTATAGCCGTTCCGTTGCAGCGGCAGCAGTGCGCCCACGCTTGCCGCCAACCAAACTCCCAAAACCGAGAGTGCCAGCAGGCTTGGCGCAACAATCGATTCTCCGCGCAGCGCCTGCCACAGGAGGATCGCAAACAAGCCAAAGTAACTGCCCGCAACCGCCCAAACAAAGCGCGCCGAACTCTGTCGCCTGCGCCACCAAACCAGCAACGGAATCAACTGCAGCGCATGCAGCCCCAAAAAATGCGGGATCCGCAAATCTCCGTGCTGCGTACTCCACCCAACTCCCGCCACGCCCGGCCCTCCATCCGGCGCACCCACCGTGTGCGCTCCTACCACGGTTACGTGCTCGTGCCGTTTCATCGCAGCCAGTTGCTCGTGGGTCGGCGTTGTCATCAGCCCTCCAGAGGCCGAACCCAACACGCTCATCAACATGCCCAACCGCAGCGCCAGGCCCCAAACTGGATCGGCAAACTTCTGCCGGAACAGCAGCACCAAAATCCAAACACTCAGCAGCCAAAGCACGCCAATGGAAACGCCCATGATGCCAAAGAGCACCCCGTTTTCCACCGTGCTCACGTTGAAGTGGCTCGTCGTCCCGCGTGCCGCTTGCAAATCAATGATGGCATTTTCGATAAACAGAATCGCCGCCAGCGCTGGTCCCACCCAGCGCTTGCTCCGCGCAAAATCGGGTAAATAGCAAAACAGCCACGCTATGGAAGCCGCGAAAATCGCCGTCGAAATGGCAAACTTCGCCGGCTTCAACCAAGCGGGCATCCCGCCTATCGTGCGGGCATCCAGCGCCAAACCCAGTAAACTGAACAGCAACACCACCAGCATCACGCCCGCCGTCGCCGTCAGCGCCCGGCTTTCCTTCCAAAACAAAGCGATCATTTTCATTCCTTTCTAATGTTGACTATGGCAACATTCTATCTCAAGATGTTGACGATGTCAACATATTTCTCACCACTGGTAAGGATTACGTCGCAAAATCATGGTAGAAGTGAGAAATATGAAGGGCGCTCTACTGGCGGTACTGGCGGCCATCCATGTCGTCGGCCAAGTCCCCGTTCTTTCGCCCGACGCCGAATTTGAGCTTGACGCCGCTCTTAAACCGCACCATAAACCGACCGGCCGCTCATACTTTGCGGCAACACGGGGCGGACTCAGCTTTATCCACATTGATGAAAACTTCATCTCGTTTAATTCGGCTGACCTCGACGGCCGCCCTTTGTATGCCACCACTCGCCTGGCTTCGGTGCATGCGTTCATTTACACAGCGCTGTTTCGGCAAGATGGCAGCGTCTGGATTGTCTCCTCCGGGCCTGCGAGCTTTTCGGAATTTTCAGCCATCGGCAGTCTAGGCAGTGCAGCGCCTGAACATGCTTCCACCGGCCAACTGTTTCAGCACCTCGCTCCTTATAACGACTTCGACCTCTACAACCCCACCGGGAAGCACTTAGACTCCGTACGCTTACTCCGTCCCGCAGCCGGCGGAACCGAGAATGCTGTCGCTGCCGGCGGCGATGAATTGGTGCTGCTCGGCAGCTACGGTCCTCCGGGATTGAGTTCCAACCGGTCCCAATCCGTTCGCTTTGGAACAGTCATGAACGGAGAGTTCAAAGAGCGCACTGTCATCCGTCTATCGCCCCCCATTCGAGGCTTCATCCCGATCCTTGTCCCGAATGGCAACCTACTGCTAATCAACAAGACTTCGGGTGGCATGGAAGTCCTCGACCCGAGCGCGAAAAGCGGCGTCTACATCCATCTCTCGGAGCCACATCCCGTTCGTGCCGCTGCCTTCGACGCCGGTTATCTGTATCTCCTCTCTGGTCCAGTTGTCCTAAAAACAGACCTCGGCGGTCACCTGCTCTCCACATTTCAATTCCAGCTAACGTCAGGTTTTGACCCGATGTTGATTGGCGTAACGGGCGCGGCGCTCTATCTTGTCGACAAATCCGGACGCGCCGAGCGATTCCGGCTAACGCTGTGATCGCCTCGGATTTCTCCTAAAGAGAGAATTACCAATCCCGGCGGCACTTCTTACACATGGCCGCGATCTTATTGATTTTCGTCTCGGCAGCGCTTGTTTCCGGCCAAGATCAGCTCAAAAAGGCCTATGACGCGCTGCAAGAGAAGGATTATGACGCCGCAATCGAGTATTTCCGGAAAGGCATTGCGCTGCAGCCGGCAAATGCCGGCATTCATATGGATCTCGCGTACACGCTGCTCAAGGCGGGTGAAAACGCCGCCGCGCGCGACGAGTTCGCCGCCGCGTTGCGTTTGAAGCCGCAAGATGAGAGCGCCGCGCTCGAATTTGCCTTCCTGGCATTTGAAACCAAGCAACCTATTGAAGCGCGCCGTATGTTCGACAAGCTGCGCAAGAGCGGAGCAACCCCAGCAACGCGGCAAACAGCCGAGCAAGCGTTTCAGAATATCGACAAACCGCTGGGAGCTGGCATCGCGCGCTGGTCGCAAGCCATCGCGCGATCACCCAAGCCGAACGACGGGAGCCTGTTTAGCGCTCACTGGGAACTGGCGCAACTGGCGGAATTGCGCGACGAGGTAGCGCTGGCTGCGCGTGAGTATGAAATCTGCCGTCAACTCAAGCCGCAGATGGCGGAGCTGTTGTTGCCTCTGGCGCGCGTATGGCAGCAGAGCCAGCGTGGGGAAGAAGCGCAAGCGGCGCTGCTGGCGGCGTCGCGTTCCAGCGAATCTCGCACCGCGGAGCAAGCGCTGGAACTCTATGGCACGCGTTATCCCTATCCCTATGAGTTTCTCAGTGCGCTAAAGCTCGACCCGCACAACGCCAATTTGCGGCGCGAACTCGCCTACCTGTATCTGGCCATGAACGACAAGCCGAAAGCGATCAATCAACTCGAGTTGATTCTGAGCATGAACCCGAAAGACTGGCTGGCCCGCGAACAACTCAACGCCTTGCGCGGCTTCAAAACGCGCCCGGAAGATATTCCGCATCCCGGAGCTGCCCCCAGTGCTTCTGCGCTCGATCCGAAAGGGCTGGGTATGAGGAGCCTCGCTGCCGGCTACAACAACGATGCCATCAAGTATTTCCTCGAAGCGCTGGAGCAAGACCCGAAAGACGCCGAAGTCATGCTTAAGCTGGGGTGGGCTTACAACGCC
>Ga0302319_10006495_pt1 | contig 23197 bp, 23 predicted proteins | sample Bog_T0_2_FD_203319 | JGI IMG/M metagenome (GOLD analysis project Ga0302319, IMG submission 203319) | Peat permafrost microbial communities from Stordalen Mire near Abisko, Sweden - Bog_T0_2 | ecosystem: Environmental > Terrestrial > Soil > Wetlands > Peat | place: Sweden: Abisko, Stordalen Mire...
AGCCTCGTCCAGGCTGCCAAGGCCAAGGCTCGCGGCTACCGGACTCTGCGCAACCTAAAGGCGATGATCTACCTCATCGCCGGCAAGCTCGATATACTTGCTTCCACTTGAGATGGCGAGGAACCGCCGAAACTCTCCGTTACTGATAAAGTTGATGTCAAATGCTCAAATGGCCATGTTTGGAGCCCGATGGTGCTGGCTCTCAAAGCCAATGGCTGGTGCATGAAGTGCGTTGCCATTGCCCGTGGAGAAAAGTCCCGCACGGTGAAAGTCGGTTCTGTACGTTCTCTTATCGAGAGACGTGGCTGGACTATGCTGAACTGCGGATCTGATGATGAATTCATAGGATGGAAGGGGGCCGTCAGCTTTCAGTGCGACAGAGGCCATCAAAATGAAACCACAGCGGACTTGGCACGGCGCTGTGGTTGTCGGCAGTGCACAATTGATGCCAGCAGGCTGACGGTCGCAGATGCGGCGGCAGTCGGAGCTGAACACGGCCTCACCATGAGTTCAGGCTATAAGGATTTCAACAGCGCCGTGCTTTGGAAATGCCGCAGTGGCCACTCATTCAGGAGATCCATTGCAGGAATAAAAAAGTCGGCGCGCTGCCCACGCTGCAATGTTATCTGGTTCAGCCAGGACACCTGGTGTCAGGCAGCTGAATATCTGCTGTCAACCACAGCCATTGTAAACACAAAGCCTTCATGGCTGCGCATGTTGAATAATGGTAATGTATTGCAACTTGATATCTACTTCCCGAATGTCGCACACGGTAGTGGGCGTGGCATTGCGATAGAGGTGATGGGCAGACAGCATTACGAGGTTGATGGTTGGTTCATAAAATCTTAAGCAGACTTGGTGTCACTGCAGGCCAGGGACGCCGCAAAAGCGTCGGTGTGCAAAGAACGAGGCGTCCTGCTTCTGCACGTTCCAGCCCTGCCGGATCCGCGCGCAGGCATCTCAGCCCTGGACCATCTGTCCGGGGAATTCTCACGATACGGGATATCGGTTAGGCATGACCTGGGATCCTTCGCACTGAACCTTTCCGATGGCGGCTCGCAGAGTGAGCGTAACAAGATTGAAAAAGCGCGGGCCTTGGTTAAGCAGGGCACCATACCAAGTGCCGCCGCCCAGCGCGCCGGTCTGGGCACCGCCAATTTGCGGGCTGCGCTGTCTCTCCCGCCTGGACAACTTCGCAAGCTCACGCAGAGCCAGGGCGAAGAAATCCTCGCTCTCCGGGCGAGCGGCATGAAATGGCGGGATATCGCTCCAATTACGCTGTGGAGCCAGGCACTGCCACAGCGGCCGGGCGAAGAGCATTGGCCCGATCCAAAAAAAATAGCGATAGTTGAGCCGTGAGGCACAGTTACGCCGTCAACAACCTCTTCATGCCGGCCGATGAGACGGCCACCTGCGGCGGCTTCCTGGACCCCTGGATGCTCGTCGCCTCGCTTGCGATGATGATGTACCTGCACTACCGGGTCATCGTCAGCGCGTATTCCCTGCCGACGCGTCTGGTGGATATGAGCACCCAGTTCCTCGGGTCGGTTCAGAATACCGCCTGGAGAGCGGCGAGGGCTTCCACAGCGAGATGGACGGCCGGGCGCAGGGGGTCGTCGGGCAATACGTCAGTGCCGGTGTGGGCGCTGGTGTCGGGGCCGGCATGGGCCGTGGCCTCATGGCCGGCAAGGGCATCAGGAAGGCGTTCTGGGGTGGCAAAAGCCAGCAAGATGCCGCAACCCCAGGGGAGTGGCCCGCAAGGCGGCGGAAGCCCTGCACCCGGGCCGCGGAAGGCGCCATCAGGCAGCGGCGCACAGCCAAGCGGCAGCGAGGACGAGGGCGCCGCCTGACGGGGCGGCCCGCGTCGTCCGTTCAGTTGGCACGGCGGCCTGACGGGTCCTGAATGCCAAAACCGCGGAGGATTGCGTCGAACGCGCCCTCATATATGAGGCGGGCCTTCGACTTGGTGTTGCCGGTCTTGATGAAGCGCAGGCCACTGTCCGCGCGAAGCGGGCTGTCGGGGTGCTGTGCGACGAATGCCTTGACCTGAGCCTCAAGGCCGCCTGCGTGGGCCTTCTGGACAGCGAGCGCATCATCGAGTTCCCTTATTCGGGCCTCGAGAGCCGCGTTTTGATTCTCTGTTTGCGTTATTATGGCCTGGGCATCGGCTATTTTGGCGTTCGCCTCGGCTATGATCGCTTCGACGCTGGCCTCGGCCCGCTGCGCCATGTATTCGGCGCGTATGGCCCGACCGCGCGCCAGCCCCAGCAGCCCAGACTTGCTCACCTCAAGCAGCATTTCCGTCTCCAACCATCAAAAGGCGATCCGCCAAAGCTTCTAGGGCGACACAAAAAGTTTGTCAACATTTATTTTGCGCATCCGGCTGGGTGGTCTGGTGATGGACCGGGCGGAAGGATTCTGTTGCGGCCATCCAAACTGAAGGTGCGCCAGCGCACCAGCAAGCGGATCGAGGGACGTTCTCAGGTCGGAAGCCAGCGCGTTCATCAGGCCGATGATATTGGCCCGTTCGGTGAGGAGCATGTCCAGAACCGGACCGGAGGGCAGGGTTCCCGCGTGCGTGGAGCGCACGGCGGTCGGCTGCCGAATACGGGTTATGGCCATGCGGCGCTGTAGTGAGGCTCAGCACCAGGCCAACCAATCGCCATGCGGCGCTGTAGGCCACCAAGACCACGGCCAAAGTCACAACAATACGCAGGGCAAAAGACAAAAACCCCTTGGAAGGAACCTCACTCCATGGGGAGCCTGGTTCCGGCAGCCGTGGAGTTTATGGATCGACATCAAAATGTTGTCAAGGCATCCGACAAAATCAGACCTGGCGTCCGATTTTGCCGCCGCGCTGGCGCGCGCCAGCTTCGGAGGGATGGCCATGCATGCGGTGACTTACAATGGTGCCGTTGTCAGCCCGCGAAGTCCATCGAATCCGCCACGGTCTGCGTCGCCGCGACATGATGTGGCGTTCTGCGTCGCTCATTTGGGTCCGCCTGACATCCCGCCTCCGGCGCCGTCACCGTCCGCTTCCGCTCGCAGAAGGATCTCGGCCGTCGGCAACCGGAGACGCAAGTCGTTTGCCTCAGCTTCCCGTGGCCTCAAGAATGCGTTCGTTTCTTGTAGTACCTGCCGGGCTGCACCGTAACGTGCCCAAGGAATCGCAGATGTATACCGATGCGCGAAATCGAGGATGGACGCAAACGGCCGCGTGTTGCCGTTCTGTGAGAGCGCGCGCAAGCCATCGAGATACTCGTTGCGGAAGACTGCCGGGATGATGATCCGGTGTTGACCCTGCGCGACGAGATCAGCATTCATCATGACCCGCGCTACCCTGCCGTTGCCGTCCTCAAACGGATGCACCTCGGAAACGAGATACATGATGAACGCGGCGCGGGCAAATGGGTCGTCCAAGGAAAGGTAGAAATCCATGCCGCGCGCCAGGGTGCCCCTGACGAGGTCTGGCGCCACGAAGATATGGCCGCCAGCCTGGTTGCCGAGCCGCTTGAATCGCCCGGGTCCCTTGTCCGGACGGGAGGACATGATCGTCGCGTGGCGGGATTTGAGGAGCGCCTCGAGTTCCGCGGCATCGCCGGGTAGCCTCATCATCTCGCTTGCGTCAGCAACCACCCTGAACGTGCCAAGGACGTCGTGGGCGTCGCGCGGCCGCTCCTCGGGGATGACGTTGTTGAAGACGATATCGTAGGCCTCGTCGACTTCGAACTCGGTTCCCTCGATGAAGTTCGAGAAGTATGCCTCGAAGAAGGCCACGTTGTCAGGCGCATCGTTTCCGGGCTCGCCGAACAGCCGGACGACCGGCGCCCGGGACGCAAGCTCCGCCCTAAGCGCCTCGAAGGCTTCCAGCCGTCGCGGATCGTAGGGAAGGCCGGCCACCCGAGCGCGGGCGCTTGGATCCGTGATGCTTTCCGCCAGTCGGGTGCCGAGGAGCGCCCCGATGATACCGTCGAGTTGCTTGAACTGGTCTTCCAAGCCGAGGCGGGGCGCGGCATCGCGTGCTTGGTCCCGAATTTCGTTCAGTTTGGCAGCTCCGCTGCGGGCGAGGACCTGTTCGAGGTGAGCCTCCACCGCCCTCCGGCTGACGCTGCGGGACACGCCTCCGCGCGCTCGGGACGGGACAAGGTTTTCCAGGACCGCCCTTCCGGGACTGGCCAGGTACAGGTTCCCCATGAACGTCCTGTCGGTCGCCAAAGGGCCGACGCCAGATCGTATACGAAGCCCGGGAACCTCCACATCGGCCGTCCGATCAGAGATCACGAACACCGATCCGTCTTCCGCAGGGCGGTTCTCCAGCGCCGTTCGCCCCGTGATCAAGGCGCCCGGGCAATACATGGCGACGATGTCCCACACATGGCGGGAGACTATGCGCTCGATCGGGTCCCGGAGGTTCCGGGTATAGAGGCGGGGGCCGATCTTCCTGATCTTACCGGCGGCAAGGCTGGCCGATGTCTTGGCCTTGGTCGCGTTGTCCGACAGGAAAACCTCAGGCTCGCGCGCGGCGACAGGCATGGGAGGCTCCCGATAAGCAATCATGATAACGCACTTTTTATGCCATAAGGCTACGCTTGGCACAACTTTTCTCTGGTTAAGGCAAAGATCGGGGGCTGGCCAAGGTCAGGTTATGGGGCCAAAGACAGGCCAAAACCGAACCTTTTTTCGTATAAGGTGGCATGATGGCAAACTTTATTCGCTTTACGGCGCCTGAATGGCGTTCCCAAAAATGGGCAGTCCGCCGGTCCGCTGGTGGGTTGACGGCGGCACAAGCTGGCGAGCGGCCTCGACTTGATGGCCAGGACGGCCCGCCGGGCGTCAGCCTTCGGCCGCCAGGACGGCCCGCAACGTCCGTGCCCACCACCCGCCCGCCACGTTGCCGATTCCCCCCGCCGTTCCCGCTTTTGCCACCAAATCCTTGGAACTCTGCCATCAAGGCACAGAAGACGGCGGGCAAACCGCCGTCTTCCCGGCAATCCGGCCGGATGTCGGGAATGGCGGGGGGAGCTTGCGCCGCCCCCGCCCCCGGTTCACGCGGCGGCGCGCTGCGTGCCTGACTCCCCGTCGCGCACCGCGCCGAGGAACCTGTCGACCTCGACACGCAGCGTCTCCGCCTGCTGGCCGACATCGGCCGCTCCGGCCAGCACTTCGCGGCTGGCGTCCCCGGCATTTCCGGCGGCGCTGACCACGGCCTCCATCGCATGCACCGTGCGGTCCGTCTCGGCGGCGACCGTCTGGATGCTGGCGGCGATTTCCCGCGTCGTGGCGCTCTGCTGCTCCACCGTGGCGGCGATGGCCGCGGTGACCTCGTCCATCTTGCCGATGATCGTGGCGACCGCACCCATCACGGCGATGGCGTTGTCGCTCGCGCTGCGGATCGAGGCGATCTGGCCACCGATTTCCGCCGTGGCCTTGGCGGTCTGCGCCGCCAGCGACTTCACCTCGCCGGCGACCACGGCGAAGCCCTTGCCGGCTTCCCCGGCGCGGGCCGCCTCGATCGTCGCGTTCAGCGCCAGCAGGTTGGTCTGGCCGGCGATGTCGCTGATCAGGCGCACCACGTCGCCGACGCGGGCGGTGGCATCGGTCAGCCCCTGCATGGTGTCGTGGCTGGCGGCCGTCTTGTCGACCGCCTCGTGCGCCACCTGGGCGGCCGAGGCTGCCTGGCGCGCGATCTCCTCGACGCTGGAGGTCATCTCCTCAATCGCGGCGGCAACCGACGTCAGGTCACGCGACGACTTGGCGGCACCTGCGGCGGTCTGTGAGGCTTTCCCGTGGGCGCCGCTGGCCGCCTCGGCCATCGCGTCGGCGGCGCGGCGCATCCCGTCGGCCGACGCCGCCAACGCCGACATGATTCCGGATGCCGACCCGCCAAAGTCATGTGTGCACCGATCCATCGACGCCCTCCGCGCCTCCTTCGCGGCCTCTTCGGCATGATTGGCGGCGGCCAGGCGGTCGGCCTCGATCGCGTTGCGCTTGAACACCGCCACCGCATCGGCCATGCCGCCGACCTCGTCGCCGTACTGCTGCGCCGGGATCTCGACAGCCCTGTCGCCCTCGGCCAGCTTCCGCATGACCGCCGTCATCCCGGTCAGCCGACGGCTGACGATGCGCCCGAAAATCACCCGGATGGTCAGCATCATGAGGAGCGCGGCGCCAATGCCCGCCGCGGCGACCCCGATCAGGAGATGCCGCAGCGCGGCGAATTCGGCGGCCGTCGACAGGCTGGCCGAAAACACCGCGATGACTTCGCCGTTGGTCAGGCCCATATTTGCCGCATGGCAGATCTGGCATGCCTGCTGCTCGGCGCCGCGGCTCACGCCAAGCACGATCGGCATGCTGAAGCGGTAGGCGCCGTCGACAAACCGCGAGACCGGCCGCCCGGTCCGCATTGCCTCATCATCGATGGCGTCCTGCGCAACTTTCCGCTCGCGCTGCGGCGCCGTCTTCGCCATGAAGGCCGCCACCTTGGGGCTCCAGACGCTCCACACCTTGCCGGGGAAGTCCTGGTTGCGGCGCTCGAACCACTTGTTGAACACGCCGATGGCGACATTGTTGCCGTCGGTCAGCCGACGCTCCATCACGCTCACAACAAGGGCGTGCATCGAGCCCAGCTCGTTGTCCGCGAACCCGTGCAGCTTCTGCTCAACCTTCGAGTACTCGAACCAGGCAACCATGACGACAACGCAGGCCGCGAGTCCGAGCACGCCAAGTCCGGTAATCATCATGAAACGGGCCTGAAGCCCGAGATTTCTCCACCAGATGACCACGGCCGTCTCCATGTGCTAAGCGCATCCAACCCTTGCGCAGCCGACAACATCGTGTAGAGTCATGAATATTCCGTAACTCTGAATTCGCATGATCGGCTGTCGGAACCATCTGCAAGGCGGCCGGGCGCCGGGTAAGGCACCATTCCCTTCGTCGGCCAGTTCTTCCCCCGCAGCCTGGGCACGGGCAGCGGCCGGCGGCGCCGCTGCCACTCTGACGCTTGCCTGCGGCATCCCGTGCGTCGAGACCGTGACTTCGCCGGATCTCGGATCCGAACGGGTGCTCATCGGCGCTCCGTCAGTGCCAAGGGGGGCGGTGGTGCTGCTGCCTGGCGGCGATGGACACGTGGGAATCGGAGAGGACGGCGCGATTGCCGATGCGGACAACTTCCTGGTGCGGACCCGTAACCAGTGGCTGGCGCTCGGCTACGCCTATGCCATGCCGGACGCGCCATCCGGCTCGCCATCCCTGACCGGCCGGCGCAGGTCTGACCAGTACGCTGCGGCTGTTGATGCGGTCGTGGCGCGATTGCGGGACTTGTACGGTGTTCCGGTCTGGCTGGTCGGCACAAGCCAGGGAGCCATCGCGGCAGCCAGCACGGCGGCCCGGTTCGATCATGTGGCGGGCGTCGTGCTGGCATCCCCGGTGACCGAACCTGGCCGGTCCGGCGAGACCCTGTTCGACGTGCGGCTGGCGGATATCCGTGTCCCGGCGCTCGTGCTCACGAACGCCCATGACGCGTGCCGGACAAGCCCGCCGGATGACGCGCCGCGGGTGGTGGCGGCTTTGGTGCATGCGCATCCGTCGGACGCCATGACATTCGACAGCATGCAGGCCGGCGGTCCCGCCTGCGGGCCGTGGTCGCCACATGGGTTCATGGGCATCGAGCCCACGGTGCTGGACAAGGCCGCGGCGTGGATGGCGGCAGCCGGGCAGGCAGACAGCCGCTGACCGGCGGCTCAGCAGTCGGCCATGGCCCCAAGCAGCTCCCGAATCGTATTCGCCAGGTGCGTGGCCGTGATCGGCTTGCGGATAACCTCGATTCCGAGTGCTGCCGCATCCTGATCCGGCTCGTGGCCGATCTCGCCAGTGAGGATGACGGCGGCGACGCTGCGTCCGAGGCGCGCGCGCACGGCGGCGACCGCCTCGGTTCCAGTTCCGTCGGGCAGCCGATAGTCGGAGACAATGGCGTCTGGCTGGAATCCGGCAGCGATGCCGGGCGCGCTGGATGCATCCGCGGCGACCGCGCAGTCGATGCCCCAGCCGTCGAGGACGCACTGCATGGCTGTGGCTGCAAGCTCATCGTCCTCGATAATCAGAACCCGGGCACCGCGGCGCATCATCCGCCAGCGGGATTCTGACCGTGAAAGCGGAGCCCTCGCCGGCGGCGGAGCGCATGGTCACCGGATGACCGAGCACTTTCGACAGCCTGCTGACGATGCTGAGGCCCAGGCCAAGGCCGTTGTTGCGGCTCCGGCCCTGGTTCCAAAGCTGGGTGAACTCCTGCCAGACGACCTCATGCGCAGCGTCCGGAATGCCGACGCCCGTGTCACGCACCTCCACGTCAAGGCAGCCGCGGCCGGTGCGGCAGATGATCGTGATCCCGCCGCTCTCTGTATAGCGGACCGCGTTGTCCAGGAGATTCCTGAGCATGCGCCCCAGCAGCATCCGGTCGCTGCGCACCCAGGCAGGCTCCTGGTTTACAGTCATTGTCAGCCCCTTGGCGATGGCGGCGGGCGCATAGGAAGACTGGATTTCCTTGAGCAATCCGGTGATCTGGAATGATTCGAAGTTGGCTTCGACACTCCCGCTCTCCAGGCGCGACGCGTCCAGCAGGTTGTCCAGCAGGCTTCTCATGGTCTCCAGCGACACCATGAGGTTTCCGCAAGCCACCGCTGCGCCGGTGCCCTCCACGCCTGCTGCCACAGATGCAGCGAACATCGACATCGCCTGCAGCGGTTGCCGGAGGTCATGGCTGGCAGCCGCAAGGAACCTGGATTTCGACAGGTTGGCATCTTCCGCGGAGGCCAGCGCCGATGCCTGCGCCGCCTCGGCCGCCTCCAGATTTGCGGCCATCCGGTTCACGCTCTCGGCGAGGCGCCTGATTTCCGGGGCGCCGTCCGGCCGCACGCGAACGTTGCGCCGGCCTGACCCGATGAGGTCGGCGGCGTTCGCCAGCGCACGCAGTGGCCGTCCCGCGATGGCCGGAACCCCGAGCAGGACGGCTGCGAGGCCGGCGGCGATGGCGACGCAGGCCGTCACAACCATGCGCTGTTCCGCAAGCCGGAACGGACGGAGCGTGGCGCTCCGGCTCACACCGGCCACCGCCATGACCGCCGGCGCCCCGCTGTCCGCAACAGCCCACGCGGTGAACCTGGCCACACCGTCCGGCCACCGGATGACAGCCTCCGCTCCCTCAGCATCCAGGACGTGCATGGGCTTGCCGGGCGGCATCCATGGCGATGCGACAATCACCTCCGACCCCCCCGTCACCAGCGCTGCAGCGGCCATTGGCGGCAGCGGGCGGTGGCCGAAGACATCCCCGATCCAGTTGATGTCGAGCAGCGCGAGAACTGAGCCGCCTCCGCCGCTGCCGCCCCAAGGCTGCGCCAGCGGGATTGACGGGCCGTGCGGTCCGGCCGCCGGCACAATGCTGCCCGTGGCCGGGGCACCGGACGCGAGCGCCCGGGCAGCGGCAAGGGCGGCCGGCGGCGGAAGGCCAAGGGAAGGGTCTGTGGAGCAGACGGTCCTGCCTTGCGCGTCAAGAATCCATATTGCGAGCCGCCCCATGAAACGGCCCTTCGTCACGGCGTCGAGGCGGCGGCATCCGTGCGGTGCCGTCACCGCGTCGGGTGCGTCCGCAGCGATGCCGACCAGAAGGTTGCGCACGCCGCTCACCATCCTCGTCCATTCGGATGAGGTGATCGCCAGCACGGTACGCGCGTCCTGGTAGGCGACAGCCTCACGGTCCTGCCGCAGGCTGATGTCGTTGTATGCCTGTGTGGCCAGCAGAACGGCGGCGAAGCTGAAAACCACCAGCAACATGTGGCAGACAAGGCTTAGCGGCTTCATTCTGCCCGTCCAAATGCCGTCTTGTAACGCGCTTTTTCCTGCCATCAAAGACTTTTTTGTGCCGATCGAAGCATGTCCTGGAAATCAGCCGGCAATGCTCGGCCGATGGCCCCAGACACGCCGTCTGGCGGCATTTGCACCCCCCTTTCGGACGGCACTATCCGGTCGATTTACAACGGACAGTTGATGCCGCGGCGTCGTTTCAACTCACGCCCTTCGCTGCGATCAGCTGCCGGAACGGCGGGCCGGGGCGCTGGCTCCGGCCAGTTCGGGGGCTTTCCGGCGGCCTGCGGAAGCTCCACTTGTCGAACCCGTGTTTCGCTGCCAGGACGTCCGGGTCGGTGATTTCGACCATCGGCATGCCTGGACGCGCCAGCACGCCGCCAACCCACATCGCGATTTCCTGCCATGTCTGATAAGGATCGAGCGCCCGAAAGAATTCCATTTCCTTCAGGTTGTCGCCGTCAACCCGCCATCCGGCATCCGGATCGTTGTCCTGCCAAGGGCCGATGCCGAACGTGAGCAGGGTAATTCCCTCTGAGACAAGGAATTCTCTTGCGTCTGATGGCATGCCGTGCGGTCCAAAGTAACGGCTTGCGTCCCCCGCGTGTGCGCCGGACCGCTTGCGGGCGCGGTATACCCGGTAATCCTCGTCACGGCGGTTCCACCGGACAGCAATGCCTTGCGCGGAGGCGCCCGCCAGAAGCGCGTCCCATGACCAGAACGTGCGCCTGTCATCCCTGACCCCGGTTCCGGCGGGGGAGACAGTGCCGTTGGACGGCGCCGGGCCGGAGGTCAGCATCCGCACGCCGTTCCACCTGCGGCCGCACAGAACCACCGACACGGGCCGGAACGCATGCATCAGGCCATCGGAGAAGATATGCCGCTGCCAGGACATTGCCGATGAGCCAACCGCCTGCCACCTGCCGCCGGAATCGGCGTGTTTTGCCCGACACGCCTCCAGGTACGGGGCGGGAGGGCTGATCCCGGCGGCCTGCGCCCGCTTCCGGTCAAGCCGCGCATCCTTCTTCCGCACGAAGATCACCTGGTTGTCCTGGCCAACCCCGACATCGTAGAAGTCCTTGCCGCCGATGATCCGCAAGCGGTGCCTCCCGGTCCGAAAGGATGGCTTATGACAGTCTGGTCGGCCAGAGTAGCTGGCGCGCGTGCATGCCGCAAGTGACTGGCCTGCCGGCGTGGCCAGTGACCGCACCGCCGGCCCGCCGCTGAACAGGCGCGCAGCCTTGGAACAGATCGCCGGTGGGAACGGCTCTGCCCCTTAGCCACCGGTTAATCACCCCCCCGTATCCTCTTCGCAGCGAGGAGGACCGGGACATGCGGAGCGCGAACGGCAAGAATAAGGAGAACCGCCCAATCATCATCCGCAGGGAGGAGGTGGTTGAGGGCGGACACCACGGCGGCGCCTGGAAGGTGGCCTATGCCGACTTCGTCACGGCCATGATGGCGTTCTTCCTGCTGATGTGGCTGCTCAACGCCACAACGGAGGAGCAGCGCCAGGGTCTCGCCGACTACTTCAGCCCCCATAACCTGCTCAGCCACGCATCCTCCGGCACGGGGGAGCCGTTCGGCGGCCACACCGCGTTCGACAAGGGGGCAATGGTCTCGGACCGCGGCTCGGTGCAGATCGCGCAGGGCGCCCGTCCCACCAACACGGCGGACAGCGATGACGGCGAGCCCGCCCAGGTCCAGATGCTGCGCCAGGATCCGCCCGACGGTGAAGCCCCGGTGGTCACAGCAGGACCGGCCTCCCGGACCACCGCGGCGCCTCCGTCGGAGGACGCCGGCGCACCGCCGCCGGCGCGCGCTCCCACCGCCGAAGAACTGCGCGCCGAGCAGCAGCGCCAGGAGCGCCAGGCGTTCGAACAGGCGGCCTCGCAGATCCAAGGGGCCGTGCGCAACGATCCGGCGCTGGCTGACCTGATGAAGCAGCTGCGCATCGACATGACGCCGGAAGGCCTGCGCATCCAGATCCTGGACGAGGACGGCCAGCCGATGTTTCCCACCGGGTCTGCGGTGCCCAATGACCGCACCCGCCTGCTGCTGCAGAAGATCGCGCCGGTCCTGATGCGGCTGCCGGAAGGCATCTCGATTGCCGGCCATACCGATGCGGCGCCGTTTCCCGGGCCCGGACGGACCAACTGGGAGCTGTCCGCCGAGCGGGCCAATGCCACGCGGCGCCTGCTGGTCGATTCCGGGCTGCCGGACGACCGTATCCGGACCGTCACCGGCCACGCCGACAGGGAGCCCCTGGTGCCGGCGGATCCGCTGGCCGCCACCAACAGGCGGATTGCAATCGTGGTGCTGCGCTCGGTCTCCGCGGCGCCGTCTCCCGGCGGCCCGCCGCAACCGGCACCCCAGGCACCGCGGCAAGGCGCGCTTCCGCCAGCCTCCGCCACCGCGGCCCTGTCCGCCGCGCCGGACAGGGCCGTCCCGCCGTCCGGCGAACTGCCGAACCCCGCATCCGCGCCGTCTCCGCAGTCGGTGGCCCCGCCGCTGGCCGCTGTCCCGGCGGTGGCGGCGAAACCCCTCCCGCGGGTGGTCAGGAAGCCATCATGATCTGATCCGGGGGTGCAGTCCCTGACCGGATGGCACGGCCGCGCATGGCCGGCGTCCGATCGGCGGCACGCGATGAATCCTTGGGGCAAAAATCCTTTCTGATGCCGATGCCTCGTGCATGATGGGTGATACCCACCGCGCACGGGGCCTTTGCCATGTCGAACGTAGTCCGGCTGCACTCATCCCTTGCCGCCGGCATTTCTGCCGAGGATGCGGCGTGCTCGGTGCTGGCGCTGGTTGAAGATGCGCGCAGGCTGTCGACGGACCGCTCGACCCGAACCGCTGCTGCCCTGGTGTCTCCTCGCGGCCGTGTCTTGTCCGTGAAGCACAACGGCCTGCCGGAAGGCGTCGCCAACCTGCCGGAGCGCCACATATTCTATGAGCATGCCGAGCGGCGGGTCCTCTATGACTGCGCGGCCAACGGCTGGGCCACCCGTGGCTCGGTGCTATATTCAAGCCACTTTCCCTGCGATGACTGCGGCAGGGCGGCCGTCGAATGCAAGATTGCCGAAGTCGTGGTCAACGCCGCCCTGGTGGACGTCGGGCTGGTCACACGGTTCTTTGCCAAGATGCGCGACGCCAGCGATATCCTGTGCGACGGCGGTGTCGCTGTCCGCATGTTCAACCCGGTGGTCCATGGGGAGTCCCGGGCAGGCATGGCCCCCAGGGCACGGCAGGCGCTGCTTGGCGATCACGATCCCTGGCACGGGCTCAAGGAATCCATCGCGTGCTTCTGGGATGGCAAGGACCCGGGGGATGAAGCGCTGCCGGCCAGGCGCGCGCTGGCCGACGCCGCCGATTTCGTGAGAATGTACGGCTACGCGCAGGACAACGCCGCCACGTGGGAATCGGACGGGCGCGTCACCGCGCTGTGGCGCGCAGGCCACGCCTGCGCGGTGGCCCGGTTCCCGGGGGACGGGACGGCGGAGTGGGCAATCTTCGCCGGCCGGGTTGTCTTTGGCGACGGCCCCATCGAGGACTGCCTTTCCGCGCTCGCCGCGGCCCCCGGCCTGGAGCCGGCCGGCGCATCCCCAGCCATCATGCGCATGCGCTGACCGGACTCCCGGGGCGGACGCTCCGCCTGGCGGCGCCCCAACTGGCGGATCCCGCAGCGCATGCGACTGTGCTTCGCAAATGCAGGCACCTGCATGCCAACGTTCGTTGTTGGCATGCAGGTGTGTTTCATTGGACGAAATCCGTCCACGACACCGAGACGGTATCAAACTCTTAACTATTGCCTGGGATTGTCTCGTGGAGCGGGACGGACAGCACTGGCGCACACCGTGCCGCACGCAACTGAGGAACATACGGCATGGCGACCATAAGCTTCGGATATTCGGCCACATTCCCGAGTATCAGCCCGTTCGACCAGTGGAGTCTCAGCTGGACCCCGATGTCAACGGGTTACCAGGTTGCCACCCCGACCGGGGTGTCTGTGGTCAGCGGTCCGTCGATCGCACTGCCCGGCAGTGCCGGCGGCGTCGTCAACTTCACCGATGTCCAATTCGGCGGCTCAAACCTGTACCAGGGCGGCTCGGATCTGGTGACGGCCAGCACCTACACCGACGCCAGCGGTGTCACCCACCAGGATGTCGCGCTTGACGCGATGTGGAACACAATCAAGGACATCGAAATCGCCAACCTGGACACGCAGGCGCTTACGGTCACAGGCTTTGTCGACACATGGATCCCGGCCGGCGCCGACAACGCCAACCGGACGGTTGAAGTGGACGCTGCGAAGCGTGGCTGCGTCGAACTCGGCGACGGCAATGACAATGTCGCAATCAACTATATGAGCAACGACACGTCCTGGTCCAACCTGTTCAACGTGAACGTCGGCGACGGCAACGACACCATTTCCGTCAAGCCGATAACCTGGGCCGCCATGTCCAAACTGGACTACAACACAAGCTGGTCGTACAATTACGCGATACAGCATACAACCTCGATCATCACTGCGGGCAACGGCAACGACAATATTGACCTTGAATCATCCGGTTCCGTGAACGTCGGCAGCGGCACGGACTTCATCAAGCTCGTCGATGGTGTCCACAGCGTCCAGCTTGGTGCTGGCAGCGATACCGTTGCAATCTCCGCCGCCAACCTCCAGATGCCACAGACCGCGGCCTTCAGCACGCAGCGCGACGTGAATGACATCTTCTTCGGCAGCGGCCACGCCAGCGTTTCGATCAACGACACATCCGGCAGCGCGCCCGGCAGCCAGGTGCCGCTGACCAACCTGGTGATCGCCAAGGGGGGCGTCGGCGGCGGGACGGATGCAACAGCCGACGTTGTCAATTACGGGCACGCGGATGCCGCCACCGGCAATTTCATCGGCGGCAACTGGTCGGCGCTGAGCATCGATCTGACAGGCTATTCAGCGGGCAGCAGCGCGTCGCTGGTGGCCGCCGGAAACCACACCGACCTGCGCGTGCAGGATGCCGCCACCGGCTCGGTCGATCTGCTGGCCCTTTACGGCTCCGTTCCTGCCAGCACCGCTGCCCTGCACGTGTCGTTCAATTAGCCGGCGGAACCGCATGGTCACCTGCGCCGCGCGCATTCCGTTGCGGGCGCGCAGGTGGCCTCAGTTCCCGCCGACCGCGTTCGCGGGAAGGGCGCCCGCACGCGAGCGGCGGCGGCGGCGATCAGATCGTCCGCGGAAGCGTATTCCCGGGTGGGAAGGACCTTCAGCTCGCGAAGCTCCCTCTCGGCCGCGATTACGAGCCGGGCCTTTCGGCGGCGGGCATCAATCCTGACGCGGGCGTCGGTTTCGCCGTCCGTGGCGGCAAGCCCCGCTTCAAGAACCATTACGCTTTTCCTGTTGCGCCCAGGCACGGGCCGCCGCCACGCCCTGGGAGCCCGGCGGCAGACCGTGAACGGCGCGGCATGCGCCCGTGCATGAGAATACTTGCGCATGCCGATTATTCTATGGCCCCTGGCCATCAACATGGCATATATGCGGCGTTATCTCAACGTTATGAGCTGGCCTTGCATGACAATCCAGGTGGCGGCCGCGAACGCCCATGGCGTGGCCATGGCAAGTGACCGCCACGTCTACCGTGACGGGCATCCGCTTTCGACTGCGCGCCGGCAGAAACTGAGCCGGTTGCGTGGGCCGGTCCCCGCAGCCCTGATGTGCGCCGGACGGTTCTCCGTGGTGGGGTTTCCAGTGTCCCGCATGGCGCTGCGGTTCGAACGGGCGCTGGCCACCGCGGCCGGCAGCGGGCCGGAAGCCCTTGCCGAAGCGGCTCTCGGCGTGCTGAGCCATCCGCTGGGCATCCAGGGCGGCAAACCTGACGAGGAGGCGCTCGCAGAGACAGCGGAACTGGTTGTTGCCCGTGCCCTGGCCTATGGCGGCACAGCGGCGGCGTTCAGCCGTCTTCTCGATGAGATAAGGTCCGCACCGCGGCACCATGCCAGCGGTGAAGTGGAGGCGATGGGCCGCAGGGCCTGGCGGTCCGTCGCCGGGTCGCTGGCTGCCTCGCCGCCTATGGCCGACGCGCTGAGGATGGTGCCGGATTTGCTCGGGGAGGCGGTGGTGGGCGCCCTGGTCAGCGGATGGGCCCGGCCTGCCGACGTGAACGTCATGCTGGGGCTGTGCTGCCCGGTGACCGGTGTGCCCGTGCTGGTTGCCGTGAAGGTCTGGTCGGGCCTTTCGGGCCGGCTGATGTTCGCGCCGCGCCGCGGCAAGCCCTTCCATGCGATGCACGCGTCCGCCCAGGGCATCCTGCTATGCCAGGGCTCCGGCAGCGGGAATGTGAGCGCCATGATCGGGGGCGTGGACCATCCGGAGGGCCAGGCTGACCGGAACTGGCGGCGGGCGCAAGGCCAGATCAGCGTCTCGACTCCGGCAGAGATGGTGAGCGTGGCCGCCGGGCTGGTGCGCGGTGCCGAGGTGATCGGCTACCTGACAGGCGGGCAGGAGGGGTCGGTGGATGAGGTCGATGCGCTGCTGCTCACGCCGCAAGGAGTTGAGGAGGTAACAACAGCACACGCTGGCAGGCACGGAGGGAACAACGGGAATCTCCCGGCCGGCGCCGCATGGACGCCAGCCAGATGCCGTTTGTCCTCCCAGCGGCGTTGTGGGTTCCCTGGTGATGCCTGACGCCTGACCGTTTCCTGGAGCTGGCGTGACGCGCCACCGCACGCATCCGCACGTCAGTCTGGCCGACGGCCACCGCCAGGACGTGAGGAATTGGGCCGGCGTCATCGCCGTTCAAACGCTTGGATGTGGATCGGAATGGCCAGCGGCGGGCATTTGTTGCCGCGCCTGTTTTCCAGATCCAGGATATTCAGTTCGTAGCTGAAGACCTTCTCCTCCACCGCAGCCACCTTGATTGCAACGTTACCGGCCACCGCCTGCGCGTGGCCGGAAAACCAGCATGAGCCCTTGGACTGGCCTTCGGCCGTCCTGGGCACAATTCATCCCGGCGCTCACGCGCCAGGCTTTCTTGCGCAAGCGTGGTAAACGCTTGCGGTGGCCATGGCCAGCAGGGCGTAGCCGGCGTGCCGGTGCCATTTCCGCTTCTCTTGCCCGCGCAGACACCGGGTGCGGCCCGACTTCCGGGGCACAAGCCCAGCCAGGGGCGCCCGCTCCAAGGATTTATGGCCACCAAGTCGCCGCGCTGAAGGATTCTGCGAAACTGTGTAGATTTTCCTTGCCGTAGCAAGGATTAGAACTGACCATGCGGTGTTGCCGCACGGGGCCGCATGCCGATGTCCACCGCGAACGCCGAGATACGGAGGCAGGCAGAGCGCATGCGCGCCGCGCGCCATTCGCTCGGCGAGATTGTCGCGGCGGTCGGAAAGCCCAAGTCGACCGTGAACTACTGGCTGCGCGGGCGCCCGCTTCCCGAGGGGGAGGCCAGCCGCCGCCGGGCCGCCCATGCCACGGCCCATCCGAAGCCCAGGAAGGACCGCGGCGAGCGGTCGCGCCTGCACATGATGGCGGATGGGAAGGCTTACACGCCGCTTGAGGCCGGGACGGTCGCCGAGCTTGCGGTCGCGACCCGGCTCGCCATCCACCGCTGGAAAGTGCTCCAGCCCGTTGCCGACGGCGACGTGGTTGACATCTATGCGACACGCCACGCCAGCAACCGGGTGCTGAAGGTTCAGGTCCGGCTGGCCAGGGAACCGATCCGCCATTCGATGCCGACGGTGTCCCTGCGCAGCATGCGGAACGGCCAGCCGGTCCACCCCAAGCCCGGCGATTTCGACGTGCTCGTCGGCTACTGCCTCTACAACGACACCGCGTATGTCTGGACCTGGGGCGAGGTCGCCAGCAAGAGGTGTTCCATCGCCGTCGCCGCGCCGGCCGCCGAGGCATGGGACAAACTCGATGCCGCGCTTGCCGCGGCCGGCTGAGCCGTCCCTCCGACCCAAGGTTCACCGGAAACGCGAGATTCGTTGCGTCCCGCACCAGTTCGCGATAGGTTCCGCGAATGAGCGCGACAAACAAGACATGCGCGGCGCCCGCCGGGATGGTGGCGGTGCCCGTTGAGCCCGGGATGGTGGCCCGCCTGGCGGCGTTGCGGAAGCTGGCCGAGAGTCCCTCGGTCCGGCCGTCAATACGCGTGGCGGCCCGCAAGGCGCTTCGCCAGGCGGGGGTCATGCCAGCGGGGGCGCGCGCCGGTTAATCTGGCCCCGCCCGGCTGTGGCCGGTGTCTGCCTGCCTGCTGTGACCGGCCCGCGTGGGCGCTTCGTGCGCGCGGAAGGCAGCCACCGATTCGGCGGCGCCGGACGCTGTCCCGCCGCGGACCGCCACGGCAAAGCGGCATGCAACGTCAAGCCATCCCGCTTGACATGGAGCTCCGCAGCATGCGCCTACCACGCGGTGGGATGCAATGAACCCTTCGGCTTGAGACCGTATAGCGGCCATTTCGGGCAATTTCAGCGTGTTGCTGCCTTCTCCTGGGCTGGGATGATAAGTGTACGCATCAGGCACCAATCGGCCGTGAACGCCGTTAAGAGTCTGTTAACCATTTGGCAGGCAACTTCCTAACGAAACGTTACCTCGGCTGATCGGTTTGGCTGCAATAGCAAGGCCATACAACATGGAGAACAGACAGGTGGTGGTCGTCGTGCCGTTCGCATCCCGTGCCGAGCTCGCGGGCAGGCCGCGTGCCGACGCTCCCAAGGGGGCGAACGACAACTCGGCCGTGGAGTGGCTGGCCGACATGTCGGAATGGGCGCGCCAGAGCGGTCTTCCCGAGTACGCAGACCGGCTCTTGCTGGCAGCCTGGTCAGCCTACGATAGCTAGGATTTACATCCTAGCCGTCCGGGGCAGTGGTGTTGCCGCCGGACCCTGGCCGGCCGTCCCGAATCGCCTCTCCGGACGCGGGGGAGGCCTCCGCCCGCTTTGCCGCCGTACGGGCGGATGCCCTGGCCACCTGAACACTGCCGCGTTTTACGGGAATTTAACCTTTTGGCGGCCTAATCTAATCCTTGCGTGAGCCGTCGCGGCGGCGCCACACAAGGATTAGACGGTTTTCCGTTGACGCGGCGGCGGGGCCTGCCCACAGCAGCGGGCTGCGGCGGCGTGGCTCATCCGGACAATGCGAAGGGCGGCACGTTGATTCTCCATCTCAGCCACGGCGGCGACCTCACCGGAAGCCTGCGGGCCGTCTGCGAAGCGTTTCCGGGCACCGCCGCGCCCGCAGCCGGGGAAGCCCTCGCGGCCAGCCTCGGCTTCGGTGCCTGTGCCGAACTGCTCTCGGAGCTCGATGCCGACCCCGGCGATGTCTCCAGACCGGTCAGCGGGGAGGCGTTCGCGGCGAGCCTCGCCGGCGACGCGCGCGGGCTGCCGCTGCTGGCCATCCTTGTGAAGTCGGCTCCCTTCCGGCTGGAAGGCGAGACCCGCAGCGAGGGCATCCTCGCCGCGGCCGCGCAGGCGGTGAAAAGCGCGCGTGACGCGCTTCTCCGGGAGGCGGGCGGCTATGAGGAAGGCGTCGGCCTCCGCGGATTTTCGCTCGGGATCGGCTTCCGGGGCGGCAACGCGTTCTCCGCCAGGGCGGCCTTCAGCGAGAACCCGGAGATCGGCATCCTGGTCCGGGAAGGGCAGGATCAGGGGTTTCTCCGGCGGCTGTTCGGACTCGAGATCGGCGCAGTCAGGGAGGCTGCCGCCCGCGCCATCACCAGCGGTCCGCCGGAATTCGGCCCGGCTGCCGTGCTCGGCGGCGTCAGCGCGCAGGTTTGGGAGCACGCTGTCGTCTACACGGTCCGTGACGGCAGCGGTGCCGGGTCCAGCCGGGTGACCGTCGTGCTCGAGGGTGACACCTTTTTCGACATCTCCCGCGCGCTTTTCCGCGTGCCGCACCCGTTCGACGGCAATCCGCAGGCGGTCGCTGTCATCCGGTCCATCGTCCCGGTTCCCGTGGACGGCACAATCCCGCCTGTTCCTGCCAGCCACTGACCGGGGCGGATTCCCTGCGGAGGTAACGATGGCAATCCGCTATTTTGGCCATTACCGCGACATCCAGCAGGTCTCGTCGGCGCTCGCCGCGGTGCCGCTGCTGAGGCGCGCGCTGGACAGGCTGAGCGTGCCCGTATCGGTGAAGCCCGGTGACGCCGGCCCGGCGGCGGCCAGCGGCATTGAGGCGCGGTTCGCCGACCCAGGCGGAGCGGACACGCCGCACCGGTCGGCGCTGCATTTCGCCCGCATCGACGTCGAGCCGCGCGCGGTCGCCGCCGGGGCGGCAGCCGCAAACACCAGCATCGGGCAGGCCATGCAGGCAGGTCTCGCGCGGGCGACCGCGGATCTGCTCTGGGAGCACGTGCCGGAAAGCCTGCGCGAGGAGGCATGGCTCACCGCGGCTGCCGACGGGGCGGCGTTTCTAGGCCTGGCACGCAGGCTGGCCAGCCGCGGGAACGCCGCGGCGTCGGCGGTCTGCGGATGGGCCGACCAGTGGCACAGCGGCGTCCGGCCGCCGCTGCGCGCGCCAGGGGTGGAGGCGGAATGTGCGGCGTGGATCCATCTGGCGGCACCGGGTGCGCCGCCATGGCGCAGTGCCGGCTACTGGGAAGCCGCCGCCGGTGCCGCGCTGGCGGACCAGGCGGCGGCGGCCGGCGGGCAGGAGCCCGGTGGCGCGCTGCGGCGCGCGGTTGGGGCAGAAACCCTCGCGGCGCACATAAGGCAGGCCAGCGGCGGCACGGGCACGCGCCCCAGCTTTCCGCGCCGCATGCTGGATGCCACCGTCCAGGGCATCGAGGACCATGCCACCGGCGCCAGGGCGGCGTTCCACTGCCTCATGCGGAGCATTGATCACGCGTCGGCCAGGCGGGCCTCCGATTTGGACGGCGCCGTCGCGCTCGTTTTCGCCACACGCAGCAAGGATGCGCGGGTGTCCGCGGCGGCGGAGGCACTGATCGGATGGGCGGACAACCTGACCGATCCGTGTGAGCGGCCAGCCACGGCATGCTGGGCCGACGGCTACCGGCCTGTGCGCGGCCGCAAGCTCATCAACGGGCATGTCGCGCGGCTGATTGGCGTGGTTGCCCACGCGCACCTTGTGGCGTCCGTCGGCGCCGGGGCGTTGCCCGGCACAATGCGGAAGGCAGCCGACCACATCATCCACGTGCTGGCGGTCAACAAGGGGGTCTGCCCGGCCCCGGCCAGTGACCTTCACGACCTGATGGGGCGCCTCGGGGCGAACCCGCTGCTCGGCCACATCGTCGCCGCGGTGGCGGAGGCGGGCTTCAGCGCCTCCGCCACCGAGTGGACCATGCTGCGGACGCGGTTCGGGGAATCGGGAACCTGCCGCGTCCGCACCACCGGCATCCGCGACCTGGCGTGGTCCGCGGGCACCGCGGTCACCGTCATAGCCGGGGCAGTCGCCGACGCCGTCTCAACCCCCCACATGCCGCCGCAGACCGCCCATGACGGCGAACGCCATGTCCGCCTCGCCACCGGCGGCCTGGCATCCGGGACAGCAGGCCAGGCGTCCGACGTTCTGGGCATGATGTACGGCCAGGCGCGCTTTCCACCCCGAATCGGGGCCGACGGCGCCATGCTTCCGCCCGGTGCATGGCCCGCTCTCGCGGCGGGCCGCATCACCTGCATTGCGGAGAACAGCCGGACAGGCGACAGTGAGGCGTTTGCCGCGCTGGCACAGTCGCTGCCTCTGGCACGCGACCGGATGCGTGGCGTTTACGACCGGGCCATGGAGCCGATGGACCCCAAAGCCGTCGTGGATGCTTCCGGCGCTGTCAGGGGCGTGTCGGCTGCGCTCGCCGCATACCGGGGCACGGGAACCGGCCTTGGCGTCCTCAATTCACAGCTCACGGCCCTCCAGACCGCCATGGCGAACTTGCCGCCTGTTGTCAGGAAGCTCAGCGCACAGTCGACCGCGGCCATTGTTTCGGCCTACCTCGGGCATGGCGAACGCCTCCCCGATCCGGCCTCCGCCGAAGCAGGGGATGCCGATGGCATCATTGGGTTCCTGGAATCGACCGTCGCCGCCAGCGCGGGGTTCCGCGGCGCCGAACAGTGCAGCCGCACGGCCGCGGCATGGCGCGGGCTCAGCAGGCGGCACGCGATGTCCATACCCGTGCCCGCCGCGGCGGGGGAGGCACGGGCACTGGCAACCTGAGTGGCCGCCAGTGCCCTGCGCGCCCTGGCCGGTTAGGGCCGCGGTCCGCCTGCTGCCAGTCCGGCAGCCGCGCGGATCAGGCGTTCGCCATCTTCCAGCCCATTGCCCGCGAGGATGCAGGCAATCTGCCCGGCCAGCCCGCCGTTGTTGATGTCCGAAGCGGACCGGGAAGCCTCATCGAGGGCTTTCTCCTGATCTTCGGCATCCCCGCACTGGTTGGCCTTTTCGGCTCCCCCATCGCCGGCGCAGTCATGGACGAGCTCGTCGAGGGCCAGCGCCGCCCCATCGATCGCGGACTGGCCCCTGGCGACGATTTCGTCCGCGAGCGCGGCGCCTGCGGCCGCCAGATCATCGAACCCGGCGGCGCCTGGCTCGAGGAATGCCGCCAGCTCGGTTCGGAAGGAATCCACACTGCTCATTTGGCCTGATCTCCTGATGCTCGCGGATGGCTTGGCCATGCCGCATGGTTGTCGGACAGCATGGGGCCATCGCTGGCAAACCGCCCGCCGCGAGTCTGCCGCTAAGGCTTCATGCCGCCAGGGGCCTGCTCTCCGCCCGGTGCCTGCGCGATGATCTCCTCGCGGTGGGCCTGCCACAGCGCCTTGAGGTGCAGGATGGCATGCCGCTCGACGGTTTGGGCCAATGTGGGCCGTTCCCGGGCGGCCCTTCCGGCGAGGTCCGCCAGCGCCTCGCAGACAGCCCTGAACCGGACGCCGTCCTGTGCAAAGCTTGGGTCGCCTTCCAGATCCCCGCACTGCGTGATCGCTGCACGCGCCAGCAGAACGCCCGGGATGGGGCCGCGCAGGCCGCGGCGCAGCAGCTCAGCCTTCGCCCACGGCGCCATCGGCCTGGACCTCAATGTCGGCTTCATCTCGTTCATGCCGGTTGACCGCAGCGGGAACCCGCTGAAGGGCCTGGCGCGGAACTTCCCGATTGAGACCGCGGCCCTGTCGTCCGACCGGGCGAAAGCGGTTCTTGGGGCCGCGGTTGCCGCCATTGTTGACCTGGCGGTGGAGCACCGCTGGCCCATCATCATCGAGAACCTGGATTTCCAGAAGATGGCGGCGCTGCGGGAGCTTGTCGGGCGGAACCTCGCCCGCAGGCTGAGCTCGTTCGCCTACAGCCTGTTCAAGGCCATGGTCCACTCCCGCGCGGCGCGCTTCGGCGTGCGCGTGGTCGA